>Ga0078972_1006371_pt1 | contig 28185 bp, 20 predicted proteins | sample YelNatPaOPGAMG01_FD_67568 | JGI IMG/M metagenome (GOLD analysis project Ga0078972, IMG submission 67568) | Hot spring thermophilic microbial communities from Obsidian Pool, Yellowstone National Park, USA - OP-RAMG-01 (SPADES assembly) (version 2) | ecosystem: Environmental > Aquatic > Thermal...
CCAAAAGGCGTGTCATTCTCTCCGTGTGCCATACCACCGCATCGCTCACCCGATCGGTGCCTGGCCCGCCGGCACCATCCCCGGGTTGCTGGCGGCCGGTCGCCAAGCCCCCGCCCACTCGCTCGCGCGGGGCTCACCTTCTGCGCCGTGCTGTCGGCACATTCTCCATTCTACGCAGTTTGCGACCTACGTCAAAGCGCACCGGAGGCGCAGGCAAACGAAATTGACGCCTCCCCAAGACGTGCATATAATGGCCCTTCGTGCGCTAGATTCTCTGGCGAGAGAGATATGAACGACACGAGCAAGCCATCAAGTTCTGACCCGCTACAACCTGTCGCCCTGACCGACCCACCGTAGGATAAACGCGCCGCCGTGGGCCGGGGTTTGCCTCTGCCCCGGCCGCCCGGGCCGCAGCGCGTCTGCGGCCTTTTTGTTTGGCCGCTGCGCGCTCCCTGCGTGAAGGACGGTCGGGGGGCCGGAACGGAGGCTGTCATGACCCGGGTAATCCAGCCGGCCTTCAGCCGGCGCAGCGGCCTCAACTCGGCCGACGCCCTCGTGCTCGTCGGCCTGGCGGCCGTGACCTATTGGGTCTGGCGCCTGGCGCTGGCAGCGCCAGCTCAGGTGCGGGGCCCCCAGATCTCGCTTGCGGCGGGAGCTCTGCCGGGCTATGCGCTCTTTTCCACCCTGCGCATGGCGGCGGCCTACCTGCTTTCGCTGGCCTTCTCGCTGGCCTACGGCTATGCCGCTGCGCGTTACAAGACGGCTGAGAAGGTGCTCATCCCCATCCTCGACGTGCTGCAGAGCATCCCCATCCTCTCCTTCCTGCCGGTGGTGCTGCTGGGCCTGGCGGCGGTGTTGCCCGAGGCCTGGGCGGCCGAGATGGCTTCGGTGGCGCTCATCCTCACCAGCCAAGCCTGGAACATGACCTTCAGCGTCTACCAGTCGTTTACCACCATCCCGCGTGAGCTCCAGGAGGCAGCCAATGTCTTCCGCCTGGGGCGCTGGCTGCGCTTCCGGCGGTTGGAGCTGCCCTTTGCCACCATCGGCCTGATCTGGAACAGCATGATGAGCTGGGCGGGCGGCTGGTTCTTCCTGATGGCCGCCGAGACCTTTGCCATCGGCCCGCGCGACTTTCGCCTGCCGGGGCTCGGCTCGTACCTGTACGAGGCAGCCAACCGGGGCGACATAGGGGCGGTACTCCGGGGCCTGCTGGCGCTGGTGGCGGTGATCGTCATCCTCGACCAACTGGTCTGGCGGCCGCTGGTGGCCTGGAGCGAACGCTTCAAGCTCGAGACGGTGCGGGGCGAGGAGGCAACAGGCTCCTGGTTCTATGACCTCCTGGAGCGCTCGGCGCTGGTGGGCTGGCTGCAGGAGCGCGTGCTCCACCCGCTCAGCGAGGCGCTCGATAGCCCCTTCCCGCGCCGGGCCGAGGGGCAGGCCGCCGAGAGCCGCCTCTCACCCCGCGCTGCCGCACTGGGGCGATGGCTGGGCCTGGCGCTGGTGGGGGTGTTCCTGGCCTACGGCGGCCTGCGCGCCGGGGGCATGCTGCTGGCCCTGGCGCCAGGCCAGTGGGCGCGCATCGGCCTGGGGGTGCTGGCGACGGCCCTGCGCGTGGCCGTTGCCCTGGCCATCGCCGTGGTTTGGACGCTGCCGGTGGGCGTGCTCATCGGCACGAACCGGCGCCTGGCCACCGTGCTGCAGCCCGTCGTGCAGTTGGTGGCCTCCATCCCGGCGACGGCGCTCTTTCCGGTGATGCTGCTCTTCTTCCTGCGCCTGCCGGGTGGGCTGAACCTGGCGTCGGTGATTCTGATGCTCATGGGCACCCAGTGGTACGCCCTTTTCAACATCATCGCCGGCGCCGCCGCCATCCCCGAGGACCTGCGCTACACGGCCAGCATCCTGGGCCTGAGCCGCCTGGAGCGCTGGCGGACGCTGATCCTGCCGGCGCTGGCGCCCTACCTCATCACCGGCATGATCACTGCCGGCGGTGGGGCCTGGAATGCCAGCATCGTGGCCGAGTACCTGTCGTTCGGAGGGCGGCACTACCAGATCGTCGGCATCGGCGCCTTGATCGCCGAAGCAACCAACAGTGGCAACTATACCCTGCTCCTGGGCGCCACCCTCAGCCTGGTGCTGACCGTGGTCCTCATCAACCGCTTCTTCTGGCGGCGGCTCTACGGGTACGTGGCGGAGCGGTGCAGGATGGAGTGAGGCGGAAGACGTGAAACGTAAAACGTGAAGCGTAAACGGGCTGTGCGAAGCATCCTTACGTTTCACGCTTTACGTGTTCGGGGAGGAAACTCGATGACCATGACCAACAACGTGCTCCTGCAAGTGATCGGCGTCACCAAGGCCTACGGGCACGGCTCGGAACGCTTTGTGGCGCTGGAGAATGTGAATCTGGAGGTGCGCGAGGGCGAGTTCGTCTGCCTGCTGGGGCCGTCGGGCTGCGGCAAGTCGACCCTGCTGCGCATCATCACCGGCCTGGGGCGGGCCAGCGAGGGCAAGGTGCTCTACCGTGGCCGCGAGCTGCGCGGCGTGAACCCCCACGCCACCATCGTCTTCCAGACCTTTGCCCTTTTCCCCTGGCTCACGGTGCAGCAGAACGTGGAGCTGGCGCTCAAGGCGCGCGGCGTGCCCGAGAAGGAGCGCCGGGCGCGCGCCCTGGCGCTGATCGATACGGTGGGCCTCGATGGCTTCGAGGGCGCCTACCCCCGCGAGCTGTCGGGCGGCATGCGCCAGAAGGTGGGCTTTGCCCGGGCGCTGGCGGTGGAGCCCGAGCTCCTGTGCCTCGACGAGCCCTTCAGCGCCCTCGACGTGCTCTCGGCCGAGGCGCTGCGCGGCGAGCTGCTCGAGCTGTGGCAGAACCATGCCATGCCCACCAAGGCCATCCTGATGGTGACCCACAACATCGAAGAGGCGGTCTACCTGGCCGACCGCATCATCGTCATGGATAAGGAGCCCGGCCGCGTGGTGGCCGAGGTGCCGGTCACGCTGCGCCACCCGCGCCACCGCAAGGACGTGGCCTTCCAGGGCATGGTCGACCGCATCTACGCCGCGGTCACCGGCACCACCGAGCCCCCCACAGCATCCCTGGGCACGCCGCCCGGCCAGCCCGGCGCGACGGTGCCCCTGCCCTCGGCCTCGATGGAGGCCCTGGCCGGCCTCCTGGAGCGCATCTCCGAGGAGGGCGGGCGCCACGACCTCTATCGCATGGCCGACGACCTGGCCTTCGAACTCGACGACCTCTTGCCGGTGGTCGAGACGGCCGAGATGATGGGCTTTGCTCAGGTCGATGCCGGCGATATCGTGCTGACCCCGCTGGGCCAGACCTTTGCGGATGCGTCGATCCTGGCGCGCAAGGAGATCGTGGCGGCACGTGCCCTGCGCCTGCCCACCATCCGCTGGATCCTCGAGAGCCTGCAGCGCGACGACGACCACCGCGTGGCCGAGGAGTACTTTCGCGATGTGCTGGCCCACGAGTTCGGCGACTATGCCATGGAGCAGCTCGAGATCGCCATCGGCTGGGGGCGCTACGCCGAGCTCTTTGCCTTCGATGACACGACCGGCGAGCTCTATCTCGAATCCAACGGCCACCCCGTCGCCAACGCCAATAGCTCATCGCTGCACAGCCAGGGATAACGGACGGGGCGCACCGCGAAGGCGCAGAGGAAATGCCAAGGTCATGGGGAAGGCACTCCATCAGGGCCTTGGCGTTTCCTTCGCGGCGAGCCCCACACAACGTCACTTGCAGCACATGGTCATTCTGAGTATCCCAGGGCTCGCGCAGCCCTGTGGCAGGTGAAGAAACTTGCGGCCAGGGGCGGCAGCCGGGTATTGGGCTCCGCCCGCTCCCGGCCCAGCCCCTGGGCGACAACGGTTTCGCACCGGGTAGCCGCGGAGCGTGTAGCCCGGTCCCCAGCCCGGATAGCCGTCCCTTGGCTCGATGGGCTTGGCGGTCTATAATACGCACTGTCCGTCTCATCCATCACACGCGCGTGGAGGCGATCATGCTGCGCACAGTCGAGCTGGGCACGACGGGCCTGCGGGTCTCGGAGATCGGCTTTGGGGGCATCCCCATCCAGCGCCTGGGCCACGACGAGGCGGTGGCGGTGGTGCGCCGTTGCCTCGACCTGGGCGTGACCTTCCTCGACACGGCCCACGGCTACACCACCAGCGAGGAGCGCATCGGCGCCGCCATCGCCGGTCGCCGCGAGGGGCTGGTGCTGGCCACCAAGACCCCGGCGCGCACCGGCGCCGAGGCCCAGGCCCACATGGAGGAGAGCTTTCGCCGCCTAGGCGTGGACCATATCGATCTCTTCCAGTTGCACAACGTCTCCAGCGAGGAGGCCTGGCAGGCGGTGGCGGCCCCCGGCGGGCCACTCGATGTGCTGCGCCGCGCCCAACGCGAAGGGCGCATCGGCCACATCGGCGCCACCTCGCACCAGATCGACACAGCCAAAAAGCTGGCCCGCTCGGGCTATTTCGAGACCATCATGTTCCCCTTCAACTTTGTGGCCCACGAACCGGGCGAGGAGCTGCTCGCGGTCTGCCGCGAAGCCGGGGTAGCGCTCCTGGCGATGAAGCCCATGGGCGGCGGCATGCTCGAGAACGCGCGGCTCGCCTTCCAGTTCCTGCGCCAGTTTCCCGACGTGCTTCCGGTGGTGGGCATCGAGCGGCGCGAGGAAATGGAGGAGATTGTCGGCATCTACGCCGGGCCTGCCGCCCTTGGCCCAGGCGACCGCGAGGAGATGGAGCGCATCCGCTCGGAGCTCGGCCCCAGCTTCTGCCGGCGCTGTGACTACTGCCAGCCCTGCCCGGCCGGCATCCCCATCTCGGGGCTGATGAACCTGCCGGCCCTGCTCAAGCGCCTGCCCCCCGAGCGCATCTTCGGCCCCACGGGCCAGGGCCAGCAGGTGGCCATGGTCGATGGCTGCCAGGATTGCGGCGACTGCGAGAGCCGCTGCCCCTACAAGCTCCCCATCCGCGCGCGCCTGCGGGAGGTCGCCGACCTCTACCGCGCCGCCGAGCAGGCGTACAGGAACGGCTGACCACCAAGGCCACGAAGAGGAAACGGTTACACCGCCAAGGACGCGAAGGACGCAAAGGAAACGCCAAGGGGAAGAAGCCTTTCCTATGTCCCCTTGGCGTCCTTCGCGGTGAGGTCGCTCCCCTACGAGCAGCCGCCGTCGAGGGTGTCCTTCTGGGGCACGAGGCTGCGCGCATCGACGCCGTGCGCCCAGACGTTGGAGTAGGCCTGCACCCCGTCGACGGTCAGGTAGAAGTAGTACTTGTTGGCCGCGTTGCGCGCCGCCGAGACGTCGACGTTGTTGAAATCCCACACCGGGTAGGTGATGCCGTTGGTTGTGACCAGGCGCTTGTAGCCGGTGCCCACCTCCTCGGCCACCGCGCTGTTCAGGGCGCGCCACAGGCGCACGGTGGGGTTCCAGTCGGGCGGCACCGAGGTGAGGGTATCGGGCAGGAAGAGGTTGGCGGTGATGTTGGCCTTGGTGGCCTGGCTCACCGGCAGGCCCCCCTGCGGCCAGACGATCTCGATCTTGGCATCGACCGGCCCCGTCGCCGCGCCGACGCCGGTGGGCACGTCGGCCTTGGGGAAGTAGGTGCGCGCGTCGGCCGCGTGCGCCCAGACGTTCGAGCGCCAGGCCACGCCCTCCACGCTGACGTAGAAGAAGACCTTGTTCTGCGGGTCGCGGGCAGGCGAGACGTCGACGTTGTTGTTCTCCCAGAGCAGCGTGCTGGCCATGGTGGCCGAGCCTACCAGCCGCGCCGGGCCGTTGTTGACCGCCCGCCAGAGCTGCACGTTGGGGTGCCACTGGCAGGGGGTGGGCTTGAGGGTGCCCTTCTGCAACAGGTAACTGCCCACGTTGGCCAGGCTGGCCTGGCTGACCGGCGCCCCATCGTGCGGCCAGACGATCTGGATCTTGGCATCGACGGCCGTGGGCGCGCCGTTGGCCGGCGGCATGGGGGCCGGGCCGGGCGTCAGCGAGGCGCCATAGATGTCGCTGTTCTGGTCGGCCAGGGTGCGGTTGCGCGTGTCGGCCCACACCACCACCCGCCCCGAGATGCGCGGCTCGGTCTGGTCGCCGATGGCGCGGCTGATGATGAAGGGCACGCTTTTCGCCAGGTCGTAGCCGTAGACGTCATAGTCGCCCCAGGGGCCGGGGCGCGCGCTCCAGACGACGATGTCGCCGTCGATATCCACACCACGCGGCTGCTCGAAGCCCAGGTTGGCGAGGACCTTCTCCTGGCCGGTCGCGATGTCGTAGGCCAGCAGGCGATACTCCCGATCGCGCTGGGCCCACCATACGACCGTCTGGCCCGAGATGGCCGGCGCGCCGATGACCTCGGGCTGGCGGGTGATGCGGAACTCGCGCCCGGCGCTGGCATCGTACCCATAGATGTCGAAGAGCGGCAGCGACGAGCCGCCGCGGTTGCGCGCATCGGCCCAGACGACGATGTTGCCCGAGACCGCCGGCCACTGCTGCTGGGCCGGGTTGGTACAGATGGGGAAGGTGCGCCCGGTCGACAGGTCGCGGGCGTAGAGGTCCATGCCCGTCTCGAGGTTCGTGCCTTCCATCCAGACGACCAGGTTCCCCGAGATCCTGGGCTGGGCGCGGAAGAAGGAACTGCCGCCCTGCAGGGGCGCGATGGTGAAGCGCGACTGGTCGCTCAAGAGGTAGCCAAAGATGCCCTGCCGGCCATCGTCGGAGCGCTCGGCGGCCACCAGCATGCCGCTATCCACATCGGGCGGCCAGAGGAGCACATCGATGGGCGTGAGCTCCAGCGACTGGCCGTTGGCCAGGTTGCGCCCGTGCACCAGCCTGAGCTCGCCCGGCGCCTGGCCAGTCGCGCCCTCGCGCCACACAATCCACGAGCCGCCCAGAATCGGCGCATCCTGCGGCTCCGGGCCCAGGCGCACGACGAACTCGTTCATCTGGTAGGGTTGGTCGCCCTCTGCATGCACAGGCCCGGCGCTCAAGACCCCACCGAGCAGCAGGGCCAACGCGCATACTATCTGAAGCCCGGGCTTGCAAGCCCGCCACATGGTTCCCTTGCCCACGGGGCTGCTCCTTTCCTTCGCACCGCCCGCTCGTGCAACGGTGCTCAGCATGCCAAGACACGGGCCGCCCCACGCGACCCAGGCAACTGCCGGCGACCCTGCTCCGCATCCGCCCGGCCTCAGCCGCGAGGGTGCGGTAGGGGATATGACGGCGGGCCCGGGATTGGCCGGAGCGTGCGCAGGCCTCGGCGCAGGGAGCGCAGGGGCAGAGGAGGTGCCTGCCGCCCCGGCAAACCCCCGGGCACGCCGTCATATCCCTGATAAGAGTCGTATGCGGCCTAGGGTAACCCTCGCAGGGGCAGCGCTTCCCAGGTAGCACCATCGTCGTGGCTCGCCAGGATGCGATACTGCGAGGGTTGGCCCCACTGGCTGATGGTGGTGCCGACGAAGAGCGACTTGGGCTCGCGGGCATCGACGGCCAGCGGCCGGGCCATGCCCATCGCTTCCGGCGGCTGCGGCGCCAGCCGCGCCGCGACCTCCCAGCGCACGGTGCTCGAATCGGCGGCGTCGGCGTTGGGCGAGCGCAGGAAGAAGAGGTTGCCGCCGTTGAAATAGCTCAGGTCGCAGCCGGTGTAGAGCAGGTTGGCGTTGGGGTCGTAGGCGATGCCGGCGACGAAGCAGCTATCCTTGTTTTCGAGGGCGGGCGTGAACTGCTTCAGGTCGAGCCGCTCCCAGTGGCCATCGCGCCCGCCGCGGTAGAGGTCGCCCGGGGGCCAGCCGTGGCGAGCGCCATCGCGCACCACGGCCCAGAGGATGTTGGGGTTCGTGGGGTTCACCAGGATGTCGGTGACCCAGCCTCCGCCCGCCACACCCCAGTCGGCCTTGCCCCAGGTGCGGCCGCCGTCCTCGCTCTTGACGATGACCGCGTCCATCTCGGTCGTGCGGTAGATGCCGGCCCACAGCACGCCGGGGTTCTCCAGGTCCACGGCCAGGGCTTTGGCGCGCAGGGTGTTCACCAGCTCCCAGGCCCCACCGCCCTGCCGGCGGTAGATGCCTGCGTCGGTCAGGCCATACATGGTTTCGGGGTGGCGGTAGTCGATGGCGACAGCGCTGAACGTGGCACCGGCGGGCAGGCCGCCCATGGGCTCGGCGGCCCACGACGCGCCGCGGTCATCGCTGCGGTACAGGCGCGCATCCACCACCGCATACACGACGGGCGGCTGGCTGGGCGCCACGATCAGGCTCGTGACCATCGGCTCCATCCGCTCGGGCGGGGCCGGGGTCGTGGGCAAAGGCGCAGGCGTGGCGGTAGGCGGCCGCACCGTCGAGGTGGCCGAGGGCCGAGCGGTAGCCGTCGGCGGCAGCGGCGAGGCCGGCGGGGCCATGGTGGCCGTGGGCGGCTCGGCCGTGGGCAGCGGCAGGATGATCGTCACCGGCGAGGGCGTCGCCGTCGGGGCCGGCGGGGTCGGGAGGGGCGTGGGGGTCAGAGGGCGGCCGCACGCAGCCGGCAGGGCAGCCAGCAAGAGGAGGAGCAGGCAATCTCGCACTTTATACATGGTCCTCCTTTGCAGCCCGCGCTTCCCGGGCTGCAGACGCCAGGGCGCATACAGCGAATGCGCTCTTTGCGAAGTGTCGACACCCGCATGGCGCGCCACTACGGGCTTGCTCTGTGCGGGGTTGTGAAACCTATGCTGTGCGATCAACAGTTATAGTTGCGCCCGCTGTGGCGCTTCCATCGCATTGTCATTCTGAGTGCCCCAGGGTCTGTTGGACCCTGTGCGAGGCAGAGAAACTTGAGCCGCGTGTCATGCTGAGCGCGTTCTGCGAGCGTTTCACCACGGCAAGCCGTCGTGCGCGAAGCATCCCTCTGGCGACAGCACGACTTGCCTCGCCGTGCAGCGTGACAGCCTGAAGTTGCTGGATAGCGACCTCCGGCCAGTGGCCCAACGCTTGAGTTGCGATGGCAACACGCAGGCCACTGGCCGAAGGTCGCGAAGCATGCCCTGAGCGTAGCGAATAGGAATCCTACCGCGGCGTGGCGAGTCTTTCTGCGCAAGAAGGATTCTTCGTCGCTCCGCTCCTCAGAATGACAAGACTCGCTGGCCCACTGGCCGTAACTTTTCCTCGGACAGCATAGGTTGTGAAACCCGGCCTACGGGCCAGGGCGGGGGTTTGCCTACGGCAGCCCCGTCATCTGCAGCGTATCCCAGTTGGCTCCGTCATCGTGGCTGGCCAGCAGCCGGTAGCGGTCGAGCGGCGATTCGTCGCCACACCAGACGATATCGGTCGCCGCGTAGAGCGAGCGTGGCGCGCGCGCATCCACCGCCAGCGGGCGCACCAGCCCCGGCGCATAGCAGGGCTCGATGGGCAGGGCGATGTACTTGGCCACCTCCCAGCGGATGGAGCCCGCATCGGCGGCATCGGCGTTGGGCGCGCGGAGGACCAGGATGCGCCCGGCGTTTTCGTTGCTGCGCTCGCTGCCCACAAAGAGCAGGTTGGCGTTGGGGTCGTAGGCGATGCCCGCCACCTCGACCGAGTCGACATTGCCCGTCGCCGGCTCGAAGGCCCCCAGGCTCAGGCGCTGCCAGTGGCCCTCGCGGTCGCCGCGATAGAGCACGCCCGCCGGCGCCAGGTCGCGCCGGTTCGAACGCACCACCGCCCAGAGCATGCTGGGGTCGTTGGGGTTCACCAGGATGTCGGCCGCCCAGGTGCCCAAGGGCGAGATCTCCACCTCCGGCCCGGCTGGCTGCCAGGTGCGGCCACCGTCGCGCGAGCACACGATCACCCCCTGGCCCGCCTCCTTCTGCAGCACGCCCGCCCAGAGGGTGTTGGCATCGACCATGTCCACCGCCAGGGCGGTCGCCTGCAGGTCGCTGATGCGCTGCCAGGCGGCAGGTCCCTGCCGCCGGTAGATGCCCTGGCCGGTCAGGAGGTACATCGTCTCAGGATGGCGAAAGTCGAGGGCCACCGCGTTGAGCGATACGCCAGCGGGCAGCCCGGCGATGCTCTCCTCGGCCCAGGTGGCGCCGCGGTCGGCGCTCCGGCACAGGCGCCCGCCCACGATGGCATAGACGATGGGCTGCTCGTGGGGCGTGACGGCCAGGCTGGTCACCGGGCGGGCATAGGTCGGCAGCACCGCCGTCGGCGTCGGGCTCGGCACGGGCGTCGGGCTGGGCGAGCCGGGGGTGGGCGGTACGGGGGCCGTGGGCGTCACACCCGGCGGCGTGGTGGGCGCCGGCGTAGACGTGCCGGCCGGCGGCGCGGCAGTCTCGGCGCTGGGCACGAAGGCAAAGCTCTGCACAAAACGCTCGTAGGCGGCCACGGCCACCGCATCGCGCCCGCTGGCCTGCGGCGGCAGGAAGTGCAGCCTGTAGAGCCGGCCCTCGTGCACGGCCCAAACCTCGCGGCTCCCGTCGGGAAGGTTGGTCAACTCGACCGCCGGCTCGCCCGCCAGGGTGGTGGAACGCTGGCCGACGGCCTGGCGGTAGCCCGGGTCGACGATAGCCAGCCAGGCCCGCACCGCTTCGGCGGCGGCCGGCGCGGGCGCCTGCAGCACGCTGACCTGGATGGCGTAGTGCCCCAGGGCCTGGTCGCCCTGCACGTAGCCATCGCTGGCAAAGCCCGCGCTGCCCAGCCGCAACCAGCCCGGCGCCTCGACACCCGGGCCGCTGGTGCGAGCCGTCCAGGCCGCGGGGCATTCCACACTGAAGCCCAGCTCGGGGCTCAGGTAGCGCACCGTCGGCGAGATGGGGGTGGCAGCCGGCTGGCTGGTCGCGGGGCGGGTGGGCGGGGGCGGGGCACCAAAACGCTGCTCGACCAGCGGCCGCCCGGTAAGGATGACGCCGGCAATCAGGAGCAGGCCCACCGCCGAGGCGGCGGCCCAGCCCAAGGCGTTGCCCCAGCGTTCCAGGGCGCCGCGGCGCGCCCGCCGGCGCTCTTCCCCTTCGAGCGCGGCGGCCATGCGGGCGCGCAGGCGGGCTTCGCCGGCCGCGGCACCCTTGGGCTCGGGCAAGTGGGCCAGCATCCCGGCCAGCCGGCGCTGCAGCTCGAGCCGTCGGCGGCAGTCCGCGCAGCCCTCCAGATGCTCGGCCACCCGTGCTACATCCAGGGGCGGCAGGTCGCCATCCACATAGCGGGGCAGGAGCTTGCGCACATCCCGGCAGCTCATCGGCCCACCTCCTCGCTCAAGCGGAGGTACGCCTCGCAGAAGGCTTCGCGGGCCCGGTAGAGGCGCGATTTGGCGGCGGAAAGGGAGAGGCCGAGGGCCTGGGCCACTTCGGCACAGGAGAAGCCTTCGTGGAAGTGAAGGAGCAGGCAGGCGGCATCCTGCTTGGGCAACCGGGCGAGGGCCTGCGAGACCAGCTCGCTCTCGCCCACGCGGGCCTCGGGGCCCGGCCCATGGTGCAACGCTTCATCGGTGAAGGGCAGCCACGAAATGAGGCGACGGCGCCGCAGCGCCGAGAAAGCTGTGTGGGTGGCGATGGTATAGAGCCAGGCATGCAGGTTATCGGGCTGCGGGCCGGCCGCCAACGCCCGGTAGGCCTTCAGGAACGTCTGCTGCGCCAGGTCCTCGGCCAGGTCGGCGTCGCTCACCAGCCGGCACAGGTAGCGATAGATGCCGGCGTGGTACTGCTCAAAGATGAGGGCAAAGCCTTCCACCGGGCTGCACCTCACGCTTTCCATGGCCTGCGACCGGTAACTCAACGTCAGCACGTCGCTCCTCCTCCATTGTATACGACGCATGAGGGGGGTCAAAAGTCGCATGGCCGGCGCTTCGCTCTCGCCACCATAGAAAGGCGCGGCGCCCTCTCTCAGAGACTCGGGTGGCCACCGCGCCGACGACCGGCCCCCACGCTCCGCGCCCGCCCGGTGCGAAACCGTTCTTGGAGCCAGGGGCCGGGCCGCGAGCGAAGCTCAAGACCCGGCTGCGCCCCCCGGCCGGTGGCGCCCCGCTAATTGTTCAGAATAATTGTCGCTGATATTGACAACGTGTAGGAATCATGATATAAATGTAAGTGATAGGAGGTAAGCCATGCGCAAAATCCTGGAAAAGTGCCCCACCTGCGGCGGGCCGCTGGTGGTGACCGAGCTGACCTGCCCCCAGTGCCACACGCAGGTGCGCAGTCAGTACAGCCCCTGCCCCTTCTGTGCGCTGACGGCCGACCAACTCGTCTTCGCCCGGCTCTTTATCGAGAAGCGGGGCAACCTGCGCGAGATGGAGAAGGCCCTCGGCGTCTCCTACCCCACGGTGCGGGGCAAGCTGGAGGAGATTGCCGAGCGCCTGGGGGTGGCGCCCGCGCCGCCTGAGCCGCCGGCGCCCGAACCGGTGCTTGAGGAGGAACGCCGCGAGATCCTGCGCCTGGTTGCCGAGGGCAAGCTATCGCCCAAGGAAGCCCTGGCCCGCCTGCGCAAGGAGCAGGCCGGGCGCGACGAGGGCTAATGCAAAGGAGGGCCACCATGGCCAACATCGCGTTGCACGACCTTTTGGCCGCCATCGAGGCGCACGGCGGGCCCGAAGGCCTCGACCTGGAAGGGGCCAACCTGGCCGACCTCAGCGCCGGACCAGAGGCCATCGGCGACGAACTGGCCCGCATCCGCGCCACACAGCCCGGCGCCTCGCCGGCCTGGCTCTCGCCCCGCACGGGGGGCCTGAACCTGGCCCGCTCCATCCTGAGGCGCGCCAACCTGGGCGATGCCGACCTGGAGCAGGCCGACCTGGAGGAGGCCGACCTGGAGGGCGCCAACCTGGCCGACGCCCATCTGCAGGCGGCCAGCCTGCAGCGAGCCCGCCTGACCGGCGCAGCCCTGGGGGATGCCGACCTCGGGGGAGCGAACCTGGCAGAGGCCGCGCTCGACCGGGCCACCCTCACCAATGCCGACCTGAGCCACGCCAACCTCCAAGGGGCGCGCCTGCCGGCCGCCAACCTGAGCGAGGCTGACCTGCGCCAGGCCAACCTGGCCCAGGCCGACCTGGCAGAGGCCGTCATCGACGACGCCGACCTGCGCCAGGCCAACCTGGCCGGCGCCAGCCTGCGCGCTGCCAGCCTCAACGAGGCTGACCTGCGCCACGCCAACCTGCAGGGCGCCAGCCTCGAGAGCGCCACCCTCGAGGAGGCCGACCTCAGGCATGCCAACCTGGCCGGGGTCAACCTGCGCGCTGCCAACCTGCGCGAGGCAGACTTGCGCGAGGCCGCGCTCGACGGCGTGGACCTCGCCAGCGCCTGGCTCGACGGGGCGCGCCTCGACCAAGGCCGCCGCCCGCGCCGCCCACGTCAGGGCAACTGGGCCACCTTCGCCGAGGAGGTCTGCGAGGAGGCCATGGCCGGGCTCGGAGAGTGGGGCTCGCCCGAGAACATGGCCAGGCTTGCCGATGACATCCGCGCAGGCATTGAACAGGGCTTCAGCCAGTGGACGCTGATCCACCCCGAGTGGGAGGGCCAGGCCGCCGGCGAGCCAACCTCGTGCAGCATCCCCCGCGATGGCGCCACCGCCCTGCACCTGAGCGTGGGCCTGGGAACCATCCGCCTGGTGGGTGAGGCGCGCGACGACATCCTCCTGCGCTGCTCCACCGCCGTTCGCGACGAGCTGGAGATTGCCCGCAGCGAAGGCACCATCCACATCCGCCAGCGCGACCGCCACGCCCCCCATGCCCTCCGCCTCGACCTCGAGCTGGCGCTGCCCCAGGCCCTGGAGCGGCTCGCGGTGCGCACCGGCCTGGGCGCCATCCACGGCCGCGCCATTGCGGCCCGGGTGCGCCTGGCCACCGGCAAAGGCGACATCCGCTTCGAAGAGAGCAGCCTCGAGGGCGAGGTCCACACCGGCTACGGCCACGTCGCGCTGTCGCGCGTGCGGGGCAGGGCCGGTGTGCGCACGGGCAACGGCGACGTCGTGGTGCAGGGGGCCGAGGGAGCTGTGCTGGCCATCTCCACAGCGCGAGGGAACGTCCGCCTGGAGGGGGGAGAGGTGCGCGAGGCACGCATCCACACCGGCCTGGGCGACGTCTTCGCGGCCTGCACGCTGGGGCCCGGGCCGTGCCTGGTGCAGACAGGCGCCGGCGTCATCACCATGGAGCTGGCCGAAGGCCAGGCGGCCCAGGTCGAGGCGAGCACCGGCATGGGCCAGGTGATGAGCGACTGGCCGCTGGTGCGCGTGGGCCGGCCGGGCCCTGTGGCAGCGGGCAGCATGCGCATGGTCGGCTCCATCGGCAGTGAGGAGGGGCGGGTGCAGCTGTCGCTCAAGGCCGGCGTGGGCAACATCTACCTGAAGCGAGCCGCCATCCGCCAGGCTGCGCCGGCGGAGGCCCAGCCGGCTGCGCCGGCAGCCCCGCCCCCCGCCGCGCCTCCAACCGACGAGGCGCGCCTGGCCATCCTCGAGAGCCTCTCGCGCGGAGAGATCAATGCCGAAGAGGCCGAAGAACTCCTCAACGGCCTGGCTACCTGACCAAGCCTGGCCGATACATGGCCTGTAGAGGGGCGGGGAAGCCCCGCCCCTCGCGCCTCGCAGCGGCCCACCTGGAATCAACGGGTGGGCCATTCTCCGCCAGTTGACAAAAACCCCGCATGGTAGTAGTGTACGCGGTCGTGCTCCAACAGAGCCCAAACCCCAGGGCGCGGCCTTTCCCGCCCTTCCCGGCGGGTCTGTTCGCTGGCAAGGCATCGCGGCGCCCCCAACCCGATCCCCAGTCATCCGACCTTGTGGTGAGAAAATGGCGTTCGGCGCGCCCGCCCAGCCGGTGGCGGCAGGCCTGCTCGCCCGCGGCCCTGCCCACCACGCGGGCATGGGCGGCTGCCAGGGAAATGCCAGGGTTTGGGGGCCAAGGGCGTTGGCCCCAGCGGCGGCGCGCCCCGGGGGCAGGCGTGGACGTGTTCCTGACCGTACGCTAGAGAGGAGCGTGCTCGCCTCAGACCATTCCGTGCCTCAGATTGCCCTCTGCCTGCACCACAGGCGTGGCTGCTCGCAGCACAGCCGACCTCAGCAGCGCACCTGACCCAACACCACACATCCGCGCAGGTACCTGCTCACAGGCCGATTTCCCGCCCGTACGAAAAACCGACCCGTTGTCTAAGCAAGGAAGAAGCCGGGGACATGCTATGAGTGTAGCTCGCCCGATACTCGAGTATCTGAACACCATCGAGGAGAAACCGAAGGGCCTCGCCCTCACTCTGAGGACCTTTGTGCGCATCCTCGAGTATCACAAGTCGGCTCTGCCCCTGATGCTGGGCATCACGGCGTTGGCAGCCCTGCGATCGTACCTGTTCCTGCTGGAGCCCCTCTACACCTCCGAGATCATTGACCGCGTAGTGACCCCGCGCGACCCCGCGCCGCTGCCCGGCCTCCTGTGGATGATCCTGCTCACCGGGGTGGCCTGGGCCGTGGTGAACTTTGTCGTCTTGTACCTCAACGGCATCCTGGCGCAGGATGTGGTGGGGCGCATGCGAAGCGCCTACTACCGGTCGCTGCAGGCCAAGTCGTTCCGCTTCTTTGATGCCAACGCGGTGGGCGACCTCACCTCGCGGGCCACCACCGACATGCAGTTCGTCGACAACTTTTTGCGCACCTGGCTCAGCGTCCTGCTCAACACCCTCTTCACCGTCGCCTTCAACTTTTGGATGATGTTTTCGATCAGCCCACTCCTGAGCCTGATCGCCATGTTGCCCATGCCCTTTGTGTTCTACTTCCAGGCCAAGGCCTTCATGCTGACAATGCCCCTCTTCCGCAAGATGCAGCTTACCCTGGGCAAAATCGGCGCCTACGTGCAGCAGAATATCCTTGGTATGAAGAATGTGCGCATCTTCCAGCGGGAAGATGAGATGAACAAGGGCAACCAGGAGATCAGCATCACCTTCACCCGCATCGCCATCCGGGCGGGCAAGATCCAGGCCCTGTACATGCCCACGGCGCCCAACATCCTGGTGTTGGGCATCGCCCTCGTCTACATCTGGGGCACGCACCTCCTGGTCGCCGGGACTCTGACGCTGGGCGGCATCCTCCTCTTCGCCCGCTATATGACCAGGACCTCCATGCCCCTGCGCGACTTTGCCATGTTCACCGGTGCGTTGGTCAACGCCACGTCGGCGGCCGAGAGAATGTTTGCGGTGATCGACACGCCGGGCGACGTCGAGGATGGGCCCCATGCCCGGGATATCCCCATCGAGAGGGGCGAGGTCGAGTTCCGCCATGTGACCTTCGGGTACGTCAAAGATCGGCCCATCCTGAAGGATATCAGCTTTATCGCCAAGCCGGGCGAAAAGATCGCCATCCTGGGCGCTACGGGAACCGGCAAGACCTCCCTCATCTACCTGATCCCGAGGTTCTACGACGTCGACGCGGGCAGCATCCTGATCGACGGCATCGACATCCGAGACTACAAGGTGAGCTCGCTGAGGAGACAGGTCGGCCTGGTGCTCCAGGATGTGTTCCTCTTCTCCGGCACCATCCGCAGCAACATCGCCTTTGGCAAGGACGACGCCACGCTCGACGAGATCCGCGCTGCGGCGCGGGCGGCCCGGATCGATGACTTTATCGAATCCCTCCCCGACGGCTACGACACGCCGGTGGGCGAGCGGGGCATCACTCTCTCCGGCGGCCAGAAGCAGCGGCTCACCATCGCCCGCGCCCTGCTCACGGACCCCAAGATCCTGATCCTCGATGACTCGCTCTCGTTCGTCGACGCCAAAACCGAGCAGGCGATCCAGGAGGCAATCGACGCCGCCCTGAAGGGCAGGACCTGCTTCCTCATCGCCCAGCGCCTTTCGACGATCAAGAACGCCGACCGCATCATGGTCCTCGACGACGGCGAGATCATCGAGTTCGGCACGCACGATGAGCTGATGGCGAAGGGGCAGGTGTACAAAAAGATCTACGAATCGCAGTTCCTGGAAAAGGGCATCGAAGAAACGTCAGAGGCAGGGTCGAATGGCGAACGAGCGTAGTACCTTCTCGGCCAAAGCAGAGGAAACGAAACGGAGGGTGATCCCCGATCGGGTGCTCTGGGCCAGGTTCGACCAGTACCTGCGCCCCTACCGGAAGAACCTGATCATTGGCTGTCTCGCTGTGGTTGGCGGTGCGTTGACCGGGCTCGTCGCGCCCTACCTGCACGCCGTGGCCATCAACGCCATCATATCGCCCATCGCGGCCACCGGCGATACCTCGCGCCTCTCGGCGTTCATGTGGTGGGTGCCCCTATTCGTCGTGGTCACCGCCGCCAACTATCTTTTCCAATACATCCAGACCTATCACATGCGGGTGCTGAGCGAGTACACCGTGCAGCAACTGCGCGACGATTGCGTCGCCAAGCTGCAGGAGATATCCCTCAAGTACTTCTCGGAAGGGGAGATCGGCCGCATCATGTCGCGGCCCACGACCGACTCGCAGCAGGTGCGGATTTTCCTGCGCATGGGCCTCACCGCCATGATCACCGATGGGGCATCGATGCTGGGCGGCCTGGTCATCATCTTCTTCCTCAACTTCCGGCTGGCGTTGCTCGCCACCGCCATGCTCCCGGTGGCGGCGCTGGTGCTGTGGGGCCTGGGGGGCGTGTCGAGGCGGCAGTACAGGATATCTCTCACGCACCTGGCCGGTCTGATCGCCAAGATGCAAGAGAACTGTGCCGGCATGAAGGTGACCAAGGCCTTCGTGAAAGAGGAGGCCATGGCCAAAGGCTTCGATGCGGTCAACGACAAGACCGTCGCCGCGTGGAAGCGCACCATCCTCATCTCCACCGCCTACCTGCCGATCGTGCAGATCATGAGGCTGCTGGGCACCGTCCTGATCCTTTGGTACGGCTCGATGCTCTACATCCACGGCGAGATCAGCCTGGGCGTGCTGGCGGCCTTCCTCGAGTACCAGTTCTCCTACTTTATGCCTTTGGTGACCCTGCTGACCGCCTTTGACCAATACCAGTCGGGCATTGCGGCGCTGGAGAGGATCTTTGACCTTCTGGATACCGAGGTCGAGGTGCGGGACCCGGCCCCCGACCAGGCCATCCCCATCCACACCATCGAGACGGTCCGGTTCGAGAACGTCAGCTTCGGGTATGACCCCGAGGTGCCGGTCATCCACGGCGTCAGTTTCACGCTGGAAGGATCCAAGAAGCTGGGCCTGGTGGGGCCTACGGGAGCGGGCAAGAGCACGACCATCAACCTGCTGGAGCGCTTCTACAACCCGCTCAGCGGCACCATCCTGATCAATGGCCACGACGTCCGGAACATCCGCATCGCCGATTGCCGCGCCCACATGAGCACGGTGCTCCAGGATTCCTTCCTCTTCCCGATGAGCGTGAGGGAGAACATCCGCTTCGGCAAGCCCGGTGCGAGCGACGAGGAGGTCATCGAGGCGGCCAAGACGGTGGGAGCGCACGAGTTCATCATGCGCCTGCCCGGGGGCTATGATTACCTGATCCAGGAAGAGTCGTCGAACATCTCCATCGGGCAGAGGCAGCTCATCAGCTTTGCCAGGACGCTCTTGGCCAACCCCAAACTGCTGATCCTCGATGAGGCCACCTCGAGCATCGATCCCTACACCGAGCTGGTGCTACAGCGGGCGTTGAAAAAGCTGCTGGCGAACCGGATGGCCATCATCATCGCGCACAGGCTCTCGACGATCCGGCTGTGCGACGAGATCCTGGTGATCGACCATGGCCGAATCGTCGAGAAGGGGACGCACGACGAGCTGATGCGGTTGAATGGGCTCTACAGCTCGTTCTACCGGATGCAGTTCAAGGAAGAGAGCGGCATCGAAATCCCCGGCCCTGCAACCGACCCCCGCCAGGCCTTGCAGGGCGGCCTCCGGCCAGCGCCCCTGCAGCCATAGGGGGCTCCATTTGACAGGCGCTTCCTCTCCTCGTACCATCACTGGGCTGAATTGCAGCGCTGCAGTTCGCCTTCTTGCTGAGGAGAAGCCAAGGATGATCGTACTGACGAGCCGTGGGGGTGAGGTCGGGATCGGGGCGGCCATCGAAATCCTGCGCCGGGGCGGCACCGCCCTCGATGCCGTGGAGGCGGCCGCCCGCCTGGTGGAGGCCGATGAGGCCAACCACACCGTGGGCGTGAGTGGCTGGCCCAACCTGCTGGGGCAGTCCGAGTTGGATGCCAGCATCATGGACGGCAGCACCCTGGCCACCGGTGCCGTGGGGGCACTCCGGGGCTACCGCCACCCCATCTCGGTGGCGCGCAAGGTCATGGAGCTGCTGCCCCACGTGATGCTGGTGGGCGAGGGGGCCGCCCGCTTCGCCAGAGAGATCGGCGCCGAGCCGGCCGAGTTGACGAGCGAAGCGCGCCAGGGCTGGGAGGCCTGGCTGGCCGACAATGTCGATGCGGAGGCACGCAGCGCCTGGCCGCCGCGCCTGCTCGCGCCCTATGCCTGGCGCACCGCCGACCCCGAGCACCCGCGCGGCACGGTCAACATCCTGGCCCAAGACCGGCAGGGCCATCTGGCCGTGGCGGTCAGTACCAGCGGCTGGGCCTGGAAGTACCCGGGGCGCCTGGGCGACTCGCCCATCATCGGCGCCGGCAACTATTGTGATGACCGCTACGGCGCCGCCGCCTGCACCGGCGTGGGCGAGTGGACCATCCGCTGCAGCACGGCACGCTCCGTAGTCCTTTACCAGAAGCTGGGGATGGCGCTGGAGGAGGCCTGTCGCGAGGCCGCCCGCGAGCTGTCGGAGCTGCCCGCCCGGCAGAGGATCGCCGGCCGCGTCAACATCGTGGCCCTCGACCGGCAGGGCCGGCCCTACGGCATCACCGTCGGGCCCAAGCCGGGGCCGGGTGTCGAGCGCACCTACTATACCGTGTGGCAGGAAGGCATGGCCGCGCCCGAGATGCGCGAGCCCGAGCAGTTCGTACCATAGGCGCACCACTGCGCCTGGTGCCAGGAGCGGGGTCTTTGGCATCCGGCTGAGCGCTCCGCCCACAGCCGGAGCAGAACCTGCCCGGTCAGAGCCGGGGGGCTGCGGAGCAGGTTAGCCGGCCGCTGCCCGGCATCGCACCATGGGAAGAGTGTTTGTAGTGTCAGGTGTGAAGTAGCAGTGGCTGAACGGATCTTGATCATCGAGGACGAGCGGGCGGTGGCCCGCGGGCTGCAGTACGCCCTCGAGCGCGAGGGCTTTGGCGTGCTCGTGGCCGGCACGGCCCGCGAGGGCATCGAGATGGCCCGGCAGCAGGCGCCCGACCTGATCATCCTCGACATCCGCCTGCCCGACGGCAACGGCTTTGACGTGTGCCGCGAGCTGCGCCGCACCCTGCGCCAGCCCATCCTCATGCTCACCGCCTGTGACGAAGAGGTGGACCGCGTGCTGGGCTTGGAGCTGGGGGCCGATGACTATGTGACCAAGCCCTTCAGCCTGCGCGAGCTCATCGCCCGCATCCGGGCCCTCCTGCGGCGGGCCTATGGCGAGCTCAGCCACCCCGCGCCCGGCGAGCGCATCGTCTTTGGGCACGTGGCGCTCGACCTGGAGGCGCACCGGGCCTACAAGGACGGCAAAGACGTGGGCCTCACCGCCACCGAGTTCAAGCTGCTGGCCCACATGGCGGCGCGCCCGGGGCGCATCTTTACCCGCCAGGAACTGTTGCAGGCGGTGTGGGGCTACCCCGACTATTACGGCGACGAGCGCACCGTCGACGTGCACATCCGCCACCTGCGCGAGAAGGTGGAGGATGACCCCACCAACCCGGTGCACATCACCACCGTGCGCGGCCTGGGCTACAGCTTTGAACTCTAAGCGGCCTCACCCCGCTGCCCCGCCTGCTGCGCGGCGCAGCAGAGAGGCGGCGCGAGCGGTCTTGGGGCTTTGACCAGCGCGGCCGCAGGCGCGGCACAACGCCGGGGCGGCTGTGCGCTCCGATGCTGCGTGAGATGAAAGAAGCGGGGCCCCCGGGCCGGGGGCCCCGTGCTCGTTTTCAGGCTGTGGCTATTGCGTGATCTGCCCGCTGGCGCGCAAGGCGTCGAAGCAGGCCCGGCAGTAGACCGGGCGATCGCCGCGGGGCTGGAACGGGACTTCCGTTTCCACGCCACACTGGGCGCAGATCACGGGGAACATCTGCCGCGGGCCCGAGCTCAGCATGCTCATCCGGTTGCGCCGGATGCGGCGGCAGTCTGGGCAGCGGGCGGGCTCGTTCTGAAAGCCTTTGCTCGCGTAGAACTCTTGCTCCCCAGCGCTGAAGACGAAGGTCGTGCCGCAGTCGCGGCAGGTCAGGGTCTTGTCAATGTAGCTCACGGATGCCCTCCTTTGGCAGGTGAACATGTGTGATTTGGTAGTTGGATCGGCCATCCTGAGCTATCACCGAGGTTGCCGCACCACTTGCCGGGCCGGTCGATACCACGGGAGCAATCGGAGACCTCACCAAACACCACCGCCTAACAGTATAGCGCAGATTCCGGAGTTTTGACGCGAAAAGGGCACTCTCTAAGAATCCTCTAAGAATTCGCCGGAGGCCATTCGGAGGGGGCTGAAGAGGGGGGAGAGGGGGCCATGAGGCCCCCCGAGACGGCGGTTCAGGGGCAGGGCTATGCAAGCCCTGGCACACTCTTGAGAAACCTGGCTGGCCGGCGGGCCACGCGACCGGGCTACACGCTCCGCAGCCAGCCGGTGCGAAACCCCCACCCAAGGGCTGGGCCGGGAGGGAGCCGAGCTCGACACCTGGCTGCCACCCTTGCTCGCAAGTCTCTTCGCCTGGCAGAGGACTGCACAAGCCCTGGGATACTCACCCGTCTCGGTGGGCCAGCGGGTAGCGCGCCAGGCGGCCGTGAACGGGCAGCGGCGGGCCGATGAGGGGGCGCGCATAGTCGAGGAAGGCTTCGGTCGCCCCTTCTTCCGGGTCGGCCATGTAGGCCTCGGGCAGGTGGCGTTCGCGGTTGGCCACCCGCGACAGGGGCACCAGGCCGGTGTGCACGCGGTACTCGGCCCCCGGCTCGCGCACCAGGGTGACCATCTGGGCCGTCTCGCCGGCCAGGGCGGCGCGCACGGCGGCTGCGCCGACATCGTAGGCTTCTTGGGCGTCGGTCGACGAGATCAAGCAGGTGGAGGCGCGCTGCATCGTGTCGGGCTTTTCAAAGCGGGCCTTGAGGCCGGTGGCCCGGGTCACCTGGTCGGCCAGGTAGGCGCTGACGCCCCCCAACTGCTGGTGCCCGAAGGCGTCGACGGCCGCCGACGTTGCCGCCAGGAAGTGGCCCTCGGGGTCGTGGATGCCCTCGCTCACCGCCACCACCGCCATGCCGAGGCGCCGCACCACCCGCTCGACATCGGCCAGGATGCCGTCGACCGTCACCGCCCGTTCGGGCACGTAGACCAGGTGGGGTGCCGCGCCGGCCCGCCCCTCGCGGGCCAGCACGCTGGCAGCCGTCAGCCAGCCGGCGTGGCGGCCCATGATCTCGATGATCTTGACCGGCGTCGAGGCGGCGCCCGCCTCGGTGTCGAGCCCGGCATCGCGCAGGGTAGAGGCCACAAAGCGCGCTGCGCTGCCGTAGCCCGGGCAGTGATCCGTCTCCATCAGGTCGTTGTCCACCGTCTTGGGGATGCCGATGACGCGCAGGTCGTAGCCGCGCTCCAGCGCCAGGGTGCCGATGCGATCGGCCGTATCCATGGAGTCGTTGCCGCCGATGTAGCAGAAATAGCCCACGTCGTACTTGCGAAAGACCTCGACGATGCGCTCCAGATCGTCGCCTTTCAGCTTGTGGCGGCTGGTGCCCAGGGCGGCCGATGGGGTCTGGCGCAGGGCGGCCAGGGTTTCTGGGGCCTCACGCGAGAGGTCGAGCAGGTGCTCGCTCAGGACGCCTTCGATGCCGCGCTCGGCGCCGATCACGATCCCGATTTCGCGCCGGCCCTTGGCCTCTTCGATCACACCGACCAGGCTGTTGTTGATGACGGCGGTCGGCCCGCCCGATTGGGCCACCAGCAGATTCCGCGGATGGTTGGCCATGGCGTACCCTCCCAGGTGTGGTTGCTCGTAGGTGTTGGCGCGGATTGTACCATGGTTGCCGGGCGAGCACAATCCGCCTCGCCCGCCAATTGGGAAGCCTTGGGCGATTGGCGTATAATCCGCTGGCCTGCCTGAGCGAGGAGGGGCCATGAACTCTCGTCTGACCACATTCGTATCGCTGGCCATGGCCGTCGTCTCGTGGTTGGGGCTGGGCTACCTCATGGTCGCCTACCCCCCCGACACCTTTGAGCGCCTGCTCTTCCTGGGCCTGCTCTTCCTCGCCACCAGTTTCACCAGCGCCCCTATCCTGCTAGCCGTGCAGCGGCGGCTGTCGCGCTCGCCGGCGGAGGAGGCACGGCGCCGGGTGGCGGTGTGGCGCGAGGCCGGGCTGGTGGGCCTCTTCTTTGGCCTTTGCGCCTGGCTCCGTTTCATCCGCGCCCTCAACTGGGCCAACGCCCTGCTCCTCATGGCGGTGCTGGTGCTCACCGAAGTCCTCCTCCTGGCCCGCGAGTAGGGGCGGTTCGGGAACCGCCCCTACATGTATAGAGGGTATACGAGTGCCGAGTTATGCGCCGGCCGCCCGCACGTCGCGCGGCCTGGAATTGACCTTTGAGCAGCTGAACCACAACATCGTCGAGCTGGCCCTGCCCTCGGTGGCCGAGAACCTGCTGGTGAGCATGGTGTACTTTTCCGACGCCTTTCTCATCGGCTGGTTGCACGATCCCCACGCCCTGGCGGCGGTGGGGCTGAGCGGCACCTTTCTGCAGATCCTGCAGGCTATCTTTCAGGCCATCGCGGTGAGCGCCACTGCCATGGTGGCGCAGCACTGGGGGGCGGGCGATGAGGAGCAGGCCTCGCGGGTGGCAGCTCAGGCCATCCTCGTGTCGGTCTTGATTGCGCTGGCGACGGGGGTGCTCTTCTGGGCCCTGGCGCCGGGGCTGCTGGCGCTCATCGGCGCCACCGATGAGACGGCGCGCCAGGGCGCCCTGTACATGCGCCTGGTGCTCTTGACCTCCTTTGCCGGCTACCCGCTCTCGGTGCTGGGCGGCATCATGCGCGGCTCTGGCGACACGCGCACGCCCATGCGCATCACCGCCATCATGAACGTGTGGAACGTCATCGCCGCAGCCGCCCTCATCTTCGGCCCCGGCCCGCTGCCGGCCCTGCGCATCGCCGGCGCGGGCCTGGCCACGGCCAGCGCGCGCCTGCTGGGCGGCACCCTGGCCTTCCTGGCCATCTGCCAGGGCCGCACCCTGCTGCGGGTGCGGCCGCGGCAGCTCTTGCACTACGACCCGTCGATCGTGCGCACCATGGTGCGCCTGAGCCTGCCCACCGCCGGCGAGGCTGCCATCCGGCAGACCGGCTCGTTGCTCTTCATGCGCATCGTCGCTTCGCTGGGCGACGTGGCCGTGGCCGCCCACCAGATCGCCGTCAACATCGAATCGCTCTCCTTCATGCCCGGCACCGGCATGAGCGTGGCCGGCACGACGCTGGTGGGCCAGAGCCTCGGCGCCGGCAAGAGCGACCTGGCCGAAAAGAGCGCGACGCGGGTGGTGGCCTTCGCCGTGGCCATCATGGGCATGGTCGGCGTGGTGTTCGCCCTCTTTGGGCCGGCCATCGCCTCGCTCTTTGGCTCGACGCCCGAAGTCGTGGCTGCGGCGGGGGCGGCCATCCGCATCGGCGCCCTCGAACAGGTCCCCCTGGCCCTGATGATGGCCCTGAGCGGCTGCCTGCGCGGCGCGGGCGACATGAAGAGCCCCATGTTCGCCACCACAGCGGGCGTGGTGCTCTTCCGGGTGCCGATTGTCTACCTCTTCGCCATTGCCTTTGGCTGGGGGCTGAACGGGGTCTGGCTGGGGACGGCGCTGGACTTTACCGGGCGCACGATCGTGCTGTACCTGCTCTTCAGGCGCGGGGCGTGGAAGAAGATGAGGGTTTGAGCTGAGAGGGGCTGTCAACGGATTTGGGGCACGGATTGAACGGATTAGCTGGCGCTATGGCGAGGCCAATCCGTTCAATCCGTTCCTTCAATCCGTTGACAGCCCCCCCATGACTGTGTCGAAGCTCTAGCGGATGGCGCGCTCGGTCTGGCGGTCGAAGATGTGCATGTTGTCCATATTGAGGTGGACCGTCACATCCTTGCCGACCTTGGCCGAGGTGCGTGGGTCGACCCGAGCCACGAACTGCTTGGTGCCGGTGAGCAGGTACAGGTACACCTCGCTGCCCATGAGCTCCGTCACATCCACACGGCACTCGACGGGAGCGGCGGTGATCCCCGGCGGCGCATACTGCGGGTCGTGGATATCCTCCGGGCGGATGCCGAAGATGACCTCCTTGCCCAGGTAGGGGGCCAGCGTCTTGGCGCGCTCGGCGGGCACTTTGACGCGGAAGGTGCCGCTATCCACGTACATCTCGTCCTTGGTGCCGACCAGGGTCGCGTCGAAAAAGTTCATGGCGGGGCTGCCGATGAACCCGGCCACGAACACGTTATCGGGACGCTGGTAGAGGTTCTGCGGGGTATCCACCTGCTGCAGGATGCCGTCGCGCAGCACGCAGATGCGCGTGCCCATGGTCATGGCTTCCATCTGGTCGTGGGTGACGTAGATGAAGGTGGTCTCGAGCCGCTGGTGGAGCTTGGAGAGCTCGGCGCGCGTCTGCACGCGCAGCTTGGCGTCGAGGTTCGACAGCGGCTCGTCCATGAGGAACACGGCCGGCTCGCGCACGATGGCGCGGCCCAGGGCCACGCGCTGGCGCTGGCCGCCGGAGAGCTGCTTGGGCTTGCGGTCGAGCAGGTTCTCGATGCCCAGCATCGCGGCCGTTTCGTGCACACGGCGGTTGATCTCGGCCTTGGGCGTCTTGCGCAGCTTGAGGCCAAAGGCCATGTTGTCGTACACGCTCATGTGCGGGTAGAGGGCGTAGCTCTGGAAGACCATGGCGATGTCGCGGTCCTTGGGGGCCACGTCGTTCACCAGGCGGTCGCCGATGTAGATGTTGCCCTCGGTGATCTCTTCCAGGCCGGCCAGCAGGCGCAGCGAGGTGGTCTTGCCGCAGCCCGACGGGCCCACGAAAACGAGGAACTCTTTGTCGGCGATCTCGATGTTGAGGTCGTTGACGGCGATCACATCGCCGAAGCGCTTGGTTACGTGCTCGTAGGTGACGCTCGCCATCTCGGTTCTCCTTTGGTCTCGAGGCGAAAAGAGGCGGCCGGCAAATCCCCGGCCCCATCTGAGGGGAGGGCCAGGCCTCCCCGGGGTGCCCACGCCACCCCGCTGGCCATGTGGCATGCGCCTGCACGGCGATAGCGAGGGCGGGCGGGCGGCGCGGCTGGAAGGCGAACAGAACTCTTCGGTCGCCGGGGCGCACCCGGCGGGCGCAGGGCCAAAACCGCTTCGCCTCCGCCGCTGGCATCGTATCGCATCCCGGTCGATCTCCGAATCGGTTCCCTGGCCACCTCCTTTCCGAGGGGCGCCCGCTCCATCTCCCCACGGAAACCCACACCATCGCAGCGGGCTCTTGTAACCAGTATACGCGAAAGTGCTGAATTTGTCCAGATTCCTGAAGCGGCCTGCAGGGGCCTTTCCAACGCGGCGCTGTGTGCAGCCCAGACCCTTCGCAGGCCAGCGTTCACCACGTTGGAAGGCCCGCAGAACCTGCTCAGAGCTTGCCCTGAGCAGGGCGAAGGGGTGACATAAGCGGGACTTTGAAAAAGCCCTGGGGGCTCTGAGGCCGCCCCTTGGCGAAAGGAGCAAACTGTGCTATGCTGGCAGCGCCGGCGCCGGAACGGCCCTTCAGGGGATGAGCCCGGGCTTGGGGGTCAGAAGCTGGGGCAGCCCGCACATATTGGCCAGCATCAGGATCACCATGACCGCGATGAGGATATAGAGCCACTGTTGCGAGCTGGCCTGTTTCTTCTTGGGGGGCTGCGGCCTGGGCAGCGGCTTGTCGCAGCGCCAACAGACCGTGCGCTCGTCAGGGTTGTAGGTGTGGCAATTGGGGCAGTCCATTCCTGGCTCCTTGTTCTGCAGGAACCGGCAAACTGGGGTGATTATACTCCAAGCGCGGCCTGGGTGCGAACCGGGCCGTAACGATCCCCAACCCGTCGCGCACCCGGCGCCGCAGCTCTTCCTGAGGTGAGGTGCGTATGGCCAAGCCGCTCAAGAACAACGTCCTGCGCCTGCTCGAGGCCCGCAAGGTCGCCTACCAAGCCTTTTCCTACTCGGAAGAGATCCATTCGGCCGAGGAGGCGGCCGAGGCCATGGGGGTGCCGCCAGAGCAGGTCTACAAGACGCTGGTGGTGCTGCGCGAGCGTGGGCGTCCACTCCTGGTGATGGTGCCCGGCGGCCGCCAGCTCGACCTGCGCCTGCTCGCCAGGGCGCTCGGCGAGAAGAAACTGCGTATGGCCACCCAGCGCGAGGCCGAGGAGCTCACCGGCCTCTTGGTGGGAGGGATCTCGGCGCTGGCGCTCCTCAACAAGGGCTTTCAAGTCTGCATCGACGCCTCGGCGCGCCGCCACGAGCAGATCCACGTCTCGGCCGGGCAGCGTGGGCTCAACGTGCGCCTGGCGGTGGCCGACCTGGTGCGCATCACCGGGGCGCGGGTGGTCGAGGCGGTTGCAGAGACGCAGAGCTGAAACGTAAAACGTGAAGCGTAAAACGTAAGACGTGAAGCGTAAAACGCGAGGTGTGCGGATTGCGTGTTCCGTTGGCCTGGCGCCAAGCAAACGGGACACGGAACACGCACACCTCACACCTTACGTCTTACGCTTTACGTTTTACGCTTACCTCGTCGTCAGTTGCGCCCACACCTGGCTGATACGCGCCCGGTTGGGGAGGAGCACCTGGGCGCCGGCGGGGGTGGTCCAATCGCGGGCCATGGTATAGTCGAACACCTGGCGCCGGAAGGCCTCGGGCTTGAACTGCAGTGCCATCTTGAGCAGCGAGAGCACCTGCGACGGCTGCAGGTCGGTGGTGACGGTGCCCGAGAGGGCGCTGATGAGCCCCGGCAGGCGCGGCAGCATCTCGGGGCGCATGGCGGCATTGCGCATGGCCAGGAGCACTTGCTGCTGGCGCCGGGAGCGGTCCATGTCGCTGGAGCCGTGGCGCGAGCGGCAGTAGGCCAGGGCGGTGAGCCCATCGAGGTGCTGCAGGCCCGGCTGCAGCCTGAGGGGGATGGGGGGCGTGCCATCGGCGTCGTCGATGACCTCGTTGAAGGGGCGTTCGACCATCACCGTCACACCCCCCAGGGCGTCGA
>Ga0078972_1006373_pt1 | contig 28182 bp, 32 predicted proteins | sample YelNatPaOPGAMG01_FD_67568 | JGI IMG/M metagenome (GOLD analysis project Ga0078972, IMG submission 67568) | Hot spring thermophilic microbial communities from Obsidian Pool, Yellowstone National Park, USA - OP-RAMG-01 (SPADES assembly) (version 2) | ecosystem: Environmental > Aquatic > Thermal...
TAGCGAAGGGGAAACACCCGGTATCCATTCCGAACCCGGCAGTTAAGCCCTTCTGCGCCGATGATACTGTGCTGGGCAAACGGCACGGGAAAGTAGGTCGCCCTCGGGGTACTTTAAATTAAATCTTTCCTCTTTTATCAGATCTTAATACTGGTAATATCAGCGCAAATACCACGCCATCAAGTATGCCACGGTTTATGTATCGATGTACTGAACTTGTACAGCAGTGTATGATACAATTTGATATAATATTGAAATGGATTCTTGTAACGCTGTTTTTGATAGAAAAGAGTTTGAAGACGCTATATCAAAAGCCAAAAACACCACCGAGTCTAAATCTATATTACCCATCTTGTCAAACTTTCTCATAGAGATAGCTCCCTCTACTTATACCCTAAAAGCCACAGATTTAGAGAACTATATAAGCATAAAAGGAAGACCAGAGCAAGCAGAAGTAGGTTGCACCCTTTGTATAAACTCAAAAAAGCTTGGTGATATAGTAAAAAACCTATCCTCTGCCACTCTTAATTTAAGCCTTATAAACGACTCAGCTACAGGTAGTTCCTATATACAGATTCAAAGTGGCAGAAGTAAATTTAAACTTACTCTATCAGAAGCCTCTGAGTTTCCGGCTTTTCCAGAGATAGAAGAACAGATGACCAAGAACACTATGATTGGCTCTATGCTTATGGAGGGCTTAGAAAGAACCGAATACGCCACCGCCAAAGACGATTCTCTAAATCCAGCCATTACCGGTGTAAACGTATCCATAGAACAAGATTCTCAAAAACCCTTAGTAGAGTTTGCCGCCACAGACGGAAGTAGACTCACGGTGTTTAGAAAACATTACTCTTTAGAGGGTGTTGAAAACGCTTACGCACAATGTAGTTTTACCATACCGAAAAAAACCATAAAGATATTAAAATCCATCACCAACAAAGCATCCTTTGTAAATATACACCACAAAGAGGGAAACTCGTTTTTGGTATTTGAAGACAAAGATAATTGGACGTTGTTTAGTAGGCTTTTGGAAGGACAATTTCCAGATTACAAAATTTACATAGATGGGACCAAAAGACCCTTTCAAGCAAAAATACAAAAAAAGGAACTAAAGGATCTTATAAGAAGACTATCCTTTAGCTCTGAAGGGAACGTGATACCCATCAAACTTACCTTTGGAGACAACATACTAATAGGAGAGTCCTCTGATAAGGAACTCACCGAAGGAAGAGACGAAATAGACATAGACTATTTGGGAGAGACTTTTAGCGTAGAACTAAACGCCAAATACTTAAAAGAAGCCATAGATTACGCACCCAACGAAGAGTATATTTTTATATCTACAAACGATCCTGCCAACGGCCTTTTAGTACATTGCAAAGACTCACAAGAAGATAGTTATTACTATGCCTCTTTGATCATGCCTTTCGGATAAGTTTTATGGAGACCAACGATATACTTGAAGAGCTTAGGCTAAAAGAAGGGGACACTTGGCGCATATTTAAAATACTCAGCGAGTTTGTGGGGGGTTTTGATACGCTTTCCCATATAAGCCCAGCTGTAACGTTTTTTGGAAGTGCCAGATTTGACGAAAATAACTTTTACTATAAAAAAGCCTATCAACTTAGCTACGAGTTTGGAAAAGGTGGTTACAACGTCATCACCGGCGGTGGACCTGGTATCATGGAAGCTGCCAACAGAGGAGCCAAAGACGCTGGTGTAACATCGGTAGGTCTCAACATAAAGCTTCCTAAAGAACAAAAGCCAAACCCTTATCAAACATTATCTATGAGCTTTGAATACTTTTTTGTAAGAAAAGTGATGCTTATAAGATACTCTATAGCTTACCTTGTGTTTCCGGGTGGGTTTGGCACCATGGATGAATTGTCAGAAGCACTTACCCTTATACAAACAAAAAAAAGCCCAAGGTTTCCACTCATTCTTTTTGGTAAAAGCTTTTGGGAAGGTCTTGTGGATTTTTATAAAAATACACTTATAAAACATGGCACCATAGACGAAGAAGATCTGTCTCTTATCAATCTAACCGACGATATAGATGAAGCCATAAGTATAGTGGATAAACACCTTTTAGAAAAGATAAAACTTATGGAAGAACAAAAAGAAGATGTCTCAAAAGTAGAAAGATACAAAAACACCGCCAGAATAAGAGGCCTAAAATAAAAAATGTCAGATATGACAAAGTTTATCCACGTTGGGGATATCCACGCTGGTAAAACCCTTCACAACCTATCGAGAAACGACGACGCCGAGTACGCAGTATCTCAAATTATCGACTTTGCCAAAAAAGAGAATGTGGATTTTGTACTTTTGGCTGGAGATGTATTTAATCAATACAATCCAGATACAGAAGCAATAAAAATCATTTTTGATTTCATGATAAAAGAGCTAAACGCTCTTAAAATACCTATTGTTATGATAGCTGGAAACCACGATGGACACGCTTTTTTAGATAGCTACAAAACCCTTGCCAAATACGCCAACATGCACCTTTTTATAAAACCAAATTCCCAAGATTATGTTATAAGCATCAAAAACACCAACATCATCTGTGTTCCTTATGTTTCTCATAAGTATCTTACCAAGATCACGGACGAAAACCAAAGCACAGAATACGCTTCAAAAATGGAAAGCTTTATAAACGCCCTTATCCAAAAAGCCCCAAAAAACACATTTAACATACTCTTATCTCACATGATGACAAGAAACGCCAAAATCACCAAATCAGAGTACGAAAATACGGTGAGTGAGTTTTTCGCAGTTAATCTAAACAACATAGAAAACCTAAAATACATAGATTACGTTGCCCTTGGTCATGTGCACAAGCATCAAAAGATAAGCGCCCCCACAGAAGCTTACTACACCGGTTCTTGTTTTCAGATAGATTTTAACGAAGAAAATCAAGATAAGTTTTTTAATTTTGTAATTTTGGAAGAAAAAAGTACCCCAAAGATACTACCTATAAAATTTGATTTAAAAAATAACCTTAAAACTTTTACTATAAACACAGAAAATTTTAATTCGGGGCTATTCCAAGATTCCATAAAAAATCTAAAAGGTTACGCTAGAGTGATAATAGATGATAATTTTGAAAACACAAGAGTACTTGAGCATAAACTAAGTGCTTTTCAAAATAAAATATTGGACATAAGAAGGAAAAGCACCTCAAATGATATGAATATAAATATAGATATTAAAAGCCTACAAAACAATTTATTGAGCTTTTACAAAGAATATTACAAATCAAAATACGGTGAAGATTTACCCAAAGACTTGGAAAATTTGTTCATAGAACTTGAAGAAGAAGCAGAACAAACTGTTTAGATATATTTAATACGATGTATATTACAATGTAAGAAATGCCATGCACAGAGCGCTAAAAGCGTGTTTTACTTCGTGGGTTGATAAAAGAATAGACAAAAGAGCTAAAGCCAAAGAATAGTAGAGCGATGGAATCGCATTTTACATCGTGGGTTGATAAAAGAATAGACAAAAGAGCTAAAGCTAAAGAATAGTAGAGCGATGGAATCGCATTTTACACCGTGGGTTGATAAAAGAACAGGCACTGGTATTATAAGAAATGCCATGCACAGAGCGCTGAAAGCGCGTTTTACATCGTGGGTTGACAAGAGAATAGACATATACGATGTAAGAAATGCCCTTGGCACACTTTAAAATTTTAACTATATTATATATGGGGGTGATTATGGTAAACACTGTAGTGATTTTGGTAATTATATTGATCTTGCTGGTGTTGGTAAGGTACACTGCAAGAACGGTACCTCAAGGGGAAGAATGGATTATAGAAAGGCTTGGGAGATACAACAGGACCATGAAACCAGGTCTTATTTTTATAATACCTTTTGTTGAATCTGTAAGAAACAAAGTAAACGTAAGAGAGCAGTTTTTAGATGTGCCATCTCAAGCTGTTATCACCAAAGACAACGCCATAGTCCAAATAGACGCTGTATTTTTTTATAGAGTGGTGGATAGTTACAACGCCACTTACAACATCACAAACATAAACGCATCGTTGATACAACTTGCTAAAACGAATTTAAGAGCCATAATAGGTTCTATGGAGTTAGAACACGCTTTATCAAATAGAGACGAGATAAACGCAAAGCTAAGGAACAATCTATCTGGTATAGAAGGAGAATGGGGTATTGTTATAACAAGAGTAGAAATAAAAGATATCTTGCCCCCAGAAACAATAGTAAAAGCTATGGAAAAGCAAATCCAAGCGGACAGAGAAAAAAGAGCTGTGATCCTTCAATCAGAAGCCAATAGAGAAAAACAACGCTTAGAGTCTGAAGGTTATCTTATAGCCCAAACCAACAGAGCAGAGGCCATAAAAAGAGTAGGCCAAGCTCAAGCGGATGTCATCGCAATGATAGGGCAATCTTTAAAAGAATCCGGAGAAACTGCCGGACTTTTGCAATTGGGTGAGCGTTATATAGAAGCTATAAAAGATATATCTTCTTCCAACAGTTCCAAAGTGGTGATATTCCCAAACAGTATAATAGAAGCTGTGAAAGGGCTTTTGGACAAAGGAACATGAGCCCAGCTCTTTGGATAGCAATTGGTATAGCTCTGTGCTTTTTTGAGTTATTCCACCCTGCCATGATATTTTTCCCAATAGGGCTTAGCGCTATAGTCACTGGGCTTTTTGGGCTTTTAGTAGAATATTTTACAAAAACTCCCTATGAAGAGCTATTGGCATCTCAAATCATTACATTTTTTATAGTAAGCGCTATAAATATATTTCTTCTTCGTAAAATCTCAAAACAGTGGATAAGTTTCAAAACGCCCAAAGCCTCGCAACCAGAAGATGCTATCCTTGGCAAAGAGGTATACGCTAAGCAAGACGCCAAAGCAAAAACCATGATAGAAGTAGAATCCCCCTCTCCAATCCTCGGTGTAAACTTATGGCATGCAGAAGTATTAGAAGATGTAAAAGCAGGCGATAAGCTTATAGTGGTAGGACATAAAGGGGGTATATTGGTTTGTAAAAAAGCTTAAGGTTTAAATAAATGTGCTATAATTATAATTTTAGGCAGCGCTGGCCGTAGAGCGCTATATAAGTGGCGGTGCTTTTTGGCTTTAAGGAGATAATATGGCTATAATTGTTAGGATACCAACACCTTTGAGAAGATTGGCCAACGGCCAAGGAGAAGTAAGCGTAGAGGCTAAAAATATAAGAGAGCTTATAGATGCCTTGGAAGCCTCTTATCCTGGTTTTAAAGAAAGGCTTGTGGACGAAAACGGTGAGCTAAGAAGGTTTGTAAACCTTTATCTAAACGATGAGGATATCAGGTTTTTAAAAGGTATAGATACAGAACTAAAAGATGGTGATACGCTTTCTATAGTCCCAGCGATTGCAGGTGGTGTTTGATATCTTCAAGGGTTTTGATAGGCATGAAGGGGCTTTTTTGAAACCATCTTCTTTGCCTTGAAGCATACTCTTTTGTGTTTTTTATTATATTTTCTACCGCCTCTTTGAGGTTTATTTTACCTTCTATATAGGGTATCATCTCTTTGTAGCCTATAGCCTGAGAAGAGGTCATAGTGTTTTTATAACCAAGACAAAGAAGGTTTATGCACTCTACCTCAAGCCCCTGCTCTATCATATAATAAGCCCTTTTTTCTATATTTTTGTTTAGTTCTTCTTGACTTAAATCTGTATAAAAGCTCAATACATTTAGTCTTGGTTCTTTCCATCTGTGAAAACTTGAAAATGGCTTACCTGTGTTTATAAACACTTCTAAAGCCCTTATTATGCGTTTTTTATCGTTTTTACCTATCTTGTCCGCGTATGCTTTGTCTGTAGTTTTTAGCTTTTCATATAAAAAATCAAGTCCTTTTTTGTTTGCTATATCTTCTAATCTTTTTCTAAGTTTAAAGTCTGGTTCTGATGTTTCTGGCAATCCATATAAAAGTGCTTGAATATAAAGATAAGTCCCTCCTACTATGATAGGGATTTTACCCTTTTGTTTTATTTGCTTTATGAGATCATTTGCTTTTTCCACATACATGTAAGTGTCAAAATATTCGTTTGGAAGCACTATGTCTATCATGTGGTATCTTATCTCTTTCCTTTTTTCTAAGCTTGGTTTTGCAGTGCCTATATTCATAAACTTGTAAACGCACATAGAATCAGCGCTTATTATCTGGGCATCTAAAAGCTTTGCAAGTTCGTGGGCAATCTCTGTTTTACCAGAGGCGGTGGGTCCTCCTAAGATTATGGCATCTATAGACATAGCTTAAATATCCTCTTGTCTTTGCCTACATCTTTTATACTAAGTTTTTTTGTACATTTTATACCTTTTGGCCACTCTATGAAGGTGATAGCTGTATTTTGTTTTTCTTTTATATAATCTGTAAAGGTTTTTGTATCTTCTACCCTATAAAAATCCACATGGAGCACATCAAAATCTTTTAGTCTGTATTCGTTTATGATTGAAAATGTTGGGCTTGATACATCGTAGAAGTTGTAAGTTTTTAAGAAAGCTTTTACAAACGTAGTTTTTCCTGCTCCAAGTTCACCCTCCAAGCATACGATGTCAGAGATCTTTATAAGGTCTTTTATAGACAAAACAAAATCATCGAGTTTTTCAAGGGTCACCACATCAATTACATACCGTGTTTGCATTTTGAAGATTATATCAGATAAACGCTTGTATAAACATGAATCATATCATTGTTTTTGGGCTTTTAATATGGTAATATAATACTGCGAGGTGGAGCAGCTTGGTAGCTCGTCGGGCTCATAACCCGAAGGTCGAAGGTTCAAATCCTTCCCTCGCAATAATAAAATATCAATCTTTCGCCTTTTTATAAAAGAATATACCGTTTATCTTCTCATTGTCAAAGTTTGCCGTATGGATGCGGTTTAAAACTTCTGTCATAGATACCACAAAGCACCCACCCATCTTAAGCGTATAAGCTATATTTTTTATGGCTTTTAGCTTAGACTCATCGTTAAAGTATATAAGGGCGTTTCTACAAAAAGCTGCATCAAATATCTCTTTGTAGGGTAAAAAATCTTCTTTTTTTATAAGGTTTAGCTGTTTAAATTGAACTTTGCTCTTAAGCTCATCTTTTATTATTATACTGTCATCTGTTATCTTTAAAAATCTTTGATATTCTTGTGGGATTTCCATAAGATGTCTTTTTGGATAAACACCTTCTCTTGCTTTTTGAAGATATGTTTCATTTATATCAAAACCATATATTTTATAAGGGATAGCGGCATACTCAAACATCATGGCGAGCGTATACACCTCTTCGCCAGTGGCACAAGCGTAAGAAGCAATCATAACAGGACCTTTTTTCTGCCATGGTAGTTTATCAACACACTGCTTTAAAAATGTTTCTAACTGAATTTTTTCTCTAAAAAACCTTGTTTCTGGAACTGTAATAATATCGAGCATCTCTTTAGTTAGATTTTTATCTTTTAAAAGGGATTGAATGTTTATGTTTGTCATATTTAATTTTTTTGTTAAAAGCATAAGACGCTCTTCTGGGTAATAATTACCAGTCAACTCGTAAATCACTTCTCTTAACCGTTCCAACACATCTTTGTTTAAAGTTTCCAAATTAATATCTCCTCAAAGCTTAAGTTTGATTTTATGGCTTTTAAAAAAAGCGTTTCTGTTTGTGTCAAATCTTTTGGTATCAAGTCTGGTCTTTTTTTAAAGGTTAGTTCTATGCGTTCCCAAAGGCTCCATAAATTTATAAGCCTATGGTTGCCAGTTTTTAGTACCCATGGTATTTTATGGCTTTTAATATCCTCTGGTCTTGTGTAAACTGGATACCCAAGCCAACGGTTTGAAAATGAGTCTTGCTTTAGGCTTTCTTCGTCAGACAACACCCCTTCTAAAAGCCTTGAAACTCCATCAATAATAGTAAGAGCCACCAGTTCACCACCACTTAGTATGAAATCTCCTAAAGATACATCCAAATCTACCATACTGTCTACTCTTTTGTCCATTCCTTCGTATCTACCGCATAATATTATAATATGTTTTTTGGCTTTTAATTGAAAGAGTAAATTTTGGTCCATGATTTTACCCCAAGGTTCTGGTTTTATAACAAAAGGTTTTTCTTTTGTAATGGATAGTATGTGTTCATAAGAAGCCAAGATAGGCTCCGGTTTCAAAACCATACCGGGAAATCCACCGTAGGCCGCATCGTCTATTTTTTCATAAAAATCCCTTGGGTTTACAGCGCTTACTTTCACCAAGCCTTGTTTTATGGCTTTTGATAAAACACCAAATTTTGTATAGCAATTTATTATATCTGGGAATGCGCTTACTACGAAAAACTCAATCATCTTTGAGGGTTTTTTGAAAATCTTGATAAGCGTTTTTAAACCCTGCTATGATACCAAAAGCCAAAAACAAAAATAAAAAAAAAGGCGATGTATTTTTATGGAATATATCATAAGATATCTTATCAAGCATATAACCTACAAAAAGCCCTGCTACGATACCCCCAAGTATGTTGAAGGCTACGTTTAAAGCGCTAAACTCTTTTAGATTCATCTTTAGGGTAAGATCCCAAAAATTTTATAAGTTGATTGTTTTTCTCAAGCTCTTCCAAAGCGCTTTTTACATTGTTATCTTCTATATGACCTTCCGTATCCACATAGAATATATCATCCCATATTTTTTTCTTAGAGGGTCTTGATTCTATCTTTGTTAGATTTATATTGTTTCTATAAAACACTTCAAGGGCTTTGTAAAGAGCTCCCGTTTGATTTTTTACACCCATTATGAAACTTGTTTTATCATTACCGGTGAGCTTTGTAGGAGTTTTGCCAATGATCAAGAACCTTGTAAAGTTGTTTTTCTGATCTTGGATACTCTTTGCTAAAATGTTTAGCCCATATACATAAGATGCTACTTCTGAAGCGATGGCAGCGCTTCCTTGCTCTTTTTGAGCTATTTCACAAGCGTTTGCGGTGCTTTTGGCTTCAAGAATTTCTGCAAAAGGAAGATGCTTTTCCAAAAACTTTCTACTCTGAGCCAAAGCATGTTTGTGTGAATACACTTTATTTATCTTTGCTATATCGTTTTCTGTTGACAACAAAAATAAATTTATAGGTATTATAATCTCACCTACTATGAGTAGGTCTGCATCCATAAGAAGGTCTATAGTGTGGTTTACCACCCCTTCTATGGTATTTTCTATAGGTACCACTCCGTAATGGGCGTTTCCTGATTCTACAAGCTCAAAAACCATCGATATAGAATCGCAGGCTATATAGTCTGAAGACAATCCAAAATGCGATATAGCAGCCTGATGAGTAAATGTGGCTTTTGGCCCAAAGTAGGCGATCTTTACAGCCCCTTCTAAAGATGATATGGCAGATATAATCTCTTTATATATTATTTCCAGTGCTTCCTTTGGAAACACACCATATTTTTCATTTTCTTCTAAGACGTTTGATATAACTTCTTTTTCCCTTTGGAGGTTTCTAACGCTAATCTGGTTTCTTTTTTTTATCTCGCCTATTTGTTTGGCTGCTTGAGCCCTTTTGTTTAAAAGACCCACTATTTCCTTATCTATCTGGTCTATCTGGTTCCTTAAATCCTCTATCTCTTTGGTCATTCTATGTTTATTTTTCTCGCTTTTCTCTTTCCTTCAACTTCTTGTTTTGGCTCTGTTTTCTTCTCAAGTTTTTGAACCTTATAATCTACCACAGATTTTAAAGCCTTCCAAAAAGCCATTTCAGATATCCTCATCTGTCTTATAACCTCTTCCCTGATCTCTTTAGGCGGCAAAAAAGCGTTAAACAGCATCTTCAAAGCCTGCTCTCTGGCCATCTCAGCTTGATCTTCAAAGCTTTCTACTTCTAACTTTTCCTTTTCCATACTAAATATTATAAACTTTATATTTTTAATTGGCAACAGAAAATATCTAAAAGCACCACTCAACAGCTTCTAAGATGTGGCTTACTGGGATTAGCTCGAAGTTGGTGGATTTTATATCTTTTGCGGCGCTTTTGGGAAGGATAACGTTTTTTATGCCAAAGCGTTCGAGTTCTTTTAGTCTTGCTTCCACATGGTGCACCGCTCTTATCTCACCACCCAATCCTATCTCACCAAAAATAGCGGTGTTTTTTGGGATGGGTTTTTCTTTTTTTGAAGATACGATACTTATGGCCAAAGCCAAATCACCGGCATATTCATTCACTTCTACGCCTCCCACCACGTTTATATAAACATCTGAGTCCCTTGTAAAAATCCTCGCTTCTTTTTCGAGGACTCCCAAGATAATGGCAAGTCTATTTACATCAAATCCTTGGGTTTTTCGCTGAGGGGTGGTATAAAGGGCTCTTAATACAAGGGCTTGGATTTCTACGAGTATTGGTTTTGTGCCTTCTGTATGGGGAAAGATTACAGATCCGCAGGCTTCTTCTTTTCGCTCGCTTAAGAAAAATAGCGATGGTTCTAATACTTCTTCAAGCCCTTGGTCTATCATTTTAAACACTGACATCTCCCCGGTGGCTCCATATCTGTTTTTTAAAATCCTCAAAACCCTGTATAGGTTAAACCTCTCTCCTTCAAACTGACAAACGGTATCTACTATATGCTCAAGCACCTTTGGCCCCGCTATCATACCCTCTTTGTTTATATGACCTACTATAAAACACGGTATACCCATGCTTTTGCAAAACTCCACCAACTTAAATGTAGACTCTCTGACTTGGGCTACAGAACCCGGCGAAGATTCTATGCTGTCGGTATACATAGTTTGTATGGAGTCTATTATTAGGCTTTTAGCTTGATACTCTTTGGCAGACTCTATGATATGCTCTATGTTGGTAGAATTGAGGATAAAAAGGTTTGAAGAAAAAACGCCCATCCTTTTTGCTCTTATGGATATCTGAGAAAAAGATTCTTCTCCAGAAGCGTATATAACAGGGCTATCTTTTGACATAAAATCTGCTATTTTTAAAAGAAGCGTTGATTTTCCAATACCTGGTTCACCGCTTATAAGTATAACCTGTCCTTTTACGATACCTCCCCCAGCGGCCGTATCAAGGGTCTTATAGCCTGTGGATATCCTTTCTAAGTTTTCTTGTTCTATATCTGTTATCTTGATGGGTTTTTCTAAGGATTTAACTACGTCTTTTGACATGGTGATTTTTTCTTCTACCACAGAGTTCCATTCACCGCAAGAACTGCATTTTCCTACCCACTTTACATAAGTCTGTCCGCAGTTTTGACATACGTAAGTGGTTTTTCCTTTTGACATCTACAATACTCTTAAAAGCATATAATAATAAGCTATCCCTATGTACTCTCTTATGGCTTTGGTGGAGTTTTCTAAGTTAGACATATCTGGTAAAAAACTTCTTATGCTGTATCTTAGATCTTCTTTATAATCCACTGGGTAGGGTATTACGTTTTTAAAAAATTTGTCAAAGAGCATCTTGGCCCTTGGCATGTGATAGGCAGATGTTACAAGTATGATGCTGTCGCAATTTTGGTTTATATCCTGAGTGCATATTTTATAGCTTTGAGAGGCATTTTGGATGGTATCTTTGCTTTTGATATCTTCGTAGATATTTCCAAGTTCCATATTGTTTATTATTTTAACTATCGGTGTGTTTTTTGGAAGATATTTTATATCAACCCCAGAAAGGATAAGGGGTAGTTTTGTCTTATAGGACAGATAAACTCCAGCCAACAATCTTTTTACAGTCTCACCAGAAAGATTTCCATTTTTGTAATACCCTCCTCCAAGCACCACTATAGCGTCAGCGTTTAGAAAACCTTTTGGCTGTGAGTAAGCTTGTTCTAATGGTGTTATAAGGGCGTCTTTGACGGGGGTTATAGACAGAAGATAAAATATCAAAACGCTTATAAAAGATGCTATCTTTATTTTCCTGCTTTTAATAAAAAAGCTTAAAACAAAGAATATAAGTATAAATATACCTGGAGGGATAATGATGACGGTGATTAACTTTTTTAAGAAGAAAAATATCATCTTTTCATACGGGTAGCTATAAGGATGTTTTTGATACCGTTTTGTTTGGCCACATCCATAAGGGCTACCACGTACTTTTCAAGGGTATCTTCATCCGCTTCTATAATGAGATCTTTGATGGGTTGGTTGTTGGTAGTCGTGCTTTGAATGGCGTTTTGTATGTCTGTAAGGGTTACGTATTTACCATTTAGTATATATTGGCCATTTGGTAATATCTCTACCCTCATGGTTTGCACCACTTCTTTCTTACCTGTTTGGGCTTGTGGTAGTTTTACCGCCAAAAATACCATAGGCGATTGAAAAGCCAAAATCGCCAAAAATAAAAATACTGCCAAAAGGGTATCTACGAGGGGCACTACATCAACGTAAGTTCTTTCTTCTATAGACATGCCTATTTTTGCTTTTTTTCTAAGGTTCATATTAGCTCTCCGATATGGCGTCTATGATTTCTTTTACCTCTGATTCTACTTTGGATACTATGCGGTTCTCAATAGCTTTGAAAATCCAGTAGAAAAAAAGTGCTGGTATAGCCACCGCAAGACCTGTGGCTGCCGCCGTTAGAGCTTCGCTTATACCGTTTGCAAGAAGATACATAGCCGACTGGGTTTCAGAGGTGGAAAACGCAGCAAAGACCTTTATAAGACCTGTGATGGTTCCAAAAAGCCCAAGTAAAGGAGACACAGAAGCAACGGTAGAGAGTATCACAAGGTTTTTATCTGCATCGGATATCACATAAGCAAACGCATCTTCAGCAATTCTATTTAGCTGATAAGAGTCTCTTCTTCCTTTTAGATAGGCTTTTAAAAGCGATAAAAACGCCTTTGAAGCGTTTGTGGGTTGAGGCTCAAGCATTTTAACAGCAGCATCTATATTTCTACCCAGTATAAGCGCTTTTATCTGAGCGTATCCTTTTGGCAAAAACCTACTGACCCTCAAAGAGAAAGCCCTTTCTAATATGATCGCCCAAGATATTATAGAAAGCACCAAAAGGGGATATATTACGATACCACCCCTTTGTATTATTATCATAATATCGTCCATTTTAACCTCCGTTATTTAAAAGATTTTTGTTTTTACAAGCTGGTAGACGCTTTTTTAGGCTTTTAACATGATAAAGCTCTTGGTTTGACAAAGAAGACAGGTTTAGCTTATCCAAAAGACAAGAGGCATCTTCATAAGCGTGCATATGGATAAGTATGTTGGCAGCTTTTAGGATAGCGTTTTTGTAGATGTCTTGCTCGTTTGGCGTAAGGAGCACCACGCTTATATATTCTTTAAGAGCTTTATTTTTGTCGCCTTGTGAAAGGTAGTAGTTTCCAAGTTCATAAAAAGCTTTTGCTTTTATAGATGGGTTTTGAGACATGTATGCAAACTTAAGAAGGCTTGGGTCTTTGAAGGTGTTAAAAGCCTCCAAAGCAAGGGATCTTACATTATCGTCTTGATATTGGGATATGAGTTTGTCCAATATAGATTTTGCCTTGTCAAGCATATGGTTTGAGATGTATATCTCGTAAGCGTGTATAAGATCTTTTTCATCGCCGGTGGAGTATATGGCGGCAGCTTTGTTTACATGACCTTCTTTGAGATAAAGGTCTGCCAAGAGTTCTTTGGCTTTTTGCTTGGTTTCTCCTTGAGCGTTATCTACAACGCTTATAAGAAGCTCTTCTTTCTTGTGAGGATCTGGTTCTAACATGGCCATTTTTAACATAGCCCTGTAGCGAGGTCCTCCAACGATACCAGATAAAAGGTTGTAAGCTTCTTCTTTTTTACCTTGTTTTATATATATGTTTGCAAGCTGATATTTTAGGTCTTCCGAAAGTGGGCTATCTTTGTAGCGTTCTATAAACTGTTTTATAGCCACTTCTAAATTTTTAGAAGGATTTTTAATACGAGAAGATATGATATCGTAAGAGGCTTCCATAGCTTCTTTGGAGTTTGGATAATCTTCTACCACCTTCTGATAATAGCTTACGGCTTTATTTACATCTCCTAAATTATAATAAGCATCCCCAAGTTTTAGAAGTGCTTTAGCCCCAAAACGTTTTGAAGATGCTACTTCTTTAAAATACTTTATAGCATCTTGATAATCGTTTTGTATAAAATAAGATAGCCCGTATAGGTATTTGGCTTCTTCTGTGGATGGTTCTAAAACCTCTCTTACTTTTTGAGGCTCATCCATAGAAAGATAGGCTTTTGCAAGAAGGATTTTCTCTTGGTATGTAGATGGGTTTCTTAACATATTTACCACATCTTTGTAATCCCCCATGTTGAAGTAAACTATAGCTTTGTAATATCTGCTTGTAAAATAAGCTAAAGCTTTTTGATAATCCCCTAATTTGAAATAATACCATCCTTTGTAATAATTGTAAAGGGATTTGTAGGATTTAAACCCTTGGGTTTCCAAAAGATTTTTTAAAGCCATAAGTTTGTTTGTATAATAATAGCTTTCTGCAAGCCATTGATAATAAAATTTATCTTGGTTGGGAAGCATGTTTAGTATGTTTATAGCTTCTTTGTAATCATGGGCTTTTACAGTAGCATAAACGGCATCTTTGTAATCTTTTATCTTTAAGAAAAGGAGTTTGGCATAGTTGTAATCGTGGTTGTTGTAGGCTTGAACCGCTGCAAGTTTTGTAAGTATGCTGTATTTGTTGTTAGATAAGATAGACGCTATAGCCGCCCCTTTTGGATTTTCTTCCCCTATAAGAGCGTACAGATTTAAAGCCAAGTCAGAACCAGGGTAAAGATTTTCTATCATCACAGCTTTTTCTAAGGCTTTTTCGTATTTTTTATCCTTCAAATCTATTAAAGCAAGGTAATAAAGGGCTTTATATCTTAGATTGTAAGGAAGAGAATAGTTTGTGTATATGGTTTGAAAAATTTGCTTTGCTATATCGTATTTTTTGGAGAAATAGTTTATAATACCAGACCTAAAGAAAAGGCTGTTTTGATAATAACCTGGTATGATAGTACCTTGTATAAAATCATTTATATAAGAGCAATAATTTTTAAATACAAAATCGTTGCAGTTTACGGTGGAGTACCTGCCGCCGTTTTTTATAGCAAACACAGTTTCCCAAAGTTCTTTGTGATAAGTGGGTGAGTTTATAAATTCAGGTGTTTTGTTTAGTTTTAGGCTTAGAGCATAATAGCCTTCACAAGCGCTTTGTTGATACATAGATGTGTATTTGCAAGAGTTATAAAACATATCCCTTGCGGATAACTCGTCTTGCTCTTTTAGTCTTGTCATACCCATTACATAATACCCCATTGGAAGGTAAGGAGAGTATGGATATCTAAGGAGACTTTGAAAGTTTTTATCAACCCCTTTGTAATCACCGTTTAGATAATCAGATACCATCCCAGAATAGTCCGCTACATCGTCTGGCTCACCACAGCTTATAAAAGATGAGTTTTTTAGCTTTTGAACGGGTGTTAGCTCCATATAAGCAGGGGCTTGCAACACTTCACCACTCAAATCAAGCTCTTTGAAAGAGGGAGCATTCAACTTAGCCGGCGGTTCTAAGGGTGGTTTGTCTATGTTAAACTGGCTTATCACCTGCACATTTAGGCTTATCTGATGAGGAATACCTGTTTTGTTGGTGTTTGGTGGAGGAGCATTTTTGGGGTCTATGGCAAAAGACGATACTATGAAAAATAAAAATAAACTAAATAGCCCTATGCGCTTGAGCATAAAGATCTCCTAAGTGGCAGCTTATGTTTAGCTTTTGAATGATATCTTGATCCCCCAAACTCAAAATAGAGTAAGAGGCGTTGTCGCATCCAAAAGCCCAAAAATGAGACAAATCAATACCAAGCACCGCACAGTAAAATACACGTATAGGCACCGAGTGAGATACCGCCACTACGGTTTTATCCTTGTATTTGGCTTTTATGAAAGATATAAAATCTACCGTTCTATCAAAAACCTCTTTTAGAGATTCCCCTTTTGGAAATGTTATCTGATGGGGATTTTTCATCCATGTTTCAAAATCTTCTTTGTATTTTTTTTCTATGTCATCCACAAGCTCGCCAGCCCATGCCCCGTGGTCTATCTCAATGAGCCTTTGGTCTATGATGATATCTTTACCAATGGCATCCCCTATGGCTTGAGCGGTTTTTTTTGTTCTGGTAAGAGGGGATGAGCATATGGCTTCTATGCTTGGAAAGTGTTTTTTTATGTGTTCTCCAAGGGCTTTTGTTTGAAGCTCTCCTCTTTGGGAAAGATCTGGGTCCAAAATCCCTTGGTATCTTCCTATGGGATTCCACTGACTCTCGGCGTGTCTTACAAGGATCAATCTACACATAAAGCTTTGAGGTTTTCCATATACTCTTCTAAGACGTCTTTTGAGGCGTTTAGGATAACACATGAAGCTTGTATGACCGAAAATGTAGATAAAGCATCAATCCTTCCCATGTGAGATACTCTAAATATCTTACCCTTTAACTTATCTTGACCACCGGCAGTTCTTATGCCAAGTTTTAAAAGCTCTTTTCTGAAGGCTTCTGCATCCGTGTTTGGTGTTTCTATGGCACTAACCGATATGGATGGATTTTTACTAAAAGCCTTAAAACCTAACTTTTCAAAAGCTTTTCTTGTGGCTTTTGATATGGCTATGGTTTTAGATTCAATATTTTGAATGCCTTCTTCCAATATCATCTCCAAAGCTTTTTTAAGCCCGAGGATAATGGGTATGGCTGGTGTGTAAGCAGTTTGACCTTCTATTTGTTTTTTTAGTTCTTTTGAAATGTTGAAATAATATCCTTTTGGGTTTAACATCTTTTTGGCTTTTTCTGAGAACCAAAGTATAGAAAGCCCTGGAGGTAGCATGAGAGATTTTTGAGAACCGCCCACAAGTATATCGATCCCATCTTCTTTTGGTATGATGTTGTATGTACCGAGGGCTGTGATGGCATCGGCTATAAGTATAGCATCTTTATCTTTTAAGAGTTCGCCTATATATTTGGGATCATGGTAAGTGCCTGTGGAGGTTTCCGATATTTGCATAAAAACCCCTTTTATGGGCTCTTTTTGTATTATATCTTTTAAAGCTTCTTTTGAGTAGGTCTCACCCCATTCTACTTTAAAATCTATCACATCAAGCTTATAGGTTTTACAAAGTTCTATCCATCTTTCGGCAAACTTACCGCCGTTTATTACAAGCACCTTGTCCCCTTCTTGGAAAAAGTTTATAACAGAGGACTCCATGGCACCAGTCCCTGAGCTTGCAAAAAACACAAAGTTTTCACTTTCGTCTTGGATAAGCTTTTTAAAAAGAGTCCTTGTCTGCAAAAAAGCCTCTTTGAACTCAGGGGTTCTGTGGTGTATAATTTGAGCTCCCAATATGGCCCTTATCTCATCTGGTATTTCTACAGGTCCTGGCGTAAAAAGCCTTTCGTTAGATTTGTAACAGTTCATTGGTAGATCTCTAAACCTGAAAATATATAAGGGATCTCGTAAGAAGCAGATTCTTTTGAATCAGAAGCGTGTATAGCGTTTTTACCTTTGTCTGTGCCAAAAAGCGCCCTTATAGAGTTAGGGGCTGTTTTCCTTGCTTCTTCGCTATCGGTAGGACCTATGAGGTCTCTCACTTTGGCTATAGCATTTTCTCCTTCTAAGACCATCGCTACCACAGGACCAGAACACATAAACTCTACAAGCTCACCAAAAAATCCCCTTTGGCTATGTACATAGTAAAAGCCTTCTGCTTTTTCTTTGGAAAACTTAAACATTTTTAATCCTAAAAGCTTAAGACCATTCTTTGAAAGAATATCAACAATTGCTCCAGTGGCTCCTTTCTCAAAAGCATCTGGTTTTACTATAACAAGCGTTCTTTCCATATTCTTACCTCTTTAAAGCGTTATAAATAAATTTATTTTATCATATTAGCTTTTATGTTGGTATAGATTTTGAAGACATCTATCTTTTAGGATACATCTGTTGCAGTCTGGGGTTTTCTTGCAATAGTTTTTGGCAAAAGCCACTATAAGAGCATGAAACTCTTTGTAGATATCTACATCTTTTTCTATGTGTGAGCTTATAAAGCTTGCATATTCATCGTATTCGTTAAACTCGTATCCAAAAAGCCTAAAAATGATCCTTTTTGTGTAAGCATCTATTACAAAAAATGGCTCATGGTAAGCGTATAAGAGTATAGAATCTGCGGTTTCTTTTCCTATACCTTTTATGCTCAAAAGCTTATCTCTTGAAGGTTTTTTGTCCATTGTAGAAATTTGTTTTAAAATCTCTGCTTTTCTATTGAAAAAACCAGAGGGCCTTATAAGCTCTTTTAAAAGCTCTATATCCATATGTTTTATAGCTTTTAGGCTAAGAGCGTTGTTATTTTTAAGATTAGATAGTGCTTTTTCCACATTTTTCCAACTGGTGTTCTGAGTGAGTATAGCCCCTATTATAACCTCGTCTTTTGGGTCTAAATGATGTTTTTTGTGATACTCCAAATCCACAGGCCACCAGTTTTGATAACCAAAATGATCAAGCAATGTATGGTATAGTTCTTTTATATCCATACGCCCTTGCCCTAAAAAAACTCCCTTATGCAAGATTTTGCAGACCTACAGTCAATACCTTCTTTTATCTTTAAAAAATCTTTTATGCTTTTCCACATAATCTTTGTGGTAAACTCAAACCTTCAAAAAATACTTTTAGAAACGCTTTCAAATCTTCTAAGACCTTTATCTTAAGATCTTTTTGCATATTTTAAAATAATATCGTAAAACACATTGGCTATTTTTAAGATGTTATATCTTTTAAAGCTCTTTTTAACTCTCCTATCAGATACAAAGACCCAAAGACAAACACATCTTCTTTTAGGTCTAAGATATCTTTGGGATCATTTAAAAAGCTTGTTTTAAAGCCTATGCTCTTGGCATAATTTATCATGGTCTTTACATCTTCTGCTCTTTTGTAATGAATAGGCACAAAGGTGATCTCATCAAAAAAATTCTTCAGTAAATCAAGCTCTTTTTGCCATTCTTTGTCTTTTAGGCTTCCCATGACGAGTTTTATATCAAAATGATCTTTTATATCTTTTATGGTTTTTACTATGGCGCTTACATTGTGAGCTCCGTCCACCATAATAAGAGGATGCTCTCTTAATATCTCCATCCTGCCTTCCCAGTACGTTTTCTCCATCGCTTTTTTTATAAGATGCTCTTGTGGTTTTAGTATGGGGTCTATGTCTGATATGCTCAAAAACGATGCCAAAGCCAAAGATGCGTTGTCTATCTGATGTTTGCCCCAAAGTCCTATTTTTAGATTTTTAATATTAAAATCTTTAAAACTAAACTCTTCTACGATGGTGCTTTGTTTATCCACATAGCCTTTGTATTCAAAATCTTCTCCTGCTACAAAAAGCTTTGTGTTTTGCTCTTTTGCTTTTTCCACAGCCAATGGGTAAAGGGGATATCTGTTGTTGCCTATTAGGAGTGCTTTTGTACCGTTGGCAATCTCAAGTTTTTCAATGGCTATCTTATCTACGGTGTTTCCAAGCCATTTCATATGATCTTTTCCTATGTTTGTTAAAACGCTTAAAAACGGAAAAGATGCCCTTGTTCCATCCCATCTTCCACCCATACCTACTTCCCATACTACTATGTCTGCGTTTTTATCTTTAAAATACAAAAGCCCTGTCAGTGTGATAGCTTCAAAGTATGTTAGTTCAAATTTTTCAAATACTGGTTTTAGGCTTTTAACATAATGCTCTATTTCTTCATCTTTTATAAACTCGTTGTTTACCCTTAGTCTTTCGTTTTCTTCCACAAGATGAGGGGATACAAACCATCCGGTTTTAAGACCGTGCTCTATCAAAAGATAATTCAAAAAAGCACAAGTAGAACCTTTACCGTTTGTGCCTCCAACGATGATAGACCTGTAGTGTTTTTCTGGGTTTCCTATGTATTCTTTTGCTTTTAAAATCCTATCTAACGTTGGGTTTATCTTATAATCTTTTCCTTCGTAAAGGTCCCAAAGTTTCATATGCTGTAGCTTTTGAGCCAATTTATGGCATCTTCTTTGGTTTTTATAAGCCCTTCGTATTGAAGTTCTAAAAGTTTGTTTTTTATAATCCCTATTTCTTTACCCTCTTTGATGTTTAGCATGCTCTTTATCTCTTCTCCGTTTAGAAGAGGTTTTAGGTCTTTTGAGATATTTTTTGTCTTAAAATCCAAGATACTTCTAATAGTTTTTTCCAAAAGTACCATGGTGGCTTCATCGTCGTTAGAACCAAGAGCGTCTGCTATCGTGAGTATCATAAGAGGGTATATGTCTTCTTGGGCTTCTCTTAAAATCTTTCCGTAAGCTCTTGGGCTTAGATTTTCAAAAGATTCTCTAAGGTAAAATATCCTTAGGTGCATCCTTACCATCTTTTGTAAAAATCTTGAAAGTCCTTCTCCAAAAGAAAGCTCTTTGGCTATTTCTTTTATCAAATCCTCACCCACTTTATCGTGCTCGTAGAAGGTTATCCCTTTTTGGTCTATTTTCATGGTTTTTGGTTTTCCTATATCGTGCAACAACGCACTTAACTTAAGGGCTTCTTTTGTACCAAACTCACCTAAAAACTGATACTCTGGTATTTGACTTTTAATAGTACTAAGAAGTTCTTTATCAAATGAGATATTTGGATTTTCGTGCTCCAATATCTTATCTATATACTCATAGACCTTCATCGTATGCTTGTCAAGAGGGTATATGTGGTGTTTGCCTTGATCTTTTACCTTTTTAATATCTTCAAGGTAAGGGATGACGCTGTATATGGCATCTGTTTCAAACAAAATCTCCATAGGTTTGTAAGAGTTTTTTAGTCTTAGGATTTTAAAAAACTCCTGGGTTATACGTTCTTTGGCGCTATTTTTTATAAGGTTATGGTTTTCTTTTAAAAAGCTCAAAAACCCCTCTTCTAAATCAAAATCAAGCTCAAAAGCTATCCTTACTCCTCTTAAAAGCCTTATGGGGTCTTTTTTGAGATTTTCATAAGAAATAGGTCTTAGAATGCCCTCTTGTAGATCTTTTATACCACCTGTAGGATCAAAAAGAATTGTTTGCCTAGCTCCCACCGACAAAACATCGTCTAAGCTGACAGCTATCGCATTGCAGGTAAAATCCCTATCTTTCAGGTCTTTTTCTAAGATGCTTTCCCATTCTTCGGCTGAGATTGTCAAAAAGCCTTTCTTGGCAAAGATGTGTTTAAAAGATGAGGGTTCTAATATAGCTATATCAAACCTATAGCCAAATGTCCCTTCTTTGAACATAAGTGTGGCTATTTTGTTTCTTTTTATCCAGGGTTCTTTTTTTTCAAATTCAAAAAGATCTGCTTGGATGTTATATGTTTTAAAAAGTATGTCTTTAAACCTTCTTGCAAGCTCAACAGGGTCTTGGGTGGTGATGAGATCTACATCTACACTTTTTTCCATGGGTTTTCCAAGTATCCTATCTCTTACATAACCCCCCACTAAAAAAGCGTAGTGCTCTCTATCCAAACATTTTGCCAAAAGGTCAAAATGGGTCAGATAAAAGTTGAGTCCGTGGGCGGTGTGTTTTTTGCCTATTATCTGTATATCATTCATACAACCACCGTTTTATATATCCATATAAAGATATGTATGCAAATAAAAGCCCTATATCAAAAAGCATATTACCAACTTTAATAAATCCAAGAAGTATGACAATAATGCTTAGCATCTCAAAAAAAGCCTTTACCTTTCCGCTTAGGATGGCTCCTCTGTCTTTGTCTTTTGCAATGCTTCTTAGAAAAGACACGCTTAGCTCTCTTATCATCAAAAACGTTGCAGCATAAGGGTTTAGAAGATGCTTATACAAAAGTCCCATAACGGCGGTTAAAACAAGGATTTTGTCTGCAAAAGGATCGTAGACCTTTCCAAACTCCGATATGCTTTTGCTGCTTCTTGCCACCGACCCATCAAACCAGTCTGATATGGCGCCCAAGCTAAACACCACAAAAGCAAGCGTGTAATGGGAAGATACTATGAGACAAAAAGCTATGATGCCACAAATTATTCTGATGGTGGTAATAACATTTGCCATAACATTTCCTTAAAAATCATTTATATTATAATTCATGTGCGGTGTATTTGGCGTTTATTTAAATGAGGAAGAAACTGACATAGCTTTTTCGAAGCTATCAACATTTACCTATCTTGGTATATACGCTTTGCAACATAGAGGTCAAGAAAGTGCCGGTATTTGTTCTTATTACAACGGCGATATAATAAGGGTTGCCAACAAAGGCCTTGTGCTTGATGCTATATCAAAAGATGATTTAAAAAACATAAAAGGAAAAGTGGGTATAGCTCATGTAAGGTATTCCACCACCGGCGATAGCTCAACCCAAAACATACAACCTATAACTAGAGATTCCAAAAGATTTGGTAAAATTGCCGTGGTACACAACGGAAACCTAACCAACTATAGGTCTTTGAAGACATTTTTAAACTCAAACAACATAAAACTACAATGCTCTTCCGATACGGAGGTGTTTTTGGGGCTTTTGGATGTGGTAGAAAAAGACAATTCCATAGACCCTCATGTTTCTGATGAAGAGATCCTACCGTATTTGGTAAGCGCTTTGAAGATGATAGAAGGCGCTTATAGCATACTTATGATAGTAAAAGGGAAACTTATAGCTGCCAGAGATCCCCTTGGTTTTAGACCGCTTTTGATGGGAAGAAGAAAAGGTATCAACGGGTCTGATGCTATCGTCTTTGCCTCTGAGTCTTGTGCTTTTGATATCATAGAAGCAGATTATTGGAGAGAGATAAAACCAGGGGAGATAACGATCGTTGATGAAAACGGTATAAGAACCTACTTTTTTTCTAAAAGCCAAGAAACCAAAAAATGTATCTTTGAGTTTGTATATTTTTCAAGACCAGACAGTTTTGTATTTTCAGAATATCCTTATAACGTTAGGAAAAATATGGGTATTGAACTTGCCAAAGAAGATGAGACAACCCCAGATATAGTGATACCGGTGCCAGATTCTGGCATACCAGCTGCCATTGGCTATAGTCAGCATAAGAATATCCCTTATGAGATGGGTCTTACCAGAAACCACTACGTGGGAAGAACCTTCATAGCTCCTTCTCAAGATATTAGAAACCTCAGCGTGTTGATGAAGCTAAACCCTAACAGAGGGGTTATAAAAGGAAAAAGCATATTGGTAATAGATGACTCTATAGTAAGAGGCACCACTTCAAAACGCATAGTAACACTTCTAAAAGAAGCTGGGGCAAGGGAAGTCCATATGAGGATAGCCTCTCCTCCTGTAATAGGTCCATGTTATTATGGTATAGATACCCCTACCAAAGAAGAGCTTATGGCAAGCCACATGTCTGTAGAAGATATAAGAAAGTTTATAGGGGCAGATACTTTGCAATATCTATCGCTGGAGGGTCTAAAAAGATCAGTCCAAGATCCAGATTCTTTTTGCGATGCTTGTTTTACCGAGCGTTATCCAGTTTTATACGAAGGCTGACATGAGCGAGTTTGCCAAACTTCTTATAATGTTTGGGTTTGGACTCATAGGTATCGGGCTTTTGGTAATGCTATTTGACAAACTCCATATACCCCTTGGAAGACTCCCGGGCGATATAGTTTATAAAAACGGAAACTTTAGTTTTTATTTTCCCATAGCGAGCTCTATTGTCATTAGTATCGTACTAACCATAGTGCTAAATCTGATTTTCAGAAGATAAAACTTATCCTACTATCCTAAAAAGATCTATCCATTCTAAACCAAAAGCGTATAAAACATGATCTACTATCATTTTCTCATAAAGCTCTTTGTGGTTTTTAAAGTGTTCATATTTTTGATGTATGAGGTCTTTGGTTTCTTGAGGAAGCGTATCGTATATGTTTTCAAAGATGATGTTTTTTATTTTTTCTACAGAACTCATAGCTTCTTCTTCGGTGGTGGGATAGTTTATCTTGCTTAGGTTTATGTTGTATTTTTTATCTAAACCAGCTTGTTTTAGGCGTTTGACGATAAGATCAAACCTTGAGATATACCAATAGGCGTCTGAATCTATCCACATCTTTTTTATAAACTCTGTTATAGAGCTATTTATATCCTCATCGCACATAAAAAGAAAGGCTTTTCTTCTTTTGAATATCGGCAATCTATACATGTATTTTTCTATGCCTTTTAATATGATTTCTTTTTGTATCTTTTTTTTCAATAAGTATTCAAGATAAAGCTCTTCTTGATAAGACAAGTAAAAGCTGCTTTGCTTTAAATCAAGAAAAAACTCCTTTATATACTGATAATCTTGCATAGACTTATAATCTTCTTTTTGGTCCATCTTTATCGGATGTTTAGTGTTTTCAAAGCATCTTTTAGGGTTTTTATCTGGATTATGATATTTTCTAAGTCTTTCAAAGGTATTGAGTTTGGACCATCGGATAGGGCTTTTTCTGGATTTGGATGAGTTTCCATAAATACCCCGTCAATACCCACCGCTGTGGCCGCTCTTACAAGATAAGGCACAAATTCCCTTTGTCCGGCGCTTGTGCCGTTTGCTCCTCCAGGAAGCTGTACGCTGTGGGTGGCATCAAATATCACTTTTGCATAGGATCTCATAATCACCAACGATCTCATATCCACTACCAAGTTGTTGTATCCAAAAGAAGCGCCTCTTTCTGTAAGGTAAAACGTCCCCTCTTGGTTTTTGGCTTTTAGCTTGTCTATTATATGCTTTGTATCCCAAGGGGCTAAAAACTGACCTTTTTTGACATTTACCGGTTTTTTGCTCTCGGCGCACGCCAAAAGAAGATCTGTTTGTCTGCTTAAAAAAGCTGGTACTTGTATCATATCCACTACATCTGCCACAGGTTTTACTTGGCATGTTTCATGCACATCGGTGGTTATGGGTATCGAAAGTTCATGTTTTATTTTTTTTAAAATCTCAAGACCTTTTTCAAGACCAGGTCCTCTATAAGAGTTTAGGGATGTTCTATTTGCCTTATCAAAAGAGGCTTTGAATATAAAATAAAAATCTGGGTATTTGTTAGAAAGCTCTTTTATATGAGATGCCACTTCAAAACAAAGTTCATAAGACTCTATCACACAAGGACCAGCTATTATGACAAATTTCTCTTCCATCAAACATCTCCTTTAGTTTGTTTAGACCTCCCATATCAAAAGCCCCCACAAAGCTTATAGCTTCGTCTTCTATCTTTGAGAGTATATCCATAACATCGTAAGTTGGTGTTTCAAAATATCTTTCATAGGTTTTGTAGGTTTTTATGATAGAGATATCTTTTATTGGTTTTCTTGAGACTATCAAAATGGACGAATCTTTGTAAGAGATTTGGGATGCTATCTTGGCTTTTATCTTTTGGCTTTTAAAAAGCGTATCTTTGAAAGATTTGTCCACTATAAAACAAGGGGACGGGTCAAAGATATTTGTATCAAAATCAAAAACAATCTTAAGGTTTTGTTTTGTAAGATAAAACGTGTTTTCTGTTGAAAGCTCTTTGTCTATGGATGTTTTTACAACGCCTGTGGTGGGTTTTGAGTAATATCTTACGTAAGAGGCCAAGGGATTATCGTCCACAAACAAATAAGCGTTTAAAAGATCCCATCCTAAAAAGCTAAATTTAATTTCTTTTGTATAAAAGCCCATAGACTCCGCTAAAAGTCTTATGCTTTTTATAAAAACAAGCTCTTCTTTGGACCCTGGCATCATCTTAGCCCACATGAACATATCTATATCATCTTTTTGGTTGATAAGCCCATGTATGCATCCGCAGTAATCTTGGGAGTATATTTCGTGCGCTTTTGTAAGCTCATGCATTATCCTAACACCGTTGTCTTTTCTATAATCAACGCTTATAAAATCAATGTTGTAGTCTTTTGAAAATACCGAAGCCACATGGTTTATCTGGTTTATGCTTTTTTTGGGACTCATTAAAAGTGTGGTGCTGATGGCTTTTGCACCAATGTTTTTGGCAAGCTCAAAACTCTCTTTTAGCCTTATATCAAAACACACTTCACAGCGCTTTCCTTTTTCTGGTTCTTTTTCAAGGCCTTCTACTTTTAAAAGCCAATCTTCATCGTCGTATTTGCCTTCTATAAGGGGTATGTTTAGCTTTTGGCATACCCTTTTGGTTTCTAAAAGCCTAAGTTCGTATTCAGATTTTGGGTGTATGTTGGGATCGTAAAAAAAACCTATCCATTGGTAAGTTTTATAATCGTTTTTTAGCTTTTCTAAAAAATATATACTATCTGGTGCACAGCATATATGAACAAGGGCTTTTTCCATTACTTTTGTACCCCTAATTTTAGCACCAAAGATTTACTTTTAATCTCATAATCTTTTATTATAATACGCTCTTTAAACTGACTTGGAACTTTTGAATAAAGACCAGAGGCTTTTATGTACGACCAAAAATCTATATAAGGTTTATTGTCAATGATCTCAAAAGCATCTGGTAAAAGATTTATATCTTTTTCTAAAAGCGTATCAAAACCTATGGCTTTTTTTGGATTGTTTAGTTTTCTTTCGTTTATCAGATATTTTGCCTCTTTTAGCCTTATCCTGTAATCTTTGCTAAAAAGAAACGATTTTTTCTTAACGATGACATCCATAAAATGGGGCTCCAAAACCACTGTAACATTCAATATCTGTCCCATCTGTTCTTGGCTTATGGGAAAATCTATAGTAGCTTCCATCAAATTGCCAAAGTTTATAAGATCTTCTGCAAAAATACCCATACCATAAATTTAGAATCCCCCCATGGCCTTTGGTATGATAAAAATATCTCAAAAGAAATAATACAAAAGCACCCCGAGATTAAATGGAGAAGTATTGTGGGCATGAAAAAATAAATTTTAACAAATTGTAATATGATATAAAAACAGTTGCACTGGACTAAAAGACTCATAATTATCTGTGGTATAATCACATTATGAAGCTTTTACCAATAGGCATACAAACCTTTAGAGATATCATAGAAGGCGGTTTTTACTATGTGGACAAAACACACTTTATACCAAAGCTAACAAGCAAGTATTATTTTTTATCCCGTCCAAGAAGGTTTGGAAAATCTCTTTTTCTTGATACACTAAAAGAAGCGTTTTCTGGCAACAAAGAACTATTTAAAGGGCTTTATCTGTACGATAATTGGAATTGGGAGAAAAGATATCCGGTGGTAAAGATTAGTTTTGGGGGAGGAAAAGTTAGAACTCCTAAAGCTCTTATAAACCATATGAACTTTATCCTTAAAAATGTATCCCAAGACCATCAGATAGAGCTTAAAGAAGCTATACCAGACGAACAGCTTTATGGACTTATTAAAAGTCTATCAGAAAAAAGAGGCTCTCAAGTAGTGGTGCTTGTGGACGAATACGACAAACCCATATTGGATGCGATAGAAAATATCGAGATAGCAAGAGAAAATAGAGAAATATTGAAAGATTTTTATTCGGTATTAAAAGATACTGATCCTCATCTAAAGCTTGCCTTCCTAACAGGGGTATCGAGGTTTTCAAAAGTATCAATCTTTAGCGGATTAAATCAGTTAAACGATATCACCATAGACCCAAGCTTTGCCACTGTTTGCGGTTATACCCAGTCTGAGCTTGAAAGCGTGTTTGAGGATAGGATAAAAGATTTTGACAAAACCAAAGTAAGAGAATGGTACAATGGCTACGCTTGGCTTGGAGAAAGTGTTTACAATCCTTTTGATATACTGTTGTTGTTTGATAAGAAGATGTTTAAACCATACTGGTTTGAGACAGGAACGCCCACATTTCTTATTAAACTATTGCAAAAGAAAAAATACTTTATACCAGAGATTGAAAACCTTGAAGTGGGAGAAGAGATCTTATCAAATCTTGATGTGGATAATATAAGGGTAGAAAATCTTTTGTTTCAAGCAGGTTATCTTACAATAAAAGAGTTTAAAGAAAAATATGGAATATACACATTGTCTTACCCAAATTTAGAGGTGAGAAAAAGCTTCAATAGTTATTTTCTAACCTATATAATAGAAGATATCTCAGCAAAACATAAAACTGAAATAGGTCTGATAGAGGCTTTTGAGAACAAACAAGTAGAAAAACTAAAAGATATCTTACATAGATTTTTTGCAAGCATACCCCACGATTGGTATAGAAAAAACGACATAGA
>Ga0078972_1006375_pt1 | contig 28149 bp, 22 predicted proteins | sample YelNatPaOPGAMG01_FD_67568 | JGI IMG/M metagenome (GOLD analysis project Ga0078972, IMG submission 67568) | Hot spring thermophilic microbial communities from Obsidian Pool, Yellowstone National Park, USA - OP-RAMG-01 (SPADES assembly) (version 2) | ecosystem: Environmental > Aquatic > Thermal...
CTCCGCGGGCCAAGCCCTTGGAGCGGGGAGGGACCCGAAAGGCAAACCGAGCGTTCCGCCTGGCTTCGCCAGCGGAACGCGAAAGACCCGAAAGGCAAACCGAGCGTTCCGCCTGGCTTCGCCAGCGGAACGCGAAAGAGAAGCCCCTCCCCGTCCCGGAGACAAAGCCCTTCCCCCATGTGCCACCTGCGCCGCCGAAGGAAGGACCCTTCGATCGCGGAATTTCGGGAGTATAGGGAAAAGCCCCCTCATCCCCTCCGCCTTCGGTCTTCCTCAACATCCGTGCCTCACCCTGGGCACGCTCTCGCCAAGCAGGAGCGCCAGTAACCGGTCCGCTCCGAGGGCGATCCCCGCGCACTCCGGCAGATGGGCCACCGCTCGAAAGAACTGCGTATCGGCCGGGTGGGCGGGCTTGCCCTGCCGGAGGCGCTCCCGCTGGTATCGCTTGTAGCGTTCCCGCTGTTCCACGGGATCGGTCAATTCCGAATAGGCGTTGGCCAGTTCTACGCCCGCCAGGTAGAGCTCGAAACGCTCCGCGATGCGGGGCTCCCCCGTTCTGAGTTTGGCCAGAGCCGCCTGGAAGGCGGGGAAACCCTCCACGACCGCGGGGCGCGGTATGCGGGCCAGACCCGGTTCCACCTTCACGACCATGAGGAAGGAGAAGCAGTCGTTCTCGTCCCACGCCTCGGCCCCCTCGGCGCCATGGCGCCGGGCCAGCTCGCGCCATGCCTCGAGGGAGTCCAGTTCGAGCCAGTCGCACCCCGCGAAGCGCTGGAAAGCCTCCGACAGGGTGAGCACCTCCAATCCCTTGTCCAGCTCGTACCTCCGGCCCTCGCGCTCCAGCGCTCCTCCCCGGAGAAAGCCCCTGGCCAGCTTCGACAGCAATCCCGCGCAATCTTGCATCAGCCGGCGCCGCGAGGAACGGAGCCGGTACCATTCGAGCATGAGGAATTCGGGGCTGTGCCCGCGAGAGGCCGGCTCATCTCGGAAAGCCGGTGCCAGAGCGAAGCAGCGCTCCACGCCGGAGGCCAGCAGCTTCTTCAGGTAAAACTCCGGCGAGGTGGGTAGATAGGCCTCCTGGCCCGAGGCCAGGCCGCGGACGAGAAAGGGGTCCAGGTGCGGCTCCATGCCCGCCGCCGGCACCAGGCAGGGGGGATCCACCTCCAGAAAACCGGCGCGGTGGAAGAAGCTTCTCAGCGCAGCGAGATAGCGCGCCCGCACCTCGAACAGCGCGCGCCGGGACTGAAGGTCGGCGAGAAATCCGGGCCTGCGGGCCATGAAGCCTCCCCCTTAGAGTGTGCAACGGGGCCGGTCCGCTCTCAACCCCCCGCCACGAACCTGTCTGCCCTTGGCCTGCGGGCGGGCTTTCCCTATACTACGCAGGTAGGAGGCGAGATGACGCGTTATCCGGACCGGTCCCCAAACTCCACCCCCGCATCCCTCTTCAACCCCCTATTAACCCTTCTTTCGGTGGCCGCATCACAAACCGATACCAAATCTTGTATAACCGACCGCTCCGCTCGCCAGTCAGCACCAGGATGAGGATGACGGCATGAGACGACCTTGGGCCTGGCTCCTTGTATCACTTTCTCTGACGATGGCTCTCTCCTGGCCCCTGGCGGCGGTGTCGCGGCCTCAGCCCGTACGGACCCGGGAGGGGCGGAGGGCCTGCCTGGAGGGCGCCATTTTCCTGCGGGTACCCCTGCCCCGGCGCGAAGGCTTCGCCTGGGTCGCGCGGCGTTATACCGGCAACCACGAGAACGCGAGGGCCATCGAGCGGTTCAACCCGAGACCCAGACGAGGAAGACTCACGGAGGTGCGGGTTCCCTTCGACCTCCTCCTCCCGGCCTACCGCACGGAGGCTCTCAAGGCCCTCTTTCCCAAGGACAGACGCACCTCCGAGGGGTGGGAGCACGTCTGGGGACAGCCCTCCACGGGGGGCAGGGAGAGTTGGGCCGAGGCGGCGGCCTGGTTCACGGGCTCGGTCCGCAATGCGGCCTCCCTCAGGCACGCGAATCCGAAGCTGCCGGCCCGCCCGAAGCGAGGTAGCAGGGTGCTGATTCCCGAAGGACTCCTCCTGCCCGCCCTCCGAGCTATGCACCCCCCCCCGCCTCCGCCCGGCCCCGGCCTGCCGCCCCGGCCGAGCGCGCACCCAGCCGCGGCAGAGCCCCCGCCTTCTACCCCGAAGCCCGCCATCCGGGCGGCGGGTGAAGAAGGGGAAGCGGGCGCCACGCCTCCAGAGACCCTCAAGATCATCAGCGCTCCAGCTCCCGGGGAGCAAGCCTCTCCGGGGCCGAGCCCCGCTCCGCGGCCCCAGCCGGAGGAACAGGGAGAAGAACCGGTCCCATCGGCCGGACCCGCCGTCCCCCGGCCTGAGGCCCCCAACCCTCCAGCGGCCTCCCCCCTGACCTACGGACGCGACTCGCAGGGGCCTTACGCGGTGTACCGCCTCAAAGCGGGCGAGGCGCTCTACAGCTCGGTGGTGGTGCGATTCACCGGCAACGTGAACGCGGAAGACGTGAACGCCATGGCCCTGGCCATCGCCAAACGCTCGGGCATCGAGCGCGTGACGGGCATCCCCGTGGGCTATCCCGTCAAGATCCCCCTCGATGACCTCCTGCCCCAGTACCTGCCGCCTGGGAGTTCCCAGTACCAGGCGTGGGCCAAGCAACAGGCCGAGGCCGCCCGTTTCACCAACACCTACAAGAACGCGGCATTGGACGGCGTGGTGGTGATTCTGGACCCGGGCCACGGAGGGCTGGACCGCGGCGCCATGGCCAACAACGTGTGGGAGGACTCCTACGTCTACGACATCGCTTGCCGCATCCACGAGGGGCTGGAGCGCCGGACAAAGGCCCGCGTGCTCATGACCCTGCTGGATCCCCAGCTCGGCTATCGCCCCCAGGACAAGGAGCGGCTGACGCCGAACACGGGATCCGTGATCCTCACCCACCCCTGGTTTCACCAGACCAACGACAGGGAAACGCACGTGGAGGTCAACCTGCGCTGGTATCTGGCCAATCAGTACTTCCTCAGGCTCCAGAAGGAAGGCGTGGATCCCCACCGGGTCGTCTTCACCTCCATCCACGCCGATTCGCTCTACCCCTCTCTGCGGGGCTCCATGTTCTACATCCCGGGCGCGGCCTACCGGAGCAGCCGGTGGTCCTCAAGCGGGAGTCTCTACCAGGATTTCGAAGAGTACAGGAAGCAGCCCGTCTATCACCTCTCCGAGAGGGAAATGGTGCGAAGCGAGGGGCTTTCCCAGGAGTTCGCGGAGGACCTCGAGAAAACCTTCTCCGCGGACGGCCTGTTGCTCCATCCCTACGACCCGACGAGGGACCACGTGGTCAGGGGGCACCGCTCGTGGGTTCCCGCCGTCTTGCGGAACACCATCGTCCCCTGCGCGGTCCTCATCGAGGTCTGCAACCTGAACAACCCGAAGGATGCCAAGCTCATCGCCGACCCCGCCTACCGGCAGAAGGTAGCCGACGCCTACATTCAGGCGCTGATCAAGTACTACTCCTGAGGCGGGGCAGGGAGGCCGGAAGCGCGCGTAGGGGAGCGGGGGCCCGAATCCGCGGTCCATTGGGGTCACCTTCCCGTCATGTTGGACCAGTACGTTGGTGAGGGTCTCCTGGAGACAGCGGCTCTTCTCGGAGCATGCTGGCGGGAGCCGGCGGGGAGGGACGGAGGCGCAGTGCATGGGGTTCGACCGGACGGAGTGTTCTCCCCAGGGGGAGGTTGATCTCAGCCTTTCCAGCTCGTCCGAGGAAAGGGCGGTCAAGGAGCGGAGACTCCGCCTGTCCGCCATCCTCATCGCGAAGAACGAGGCGGAGCAGATCGTAGAGGCCATCGAGTCGCTCCGATGGGCCGACGAGATCCTCGTGGTGGTGGACTCGGCCAGCACCGACGGCACGCTCGAACTGGCCCAGGCCTGCGGAGGGAGGGTCCGAGCCCTGGTGCACCCCTTCGAGGGCTATGCCGCCCAGCGGAACTGGGCCATCGAAGCCGCCACATACCCATGGATTTTCATGATGGACGCCGACGAACGGCCCTCGGAGTCGCTCGTAGCGTCGGTTCAGGCCCTTCTCCGAGAAGGCCCCCCCAGGGACGCCTACCAGATTTACCGCCGGAACGTCATGTTCGGCCGCGAGCTGGAGCACGGGGGACAGGCCAACGACCGGGTGACCCGCTTCTTCCGGAGGGAGATGCGCTACGACGACCGCCTCGTGCACGAGGAGATTATCGCAGGCGGCCCCCTGGGTTCTCTGGATGGCCACCTCATGCACTACACCTTCCGCGATTGGGACCACTACATGGAAAAGATGCACCGGTACGTCGTTCTCAGCGGCCAGCAGGCTTTCCTCGACGGCGCCCGCGCGGCCCTGCCGACCCTTCTCCTCAGGCCGCTCCATCGCTTCCTCAAGCAGTTCCTCTGGAGAGGAGGCTTCCTGGACGGCATGCCGGGCACGCTCTACGCCTGCTTGGCCAGTTACAGCGTCTTCCTGAAGTACGCCGTGCTCTGGGATCTCCGGAGGCGGCAACGCACGCTGCCGTGACCTCGCGGGCCTTCGGGGGATGCTTGGAGGGCCAGGGGATTGGGTGTCGTCGCGTCTAACGTTTAGCTGTATCCCACCACGCCTCGCGTTCCGCGCCCCCCCGTCCCATCTCCACCCTCCACCCTCCACCCACTCACCGCCGCCTTGTCCGGCCCCTGACAATCCCGCATAATGGCTCACGGACCGGGAATTCCGCGCCTCGGCGCCTTTGGAGTTTCCCCGGCGGCAGCGGGGCGGGACCTCCTGTGGTCCAAACGGCGACGACTTTCTTGCGGGAGTGGAGATGGCCGGAAGGGCGGGCGGGGCACCCAAGCGGACCATGGGGCTTGCTTCCCTGGCCAGGATCTGGAAGGAGTTCGCCGGGCGCCACAAGGCCCGCTTCGCCTTCGGCCTCCTGGCCCTGGTGGTGGCCAGCGCCTTCTACGCCTTCGAGATCTACATGGTCCGCTTCATCTTCGACGGCCTGCTCAACCCCTCGAAAAATACCAGCCTGAGTACATTCCAGCACTATATGGAGCGGCTGCGCCTGAACCTCCTCTTCCCCATCGATCAGGAGCGGTTGTTCCTCTACATCCCGATCACCCTGGTCCTCATCTTTTTCTTCAAGGGGATCTTCAGCTACCTCGGCAAGTACTCCGTGGACCGCGTGGGCTTGAGCACCATCACCGACCTCCGGGATGCCTTGTACAAGCGAATCATGACCCAGAGCCACGACTTCTTCGCCGATCACCCTACGGGGATGCTCATCTCGCGCCTCATTTCGGACATCGAGTGGATCAAGACCTCCGTGAGCGAAAAGCTCACCGAACTCACCAACGCCATTTTTTCCCTTCTCGCCTTGTTGGTCAGCGCCTTCGTACAGGATTGGCGCCTCACCCTCCTCTCCTTGGTGACCGTCCCCATGGTGGCCCTCCCCCTCACCCGATTCTCCCGGAAGCTCAGGAGCACCTCCCGCCGGAGCCAGGAGCAGATGGCAGTGCTCTCCACGAGGATGAAGGAGACCGTCTCGGGGATTCGCATCGTCCAGATGTTCCAGATGGAGCAGCAGGAGATGGAGCGCTTTTCTAGAGCCAACCGCGAGCTCCTCCGCGCCAACCTGAAGGCCACGCGGGTCATGGCCCTGACCACGCCGCTCATGGAGCTCATCGGGGGCTTCGCGGTGGCGGGGATCCTATACTACGGCCACTTCCGAATCCTGAGCGGGCACACGACCATGGGAGCCTTCAGCGCCTTCCTGGCCACCCTCTACGCCATGTACGTCCCCGTCAAGAAATTGAGCCAGTCCAACAACATCGTGCAACAGGCCGTCTCCGCGGCGGAGCGCTCCGTGGAGCTCCTGGACCGCCCGGTGGCCGTGGTGGAGCGGCCCGGCGCCGGGGAGCTGCCCCCCTTCTCCGACCGCATCCGCTTCCACAACGTGGTCTTCACCTACAATGACGACGAGCACCGGATATTGGACGAGTTGAACCTGGAAATCCCCAAGGGGCAGATCCTCGCCATCGTGGGCTCTTCCGGGGCGGGCAAGACGACCCTCGTGAACCTCCTTCCGCGGCTGTTCGACGTCAAGGGAGGACAGGTGAGCATCGACGGCACCGACATCCGGGACGTCACGCTGCGGAGCCTGCGCTCCCAGATCGGCATGGTCTCGCAAGAGACCGTCCTCTTCGATGACAGCGTGGCCGCCAATATCGGATACGGGAACCCAGCGGCCTCGCAGGAGGCCATCGAGCGGGCCGCTAGACAGGCCCTGGCGCACGATTTCATAACGGAAATGCCCCAGGGTTACCAGACGCGGATCGGCGAAGGGGGCTTCGCCCTGTCCGGTGGACAGCGCCAGCGCCTGGCCATCGCCCGCGCCCTGTTGAAGGACCCTCCCATTCTCATCCTGGACGAAGCCACCTCCAACCTCGACTCGGAGAGCGAGTACTTCGTCCAGCAGGCCCTCTTCAACCTCCTGAAGGGACGCACCACGCTCGTCATCGCGCACCGTCTCGCGACCATCCTCAACGCCCACAGGATAGTGGTCCTGGATGGCGGGCGGGTGGTAGAGGAGGGGACACACCAGGAGCTGTTAAACCGGGGCGGGCTGTACGCCCAGCTCTGCGAACGGGAGTTCCGGGCCTCGCGCCCCCTTGAAGACCCCATGGCCCGGTGATAAGCTGGTTCAAAAGGAGGCCCTTCTTGGAGGAACAGGAGAAGAATCCTGTCAAGATCTTGGACAGGCGGCACTTCACCCGTGAAGGCGACCGCCGGAAGGACGAGGAGATCCCCCCGGGAGAGAAGCCGGCGGCCAAGGGAGAGCCGGCGTCTGCGGCCGCTTCCCCCTCCGCTCCCGAGCCCAAGCCCGAGCCGGAGAAGCCGGATAGGACTCGGGAACCAGGGCGGCCGTCCATCTTCACGGAGCTGGTCCTCTCCCTGAGCACCTCGTGCTACATGAGCCTGGGGCAGATCCCCGAGCCCTCGGGGGGGCTCTCCGAGGTCAACTTGGAGGCCGCCGCCTCCACCATCGACATCCTCGAGATGCTGGCGCAGAAGACCCGGGGCAATCTCGATCCTTACGAGAAGGACATTCTGGACAAGATCCTATACGAACTCAAACTGGTATACGTGCAGGTAAGGCAGAAGATCGGTCCATGAGATCCCGTCGGGTGCCTCTGACAGCTCCGGTGCTGGTGGCGGCCTTTTGCCTGCTCTCGCTGGCCTGCCCTGCCCTGGGACAGGGCCGCGGAAAGGTGCGCCCGAAGGCCGCCCCCCCCGCCTCGGCGCAGGGGCCGGTCATCGAGCTCAATCCCGCCACGATTCGCGAGCAGATGGCGAGTTCGTACGAATCCCTGGTGGACGTCAACAATCAGACCACCATCACCCGCTACATCGAGGCGTTCAAGAACGCGAAGACCACGGAGGACCAGGATCAGCTGGTCTCGGAACTGACGGACTACTGCGCGGGACGCGGGCTGCGTCCCTCTCCGGACGTGGCGGAGATCTTCCTGACCTTGGCTTACCAGGCCAGGGCCCACGGGAACATGGAAGCCTTTCAGCGCCTCAGCCGCTACGCCCTCTCCTTCGATCCGGGCCATCCGGCCGTGCACCTGGCGCTGGCGTCGGCGGCCAGAAGCAAGGGCGGCCTTCTCTCGGGTGAGTTTTACTACGAAGCCCTGACCGCCCTCTTCTTGAGCGTACAGAACCTCGAGACCCGGTGGGCGGCCCTGGCGAACCTAGGGCTCTGGCTCCGTCTGACCGCTTTCCTTCTCCTGGGCATACTCGCCCTCATGCTCCTGATCAAGTATCAGGCCTTACTTCGCCACGACATCCGGGAGTGGCTGGGTGGAGGAGACTCCCGGTGGGTCGAAGCGGCGGGGCTGATCGGCCTCTTCCTGCCCTCCCTGCTCTTCCTCTCCGGCTACTGGTGGATCATTTACTGGGCGGGCCTCTTTCTGGTCTACGCCCGGTGGCCCCAACGGGCCGTCATCCTCGCCGCCGTGGCCCTCTTCGTGCTCAGCGGCGCCGTCAACACCCTTTACCAGCAGCGGCTCTACCTCACCGCGGCGCCGCCCAACGCCTCGAACCTCCGCTGTTACGCGCACCGGATCGGCGTGGGTCTGGACGCCGGCCTGGTGGAGCACATCGGGGCCCAGGATCCCCTCCGCGGGACCTACACCTACCTCCTGGCCAGCCGCTACCTTTTGCACGGCAGCTATATGAAGGCTGAAAACTTGTACCAGGGCCTCCTGAAGGAGTCGCCGGACGACGCCGGCGTCTACAACAACATGGGCTGCATCTACTACTACGAGAACCGCTACCAGGAGGCCATCCAGGCCTTCACCAAGGCCACGGCCATCCAGCCGAAACTGGCCGTGGCATATCTGAACCGCTCCTTCGCGGAGAACAAGGTCTTTGACTTCTCGGCCTCCAAGACCGACCAGGACAAGGCGGGGGCGCTCAGGGCGGGGCTCCTTGGGGTTATCCGGAACTCCGAAGCCGAGGACCTGAGCCCCATCCCGGTCTGGCTCCCCCTCGCCAAGACGACGGACATCGCCGCGCGGCTTGACCTGCCGGAGAGCAGCCTGAAGGGCCCCGTCAAGAGCGCCGATACTTGGGCCGGGTACCTGTTCCTTCCCCCCTTCTCCCTCATGGCGCTCGTCTTCGCCCTAGCCTTCCTAGCCCTGGCCCTCAGCAAGAAGCCCGGCTATTTCGCCCGGGCCTGCGCCAAGTGCGGACAGCCCTTCTGTAGCCGCTGCAAAACCTCCCTCGAATTCGAGTCCTTCTGCTCCCAGTGCGTGCACCTCTTCATCCGGCAGGACGGCGTCTCGCCCGAGGCGCGCATCAAGAAAAACTACGAGGTGGAGCGCCACCTGAAACTCCAGAGGGTTCAGCGGCTGGTGCTGGCCTTCGCGGCGCCGGGAGCGAACCTCTTTCTCGAAGGCCGTCCCTACTCGGCCCTATTCCTGCTCTTCCTCTGGTGCGGGCTGCTGGTGGCCTTCACCCTTCCTTTCGTCGGTTTTCCCCTTCCCATACCGGGGATGGTGAGCACGGCGCCCTTTCACACCCTGCTGTGGCTGGTGGGCGGCGGGCTGGCCGCTCTCATCTGGCTCCTCTTCGGGCTTCAGGCCCTGCTCAGGGGAAAGTAGCCCTATCGGGGGTGGACCATGGCTCTCGCGGGAACACTGAAAGACTTCAGCCTGGCCGACATTTTTCAGTTGATCTCGCTTCAGAAAAAGACAGGCTACCTGACCCTCCGAAGCGACCAGGACGTGGTCACCGTCACCTTCCTCGAGGGAACCGTGGTAGGCGCCGAGTCGCTGAACAAGCGCATCGAGGACCGGCTGGGCCACGTGCTGGTGAAGACCGCCAGAATCTCGAAGGAGGAGCTGGCCAAAGCCCTCGAAGTGCAGAAGCAGACCCTCCAGCGCCTGGGCTACATCCTCGTGGCGGAGAACTTCATCGATCCCGAGAGCCTCCGCACGGCCCTGGCCATCCAGATGCAGCAGACCATCTTCCGCCTCTTCAGGTGGAAGGACGGCGACTACAACTTCGAGGCCCGCGATTCGGTGGAGTACGACCGTGAGTACGTGACCCCCATGTCCGCCGAGAGCATCCTGATGGAGGGCATCCGGATGCTCGACGAGTGGCCCCTCATCGAGAAGAAGATCCCCGCCTTCGACAAGATCTTCGAGAAGGTCCCGCTGCCGGCCCCGCCCATCCTCGATACCCGAGTGGATATGCCGCCCGGCGGGCTGGCGGGACTTTTCGAAGAGCAGCCGCCGGGGAGCGACGCTCGGGAACAGCCGGGATCGGTCCCGGGGGCCGCGCACCAATTGAGGCTCAGCCAGGAGGAGATGGCGGTCTACCAGCACGTCAACGGGGTCTTCACCGTTCAGGAGATCATCGACCGCAGCGGCCTGAATGAGTTCGAGACCTGCAAGTCGCTCTTCGAACTCCTGAACCGCCAGATCATCCGCCCCATCCTGCCCGTTCGTGAGGAGGCCTCCGCCGAGCCGCGGCGGTTCTTCCTGGCTCCGGCCGCCCTGGAAAACCTGGCTATGCCGATCTTATGGGCCTGGATCGGGCTCTCCGTCCTCCTCCTCCCCTTTCATCCGCTCGATCACCTACCCTGGGGCGACCGCTCCGCCCAGCGCGATCGCATGGTCCTGGATACGCGGCTCAAGCTCCAGCGAGTCTGCCAATCCATCAGGGAATACGAGCTCCGCACGGGCCACCTGCCGGCCAATCTCTCCGTGCTCGTTCAGGAGGGAAACCTACCTCCCCGGGACCTGGTGGACGCCTATCGTTTCCCCCTGATCTACCAATCCACGGGCAACGGCTACACGCTGGCTGCCCGGGGCCCCTCCGGGGAGCTCCTTCAGGACCTCATGTTCTCTTCTGCGGAAACCACCGAGTGAGAAGGCCTCCCCTCGGCGAACGCCCCTGACAACGCCCCGGCCCTCCGCCTCACGCTACGCGAGGCACCGCGGGAGGGGGGGCGGTTCAGCGGCGGTTCTTGCGCGCTTTGGGGGCTGCTTCGCCGCCCCGGGCCTTGGTCTTGCCCCTTTGCTTCAGGCCGGCGAGGCCCGGCAGAGCCGCCCGGAACACCTCCTCCATGTCCTTGGCCCAGTACAGTTCCAGGGAGCGGACCACGGACGGGGGGAACTCTCTCTTCTCGTGGCGGTTGCCGTAGGGAAGGATGACGCGCTGGAGCCCCGCCCTCTGGGCCGCAAGGAGCTTCTCGCGCAGGCCGCCCACGGGGAGCACCTTGCCCCGCAGGGTGATCTCGCCCGTGAAGGCGGTGTTTCGAGAGACCGCGAGCCCCGACAGGGTCGAGAGAACGGCCGTGGCGATGGTGATCCCCGCCGAGGGGCCGTCCTTGGGGATGGCCCCCTCCGGCACGTGGACGTGGATCTCTTTCTTGGAGAGGAGCTTGGGATCCATCCCCCACTCCTCGAGGTGCTCCTTGATGTAGGTGAGGGCCGCCTGGGCCGACTCCCGCATCACCTCCCCGAGCTGTCCCGTGAGGACCAGGCCGCCGCTTCCGGGGGTGGCCGTGGCCTCCACGAAGAGGAGCTCCCCCCCAGTCTCGGTCCAGGCCAGTCCCGTCGCCACCCCGGGGGCGTCGCTTCGGAGCCTCTCCTCCGTGGTGTAGCGCGGCAACCCCAGGAGCCGCCGCAGTTCCGCCGGCTCGATCCGGAAGGGGCCCTTCCCGCCGGCCGCCACCCTTTTCGCTAGCTTCCTCAGTACGCTCTCCAACCCCCGTTCCAAACCCCGCACACCGGCCTCTCGGGTATAGCGGCGGATGAGGGCGAGGATGGCCGGGTCCGTGAGCTCCAGCTCCACATCCTTGAGGCCGTGGGCGGCCTTCTGCTTAGGAAGCAGGTGCCGGCGGGCGATGGCCAGCTTCTCCTCCTCGGTGTAGCCGGGGAGCTCCAGGATTTCGAGCCGGTCCAGCAAGGCCGGGTGGATGCCGTCGAGCGTATTGGCCGTGGCGATGAACATGACCTTGGACAGGTCGAAGGGGAAGCCGAGGTAGTGGTCGACGAACTCGCGGTTCTGCTCGGGATCGAGGGCCTCCAGTAGGGCGGAGGAGGGATCTCCCCGCCAGTCCGAGCCCATCTTGTCCACCTCGTCCAGTACGAACACGGGGTTGACGCTTCCCGCATTCTTGATGCCCTGGATGATGCGGCCGGGCATGGCACCCAGGTAGGTCCGCCGGTGGCCCCGGATCTCCGCCTCGTCGCGAACGCCGCCCAGGGACATGCGCACGAACTTGCGGCCGAGGGTCCTGGCGATGGCCCTTCCGAGCGAGGTCTTCCCCACACCGGGGGGACCTACGAAGCAGAAGAGTGTCCCCGGATGCGCCCCCCTGAGCTTGCAGACCGCCAGGTATTCCAAGATGCGCTCTTTGACCTTCTTGAGCCCGTAGTGCTCCCGGTCCAGATTTTTCTGGGCCTTGACCAGATCGAGGTTGTCGGGGGTCACCGCCCCCCAGGGAAGGTCGAAGACCAAATCGAGGTAGGCCCGAAGCTGGCTGAGCTCCTCCGAAAAGGGCGAGAACCGCCCCAGCTTGGCGACCTCCTTCTCCAGGATGGCCCGGGCCTCCGGCGAGATGCTCTCGGACTCCAGCCGCTTGCGGTAGAGGGCCTCGCCGTTGCCCTCCCCTCCCTCCTCGCCCGAGAGTTCGGACTGGATGGCTTCAAGCTGCTGCCGGAGGTAATACTCCCGCTGGCGCTTGTCCATCTCATCGCGGGTCTGGCGGTTCAGCCGCTCCTGAATGGCCACGATCTCCATCTCGGCGGAGAGGTATTTCAGCAGGAGGTTCAGGCGCTCCAGGACGTCGGGCTGTTCCAGCAGGCCCATGGCCTGGTCGAAGGGGAGCTCCACCTGCGCGGCCACCAGATCGGCCAGCCGCCCTGGGTCCTGAATGGTCCCCAAAAACTCCCGGATGTCGCTGCCGATGCCCCGGGGCGTCCCTGAAAGCTGGTCCAGCTTCTCCAGCACGCTGCGCCGGAGGGCCGCGGAGGTGAGAGTGGAGGCGGGCCCGCTCACGTCCGGGAGGGGTTGAATCTCGGCCCACCGGAGCGCACCCCGCCGCCTGCCCAGCGTGACCCGCACGCGGGCCACCCCCTGCACCAGCAGGAGGCCTTCTCCTGCTCCGCCGGGCCCCATGCGCAGGAGCAGGGCCACGACTCCGATGCCCGATGCCGGCTTCCTCGGCCCCTTGGGGACCGGGAAGAGCACGAGCAGGTCTCCGTTGGCGTGGGCCTCTTCGAGGAGGGCCTTGCTATCCGGCAGCGGTAGCGAGAGGGTCGAGACCGCGTAGGGAAAGACGACCCGCTCCTCCATCTCCCAGACGGGAAGGCGCCCCGGAATGGCCAGGGGCGGGGCGCTATCTTTGGCCATGATGGATCATCCCTTGACCTGGACGGGAATGCGCGTGACCCGGCCCCTGCGTTCGGGCAAGCGCGGCAGACGGATGGTGAGAACCCCCTCCGCATAGGTGGCGCTGGCTTGGTGGCTGTCCACCGCGCCCTCCACCTGCAACCGCCGGCTGAAGGGGCCGCGGCTCCGCTCCATCAGGTGGTAGGCCACGATGCCCGAAGCCGGCGTCCGTTCGTGCTCTCCGCGGATCACGAGGTCGTGGCCCTTCATCTCCACCTGGAGCGAGGCCGGATCGACCCCGGGAAGGTCCACCTCCACGAGAATGGCCTCCGGCGCCTCCAGGATGTCGTAGGGGGTGGCGAAGCCCGCCTGGCTCAGATCCTGATCGCTCTGGAGGTGCTGGAGCGCCTCGAAGAGCTTGTTCATCTCCGACTGGAGGCGGACCAATTCGAGAAAGGAGGAGACCATGCTTCGCATCAGGCCGGCCCACCTTTGTTGGGTTCCAGAAGGTGGCGGACCTCCTCGAGGAACTCCGTGATATCCCCGAACTGCCGGTAAACGGACGCAAAACGGACGTAGGCCACCTCGTCCAGCACCCGCAGCCTCTCCATGACGAGGTTGCCGATGTCGGTGGTGGAAATTTCTCGATCTGCGGAGACCTGAAGGAGCCCCTCCACCTCCTCCACGATGGTCTCGAGGGCGGAGGTGGAGACGGGACGCTTCTCGCAGGCCTTCAGCAGACCGTTCAAGAGCTTGTCCCGATCGAACTTCTCGCGCCTTCCGTCCTTCTTGATCACGCGGTAGGGAACGGTCTCGATGCGCTCGTAAGAGGTGAAGCGCCGGTGGCACTCCAGACACTCCCTCCGCCTTCGGATGCTGGTTCCCCCGGAGACCTCACGGGAGTCCACCACCTTGTCCTCCAGGAAACCGCAGAACGGACAGCGCATGTCACACCCCCACGGCGAGTGTACCCAATGGGCACCCCCCCTTCAAGGGCTTTGGCAAGCCCCAATCCCGCCCTGGAACCCGATACGGCGGTGCAAATGCCGATGGAGCTTGCCGATCGGCGCCGGAAAGCGAAGAGACGGCGCCGGTCGAAGGGATGCGGGGGAACGGGGAGGTTTCCCCGCCCAGAGGGCTGCCGCCGCAAGGGCAGGGAAGAGCAGCTCCCCTGGTGCACGTCAGGGGAGCGCCGAGGAGGGGCGGCCGAGCCCCTCCTCGGGGAGCGCCGGAACGCGCCTTCCTCCGATTCGCGCCGGAACGCAAGGCGCTTGGGGGTGTGCTGGAAATGTTTTGGACAGCCATGACCGGCTTCCCAGCCCCCAATTCCTGGTGCCGTGGCGCCTTGGTGGTGGTTCTCCTTTTCCCCTCACGCCTGCTCGGCCTTTTCGGCGAGGTGGGACTCGCGGCTGACCTGCCGGAGCTCCTTGAGGTGGACCCTCCCCAGGGCGAGGTAGCCCAGCCCCCAGAGGATGCCCGGAAAAAACATGACCGCGTGGCCCACGATGCCCGCCGTCACCCCCATGTCCTCCGTCACGCCGTAGATGCTGACGAGGGCCACCTGGATCGCCTTGTGAACCCCGCCGATTCCGCCGGGCGTCGGGATGGCGGCCCCGAAGGAGATGAACATCAGGAGCAGGATGGAGGCGCCCCAGGGAAGACCCAGGTGCAGGGCCTGGATGAGTGCCCAGGCGGAACCGGCGACGAGGGACCAGATGGCTACCGAAAGGACGGTGACGTACACGATCGTCCGCTTTTTCTGAAAGGTGCCCAGCCCCTCGGCAAAGCGAAGCAGGCTCCTGAGGATGCGAAGGAGAAGGGGGTGGCGCTTGAGGCGCTCGCTCCGCCTCGCTTCCCTGTCCAGCACCCGGCGCCGCGGGACGAGCCAGAGCAGGAAGGCCCCGAGGGGCAAGGCGAAGGCCAGCAACACGTAGGAGAGGTCCGTGAAAACCTTCATGAGCGTCCCGCTCTCCGGCGAGACGCCGGACATTCCCAGGAAGAGGAAGGCGAACCAGAGCACGATCAGGGCCACGAGGTCCATCCCGCGCTCCAGGACCACCGACACCATGAGGGGTCCGAAGGGGAGCTTCTCCCAGCGCGACAGCAGGTAGGGTTTGGCCACCTCGCCCAGGCGGCCGGGCACGAGGCCGGACATGGTGAACGAAACCACCGTCGCCTTCAGCAGGGGGGCAAAGGGAACGTGCTCCTTCACGGATTTCAGCATGACGCCCCACCGGAAGGCCCTCAGCAGGATGGAGAGAACCTCCAGGAGGACGCCGGCCGCCACCCAGGCCGGCGCTGCCTCCCGCGTTTCGTGAAGGACGGTTTTGAAATCCGCCTTGGCGAAAAAGAGGTAGAGGAGGCCGGCCGCCAGCATCAGGCTGAGCATCCAAGTGTAGGCTGGCCTCCACCTCACGGCGCGTCCTCCCGCAGCTCCTCGGGGGCGCTGGAGGTGATCCGGTCGGCGCCGCTCGCAAAGTAGCGCTGCGCCAGCGCGGGGTCTCGCACGTCCTCTCCCACCAGGAGGCCGATCTTTCGGCTGAGCCCTCTCCGGACGGAGTCGACCCCGGCCGGTCCGAGGGCGGGCGGAAAGGAGCCGCTGGAGGGCACCAGGAAGGCGGGACGACAGTCTCTCAGCACCCGAATCAGCACCAGGGCGGCCTCGCCGGAGAGGCGGCCGAACTCCGCCACGAAGCGGATTTCGATCTCGGGGGCCGTCTCCACGAGGGCCCGCATCTCGCGCTCCAGGAGAGCCGCCTCTCCTTGGACGATGAGGTGGGGGCTGAGCACCACCGACGCGGCCTTCGCCCCGAGCCGGACGCACTCCAGGAGACCCATTCGCTTGTTGGCCAGTGTATCGCCCCCGTTGGGAAAGGAGACCGCCCCGGCCACGTCGAACCCCACAAAAGCCCCCGTTCCGAGGGCCTCCAGGAGCCCCGGGTAGGCCACCACCCTCTGGACCCCCAGCTCATGCCAGGCTTCCAGGCGGCGGCGCGCATCGGATAGAGACAGGGCGCAGTCCAGGAGGCTGGCCTCCACCCTGGTGAGGATCGGTTCGTCCATGGCCATCGATGTTCTATCGCCCGGCCGCCCAGGGCTGTCTGACCAGGGCCTTCAGCTCCTGAGGAGTGAGGAGCTCCCCCGCCTTCAGGAGCATGTAGAGGTTCTCCCCCACCTTCACGATGCCCTCCAGGAATTCCAAATTGCCGGATGCCGGCATCTCGGGGGAGGGCTTGATCTCGCCCGCCTTGACCCGGAACACCTCCAAAACGGTGTCCACCAGCAATCCCAGGGGGCTCGCCCCGGGAAGCATGACCACGATCCGGCCCCTCTTGGTGTCCACCCCGCCGAGACCGAGGCGCTCCTTGAGGTCCATGAGCGGAAGGATCTCGCCCCGCAGATCGATAAGCCCCTTGACGAAGGCGGGGACTTTCGGGAGCGAGTAGATCCGGGGGATCCGCAGGATCTCCCGGACCACCGCCACATCCAGGGCGTAGCTCTGATCGCCCACGGCGAAGCCGAGGAAGGTCCGCTCCGGTGCCTCATCGGCGTGCTCTTTCTTGAAGTGAAAGAGGCTCGTCGCAAACTGAGCCATGCCCTCATTCCTCAATCTGGAACTGGCTGATCACTCGGGCCACCTCCTCCGCACGCTGCGAGAGGGAGTCCACCTGGCCCGTCGCCTCCCGGATGCTGGCGAGGTTGGAACGGCTGGCGGAGGCGAAATCCTCCATGACCCGCTCCACCTCCTTGCCCGCCTGGCCCTGGGCCTGGTTCTGGGCCAGTACCTCGGCCACCGCCGCGGTGAGCCGGTCCATGGCCTGGCGGATCAGCGCGGAGCCGGCGCTCTGCTCCGAGGTGGCCCGCTTCATCTCCTCCGAGAGAGAGCGAATGCGATCCATGGCCTCGATGATCTGCTGGCTGCCCAGCGACTGCTCTTTGGTCCCCCGCCGCAGGTGCTGGGCCAGGTCCCGGAGCTTCTCCGTGGAACGGACGATCCCCAAGGTGCCCTTGGCCTGCTCGGTGGTGGCGCGGGCGATCTCCTCGACCATCTGGAGGGAGGTTCGCACCGCCCCCTGGATGCGGTCGAAGGTCTTTCGGGTCTCGTTCGTCACCGCCACGCTGTTGTCTACGAGAGACCGCTGGGAGTTCACCGTCTCCACCGCCTGGCGAACATCGTGCTGGACGGCGTCGATGAGGCCCGCGATTTCCCGCGTCGAGACAGAGGTCTTGCCGGCCAGCTCCTTGATCTCCTGCGCCACCACGGCAAAGGCCTTGCCGTGCTCGCCCGCCTGGGCCGCGATGATGGCCGCGTTGAGCGCCAGCAGGTGGGTCTGCTCCATCACCTCGTCGATGACCTGGAGGATGTTCCCCACCTCCTCGCTGCGCTGTCCCAGGAGTTTCATGACGCCCGTGGTCGCCTCGAAGGAGACCTGGAGTTTCTGGATGGTCTCGCTGGAGTGCTGGGCCGACTGGTTGCCGGCGAGGGCCTCGGAGGCCACGAGCTCCGTCGCCTTCCGGGTCGCGATGGCGTTCTCCTCGATCTGGCGGATGCTGCTCTCCATCTCGTTCATGGCGGCCGAGGTCTCCTCCACGAAGGTGTTCAGGGTCTCGGCCGAGGAATCGATCTGCCGGATACCCGCCACGTTTTGGGAGAGCGTGCTCGCCACCGTGTTCACCGCGTCGTTCAGCCCCTCCGTGTTGGTCGCGATCTCGTCGATGCTGGCGATCATCTCGAGCACCGACGAGCTCACCTCCTCGGCGAGCTGGGAGAGGTCCTCCATCAACCGGGAGACCTGCTGGACGGCCTTCTGGATGGAATCCACCTGGCTTTGCACCTGGTGCGTGGAGGCCTCCTGGTTTTGCGTATTGGACAACGTGATGTTCAGGTGCCGGCTCACGTTCTGCGTCCCCTCCTCCACCCGCCGGAAGGCATCCCGGATCTTCCGGATCATCTGGCTCAGGTTGCCGGCCATCCCTTCGAAGGAGGTCACGAGCCGGCCCAGTTCGTCCTGCCGGGTCATCCTCCCCCTGAAACCGGTCAGCTTGCCTCCCGCCACCTCCGAGGCGTAGCTCGTCAGCACGCCGAGCGGAGCCATGAGGTAGCGAACCATGGCCACGGAGACCACGGCCCCCGCCAAGAGGGTCAGCAGCACCACCAGGAGGCCGAAGCCGAGATAGCCGCGCCGGAGCTGGGCCAGAGGAGCCAGCCCCACCACCAGCCGAAGCTCTCCGAGGGACGCGGCCTGGGCGGGAGCGGCCGGGGCGGAGGGCTCGAAGCCCAGCTCGCCCGTCGAGCTGGCGGGCGCGGCCTGCGCCTGGACGATGGGGGCCCTCACCAAAAGGACCTGCCCCGCCGAGGAGGCCACCAACTTCACGCCGGCCCGCTGCACCGGACCTCCGAGAGCCTGAGTGGGGGGGGATTTGAGGGTCCCCCCCGATTCCAGCACCTTTCCCTTCGCGTCGGCGTACTCCACCCAGAGGAGATTGGGATCCGCCTTTAGCATGGCGGCCTCGGTATTCTTGAGGTTGCTCCTGTTGAACTGGATGTCGTACGCCGAGAGGGAGGCCACCATATCCCCCAGGCTCCGGTAGGAGTTCTCCATCTGGCCGAGCGACACGGAACGGGCCTGGAGGTAGAAGACCACGGCCAGCACGGTGGCCCCCACCACCATGAGGATCCCCAGCATGGCCATGAGCTGATTCTTGATGCTCCCCCGGAGCGGGGCCGCCACGAGCCCCGCCAATCCTTTATTCATAGGTGATCTCCGCGTTGATCTTGGAAATGTTGATCTTCAGCGCGCCCGCGGTGCCCTTGTTGATCACGGTGGTGAAGGTGGATGGCTCCACCATTCGGTCCTGAGGAGGCTTTCCCGCCAGGATCTGCTGGGCCACCTTGGCGGCGTGGCTTCCTACGGCCTCAGGCTGGAAGGTGGCGGCGCAAAGGGCACCCGAGGCCACCATGGACTCGGTCAGGGCCACGGGGAGGATTTTCGCCTCCACGCATTGGGAAATCAGGTAGCGCATGGCGTCCGGATTGGCCGTAAGGGGATCGGGCAGGAGCAGGAGGATCTTGGATTGGTCCTTGATGGCCTGGAAGGCACCTTGGAGGTCGCCGGCGGAGGCCACCGCCTTGGACTGGGCCTCGAAGCCGGCGGCATTGAGGGCAGAGACCAGCGACGAGACCGAAGCCATGATGGATTGCGAGTGGAGCACCACGAGGCTCTTGCTGCGGCTCATGGGCTTCACGAGGGAGGCCAGGCCCTTGGGCGGTCCGAGGGAGTCGATGCCTACCATCTTGGGGTCGCCGGTCAGCCCCTCCACCTCGGGGTAATACACCATGCCGTACACGATCCAGACGGAGGGCAGGGCCTGGCGGACCTTCTTCGCGGCGTACGAGCCCACCGCGAACACCACGTCGGGGTTCTCCGCCTTGAGAGCCTCCAGAGCCGCGTTGTCGGCCGGGGTCCCGTCCAGTTCCACCACCTTGGGGTTGAAGCCGGGCAGCTGGACGGTGTAGGCCGCCTGCATGAAGCCGGCCTCGGCCCCTTTGAAGGCTTGAACACCCTCCCGCGACACGATGACCACCCCTCCAGCCACGGTGGAATGGGCGCCGGCCAGTACGGCAATCACGGCCACCGCCACGATCATCCAGTGTCTTGCCATTGCCACCTCCAGGCGCTGAATTGAGTTAGAGTATCACCCGCCCCAAGGCAGGTCAACGAAGAGGCGCCTCGCCGTGCCCACCATGACGAGGCCCGGCGAACCCGTGACCCTCCGGAGGTGCTTGCACTGCGAGACCAGAACGGCCACCGTGCTTCCGGGCTTGGCTCCGCTGTGTTGGGCGGCGTAGCGAGCCGCTGCCTGCTCCACGTCGTGGGGCAGCCTCTCCAACCGGCGTGGGTTTTTCACCACCACGTGGCACCCGTGGTAGTCTTCGGCGTGAAACCAGAAGTCCGAGCCCCTGCCCATCCGGAAGCTGACGTGGTCGTTGGCCTGGGCGTTTTTTCCCGCATACCCCGCATACTCCTGCGGCAGCGGAACCGCCGCCACGCCCGCAGGGAGCTCCCTGCGGCGCTGCGGCGCGGGCCTCGGCGAGACGCGTTCGGAGCCTGGAAACAGCCTGGCCAGGTCCTCACAGCCCTCCAGACCGGCCCGTTCCGCCCTCAGCGCCCGCAGGTCATCCTCAATGCGCTCCAGGATCCGGCCCGTCTCCCGGAGCCGGGCCTGCCCCTTCTGGGCCCTTCTGAAGAGGAGTTGGGCGTTCTCGAGGACGGTCCTGGCGGGATCCAGCTCGACCGTGAGCTCCCGCGGCGGGTCGCAGCCGTAGTCCGTCACACGCCGCGAGCCTTCTCCCCGCCGGTTCAGCCCTCCCGAGGCCAACAGCGCCTGGGCCGGCCCGGAAAGGGCCGCCCAGGTCTCGCCCTCGTTGCGGTCCCCGAGCACCGCCTCCCGTCTTCGGCGCAAGGCCTTCTCGCGCCTCGCGAGGGCGGCCAGGGCGGCGCGGCGCCCGCGCTCCAGGAGCCCCGTCCGGAGATCCTCGGCCCCCCGTCCCGTGAGGTACCCGCCGGGATCCCCGAGGGGGGGCTCCTCCCCGGCCCGCTCTCTCCGAGCGGGAGGCGGAAACCAGAGGCTGCCGGGCTGTCCGGTGCGGAACTCGCCTCCCAGGACCCGCGCCGCCCACAGGATGCGCCGCTCCTCCCCGAGGAGCAGGCAGTTTCCGGAGCGGCCCAGGGGCTCCCACACGAGCGCAGCGGCCCCCGTGCCCGCGAGAGCCACCTGCAGCAGGGACTCGCCCGCCAGGCTCGTGACGCCGAGAATCCGGGCGGAGGCAAGGTGGGTCTTGAGCACGTCGGGCGGCGTGCCCTTGGGCCAGGTCCAGGAGCAGAGCCCCACGGCGGGACGGGAGGGCTCCCAGCAGAGCCCCAGCGTGGCCCCGTCCTGGAGCTGAAGCCCCAGGGTCCAGGCGTCGGGCCGGCGGACGTGCTGAATTCGCAGCCCCCGCAGGCGTTCGTCGAGGAGCCGCGACACCGCCTCGGCCAAAGCGGGGCTCATTGGATTCGCTTGAACCGGCGGCGGCGCCAGCGATGCTTGAGGTCGCTGGCAAAGCTCCGGAACCGCCAGACTCGCTGGACGTAGAGGAGGGCGAACACGGCCCCGCCCAGGTGGGCCAGGTGGGCGATCCCGCCGCCGGAGCCGAAGACCGAATAGAAAAGGGCGATGCCTCCCCAGACCAGGGCCAGAACCCAGACCTTGATGGGGAGGACGAACCAGAGCAGGACCTCGGTGTTCGGGAAGTAGAGGGCGTAGGCGGTGATGAGGCCGAAGATGCCGGCGCTCGCTCCGATCACGACCACCGGAACGCGCACGAAGAGGGCCGAGGCCACGCCTCCGGCCAGGGCCGAGCCCAGGTAGAGGATCAGGAAGCGCCGCCGCCCGAGGAAGAGATCCAGGTCACCCCCGAAAAAGTAGAGGGTGAGCATGTTGAAGAAGATGTGTCCCACCCCTCCGTGCAGGAAGGCGTAGGTGATCAGGGTGTAGAGGTAGGCGGGATAGACCCTGCCCGGCACGAGCCCCAGCCAGAGGGTGAGCGGGGGGAAGAAGTTCTGGAGCAGGAACATCCCTACGTTCAGGCCGATGAGCCAGCCGATGGTCTTGGTCCAAGTGCCGCCAAACCGGACTTGCTGGGGCATGCCCTCTCCAGGCGGTCATTGTAGCATTGGGCGGAGGGGAAGTGAGGAGAAAGATGCGAGACGCGAGACGCGAAACGCGAAACGCGAAACGCGAAACGCGAAACGCGAGACGCGAGACGGGAGACGGGAGACGTGGTTCCGGGATCCCGAATCCGGCCAGGCGCGCGTGCTCCCGCCTTCGCCCTTCCGCGCCCCCTCAACCCTCGGTGGCCTTGGGGCCGGCGAAGAGGACCGGCGTTTCGGCCCACTCAGGGGTAGGAAGACCAGCCAAAGAGGAGCAGAGCGCGAGGAGCTCCTGGAGCGCGGTCCCCGCCGCTGAGAAGTAGGGGTGAGGGGATGCGGCCGCCAGTTTGGGCACGAAAGCTTGGGCGAAGGGCAGCAGGTGAGAGCCGAGGAGCCGCCGGAGGAGATCCGTCCTGGGCCCCGCCTCCCCTCCAGGCTTCGGCTGGGCCTCCCATCGGGCCAGCAGTTGGGCCAGGAGGTCCAGCTCCAGCCCCAGGTGGTCCGGTGGGATGGAGAGCTCGGGCCGGAGCCTGATGTCCGCTTCCCGCAGGATGAAGCGCAGGTCTTCGAGGCACTCGGGAGCCATGAGACGGCCGCCGGTCTGTACCGATTCGTAGGGATGAACTGTGGGGCCGCGGTCGCCGTGGAGGAAGAGGCGGACGTATTCGGCGGCCTGGAGCCCCGGTTCCACGCACGCCGCGAACATCTCCTGCAGGCGTTTTTTCAGCGGGCGCGCCCCTTCGCCGGATAGCGCCGTCAGGACGGCCTGGAGGCGCAGCTTCACGTCAGTCTCGGGATCCAGAAAGACCTCCGAGAGCAAGACGCTCACCTCCGACAGGGTCCCCGGTCTCACCTCCATGGCGTCACCCTACCGGTGGGCCAAGCCGGCCGCCCAGGGTGCCGTGCGGCGGAGGCGGCCTTGGCCAGCGGCACCGAGGGTTCTCTGCTCCCCCATGGCCGCCGCCCCCGCCTTGCCCTCGGCTTGCCCCGATTCCGCATCGCTTCCTCCTGGAGTACCGCCGCGCGCCGGGGTCCGGGGGCTCTTGCCCCCGAGCCCCGGACACACCCGCGCTACTCTTCCTCCTCCATGAGCTCCCACCCGAAGATCATGGCCTTCAGGTTCGTCAGCGGAGTGGTTCCCGTGGTGGTGAGATAGACGTGGCCGATGAGGAAGGCCAGAAGAAGAAAGGCGCCCAGGACGTGCACTTCGGCCGCCACCTTCAAGGTCCAAGTGGGCCAGCCGTGGGCGTTGAGGTTCGGGTAGAAGAAGTAGATCAGCCCGCTGGTCACCTGGACGGGGATGATGAGCAGCTTGAACCCCAGATAGGCCAGCCTCTGGAGAGGATTGAGCTTGGCCGTCCGGCTTTTCCGCACGGGGTGCGGGGCTCCCCTGAAGATCCCGGTCAGGTAAAATTCGGCCATCTCCTTGAGGAACTTGCGCGTCGGAATGTACTGCTTCCATTCGCCCGTGGTGAAGTGCCAGAAAATGGCAAAGACGATCAGGACCATCAGGGCGAGCGCGAAGGCGTCGTGGAAGTCCACCGCCTGGGCGTATCCGAGGATGTGGTAACTTCCGTGCACATCGAACCCCGTGATCAGGAGCCCCACGATGAGCAGCATCTGGGTCCAGTGCCAAAACCGTTCAAACCGCTTGTACAGGAGTACGCGGGTCATTTCGAACCCCTCTTTTTCCGAGCTTTGAAGAAAATCCTTCCAGAACCGTGCGCCACCACGGCCACACAGGTGATGAGGACGGCCGCCCAGCCCAGGAAGTCGATACCGCGCGAGCGGTCTCGGCCAGGCAGATAGAAGCCCTTCAGCCCCGCCAGCCGGCTCTTTTCGGAGTGGCAGTTGACGCACGTCAGCGCCTCCTTGGCGGGAGCGACCATGTGGGTGATGGGCCAGATCATGTTGGTCCGCACGAAGCCGTAGTGGCCGCTGTATGGCAGGCCGGCGATCTCCATGCCGGTCTTGATGGCCGACGGCCAGTCGTGATCCACCCACAACGCGCCCGAGCCCTTGTCCCCATAGAGGTGGGGAACGACCAGCTTGTCGAGCTGGGTATCGTAGGGCTGGTTGCCCTCATGCACCTTGAAGGGCCAGATCTTGGAGTTGGGATCGTTGTAGGAACCGATGGTCTGGTTGAGCCAGACGGGACGCTCCGCCGGCAATTTGTCGGTGGCCAGCATGAAGCTCATGCGCCCATCCCAGAAGCGGTAAGTCGGAACGACGTTTTTCTTCCAGACCATGGAGCCGTGGATCGTGGCGTAGGTCACGTCGCCGTCCTTGTCCCGCACCTCATACGCTCGCCCGTCCTTGGTCTTTCCGGCTGTGGACCAGTCCCACCACATGTTGGTGGCGAGACCGCCGCGGGCGAATTCGGGGATGTGGCAGGTCTGGCAGGCCACCTTGCGGTAGTGGCGGTTGAGCACGAAGGAGTTGTGCGGAGCCTCGCCGTGGCAAGAGGCACAGGACATGTGGCCCAGCTTCTGGCCGGGATACTCGGGCGTCTCCTGCATGTTCGCAGGAAGGAGGTAATCGGGCCCGGCGATGTGGTGCCCTTCGGTGGTGTGACAATCGACACAGTCCATGCCCGCACCCTGCTTGGAGAGGTGCACGTCCTCGTCGATTTTGCAGTTCAGGAGGCTTTCGTCAAGATCCCCGTGCTTGGTGGCATCCGCACCGCCACCGGCGAAGTGGCATCCGCCGCAGTTGGCGATGCCCGGACGGCCAACGTGCTGGGCCACATCGGCCAGCGGCACGGCCGGGTTGGCGAGCCCCGCCTCATCCTTCATGTAGTCGCCCGTCGTGTCGTGGCAGACGAGGCAGTCCTCGTTTTCGGTCTTCGTGAAATCGAACGAGCTGTCCTTCCACCCGTAGCCCGCGTGGCACTTGGTGCAGGCGGGATAGTTGCCGCCGCGGATGCTGATGCAGAAGTTGTTGATCAACCAGCCGCCCTTTCCGTACTCCTCGTACTTCTTGTCGGGCACCCGCCACAACCAGTGTTTGGTTCCCATGACCTGCTGGCCGGCTTGGTTATGGCAGGTGAGACAAGCCTTGGTCACTGCGGGGCCGTCTCCGTCGGGGAAGGGACCCTTCAGGGCTTGGAATTGGGTGTGATCGGCGGTGTACCGCTGGGCGGCCTTGATGTGGGCCTCCAGGTAGGGGTGTTCCCCGGGCGTTCCCGTGCTCCCCTGGGGAGCAGCCGCCCCGGCATTGAACGACAGAATGGCCGCGCTGCCGATGAGGATCAGGAGGCGGGTGCCTGTCGCCAGGAGCCGGGAAGCGCCCCCCTCCGTTCGATGGGGGCTGGGCCCCGGATCACGAACGGCTTCAGGCGGGTGCTCCGAAGGGCTTGGCCTTTGGGTTGTTGCGCCGTTTCTTTCCGTTTGCAGCATGTCAGCGTCTCCGTATATTCCTTTCGACCCCTTGCCCGGCGCCTCTTGGACACGAGACGGGTGCGCACATCACGAAAAAGGCCGTTTCAAAGCCTTCCGTTGAAGAGCAGGCGGCTCCCCGGAGGCCCTCCTTCGGCTGGATCCCAGAGAGCTTTTCGGCCGTTGCGGTCCCAGGCCCGCCGCCAGACCCAGACAACGAACCTTCACTTCCTTCCCATCTTGCGTCCGCTCGGATCAATGGTTGCTTCAAACGATCGATGTCATAAAGTTGTTTCACGGCCGCCTTCCCGCGGGCGCCTGGCACCCCGGTGGAACACGGCCCTTCACGATGGGGATTCAAAGTAAGGATGAGGCCGCCGTCCGGGCTGGTCCGGACGGAGCGGGTGCAGGAGTTCATGGGGCCGATGGCCCGAACGCCAGGATCCCGAGCCTCGGGGCCGCCCCGTCTCCTCTCGAAGTGCTGGGGGTAAACCAAACGGCCGGCGAGAGCCTCGGGGGCATCCACCTTTACGAAGGGGTTTATCCACGTTCGTTCCATGGCTGGGTACTCTTGCCCAAAGAGCCGTGGGGCGGGAGGCGTGCGCCCCCCGCCCCGCGGGGTTAGAAGCGGGCCTCCAGCATGACGTAGGCGTTCTTGACGGTCTTGGGGAAGGGGTAGAAGAGCTGGGGGTTGTTGCCCAAGTTCAGGGAATCCAGGTTGGTGGGGGCAATTTGCCAGCCGCTGTAGGCCGTCGAATAGTCGTAGTGGATGTAGCCCATCTTGAGCATCACGTTCTTGTTGAAGTTCCAGTGAACGTAACCTTCCCAGACGTCGCCGCGGGCGGCGAGCTTGTCGCTCTCCTCCCCGGCGCTCGGCGTGAAGGTGTACCACCGCTTGGAACCGTGGTTGAACTCGGCGCCCAGGGTCCACTTGGGAGTGGCCTTCCACCGCACGCCGGTGTAGTAGGCGCTGCCGGTCTGGCTGTGGTTGGGATCGCCCAGCAGGCCGCCGAAGCCGTAGGCGCTCACCTGGCCGTTGGGATGGCTCTTGATGTAGCCGCCGCTGACGAAGTAGACGAAATTGTCGCCGATGTGGTGCTCCCAGGTCAGGCCGTACTGATCCATGTCGCCCAGGTTCTTGGTGGCGGTCACGTACTGCGGAGAGGGTTGGGCGTAAGGGCCCGGTATGGGGAAGTTGATGAGGGCGCCGTAGGGGATGTCGGTCATATCGTTGAAGCGGTTGTAGCCCAGGATGAGTTCGGCGCTGTTGACCGTGTTCCCGGCCATCCACATGAGGGGCATGTCGTAGATAAGCCCTATGACCTTGCTGTCCCGCATACCGTTGATTCGCGCCATACCGAAGGGGGTCATGGTGTAGCTCTCGGCCGTCTGACCGCCGCCGCCGAAGCCAGCCTCGTAGCCCACGCCCGCGCACATGCCGATGGTGGTGCCGTCGGGGAAACCGAGATCCTTGAGGCCGTATTCGGCGTGGACGCCGTCCACTTCGGCGTTTACCATGATGGCCATGGGTGTTCCGTCCCTTTCGCTCTCATTGCGGATTTCAAGGGGCGGGCCGTCGCTGGTGTTCATGCGGCCGATGGCGAAGGAGAAGGGGATGTTGGTGAAGTGGTACACCATGAGGGCCCGCTCCACGTGCAGCACGTCGCTGTTGGGAACGCTGGCCGAGTCAAAGGAATCTAGAACCGTATTCGGCGAGCCGTTGAAGACGGGGACGTCCGCGCCGCCGTAGAGCTGGTACATGGTGAGCCGTCCCATGAACTTCAGGTTATCGTTGACCTTCGCGTTCATGGTCAGGCGCATGCGCAGGCTCCAGTCCATGGAGTTGTTCCAATCCTGGCCCGGCACCTGCTGGAACATGGGCATGTGGGTCTGCGGGTTGAAGCCGCTGAACTGCTGGTAGGGGTTGATGTGCCAATTCTGGTAGCCGTAACCCACGCGGAGGTCGCCGCCCCAGTTGATGCGGTCTTCGCTGGTCTTGACCTCCACCTTGGAGAGGCGGGCATCCAGGTTGGAGACCTCCTTTTCCAAGGCTGGGGCCGGAGCCGGCGCCGCCTGCTCCTGCGCCACCGCCTTCTCTTGGGCCGCCACCTTGGCTTCGAGGCTCTGAAGCTGCTGCTTCAGCGCTTCGATCTGCTTCATGAGATCCTCATTGGTCTGCGCCATCAGCCCTACGGGCATGAGCAGCGCCACCATCAGTCCGGCGAGAACCACCTTCCTCATACATTCCTCCTGTCTTGGCCGGCCACGCCCCGAGAGAGGCGCGTGCCGTTGGAATGGGCGACGGCCATCAGCCGCCGCAGGTCATGGGTTGGGGCGAGTCCGAAGCGTGGTTGACGAAGAAGGCCTCCACATCGGCGAGCTGCGCCTTGGTCAGGTACTTGGTCAGCTCTTCCTTGCCCTTGTCGTGTTTGCCCGCTGCGAAGTAAGCCTTCCACTGGGCCGACGTGTGAATGAGCGGCGTCACCTCGCCGTTGGGGGAGCCCGCCCCGTGGCAGGGCTTGCAGGTCTTGATGGCGTAGTACTTTCCCTTGGCCTCGCTGGCCGCTCCCGCGGCGGCGGCCGCCACCATGGCTCCGAGACCGGCGGCGATCACGGCGGTTTTGATCCACTTGGAAGAGATCATGGAACACCTCCTTTCGAACAGGCCCCTCCAATGGAAGAAGCGTGCCAAGACAAATATCCTTATTTATCAACATTTATATAAGCTGGCGCATCCAGGATCTCTCTGGAACATTCGTTCCGCCGCTAGGTGCACTGGAGACACTAAAGAGAAATAATCCATTGTTATCAATATATTACAAGCAACTCGAAGGGATTCTAAACAGTTGTTCCACCCGATCTGCCTTCCGCCTTGCCTCCTCCCCCTATCTCGCCTTGCCTCCCTCCCCTAGCTCCCTCGTCTCTTGGCGATTCGTCTTTTCGCCCTTCGCAGCTCGCCTCACTCTCCCCAAATTCCGCGATGGATTGGTCTTACCTTCGGCGCTGCAGGTGCTTTCCGAGGGAAAGGCTTTTTCTCCCAAAGGGGGAGGGGGCCTTCTCTTTCGCGTTCCGCTGGCGAAGCCAGACGGAACGCTCAGTTTGCCTTTCGGGTCTTTCGCGTTCCGCTGGCGAAGCCAGACGGAACGCTCG
>Ga0078972_1006376_pt1 | contig 28138 bp, 9 predicted proteins | sample YelNatPaOPGAMG01_FD_67568 | JGI IMG/M metagenome (GOLD analysis project Ga0078972, IMG submission 67568) | Hot spring thermophilic microbial communities from Obsidian Pool, Yellowstone National Park, USA - OP-RAMG-01 (SPADES assembly) (version 2) | ecosystem: Environmental > Aquatic > Thermal...
CGGCAGCTCCCCACCCCGTGTTGCCACGACGCAGTAGCCTTCGGTTACAGGCCGGTGAACGTTCGGCCTGACGGGGACTTGCACCCCGCTATGTGGACGCCTTCACAGGCGCACGAGTGCGGCGGCTTTGACGCCGCTTTGGCTTGGCGATGCCGGTCCGCTGGCTCTCGGGTTGCGTTTTGGGCCTGTTGGATACTGCGGAGGATGTTTGGAAGTGGTGTGGGCGGCCTGCCTACCCAGGGCGGCACTGCGCTTGCCCTGGGCTGATCCACCGCCGCCCCGTTGGGGCGGCTCGGTCCTCCGTCTTCGGTCTGCCGACGCCCATGCTCCATGCCCCATGCGCCATGCGCCATGCGCCTAAGCCCTGGCCTCCGCATTGTTCACAGGCTCACCCGTGCATCCTCTTGGGCCAGCTCGGGACGGATGGTATCAGGTCCCGTCTGCCGGCACCGGAAAGCGTTCGATGACTGGAAAGTCGCCCACCAGTTCCAGAGCGTATGCGGCGCGTGTGCCGGGCCGGCGCAGGCGGACCTGCTCGACGCCCTGGTTGTGGGGGTTGCAGGCAAGGACCAAGAGCGTCCTGCCGTCGGCGGAAAGTTTGACGCGGACGAGCGGTTCCTTGTGCAGGCTCACGTAGCTGGGGTAACGCTCGTCGCCCGTGCGCCAGACCTTGTTACGCGAGGTCCACAGCTCCGGCATTTCCCACGGCGTATCGGCCTCGATAATGTCTTTGTTGCGACTGGCCTGCCACATGCCCAGCACGTGGTAATTGTAGAACCCGAAATACTTCAGGTAGTAATAGACCGAGGTCTCGACGCCGTTGATGAGGCGTTTAACCGGTTGCTCCCGCACGCGCCAGTCGGAGTAGTCGGCCAGGTCCTCGCTGTAGCGGGCGCCGATGTCCCAGCACTGCAGCCCGTCCATGAGGCAATGGCCGAACAGCGACAGGGCGTAGGTGGAGGAGGCGGGCACCTGATGTTTCAGGCTCTCGTTGCGGACGCGGCCCCGGGCGTCGGTAAAGCGGTATGGCGACAGCGGGTAGCCGTCCACGAACTCGACCTGGATCCAGGTGGAAAGAATGTTGGGCACGTCCGGTCGGGCGCGTTTGCCCTGCTCCCATTCCTGCACAAACGCGTAAAGCTGCGAGGGCTTCGAGTTGTTGATCCAATAGACCGACGGGTTGCCCAGGTTGAGCGAGCAGCGGGCAAAGACCGGATGCAGGTCGGCCTCGGGTTGCTCGTATTTCTGGCGCCATTGCTGGGCGCCTTTGCGGTCCACCACGCCGGTGGGTTTGCCTTCCCAGAAACTGTCGAAGATGCGAAAGGACGACCGCACCACGCCCACGCCCCAGCAGCCAATGCGCACGTCCGGATGGCGCGCGCGCACCGCCTCAACCAGCTCCCGAAAGGCGGTGTATTGATGGTCGCGCCAAGTGTGCCAGTTCGGCGCCTCGAAATCGGGGATAATCATGGCGCAGCGCTCGGCCCAGTGATGAAACGGCTCGATCTTCCAGTTCTTCGGGTCGGTGGGGTCGGCGGCGAAGGTATCGCGCGCGCCGTCGTGAGGAATCCATTCATTGTCGCCGAACAGGTGGGCGCGACGTTCGCGCGTGCCCTGACCGCCGCCGGGCGTCATGGCCACAGGCGACACATGGGTGAACCCGAACTGATACAGCGGGCACTGGCCGTGTCGGTCCTGCTGCCGGGCCTTGGCAGCGCCCTGCCAGAGGGCGTATTTGCCGCGCGGCAACGTCCAGCCGGAGGGGAACCAGTTGCCTTCGTCAAAGTCGTAGGCCAGGCGGTTGGTCGGCACGTGGAACCAGTCCGGCAGGCCAATGCGCTGCCGGCCGCCCAGCAAAATGATTTCCTGATAGTTTTCCCGCACCTCCCAGGGCTTGGCCGGGTTGAAGAACTCGACGGTGAAATTGATCGGCAGACCGGCAAACTGCGGCGGAAACGAGAAGTTCTTCAGCGGGCCGGGCATGGGCGCGCCCATGTTGAAGGTCCAGCGCTTGCCGCACCCGGGCACCTGATAGCTGTCCCAGGCGGTGTCGGTGACGGTGAGGCCGTCGGGCGCCACCACGCAACGCATGGCCAGCCGGCCGGCGTGGTTGGTGATGCCATCGGTAAGCTGTGGCCACAGTTTGACCGCGGGCGGGTCGGCAGCCGGAGCTGCCACGGGTGGGATGGCCGGGCCTGACAGGCCAACCCACAGGACCCACCACGCACCGAGCAGTTTACCGCGAAGCATAAGCATCAAGGCGCCGAGATACTGGCGCCGATCCGGCCCAAAGCAAGGCAAAGGGAGCGCTCCTCGCGCACCGCTCAGTGAGGGCTCAGACGCGGTGCGTGAGGAGCCGGATGTGCTGAAAGTGCGCCTTCGAGTGGTTGCCAGCTCTCTGGTCGGATGATCTTGGGTGCGCGCCCCGCGGTGGCATAGGTCTTTCCGGTTTGCCAACCGCCTCAGGCCAATCAGCATAGCGGCATGACACTGGGGCAAGCTGGTGCAGCGGGATCCTTGGGACTCTGCGGGCTGGGGCTGGCGTTTTGGCTCGGCTGCAGCGCCGCAGCAGGACCGGCCTTGGCGCCCATGGCCCAGCCAGCCCCAGTGCGGCCGGCTTTGTCGGCCGAACAGCTTGCCCGGCTACACCGGGCGTTGGCCGAATGGCATCCTCGCTACGATCCGGTCGAGCGGATGATCCGGCGCCCGTTTTCGTCACCGGGCTATCACACCACGCTCAAGGGCGGCCAGGTGCATCCCACGCGCGAGTCACTTGAGTACGCCGTAGCGCTGCTGGACACCGGCGACCCGGAGTTGCTGCGGCGGGCTGAGGCCATCCTGCAGCGGGTCATCGGGTTGCAGGACCAAAACCCGGCCAGCAAAACTTACGGCATCTGGCCGTGGTTCTTGGAAGAACCGCTGGACCGAATGTCGCCGCCGGATTGGAACTGGGCAGATTTTTGCGGGGTGCAACTGTTGCAGGTGGCGCTGGACCATCGCAACCGGCTCTCGCCGGAGGTTGCGGCTTTGGTGGACACCGCTATTCGGCACGCGGCCCGTTCCATTCAGCGCCGCAACGTCGGCCCCCGCTACACCAACATCGCCATCATGGGCGCGTATGTGACGCTGGTGACCGCTGAGGTGTACGGGCTTGAAGACCTGCGCGCCTACGCGACCAACCGCTGGCGGGCCTTCTACACTTACACCATGCAGACCGGCGCCTTTGCCGAATACAACAGCCCTACCTACACCGTGGTGGCGCTGAAGGAACTGGCTCGGATGCGCCAGCACGTGCGCGATCCCGAGATGCGACGCCTGGCCGAGGAAGTCTATCGCCTGGCCTGGGAGGAAATCGCGCAGCATTTTCATCCGCCCACTCGCCAGTGGGCCGGCCCGCACAGCCGCGCTTACCGGACGCTGCTGCCGGTCGAAACGCTGGCATGGATCCAGCGCTCGACGGAAGGGCGGGTGCAGCTGGTGCCAGGCGAGCCGGCCCCAACGCTGGATGAACACCGCCTGCCCACACCCTGCCGACGCGAGTTCGAGCCGCTGTTTAGCCGTTTGGAAACGCCGCGTCAGGTGGTGAAGACTTTCGTTCAAGGTGACCCGCCAGTTGTGGGCACCACCTTCCTGCACCCGCGCTTTGCCCTGGGCAGCGTCAACCGCGGCGACCTGTGGAATCAGCGCCGCGCGCTGCTGGCTTACTGGGGCACAGCAGACCGACCCAGTTACCTGCATTTGCGCTGCCTGCACGATGGGTACGACTTTGCCGCCGCCCAATTCTTCAGCGTGCAGCAGGCTGGGCACGTCCTTGCCGGGATTAACTTCGCTACCGATGGCGGCGACAGGCACGTGTCGCTGGACCGCATCCGAGACGCCACCACCAGCGCTCGGGACATCCGATTGCGGTTCGAGTTCGGTGGCGCAGCCGGCCGCTCTGCTTTCGCCGTGCCGGCCAGCCTGAGCGAACCGGTCGCGCTGCAGTTTGGCGATGTGCGGCTGCAGCTACTGGTGCCTTACGCCAACTGGGGCGGGGTTACGGGACATTGGGAGGCAGGTCGCGACTCGGCCAAGCAGATTGCGTGGGTGGACGTGGTGCTTTACTCCGGGCCGGAAACAGCCATCCGGTTGGACCAACTGGCCCAGGCGGCAGCCGGTCTAGTGGTGAGCTTGGGCGACGCCGACCGGGCTGCGCCGGCGGTCCAAGCCACGGTGCAAAGTCAGCGGTTGCATCTGAGCCTCCAAGCACCAGACCTGCGCCTGAGCCTGCCCATTCGCCCCGCCAAGGCTGCCCTGTTGCACAAAAGCGCCGTGTTCACGGGTGGCCGTCCGCCAAGGGGGTGACGGCCACATTGCGCACACCGACCGACGCTCCATAATCGCAGAGCGAGCACGCTGACCGGAAGGGCCGTGAGACAAAAGGCAGTGCAACAAGGCGTGCGACCGACAGCCTCATCCTGTGAAACCGGGATTGGGATCGGGCGGTTTCCCGTGCGGGGTAGTGGTCGCTCGCACGGTTTTGCCCAGCAGCGACGTTGCCCGGGAGTCTGATCAGTCCTTCGACAGCACCAGCAGCCAGCCTTGGCCCGGGGGCACGGGGATGGCGTCATCGCTGCGGAAGGTGCGGGCGGTTTGGAAATGTTCAATGGCCGGGGCTTCGAGCCGCGTTTGATTCGGGTCCAGCCCAAGCGCGGCCCAGTCCACGTGCAGGCGGAGGCTGACGGCCTGCTTGGCCCAACTGGCCAGCGCCACCAGGGTCGCGTCCGGCTTCACGTAGGCAGTGGCCAGCACGTCGTCCCGGCCGGTCCGAATTGGGCAACGCGGGTCCCAGTAGCCCCGCGTTTCGGCTTCTTGAATGCCAAAGCGATCCCAGAACCGCCACATGGCCGGCGCGCTCGGGTGCAGGCGGCCGGTCATGCCGTAGATCATGCCGCGCCAGGGGTTGCCGCCGTTTTGGTAGTTGAGCATCTCGCTGGTCAGGCCAAAAGGCAGGCCGCTGATTTCGATGAGCCAGTAATCGGGCGGCCGGTCGTAATCGTAGCCCTCGCCGAACCACAGGTTGCTGATGAACGGGAGGTGTTCCATGTAGGTGTTCATGGGGCTGGTCTGCCAGTTCATGAAATCGTAGTTGTTGCCGCTGTGGAAATTGATGCGGTAACCGGGGTTGGCGCGGTGCATCACCCGGGCCACGCGTTTCATGATCTCGCGGTCGTATCCGATGCCATCTAGGTAAAGGCCGTCCACGCCGGTGTGGTGCATGAGCCAGCGCAGGCCTTCCAGGTAGTAATTGTGCCAGCGGGACAGGCCCTGTGTGGCGATGGCGGCGTCGGTATCGCCGTTGGGCAACGGCTGGCGCCAAGCCGGAACGTATCCGGCCACCAAGTGTTCGCGCAGCCACGGGTAACCGCCGCCTGCGCCGCCGAAGGTGGTCTTCTCGACCGAGTAGATGAACGTTTCGCGGTGCTGAAAAATCTCGTCGCCCAGGCTGCGCAGCGGCCACAACTCCACCACGTGATCGCTCAGCTCGCGCACGGTGTAGTAGAGGTTCACCCCGTTGGTCTGACCCTGAAGCACGCGCCGGGTCAGGTGCAAGCCGCGCCCGGACGCGCCGGGCTGCCAAGCCACGGTGCCGCGCAGTTGGCGGCCCAAGGGCGCGCCCTTGGCCTGAGCGGGCTTTCGGCTGCCCTCTCCCCCACCGGGAGAGAGGGGCAGGGTGAGGGGGCGCGTCCCGGCTTCGGCACCCGCGAACGTATCCAGGAGCAAGGTGTGGGCATCGGGTTCCCGCGTCGGCAGCGCCCCGCCGGAGTAAGGTTGATCGCTAACTTTGATGCCATCCAAGATGAAGCCTTCGCCAGTGAAGTTCAGCGTCGCGCCTTCGACGCTGTTGGTGGCCAGGCCGCGATACAGTCCGGCAGCGCGCCGTTGGCCGTCAATGTAGATGGCCAGTTGCTCTCCCCACGAAAGTGTGAGCAGATGGTGTCGGCCGTTCTGCCATTCGGGCGCGGGCGCGTCCACCATCGAGGGGTATTGGTTTTTCGAGGGCGCCCCTTTGCGCACGTAGGCGCGCAGGCCGCGCACGTCAATGTTCCAGTAAAACCCGAGCGAATCTTGGTTGGGGAAATCCAGCGCGAACAGCGGCTGGTTGAACCTGGGGTCGCGGGCGCGCCCGGCTTTGGGATCGAAGTTCACGCGCACCCACAGGTGCAGCGCGCCCTGCGCCGGGTTCCAATGCCCGGCAGCCGGATAGCTCAGGTGCCCGGGATCCACGCGTTTGCCCATGGCCCTGGCTTGGCGGACCGTTTCGGCCAGTTGGTCGGCTTCCAGGAACGGGTAGTTGATGTAGGAATTGGGCGGGGCGCCGTGGTGGATGTGGAGGATGTTGGCGTCGCCCGTGATGTCGCCGTAACGCCAGTTCCAGTGCCGCCGGTCAACGGGTTTGAAGGGCGTGATCAGGAGCCGAAACCGGAACTCGAGTTCCTCGCCTGCCGCCAACGCCCGTTCGCCGGACCAAGCGCGCACCAGGACGGTATCGCCGGCCTCGGTGATGTCGCAGCCCCCGCGGCCGTCGTTCCACCAAGAACGAGGCAGGCCGGCGTCGCGCAAGGTGACGAAGTCCCACACGTCTCTGGCGCCAGGCAGGGTGAGTTGCAAGCCGCCCTGCACGTCGCCGAGCCAGACCTGGTTGTCGGCGCGGTTGATGTTCCAGTGCCACCGCCATTCTTTGGGCCGGAGACCGCCCCGCCGTCTCATGCCCATCATGTAGGCGGCCACTTCGCGCCGCAGCGGAATCTCCAAGCGCACGTCTTTCAACGCCAAGGGCGCCTCGGCCCGCAGGCTGGCGCGGTAACTCAGGCACCCGTCGAACTCCATCTTCGACTCGACCCGCCAGGCGGCCGCAGCACTGCGGGCGGTGGCCAGCCGTTCGACTGTGGCGGGCGTCTGCCTGAGTAGGTGATTGGTTTCCGGCTGGAAAACGAGCGCTCCTTGAGGTGTCTCCACCACGAGCGCCAGCGGTCGGCTGAGCAACTCGCGGCCCTGGGCGACGATGCTGGCTGGCAGCCCGGACGAATCGAAGCGCACTTGGCGCAACAGGCACCGCACGGTGTCCCCCACCACTTCGAGCGGGGTGAACGGCGGGATAACCTCCTCCTCCAACCCGAGCGTCGAGTTCAGCCACTTGAGCCGGGACAGGCGCCACAGGTCGCTGACGCCGCCATCAGGCAACACCGGGCCTTCCACAACGAGGCGCACCTGGACGGTCCGCTCCGGCAGGCCGGCAGGCCGGATGGTGATGCGGCCCTGGTAGGTGCCGTGGGCGTTGGCGGGGACCTGGACGCCAAACCACAACGCGCGCACGCCGCCCCGGCGCACCTCGAACGACGGCCACATGGGTCGGCCCAGCCAGTCTGTGCCTTCGAGGTTGAAGCAGGTCATGGCCTGGGCTGGAATTGCGCTGCCGGACCGGCTCTCCAAATCGGTCCATTGCGCGGTCAGGTTGCTGACCGCCGCGCGCGCCGCCCAGACGCCAATTTGGAAGGGGTAGAATTCGCCGGGCTGTGCGCGCCCCTGAAAAAGATCGCTGGGGCCGGCCCTGGCCCACTTCAACGGGATCGTCTCGAACATGCGGATGGCGTTGGTGCGGTCTTCGGGGAACAGCAGGTAAGGCGCCTGCGGATGCGCCGCCAACAGTTGGGCAATCTCGGCTTGAGTGGCGATGACCTCCATCGGGTCCATCCGATGCCGTTCGCCCCGGGCTTCGATGCGGAGCAGTTGCGCTTGAGGCAGCCGGCGCCAAGGTTCAGCGCGGGCTTGAGCGCGGCCCCCCTCACCCGGCCTTCGGGCGCCCTCTTCCCCACTGGGGGAGAAGGCCGGGCTGAGGGCGAACAGGTTGGTCAGCCCGTGGCGCTTGAGCCAGGCCGGGTCGGCGGTGTTGGTCGGGGCGAAGTAAGTGCCGGGATCGTCGAAGTTGCCGCGGGGCGGATTGTAGGGCAGGTAGTAAACCTCGTAGATGCCCGGCACGGTCACGGGCTGGAAGACGATGTCGCCGGATTCCGGGGTGATAGCGATGCGGACCACGTTGGTAATGCGCCGCCCCGTGGCCGCGTCGAACACCCGCACATCCTTGGTTTCCGGCTGCGGATCGCGTCGCCGCCAGGGAATGCGCGCCCAGACCGCATCGGCGGGCTGCTCGACCCGCACCAGGGCGCGGTGATTGCCGCGCCCAGCCTCGGGCCATGAGCCAACGCCGTAAGGCACCTCGTCTGCTGGGCTCCCACCGCAGGCCATCATTGCGGAACCCAGCATGGCAGAGCCTAGCCACAGCCCGCTCAGGCTGCTTGCCAGCCAGCCGCCGGTTTTCTTCGATGGGGCAGAGATTCGAGTCTGACGGTTTTGGGGTCTTTCCATTGCGCGCATCGGACGCAGCCGGCACCTAACCGGCGCGGTAATCAGACGTCTCAGGTCAGGAGTTTGTTCGCACGTTGCGGCTTGGTTGATCTTGCCCCTCAGAGGCAGCGTAAACTTCGAGTGTAGCCCGGGTCTTCCCTTGTCCACAGCGCGAGACACTCGTTGGGACCACGGTGATCTTTCAGCACAGCTCGGACTACCGGCTAGCAAGCTGGTGAAGGCAGTGTGGGCCGGGGCGACTTCAACCAACGACGCCACGTGTTGCTAAACCAGGTCAGCATCCATCCGCGCCAGGCACATCCGGCTGGAGGAGATCAGAGCCGCCCTCGTGCCCCGGTGCTTGTGCACGCAACGTTGACGGGCGCTGGCCAACCCGTAAGCTAGCCGCGTATGAATCAGCACGAGTATCGGTTGTCCCGACGCGACTTTCTGTGGGCGGCAGCGGCGTTGACCGCCTCCACGCCTTTGCTTCGGGCACAGCAACGGCCCGGACAACCAGCCGCCGCTGATGAACCAGAGGCGGGTCGGTCGGTGGTAGCGGTGGTCCACGGCAAGAGCCGGCGCCAAAACATCCATGACGCCTTGGTGGCCATCGAAGATCAGATTTTGCCAGTGCTCAAGACCAAGAAGTCGGTGCTCATCAAGCCCAACCTGGTCAGCACCTCGAAGCAGTTGGCCTCGACCCATGCCGATGCGCTGCATGGCATTTTGGACTTTCTTGGGCCGCGGTTCAAAGGCCCGGTGGTCATTGCTGAGTCGTCGGCTGGCTACACCACCGAGGCGTTCGAGCGGTTCGGCTACACCAAGATCGCTGCCGAGCATAAACCCCTGCAGGTGAGCCTGGTGGACCTGAACGAGGAGGGCAAATATCGGACCCACCCGATCTTGAGTGGCGACCTGCACTTGGTGCCGGTGCGATTGGCCGCGCGGTTGTTGGATCCGGAAGCTTACATCATCTCGTGCGCCATCCTCAAAACGCACAACACCGTCATCGCGACGCTGTCGATCAAGAACATGGCCTTGGGCGCCCCCTTGCACAACGCGCGGCGTGACAGCCGGCGCTGGAGTGACAAGCGGGTTTACCACGGTGGAGTGCGCCAAACACATGTGGATATTGCTCTGACGGCCCAACGGCTGGCGCCGTGCTGGAGCTTGGCGGTGCTGGACGGCTGGGAAGGCATGGAAGGTAATGGCCCCACCGAGGGCACGGCTGTGCCGTCGCGCGTGGCCATTGCCTCGACGGACTTTGTGGCGGCAGACCGGGTCGGGCTGGAGGTGATGGGCATCAACCCCGACTGGGTCGGTTACCTGCAGTTTTGCGCCCGAGCTGGCTTGGGCCAAATGGACTTGGACAAGATCGAAATCCGCGGAGCCAAGCTAGCGGCAGTGACCCGCAAATACCAAATGCACCGCGACATCGAACGGGAATTGCGCTGGATGGGCCCGATGACCGAAATCCCCGAAAAGCTCGGCTAATCCGATCCGATTAAGCGGACAAAACCGGCACAGCCCTCTGCGCCCGGGTCAGGCGCCCGCTACGGTCAGGCGGGCCTACGACACAGTGCAGGTTGGCAAGCTTCGCAGCGCTTAAAGCACTCAGCCGCCATCCTCCGGTGCGGCTGCGGCCAGACTACTCGGCCCCCACGCTCGACTGCAGTGCATGCGCTTGCGCTGTGGCTGTTACCGGTGCGGGGCTCGGTGCACCAACACCTTGCCTTGCTTTGACCGTCTGCCCCAAAGCGTTCCCCCAGAGCAAGGCTGCGAAACTCTGACTGCCATCTTTCGTCAGTCAGTCGGCGGGCTAGCGCCAGGTCGAGCCGTTGGCTGTAGTTCAGCTCAAGCCGGGCTGCCTTCACGCTGCGGTTGAGTGCAAATGGGCGATCGTAGATTGTGAGGTTACCCTCGAACGGTGCGTTCGGCGGCTTGAACTGGCTGTCTGGCTGGGCACGGCCCGAGGGCTTGGGGTGGCATGGGCGGGTGGCTGCAAGGGGACTTGGGCTTATCGGACTGCGGCAGTTGTGGTATAGTAAGGGCGTGCACCATGTAGCTTTAGTGGTTGTGACGTTGTTGGGTAGCGCCGCGTTGGGCCAGGCAGCCGGGATCGAGTTCTTTTCCACAAATGCGACCTGGGGCTTGTTCAAGGGCCGGACCGAAGCATCGTCGCCGGACTTGGGAGCTTGGCGCCGGTTGGATTTTGATGCCTCGGCGTTTGTGGAGGCTCAGGCGCCGTTCACCTACGGTGAAGGCTACACCTACGGCACGGTGCTGAGCGATATGCGCAATCAGTATGGCTGCATTTTTCTGCGGCGCACGTTTGTGGCCAGCAACGTGACCGAGTTGGCTGCCCTGCGGTTCGGGGCCAAGGTGGACGATGGGTTTGTGGTATGGCTCAATGGATTGGAGATGCAGCGGGTCAACGTGCCAGGTGCACCCGGTAGCCCGGTGACCATCAACACCCTGGCCAGCGGCGCTGCGGCTGAGCCGGTGCCGTTTGTATTCTACGATTGGCTTGACCCGGTCAGCTACCTGGTCGAAGGCACCAACGTCATTGCGGTGCAGGTGTTCAACGCCAGTCTGGACAGCAGCGACCTGGTGTTTGACTGCTCGCTCACAGGCATTTGGGTGGATACCACGCCGCCCACGGTGACTGCGGTGGACCCGCCGCCGGGCAGGGTGACGGCTCTAACCCACATTACCGTCCGGTTCAGCGAACCTGTCACGGGCGTCAACGCGGATGACCTGCTGATTAATGGATGGTCAGCCCAGGCTGTCACTGGGTCCGATGACACCTATACGTTCAGTTTCCCGCAACCGGTCTATGGGCGGGTATGGATTAGCTGGGCGGCTAACCCGGCCATTGCGGATTTGGCGTTGCCACCCAATTTCTTTAATCCAACCAGCCCCGGTGCCACGTGGCAGTATGACTTGGTGGACACGGATCCGCCGCGGGTAGCTGTGGTCTTTCCGCCTGCTGGCGCCACGGTACGCGCCTTGGGGCAGATCGAGCTGGTGTTTAACGAGCCGGTGACTGGGTTGGATGCAGGTGACCTGCTGGTCAATGGGCAGCCGGCCACCAACCTAGTGGTTCGGCCCGGCTTGCTGTTTGTCTTCCAATTCGCCCCTCCGCCGGCGGGTTTGGTGCAGATGAGTTGGGCCCAGGGCCATGGCATTACGGATCTTGCCTTGGAGCCCAACCGGTTTGTAGGTGAACCGTGGACCTACTGGCTGGAACCGGAAGCTGAGCCCCCCGTGGTGGTGATTAACGAAATCGCTGCGGCCAATCAGACTGGCCTGACTGATGAGGACGGCGAACAGCAGGATTGGATCGAGCTGTATAACGCTGGCAGCCAGCCCGCAGACCTGAGCGGTTGGTCGTTGAGTGACGATCCGGACTGGCCGAGTCAATGGGTGTTTCCGCCGGTAGTGTTGGCCCCAGGCGAATTTCTGGTGGTATTTGCCTCGGGCAAAGATCGGCGTCAAGTGGGCGGCACCAACCGGCTGCACACCAATTTCAAGCTGGCTGCCGGAGGGGAGTTTCTGGGGTTGTATTCGGCCGATTCACCCCGGGTGTTGGTGAGCGGTTTTGTGCCGCAGTATCCGGAGCAGCGCAACGACATTTCCTACGGGCGCGATCCGACCGGTGCGCTGCGCTACTTCAGCACGCCCAGCCCAGGTGCGCCCAATGGGCCCAGCAGCATCACCGGCGTGGTCGAGCCGGTGCATTTCAGTGTCCAGCGCGGCTTGTTCAGCCAGCCGTTTACGCTGACGCTGTCGTGTCCGACGCCGGGCGCGACCATCCGGTACACGACCAATGGGACCGAGCCGACGTTATCCAACGGCTACACCTATACCGGCCCGCTGCAGATCACCAGCACCCGGCTGGTACGCGCGGCGGCATTTCGCACCAACCTCCTGCCGTCCCGGGTTGCGACGCATTCCTACCTGTTCAATCTCCCGGCGGCGTATCGGACCTTGCCCATTATTTCGATAGTGACGGATCCGGAGAACCTGACCGGGCCACGGGGCATCATTGGCATCAGCAACGTGGTGCAGCAAGCCGATGGCACTTGGGTGCCACGGGATGAGACCGGTTACCACAATCCATCCAAACACGGCATCGCCTGGGAACGACCCACCTCGGTCGAGTGGATTCGGCCGCAAGACAATTCCGGGTTCCAGATCGACTGCGGTATCCGGGTCCAAGGGAGCGATTATCAGCGGCCCCGCACCACGCCCAGCAGCAAGTTCTCGTTCCGGCTGTATTTCCGCGGCGACTACGGTCCGGGCCGGCTGGAGTATCCGTTGTTTCCGCTGACTTCGGTGCAGTCGTTCGATCAACTGGTGCTGCGGGCCGGGTTCAATGACACCAGCAACCCGTTCATTCGAGACGAACTGACCCGGCGGCTGTCGCACGACATGGGCCAGGTGGCTGTGCATGGCACCTTTGCCATCGTGCTGCTCAATGGGGTGGCGTATGCCAGTTCGCCCTACTACAACCCCTGCGAGCGGGTGCACGAAGAGTTCATGCAGGCATATCTGGGGGGCAGCGAGGATTGGGATGTGATTGGCCCCACCTTCGCCCAGGGCGCCGGTGCACCGGGTGTGATTGACGGTGACCGCAACGATTTCCGGAGCTTGGTCAACTACATCAATACTCAACCCACCACCAGTGCCCCGGTGTATTTGGAGATCGCGCGGCGGTTAGACCTGACCAATTTCGTCGATTACCTGCTGCTGAATGTCTATGCGGCCATGGGTGACTGGCCGCAGAACAATTTCCGCGCGGCCAAAGACCGCACGCCGGGTAATCCGGGCTCGATTTGGCGGTTTGTGGTCTGGGATGCCGAATGGGCGATGGGCATTTATGGCCGCGGAGTTACTTCGAACATGTTTACTGCCAATGGACCCGGACCCAATGCCGGTGGCCTGGCCAGTGTGAGCGATTCCGAGATCGCGCAGATATATCAACGGCTCTATTTGAACCCGGAGTTTCGGTTGTTGTGGGCTGACCGCATTCACAAGCACATGTTCAATGGGGGCGCCCTGACCGACACCAACATACTGGCCCGGTTTAATCAAATGCGGACGGAGCTGGCCGGGGTGATTCCAAACATGAACCTGGACATTCCCAACACCTGGGTACCCCAACGGCGCCCGATTCTGTTCACCCATTTCGATCAGTTTGGCCTGATGGCCTCGTCGAATGCGCCCGTGTTCAACCAACACGGCGGCCGTGTGGCGCGTGGGTTTGTGCTGTCGATGAGCGCTGGCAGCATCGGCGGCACCATCTGGTTCACCACCAACGGCGGGGACCCGCGCGTCATGTTCAGTGGCGCGGTGGCCTCCAATGCCGTGGCATATACCGGGCCGATTGTGTTGGACCGGAGCGTCACGGTGCGGGCTCGAACGCTCAAAGACGGGCGGTGGAGTGCCTTGACTGAAGCTACCTTCGAGGTGGCCACCCTCGGTGTGCCGCTGCGGATTACCGAACTGAACTATAATCCGCCCGCCGGCGAGGGCAACGCCACCGAGTTTATCGAGGTGCAAAACGTCGGCAGTGCGGCGGTGGACCTGAGCGGGATGACGTTCGAAGGGGTGCGGTTCCGGTTCCCCGAAGGCACCATTCTGGCTCCGGGCGCCACGGCGGTGGTGGTCTCCGACGAAAACCCGGCTCTGTTTACTGCGCGGTATCCGGGCGTGGCTGTGGTGGGCTACTTTGGCGGCGCACTCAACAACGCCGGCGAACGAATCGCCCTGCTGGATCGGTTCGGCAACACCATTGTCTCGGTGGATTATAGCGACCGGAATGGTTGGCCGACGGAACCGGATGGCCGTGGCTACACGCTGGAGATAGTGGACCCGTTTGGTGATCCGGATGACCCGGCCAACTGGCGGGCCAGCGCACAACCCGGTGGCACACCCGGCAGCCCGCCGACTGCACCCGTACCACCGCAGGTCTGCATCAGCGAGCTGATGGCCCAAAACACCTCAGCTGTCAACCACGCCGGCACTTATCCGGACTGGATCGAACTTTACAATGCCGGGCCGGGCGACGTGGACCTGGGCGGCTGGAGCCTCAGTGACGATGGGAACCCGGGGAAATTCATGTTTCCAGCAGGCACAGTGCTGCCGGGGGGCGGGTATCTGGTGGTGTGGTGCGATGCGGTAACCAACACCACACCCGGCTTCCACACCGGCTTTGCCTTGGACCAACAGGGCGATGCGGTCTTCTTGTTCAACGCCGCTAGCCAGCGGGTTGACGCGGTGTCGTTCGGGCAGCAACTGACCAACTATGCGCTGGGCCGTGTAGCGGGCAGTTGGGTGCTGACCACCCCAACCCCAGGCGCAGCCAACGTGGCGGCAGCCTTGGCGCCAGTGACTGAGCTGGTCATCAACGAGTGGCTAGCCAACTCCCTGCCCGGTCAACCGGATTGGCTGGAGCTATACAACCGGTCGGCCACGTTGCCTGTGGCACTGCGGGGCCTAACCCTGGCCACAAGCAACGCGGTCTTCCAGATCAGTGCGCTGGCGTTTGTGCCGCCTCGAGGTTACGTGGTGTTGCAGGCTGATGAGGGCGTGGGCGCCGCGCATGTGGACTTTCGCCTGCCAGCAGCCGGCGGCACGCTGGCGCTCTACGACACACTCGGATACCAAATTGACCGAGTCAATTACGGCGCCCAAGCCGAAGGGGTCTCGACCGGACGTCTGCCTGACGGCAGCAGCACCGTGACCAATTTTGTGGGCACGGCCAGCCCCGGCGCAGCCAACTACGTGCTGACCTACAGCGGCCCGGTCTTGAACGAGGTGTTAGCGCGCAATCAAACCGCAGTCACCAACGCCGGACGCACGCCAGACTTTATCGAGCTGTTTAATCCCAACCCGACTCCGTGGGACTTGAGCGGCATGAGCCTTAGCCTGGACACACCACAACCAGGCCAATGGATCTTTCCGCCAGGCACCACCCTGGCCGGGCTTGGGTATTTGGTGGTCTGGGCTGACGACACCCGGCCAGCGTCCACCGCGCCCAACGACTTCAATCTGGGCCAGGGGTTAGATGGGGAAAGCGGCGCGGTTTATCTGTTCAGCCCAACCGGTCAGTTGGTCAGCTTCGTCCAATACGGGTTTCAGGTGCCGGATCTGTCGATCGGGTTGGCGGGTGGTGTGTGGCGTTTGCTGGTACGGCCCACCCCAGGGGCACCCAATGCCGCTGCGGCTGGGTTAGGCTCGGCTGTCGGGCTGCGGATCAATGAATGGATGGCGCTGCCTGAGCGTGGGCCGGATTGGTTCGAATTGTATAACCCAGCTAGCCTACCAGTGGAGCTCAGCGGCTTGGTGCTGACTGACGATCCATCCATGGTGGGCACCAACCGGTTTGTGGTGTCGCCGCTGAGCTTCATTGCCGCTCAGGGTTTTGTGCGGTGGGTGGCAGATGGCGATGTGGCTGCGGGACGTAACCACGCCAGCTTCAGCTTGGACGGTTTGGGCGAGACGATCCGGCTTTACGCGCCAGGTGGCGCAAGCCTCATCGATTCGGTCAGCTTCGGCCGCCAGCGCCGTGGTGTGTCCGAAGGCCGGCTGCCGGACGGTGCTGCGGCGATTGTAGCGTTCGATGGTGCACCCACGCCTGCTGCGCCCAACTATCTGCCGCTGCCTGACGTGATCATCAGCGAAGTGCTTCTGGCCGCTACCGACCCTGGCGACAACGCCATCGAACTGCAGAATCTCACTGCCGACCCCGTCGATTTGAGCGGCTGGCATCTGAGCGACAGTCAAGCTGACTTCAAGAAATACCGGATCGAGCCTGGCACCGTGATTCCTCCCGGCGGCTTTCTGGTGCTGTATCAACGTCAATTCAGCACCCCAGCTCCCACTGGCTTTGGCTTGAGCCCGACTCGAGGCGGCGAGGTGTGGTTGGCCCAGGCTGACGGTGGGGGCAACCTGACCGGCTACCGCACCGGCGCACGGTACGGGCCGGCTGAGCTGGGGATGACCTTTGGGCCATATGCTGGGCGGCTCGGGGTGGAGTATGCGGCGCTGAGTCAACCGACGCTGGGTGCGCCTAATGCACCGGTGCAGCTTGGGCCGGTGGTGTTGAACGAGATCATGTATCACCCGGTGCCCAGTGGCGGCTACGCCAACGAATACATCGAATTGGTCAACGTGACGCCTGAGCCGGTGCGGCTGTTCGATCCGCTCCGGCCCACCAACACGTGGCGTTTGGCTGGCGGCATCCAGTTTAGTTTCCCGACCAACGTCACCCTGCCTGCTGGGGGTGTGGTGGTTGTGGTGGACTTCGATCCGGAGCGCGATGCGCTGGCTGCAGCGGCGTTCCGGGACCGGTACGGCGTCCCGCCGGGCACGCTGTTGGTGGGGCCGTTTACGGGCAAGCTCGACAATGCTGGCGACGTGATCGAACTGCTCAGGCCGGCTCCGCCCGTGCCACCTGGCCAGCCTGAGGCTGGTCTGATCGCCTGGGTTTGCGTGGATCGAGTCCACTACTGCAATGCGCCTCCCTGGCCCACTGGCGCGGTGGATGGTGGCGGGCTGGCTTTGCAGCGACGGGCACCGATCCGCTACGGCAACGAGCCGGATAGCTGGGCAGCGGCGTTGCCCAGCCCGGGCGATGCCTCGACAGCCGGCTTGCTGTTGCCGGCGGTCATTGTGCAGGGTCCCCAAAGCGCGGTCGCGCCCGTGGGGACACCGGTGCTACTGACTGTAGTGGCTACAGGCCAAGGGCCCTTCGAGTTCCAGTGGCGCTTGAACGGGATCGAGTTGGCGGGTCAGACCAACGCAAACCTGCTATTGGACTACGTGACGTTGGAAGACGAGGGCCACTACGATGTGTATGTGAGCAATCCGGGCGGCTCGGTGTTCAGTGCGGCCGCTCAGTTGCAAGTGGATGCGCCGCCGGTTGTGTGGGAGCCACCGGCTAGCGTCACCACCTATCCGGGGTCCAATGTGCTGTTTAGTGTCAGTGTCACCGGCAGTAGGCCGCTGCGGTATCAGTGGCTGTTCAACGGCGCGCCGCTGCCCGGGGCTACTGCGCCCAACCTGCTGCTAACCAATGTGGCGCTGGAGCATTTGGGCACCTACACAGTGGTCATCTCCAACCGAGTCGGCGTGGCCCAAGCCTCGGCCCAGCTTGTTGTGCTGGTGCGTCCGACGTTTCTCACCCACCCAGCTAGCCAAGTGGTGCCGGTGGGCGGCACGGTGTGTCTGAGCGCCTCCTGGATTGGCACCACCCCAATGGGCCACCGGTGGCGCCGCGGCAGCACCACCCTCACGTTTGTGCCGCCCCGGGATGGATTCACCCTGGTGCCGCTAACCAACGGCTTCATTTGGGGTTCGCCCACCAGCTCGTTCTTGGTCCTGACCAATGTGAGTCTGGCGGTCACGGGCAGCTACACCGTCGTACCCTCCAACCAAGTCAGCCAAGCCGCCAGCCGCGCAGCGGTGGTGACGGTGCTGGCTGACACCGATCGCGACGGCTTGCCGGATGAGTGGGAGCTGGCCCATCCGGGCTTCGACCCGGCTAACCCGGCGGATGGGGCACGGGATGACGATGGCGATGGTCTCAGCAACGCCGCCGAGTGGGCCGCAGGCACCGATTACTTGGACCCAGCCAGTTGCCTGAAGCTGCAGATCGCCGTCGGCAACACCGTCCAGCTCCGATTCGAAGCGGTCTCGAACCGGACCTACACCGTCGAGTTCACCGATCAGCTTGGGCCGCCGGCCTGGGAACGGTTAACCGACGTGTTGGCCAGCACCAACACGCATACCGAGGTGATCGTGGACCCGCGGCCTGCTGCACAACGGTTTTATCGGCTGGTGACGCCGCTGCGGTATTGAAGTCTTTCTGAAGCATCGCCTCCACTTGCGCAGGGACCAGTTCCAGCCTGCACCGTTTGGGTGGGGCGCATCTGGGTTTACTTGCCGGCTGGTATGCCTGCCGTAGCGCCCACTTCCAGTCGGCAGGCCAAGGTAGCAACGTAGCCGCCGCCGTAAGGCGGCGGGGGGAGGCGGGTGTCCTGTTCTTGCGGGACGAAACGTCCCCGTCGGAGGCTTGGGGCAGCAACCCTACGCAAACTCGGCAGAGCATCGGCACCCGGGCACCGCGGAGCGGTGCCCCGGAGGTAGCCGTGGGTTTTAACCCACGGGGCGCGCGCAGCCCAACGCCACGCGTCGCGGAGCGACGCTTGAATACGTCCGTTACCGGTTGCAGGCGTCGCTCCGCCACGCGAGATGCATTTCGGCTCTACGGCCACCGTGGGCTCAAGCCCACGGCTACCGTCAGGCCGTCGCTGCGCGACGGCCCCAGGCAGCACCCGCGGTCGTGCATCGGCACGCGCGCACCGGGCAGCGGTGTCGGGAAAGATTGCGGCGGGTGCAGTGGATTTCGGCACCGGCGTCCAGTCCGCAGCCGCCGACGTCACTCGGCCGAAGGCACCAAAACCAGGTGCGCCCATTTGGATATCGGTTTTTGGGATTTGCCAGGCCGGTAGCCCTGGCCTATGAGTTGAGGGGTGGCAGGTGCCTAGCGAGCATGAAACCCGATATCGAACTTTGCGACACCACACTGCGCGATGGGAGCCAGGCCGAGGGGATCAACTTCTCGGTCCTGGACAAGCTGCGCATCGCCGAAAAGCTCGACGCATTTGGGATTCACTACATCGAAGGGGGCTGGCCCGGGTCAAATCCCAAAGACATCGAGTTTTTTAAGCAGGCAGCCAGCCGTAAATGGAAGACCGCTCGGCTAGTGGCCTTCACTATGACCCGGCGCAAGAATACCCCGGTGGACAAAGACGAGCTGATGCGCCAGGTGCTGGAGGCTGATACGCCGGTGGTGACCGTGGTGGGCAAAAGCTGGCTGTTGCATGTGACCGAAGTGCTCCGAGCGCGGCCGGAGGAAAACCTGGCGATGATCGCCGATTCGGTCCGGTACTTCAAGGCTCATGGGAAGCTGGTCATTTACGATGCCGAGCACGCCTTCGACGGGTTCAAGGATAATCCCGACTATGCGCTGAGCACCTGGCAAGCGGCCGCTCAAGCCGGTGCCGAGTGCGTGGTGCTGTGTGACACCAACGGCGGGTCACTCCCGCGCGAGGTTAGCCGGGTCGTCGAGACGGCCCGCAGCCGCCTACCGGTGCGGGTTGGCATCCACACCCACAACGATTGCGGGCTAGCCGTGGCCAATGCGTTGGCTGCGATCGAGGCCGGCGCCACTCATGTGCAAGGGACCATCAACGGCTACGGCGAACGCACCGGCAACTGCAACCTGATCACCCTGATCCCAATTCTGCACTTTAAACTCAAACGCACCTGTGTGCCCGACAACTCGTTGCCGAAGCTCAAGAAGCTGTCTGAGTTTGTGGATGAAATTGCCAACGTGCGGCACGACCCCCGGGCACCGTGGGTGGGCGAGGCGGCCTTTGCGCACAAGGGCGGCATGCACGCGCATGCGGTCGATCGGCTGGCCCGCAGCTACGAACACATTGCCCCTGAAGCCGTGGGCAACCGGCGCCGGGTGTTGGTCAGTGAACTGGCCGGCCGCACCAACATCCTCATGAAAGCCGCCGAGCTGGGCTTCAGGCTGCAGCCCGATGCACCCGAAACCCGCGCCATCACCGCCGAGGTCAAACGCCGCGAGAGTCTGGGCTACGAATACGAAGCGGCTGAGGCGTCCTTGGCGTTGTTGATTCGTGGCATCCTGGATCACAACCCTAAGTTGCTTTTCAGTGTGGCCGGCTACCACGTGTCCATTCGCAGCAACGGACGCGACTCGGTCGTTGAAGCTACGGTCAAGGTGCGCGTCGGCGACCAGGTCGCTCACACCGTGGCTGAGGGCTCAGGCCCAGTTCATGCCTTGGACACCGCGTTGCGTTCGGCTCTGGCCCGGTTCTTCCCCCGGCTCCAATCGGTGAGTCTGACCGACTACAAGGTGCGCATTTTGGACGGAGTCGCCGGCACCGCAGCTCGCACGCGCGTGTTGATCACCTCCACCGACGGCAAACGCACCTGGAGCACGGTTGGAGTGAGCGAAAACATCATCACCGCCAGCCTCCAAGCCTTGGTGGATAGCCTCGAATACGCGCTGCTGAGTAAGTGAGCGTGGACTGAAGCCTACCGGCCACCTCGCCAGAACCGAAACATGATTGGCCTGGCCCGCACCGCACCGCTGCTGTTGTGCTGGGCGGGTTGCTTTGGGCTGGCGCGCCAGGCAGCCGCCCGAGGTTGGATTGAACCGGACTGGCGTCTGAGCTGGCTGTTGGCCTGCGTGGCCTGGGGCACACTGGTTACGGCGGTGACCGAAGGGCTGAGTGTAGTCCGGCAACTGACCCCACAGACCGTGGCTGTCACGTGGTGGGTGTTGACCGGCGCGTTACTAGGTTGGGCACTAGCGGCAGCTCGGCACCCGGCCAGGCGCTCCAGCCAGTGGGTGCTGTTCCCTTGGGCCCAACTCAACGTGCGGATTCGAACGATGACAGCCCGGGTACGGGGTTGGCCTTTTGATGTGCAGGTAGCTTGGGCTGTGGTGGTTGCTCTGGCTTTGTTCTTGGGCTGGATCGCTCTGGACTTTCCCACCACCACGGGCGACTCGCTCACGTATCACTTGGCGCGGATCATGCACTGGATCCAGCAGCAGGCTGTGGCTCATTACCCTACCCACAACTGTCGCCAAAATGAACTGCAGCCTTGGGCCGAATACGCGCTAACCCATCTGCACCTGTTGTGGGGCAACGACCGGTTGGTGAACTTGGTCCAGTGGTTTGCCATGGTCAGCAGCCTGATTGGCGGGACTTGGATCGCCCAACAGTTGCTGAGGTTGGTCGCCTCCTCAACCGACAGTAAGCCTGCGGCAAGTGGCACCTCTGAAGGCGGAACCGGCCTGGCAGCGAGTGGCTCCGACGCAGTGCAGATCGCTAGCTCGGGAACAACCGCACCGGGGGCTTCAGTTACCCCACCTCCGGGCGAGCCGCCAGCCAGCTTGCGGCTGCGGCTGAGTGCGTTGACCGCCTTGCTTATCGTGTCGCTGCCCATCGGCATAGTCGAGGCGGTGACCACACAAAATGATTACGTCACCACTCTTTGGCTGGTGTGCTTGACGGGCTTGGCTCTGGCTTTGATTCGCGCCCCGCGGCATCTGGGTTACCTGGTAGCGGCGGGTTTGGCCTTCGGCCTGGGGACGCTCACCAAGGCCACCATGCTGCTGTATGCTGCGCCGCTACTGACCGGGCTGGCCGGGTGGTTCGTTGCGCGGCGGTTGCTGGCTCGGTTCCTGATCGTGGTTGGGCTCACGTTCCTCCTGATCAACGCCGGCCACATGGCCCGGACCTATGCCTTGGTGGGCTCTCCACTGGCTGGGCCTTACATCCACAAGCTGGTCCGTAACGACACCGTGTCGCTGGGTGGCACCTGGTCTAACTTCATCCGGAACTTGGCGTTGGATACCCCCACGCCATTTGTGCCGGTGAACCGGGCGGTGAACCGGCTGCTGGCCTGGTTGCATAGCTGGAGTGGGCGCGGGTTGAATGATCCGGACATCACCTACGAGCTGTGCCTGTTTTCGTGGTCTGAGCACCCGCAGATTTATGACAGCCAAGCCAGTAATCCGCTGCACCTGTTGGCTATCGGTGTGGCTTTGATCGTGCTGGTTTGCCCCAGCACGCTGCGCCGGTCCCAAAACCGACCCTGCGCAATTTGCCGCGGGGACCAAGTCGCGCTCAGGACTCAAAGCGGAAGCTTCAATCCCACGGTCCCACTCGGCCTTGGCCAAGCGCCCCAGGCCTGGGCGCTGGCTTACGCAGCCCTGTTCATGGCCAGCTTTGTTCTGCTGTGCGCGCTGCTGCGTTGGCAGGAATGGAACAGCCGATTGCACCTGGCTTATTTTGTGGTGCTGATGCCTTGGGTGGCCGTGGTGTTTCTGACTCGGCTGCCCGCTTGGGCGACCGGGTTGACGATGCTGCTAGCGGTTGCCCAGGCCAGCTACGTGGTGGCACGCAACGAATCGCGTCCGCTACTGGACCCCACCTTCACTCAAGTGCCCCGCGAACAGCAATACATGGCCATCCACATGCCCCATCGCATCAGCGCTTACCTGCAGGCCTGCGACGCCCTGGCTCGGGCCGGCGTCAGGCACCTGGGGCTGAAGCTCCAATACGCCGATTTCGAATACCCGTTGTGGGTCATGCTGCGGAACCGCGGGTTTACCGGACGCATCGACCACGTGTATGTCGAGGATGTCTCGGCTAAGCTGCAACGCCAGCCGCCCCGCCCCGAAGTGGTGCTGACCACATTCAACCCGCCCCCGGCGGCTGTCACCAACGACTTTCCACGGCTGCGCAGTTACGGCTACGTCACGTTATGCTGGCCTGCACCAACCGGGTTACCACGCTAGCCAGCGCCGAGCACCTCGGACGCGATACTGTGCCCGGAGCCCAGGCGTAGCCCGTGAACGGGTTCGAAGACTCAGTGCCATCCTCACACCCTATTGGCCGGTGCCCAAAACCGCCCTGCTAGCCCCCACACTGGGCCCCAAGCTCAAGGAAAGTCGCCAGGCGGCCTGCGGTAGCCAAACTATCCAGGGCGCCTTAGTCAGCGTCGCTGATGCGAACCGCTTCCCACGGCACGGTGCGTGTGCCGGTGCCGTAATCGGTCTGGATCGTGCCTTTGAGCGTGTCGCCCTCGATCTGGCCGCGATACACGCTGACGACTGTGCCTGTGTCGCGCTGCCGTTCGACGGCGAAACTGATCTCGCCCTTACGCGCACGTCCGCGTCGGATATCCACGCTGCGGCGGCCTTGGGCCTGGAGCTTGCCGGTCAGTTTTTCGCCCTGCTGCCGGAGGGTCAGCGTCATCTGGGTTGGGCCGCCGGGTGTCGGCAGCAGCCATTCCCAAGTGCCCGTGGCGTCTGGCTCAGCCTGGCGCGCTTCCCAAGGGTAAGTCTGGGGCGTGCCGGTCCAGTCCGATTCGATGGTGCCTTTGATGACCCCACCTTGAAGCTGGCCGGTGTAGGTGGTGGTCACAGTCCGGCTGTCTCGTTGCCGGAGGACTTGGAATCGCACCTGGTTGCCTTGGACACTGCCATTGGTGATGGGCATCTCGGTCCCGGCGCGGAACCGGGTTGTGCCGGTAAGGTTGGTCCCGTCGTAATGCAATCGGACTCGGGGCTGGATGCGGCTCCCATCCGGCATGGTAAAGGTCCATTGCCACAGGCCGTCAAAAGGCCAGTTGGTCGAGGCGGCCCAGGCAGGTTCGAGTCGAATGCCGAGCACTGCCACCGCCAACCCAACAATGCCCAGCCGATAAACCGCAGCTAAACAGTTGCTCATAGCACCCAAGTTGGTTGCATCTTGGAATCGGGCCGACCCCAGTCTCAGTCTCTCCGCCGCGCAAAAAGCGCGTCCCGGCCCACAGGGACCTTGAACTGGAGGGAGATTTTCTCTTGGTCCTTGTTGTTGCGGCCGCTGAACCGGACGCGGATTTCTCGGCCGGTATCGGTGACTGTTACCAAGCCGAAGCCGCCTTCGCCGGTTTGAGCATTGGCGACCCTATAGACACCCTGGCTGTAGGGCCCGCCTTTGATGGAGGGGTCTTTGTCCAGCGGCGCGGCCCCCATCACCGGCACCGGTGCACCGCCGCCGGTGGCGTAGTCGCTGTGCGTGCCGTCATCGGCCGCCAGCATGTGCGCGTCGCCATGCAAAATGCACACGCCCTGGATATGGTTGGACTTGATGAAATCGGCAATCTCGCGCCGCTCCGTCGAATAGACGCTCCAATGATCTTCATCGCCCGGGTAGGTGCGCGCCCAGCTACTACGCCGTGGCTCGGAGCGGAACAGGGCCTTGTTGGTGTGATGAATAAAGCCATACACGTTGGTTTTGATGGGATAGTAATTGGTGCCCCATTCGCCAATCCACGGCACGGAGCTGACCCAGCAGATCAGCGGGTATTTGCCGTTGGCCTCCAGCAGTTGCTGCTTGAACCAAGCCTTCTGCACAGCCCCCATCATGGATTTATTCGCATCATCGCGTTTGCGGCTGCCGTCTTTGTCCGAGCGCAGGTCGGTCACGATGAATTTCACCCGACCCACCGTGAACGAATGATAGATTGGGGCGGGGCCGGGATTGGTGGCCAACGGGTAATGGGGCACATATAACTCGTAGGCCGCGCGGGCTGCCGCCAACGCCACGCCCCCGCGACTGACGTTGTTGCCACCGGAGTCGTGGTCATCCCAGATGTATTCGAAAGCCGTGCTCCGGTACAGCTCAGCTTGCTGCGGCGAAGCCAACACCCGATCGTAAGCGTCCAGGTACCGCGCCAGGTCGTTGGTGCCAATGTCTTGGTAGTGAAAATCGCCCGTGTTCATGAAGAACAACGGCCGGTGCCGACGGATCACATCGAAAATATCGCTCGTCGAGCCCGTGCGCGCGCACGAGGCAAAGGCAAACGTGAACGAGGCGGGCCCATCGGGGAAGGATCGGAATTGGCCGCGATGCCGCCGATCCAACCGGCCATTGATTTCCAGGGCGTAATGGTAGAGGGTGTCCGGCTCCAAGCCGGTCAACTCGAACCGCACGATGTTGTAATGATTGGTCTCTGACACCACCGGCCCGAAGTAAAGCGGGCGGCGGAACAACGGGCTCTTGCTCACCACCAGCCGCGCGGTTAAACCCGGCTCAGCCAACCTCGCTTTGACCACGGCTGAGGTGGGCGTCACACCGCCAGCCCACGGCCCCCGTTCGATCAGCGAATACTCGATGCCCAGTTGATCCATCAGGAACGCATATACATCGGTCAGTTGCGCAATCCGTTCCTCCAGCGCGGTGCCCAACCCGTGCCCGCTCCGGCTACTAACCTGCAACAGCACTGGTCGGCCAGATCGGCTGGCCGCTTGTAACCGAGCAGCCATCTTGCGCGAATGCGCCGGATTCACCCGCCCGTCATGTTCGCCCGCCAACAAAAACACCGCCGGATAAACCGTGCCGTTGCGCACCCGGTGATAAGGCGAATAGGCATACAGCGCCTTGAACTGCTCGGGGTCGCGCACCGACCCAAATTCAGTGGCATTGAAGGTGCCGTTGGGGTCCAACTCGAATCGCAGCATATCGAAGATGCCCACCTGCGCCACCGCTGCCCTGAACAGGTCCGGCCGCTGCGTCAACGCGGCCCCGACCAATAACCCCCCATTACTGGCGCCCCAAATGGCCAGCTTGTCCGGGCGGGTATAGTTCGACCGCACAAGCCACTCGGCACACGCGATGAAGTCATCGAACACATTTTGTTTGCGGGTCAGCATGCCGGCTTGGTGCCACGCCTCACCGTATTCGCCACCACCCCGCAGGTTGGCCACCACGAACACCCCACCCTGGTCCAACCAAACCCGCCGGGTAAAATCAAAGTTCGGGCTGAGACTAATCCCATAGCCCCCGTAGCCGTAAAGGATCGTCGGGTTGGTCCCGTCCAGTCGCGTGCCTTTGCGCTGGATGATGTTCATGGGCACCCGGGTACCGTCTTTGGAAGTGGCAAAGACCCGCACCACCTCCACATCGTAAAACGGTGCCGGTGATCGGCCCCGCAACTGCGTGGCCGTTATCCGGTTGGGCGATCGCGGATCATACACATACCACGTGGCCGGCTCGGTGAAGCTCACCATCCGAAACAGCAATTCGTCCCCGCGCCGCACCAGCAGTTCCGGCACCGCTACCCACCCGCGTAACGGCACCTCGCGCACTCGGCCGTGCACCAGCCCGCCGCTCACCGGCCCAGCTTCAGCCGCTGCGGCTCCGCCGCCCTGCCCGGTGCTGTCGTCCTGCTCGGTCTCGGCCGACTGCTCAGCCTCCTCTTCCGGCAAGGTGTCATGGCCCAGCTCGGCGCTTGGCCCCGGCGTGGCTCCGGCCAACCGGCTTGGCCACGCTGCCCAGTCGTAAAACCGCAGCAAGGCCGGCCCACCCACGAGCTCCACTACATACAGCCCGCTGGCTGCGGCGCGAAAGGTCTGGATCGTGTTGGTGCCTTCCGGCACCACCTCTTGGGCCCGGCTCAGGTCTGGCTCAGCTAACGGCACTCGCAAGATCCGACCGTTGGGTGCGTTCCGACGCGACAGCAGGTAAAGGGACTCGTCCCGCGGCAGTTCGATGTAGAGCGGGTCGCGTCCGAACTCGACGTGCTTGATCTCGTCTTCGAACCGCGTGATCTGGCGCCACTGGCCGTCCAACCCACGCAGCCAGTGCGCAACCTGGCCGCCATCGCCGTTGGCCACGCTGGCCAGCACATGCCCAGCAGGGCCGGTCTGCAGATCGATCTCCGCAATGCGCGGGAACTCCTGCCCGATCTCGTAAGTGTCCTGGGCCACCGGCGTGCCCAGCTTGTGGAAATAAACTTGCTGATAGAATCGACTCTCTTCAGGTGGCCGCTCGCCCGGGGCCGGGTAACGCGTATAGAACACCCCGGCGCTATCGGCTGCCCAAGCCACACTGCCGCCAGCAGTCGGGAATTGCACGCGCGGGATGCGCTCGCCAACCTCTCTGCCGGTTTCCACATCGAAAAAGTGTAGAGTGCCAGCCTCACTGCCGTGCTGCGAGAGGGACACCGCCACCAGTCGCGCATCGGGCGAGGGCACGTAAAAATCGATGCTGGTTGCCCCGGTCGGGTCCAGTTGGTTCGGGTCCAGCACTGTCTGCTCCGAAGCCGCGTCGTTCGGTGAACGAAGTCGCACCAAGATCGGCTGTTGGGCTGGCGGTTTGAATTTTAGAGCAAACACGGTCCGGCCACACACCTGCAAGCTGGAGTAGCTAGCCGCAGCGCGCTCGAACAACCCCTTCAATTTCCGCTCGATGGCTGGCCGGTCAGGTAGTTTGTCCAAATAAGCTCGCGTGCACTGATTTTGCGCCTCTGTCCAAGTCCGAACTGCCGGATCAGCCCCATTCTCCAGCCACTGATACGGGTCGGTCACCTGCACCCCGTGGTAGTTGGTGGTGACCGGAGCTTGGGTAGTGGGCACCTCGGGCGGCTCGGCCTTGTTCGCGCAGCCCAGCAGCACCGCCGCCACACCTAACCCGGTCCAGCCTTTGACCATCACCATCTTCATAGCGCAGCTATAGCGTAACCACTTCGACGCCTTGGGCACAACAAGCCTTCACAGCCACCCAAACATCAAACCCCCCAAGACCAGAAAGATTGCCAACCTTGTCCCTCCGGTCTGTCCTTCGCGCCTTTGCCCTCTATCAACCAAGTCCCGGCCTGCTCCAAGCGACGCCAGGCCGTCGTCAGTAAGAATCCGAAGCGCTCCATTCGAAATCCCAAACAAATCCAAAGGCTCGAACCGGCGCAAATCCCAAACGGCCCCACAACCGAAGGCTATTGCACTACCGCAGCCAACAGACTCCAGCACTCTGCCTTGGGCCACAATATCGATCTGCCGGGCTGACCTCCACCTCGGCCCCCAAAGCGCCGGACTCGACGCCTTGCCCTTGGCGTGCGATGGCCCTGGGTAGCCCCGGCCGCTGGCCGGTTGGTTTCGGCGGCCGGCCGAAACCCCCAACCCATCTGCGCCCAAGCCCCAAACCGCTAAATACGCGAACTACGCAAAGAATCTCAAGCCCGCTTATCTCTGCGCTCTTCGCGTCTCAGCGGTTTCTCAGCCCCAGGCCTTCCGGCCGAAAGAATCCGGTCCGATGCTAGGATGCACCCTGCCGGTGCTTGAATTGACCAGATTCAGACAAGCAAACAAAGC
>Ga0078972_1006378_pt1 | contig 28130 bp, 28 predicted proteins | sample YelNatPaOPGAMG01_FD_67568 | JGI IMG/M metagenome (GOLD analysis project Ga0078972, IMG submission 67568) | Hot spring thermophilic microbial communities from Obsidian Pool, Yellowstone National Park, USA - OP-RAMG-01 (SPADES assembly) (version 2) | ecosystem: Environmental > Aquatic > Thermal...
CTGCTCCGGTTCAAATCCGCCCAGCCCTCGCTCTTATTCTAATTTGGTGATGTTTCGGGCTGTAAAAAAGGAACTGCCAACTTTGGCAGTTCCTCTCGGGACTCGCCCCTGGGCGGATTTGCCCTCCAAGGCTCGACTTCCTGTCTCGCCTTTCCGGGCCGCCTCCGCAGGCTGTCGCGCCCATCCGTGGGCGCTTTTCGCCGCCTTCGCGGCGCGCCTGCTCCGGTTCAAATCCGCCCAGCCCTCGCTCTTATTCTAATTTGGTGATGTTTCGGGCTGTAAAAAAGGAACTGCCAACTTTGGCAGTTCCTCTCGGGACTCGCCCCTGGGCGGATTTGAACCGCCGACATCTTGGTCCAGAAAGAAGCTAAGTCTTTATCATACAATAGGATGCTTTATCATTTGATCGCTGTTACCTTGATCTGGCAATGACTTAGACCGACGGTCATGTCATCCCTTTGCATCTCTTATCATATCATGGCACGGCGAAAGCATCAATTTCAGTAACATATTCAGTAACAACAGCCCTACGCGATCCTCACCTCGAGCCTCTTCCCAAGCGCACGAGCCACGCGAGCCAGGGTCTTCACTGTAGAATTTTCTGAGCCCGGCCCTGAGGTCGTTACACCCATGAACGGGTAGTGGTATACAACATATAGTTTGTATCAACAGTATGGAGGGGGGTAATCAGAGACTCATATTTCGTTCTGAAACTTCGATGACTGAAAACATTTGTCGATGTTTCGGAACGTAGCTATGGGTTCTAGGCTAGAGTGAAAAACAGGCCCAGAATCACTTGAATGAGGTACGGTTACTCAAACCGGACGCCAAGCCAATCCGATAGTTTCTTGAAAAACTCAGGAAGTCGTAGCATCTCGATGTCATAGGTGAACCCAGAGTTGGCGAATCCGGCTTCTGTCATCTCTTCATGCATCTTGTTATAAAAGGGAGATCGAACACGCCCGCCTTCTGGGCTTTGAGGACACCCCATTCCAGATAGAACTTCCTTAATTTGCAGACCAAGTGTAGTATTATGAACATCTTTACATACTCCACAGGAGCGTACGTAGTAGACGACCCAATCTGAACTGATTTTCATTAAATGCCTCCGTGATAGTTAGGAATCCAGTATGTAATCATATCATGGAGGATATCAAGGCACCGCCGAATGGATGATCAGGCTAAGGGTAGCCCCCTGTCGCGTTGCCCTAAAAAGTGACCAAGTATTGAATATGCCTGTTCCAGAATGTAGACACTTGACAATATGTGTCAACATATTGGAACATAGCCTATGACGCCATCGCACGTTCAATTTGTAGCGCTATTCAGGGATACACCGATCTTGCGATCCCGTGACCTCGAGAAGGCGGGCATTACTCGGATTGAGCTCTCGCGGTACGTTGCGGCCGGAGAACTACGACGGATACGGCGCGGGGTATATTGTCGTCCAGATTACCTGCCAAACGAGCATGGGGACTTCGCCATCATCGCCACGAAGATCCCCGGTTCCCTTATCTGCCTCCTATCCGCGCTCCGTTACCATGGGCTGACCACGCAAGCGCCATCGGAAGTCTGGATCGCCATTGACCGAAAGGCGCGGGCCCCGAGGTTCGACTATCCAAGCCTGAAAGTGGTTCGGTTCAGTCAAGAAGCCCTTAGCTATGGCGTGGAAACAAAGACAATAGAAGGCGTGACGGTCCGCATCACGACGATCGAGAAAACCATAGCCGATTGCTTTAAGTACCGGAACAAGGTTGGGCTCGATGTGGCCCTGGAAGCTCTGCGCGATGCCGTGGCGAGTCGAGGGTTCGATATGGACGAGCTTTGGCGCTGCGCTAAGATCGATCGGGTATCGAACGTGATCAGGCCGTATCTGGAGGCTCTCGTATGACGACGTCCGGGAAGGCGGCCTCGGTACATGATCGGCTCCTCGCGGTAGCTCGGAAGAATGGGAGCGACTTCAATCTTACCCTATCCCGCTACGCACTCGAACGATTCCTGTACCGCATCTCGGCCTCTCGTTATAAAGATCGGTTCCTCCTCAAGGGGGCGCTCCTATTCTGTCTCTGGTACGATAAGCCGAGCCGGCCTACCAGAGACGTTGATTTGTTAGGTGTCGAGGCCCTCGACGTGGAAGCCATGGCCGCTATCTTCCGAGAACTTTGCGGGATCGGATGCGACGATGGGATGAACTATCTCGTAGACAGCGTCCGTGCCAAGGAAATCAGGGAAGACGCCCGATATGGAGGTATCCGCATCGAGCTCAAGGGCATGCTGGGCAACGCGAGATGCGATGTGCAGATAGACGTGGGATTTGGGGACGCCGTCACGCCGGAGCCGACCGAAGTCTCCTTCCCTCTCCTATTGCCGGATAATCCCGCCCCGTCCATCAGAGTCTATCCCAAGGAAACGGTTATCGCCGAGAAGCTCGAAGCCATTGTCAGCCTTGGTATGGCAAACAGCCGCATGAAGGATTACTTTGATCTCTTCACGCTCCTTGGCGAATCAAGCTTGGATCTCGAATCCGTAGCCCTCGCAGTCCGACATACCTTTGACCGCAGAAGGACGCCCTTCCCCAGAATGATGCCGATTGGTCTCACCGACGAGTTCGTATCAGATAGGACCAAAATAACCCAGTGGAAGGCCTTCCTCGCGAAGAATAAACTCTCCGCCCCACCGCTGGACCATGTCGTCTCATTGATCAAGGAACGCTTCGACGGGATCATACAGCTAATAAGTCGGTCATAACTGGCGCAGTAGCAAGTACTCTAGAGTACGCGATAGGTACACCCCCTATCACGTTGCCCTGAAAGGATGTCTGGGTATCGCGTATCGGTGATGTGTCTGCGCTTATTCCCCTGAGGGCTTCTCGAACACCTCGTTTACGGCGTCCAATAGCCGCTTCTCAAGGCGCCCGCGAAGTTCATAGACCGATTCCATCTTGTCGATAGCTGTTGATTCGTCAACAAAGAGCTCCCCAGGCGGGATGCCCAGGGCGGCAGCGATGCGGTCGAGGTTCTCAGCAGAAGGGAACCGCTTCTTGACCTCGATATTGCCGATGAGGGTGGTCGAACAACCAACCTTCTCGGCTAAGGCCATCTGGGATAGGCCGCGAATCTCACGGCACCGCTTCATATTGTGGGCGAGGAGGCTTCGTACGTCCGACATGTCTGGCACGCCTCCCATACGTGCCACAACAGTGTCCTTCGTGACTGTCTAAGTCCTCAATAGTCTTATAGTTGTTGAAATTAACATCCCATAGGCTATAATAAGATGTACGAATACTGATACAAAAGAACGTTGATATAAAAGGAGCTAACATGGATATCCTGCAAGTCCTCGCCACCCGTAACAACGCCTTCGGAGAGACGGTTGTTTCTTCGATCTTCAACTACCTCCTTGATCCATATGCGGACCACGGCTTTGGAAGCACCTTCCTGGTCCAGTATCTGAGGACATTGGCAGAGCATTGGACCTTCTTGGACGAGCCTATGTTGAAACGCATAGCATCCTGCCAGCTTTCTGAGGAACAGATGGTGCGAGTAATTCCGGAATGGAATCGTCAAGATTCAACGCAAAGCGGTCGGAGGATCGATTCTCTCATTCAGATAAGTATCGGGAAAAAACTGTTCATCATCGCAACTGAAGTGAAGATTTTCGGTCGTTCATCCTCGGATGAGACTCAACTCCAAGCCTACGTGGAAATGCTCAATGAGGAGCGGGATAGATATCTCGATATAACGGAGGAAGGGCAGAATTACGGTCCCTCCGATATCACCTGTGCCTTAGCCTACCTGATCCCGGGGGATTCCAAGAAGGGCCTTGAGTACGCCCGGGATGCTTCCGCGCTTTGCTGGAAGAATAACATCCACGGCGTTCTCGTGGTTCCATGGGCTCATTCCAAGGAAGTTGATACCTATTCCGGTTCACATACCGCGAAGTCGCTGGAGGAGGTCCTCCACGCCATTCTTGAGTACTCGTACTACGGAGAAGCATCTCCGGCTGATCAGAGTGCAATAGATATTGTACGTTGTTTGCGAAATGCTTCGAAGAAAAACTTCAACTATCAAGAACTCGGAACCCCTTCAAGGACTTGGCAGTTCCCTGATTACACAACCTACCAGGATAGACTTGAGGATAATCAGCGAGTGTTACTAGACTCCTTCAAAAGTGCGGTTGAGAAGGTGTTGCCCAAATGGTCCCTCCGGCTCAATCCCCTCCATACATCGATTGGGATCCCGCTGAAAGCTCAACCGAAGAAGGGCGAGAACAATTCCCTCTGTCGCATTATAACAGTCGAGTCCTATAAGACAGGCGGTCCAATCGATCGATTTGTCCTGCAGCTCAGCAAACAGTACTACGAAACTAAGATCGATCTAGTAAAGAAGGCGCTTTCAGCATTCCCGATCAAGACCGAACTCATTGACCAGGATGCTGACGGGAGGCCTCTTTACCATGAGAACGGGAAGAATAACGAACCGGTATATCGGATTCAATTCTATACGGGGAATCAGGATCTGGCGACCAAGCAGGATGAAATCGTGAGCGGCTTTGTCTCACTAATCGAGAGCCTGAAGGAAGCGTATAGCGCATAAACCTGGCGACATCGCTTGATGAATAGCACCAAGGGCACCCCGCAAGGGTGCCCTCTGAATCAGTGCCCAATTCTTGCAGTAATGGGAGGTACGATCGCGCTCACAATGCAAGAAGGGGGCTGATATGGGGAATTCGGTACAAGAGCAGCTGGGATTCCAGGGACGGTATCCTTCCGTCCTTTGGAATAGGCGCAACTATGCCGCCTTGCTCTACGAAGGTGGGGGATATCGAGACCATTGTAGCCAAACCGATCAGGGAACTGAATGGCCTCTTCGTCGAATCCAAGTCCCCTTCCGAAAAATGGGTCCAATCGCCGGGGCGTTGGTCCGTGACCAAGATCGATGCCGTCTTCCCGAAGAATGGCGACTTTCTGGCCGCCTGCAAGTTCAAGTAAACTTTCAACATCAAACCTGATATCGTGTTCGAGATTGGTCGGGATCGGGCGATCTGTATCGAGATCAAGTACGAATCCAGGGAAGGGCAGTATCCGACCAGCCCGAGAGAAAAGGAGATCTTCCGTCGGAGGAGGATACCCTATGTCGGCCAGACGGAAGTGCAGAAGTACATGATGGAGGAGCTTCTGGGGATGAAAACGGAGTTCCGCTTCCTGGTCTCCAAGAAGGCTACGAGTTCCACCCACAAGGTGATCGATTGGAATGAAACACTTGCGGCCCTAGATCTCTCCGGTGTTCCCGCCTTCCAGAGAGAAATGGCCAAGGCGATATCTCTGGCATCTGCGAAAGGCCCTGACGAGGATGTTGCGGAGGATGAATAGGACGGCCGGGGCGAACACCCCGGCCATTGCTTAGCGGAGGAAGGCGTAGCGGCTCTTCATGTAGCGGTACCAGGGCTCCAAGTCCGGGTAACGGTCGAGGGGGAAACGGCGGAATAGGTCTTCCGTATCGATGACCATGAAGTCGTCGGGATCGACGAGGAGCTTCCGCCAGATATCGTACGCGTCCTCCCCGAGGGCCTTGAGCGGTGGGGAAGTGACGGTACGGAGGGCCCTGTTCTCGGAGACCGCGATATGGACGAGCCGAACCTGGTCGATGGTGGGGTCTCCCACTTCACGGAATTGAGCGGCCAGAAGCTGCTGGCGCATGAGCTGGTAGAAGGGTTCCCACATGAAATCGGTGATCTGGGGGACGAGCTCCAGGTTGATCGGTGTAAGCGGACCGTAGAAAAGGTCCCGGTACGGCTCAACCCGGTCGGTCCCATCAGTCCTGTATCTTTTATATACCGCCGCATAGCTCTCCGAGTACTTCCATTCGATGAGAAGCAAGGTCCGCAGTCCATTCGAGTCCTCGTAGATCACCGCCGCATCGATTGAGGTATTCCCGGCGCCCCGATGGCGTTCCTTTCCGAGCTTGGGGATCTCCCCGAGTAGGTTGTGGGGATCGATCCACTCGAAGGTGCCGAAGCGGTCCTCCTCTACCGGATGCATCCCGACGAGGTCTGGGAAGAAGGGTTTGAAGAGGTCCGCCAGAGCTTCTGGGTTTCGGATGAAAGGAAAAAGAGCGTTCACGCAGAACACCTGGCTCGAACAGAGATGATTCGAGGGGAGCCCCGGAAGGGCCGAGGTGTGCCAGAGGATGCCTTCCTTTTCGAAGAGGGCGAGGGCGTCGTCCCGGAACTCCTGGTAGAGGTTGTGAGCCGCGTATTCCAGGGGCAGGCAGAAGGGAAACATCCGGGAATAGTACAGTCCGGAGACCTTCGCCTCCCGTGGTAAGGTTTTTGTAGTGAGCTTCCAGGCGAGCTGGCGCTTCTTTTCTACGGATAGAAAGTTCAATGGGTAATCTCCTGATTGTTGATGAGTCTAGGCGGTGGCGCCCGCTACGGCGGCTCCGTTTCTGACAACCTTCTCCGCGTAGCGGATCATCTTGCGGACGCCTTCGAGATCGTGCGCCTTCCAAGCCGTATTGAGGATCCAATCGTGGTGCTTCTCGGTGAACGAGGTGTAGTGCGAGTCCAGAAACGCGGTGAGACGATCCTGGAGGGACTGAATGGTCTCGGGCGCGGTGTCGCTCTCTGCCTGAGCTTGGGGTAGACAGTTTGACACCACCGGTTTGGGATCAGACAGAGCCTCTTCAGCCAGGATCGCCGTAGAGGCCCTGGGCGGCATTTCGGGCGGCGCGCGGTGTACAGGAGGGGAGGCCTCTTGCGATACCTTGGTAGGATTCGGTACGGTAGGCGCGGCGACGGTCTCGGCATCGGGCAACTCCGAGGCGTCGTAGGGAAGCCCACCGAGCTCATCCGGGAATGCCAATCTGAATCCCTGACTTACGGCGACCTTCTTGAGCTGGAATCGGGGTTGCTTGGTCCAGAACGATGTAGGTGTGCTATCGTGCTTTTTCTGGACGGCCTCCTTCCAGTAGACCTCGTGTAGGAACGAGGAATGCCAAAGAACCCGAATCATTTCAGAGCGTGAGCGGTGCTCTTTTCGCGCTCTGATTTCTATCTGCTTAAATAACGCGGTATCAAGCTTAAAGCTGACATATTCCTCTTTCATTTATGACCCCTTTATTCAAAAAGGTAGCATCAGATAACACTAGATGTCATCAGATTTTGCTAACATTAGGTGTTACTAAGTGCGATAATGAGAACATGGATGAACAACCGGGGAAAAGGGAATATATCAGTCTTAAAATGCTCCCGACGCTAATCGCGGCTATTGAAAAGCTGGCAGCGTCGGAAAATCGTTCACGTTCAAACATGATCGAAGTCCTTCTGCAAGAGGCCCTAGCCGCCCGAGAAGGGAAGCTAAAGAAATGAGTTTTCTATTGACACGTATTAAAACACGTGTTATATTTAACTCATGAAGAGTTGGTGATCGCGCAACATCCTGAAAGCCCTTGCCACCGATGGGTGGACAGTCAAGCATCAGGTCGGGTCGCATGTCCAACTCGTCCATCCGACCAAACCCGGCAAGGTCACGGTGCCCCACCCTAAGAAGGACCTCGCGCCGGGCACGGTTCGGAGTATAGCTCGCCAGGCCGGGCTCAATCTGGAGGCATGAAATGAAAACCTACCTGTATCCCGCATACTTCCGCCGCGTCGAATCCGGCGGCTATTCCGTGGACTTCCCCGACCTTCCCGGCTGTGTATCCGCTGGCGATAGTCTTGAGGAAGCCCTCGCCATGGCCCGCGAATCCCTTTCTCTCCACCTCTACGGTATGGCCGAGGACGGCGACGCGATCCCCGCGCCCTCCGACCCCGCCGCGATCCCAGCCGAGCAGGGCGCTTTCGTTGCCCCTGTGGAGGGCCGCCCCGAGATGGTCGGCGACGAGATTCGCAATCGCGCCGTAAAGAAAACCCTCACCATACCTTATTGGCTCAACGAAGCCGCCGAGGCCCAGCACGTTAACTTCTCGCAGGTTCTTCAGGAAGCCCTGCGCGATATCGTCGCCCCATAGGATCAACAGTAATTTATTCTTTCCAGTAGAATGCCGAGTTTTTTGCATAATTCCAAAACGATACCCAATCGAGACCAGGCAAACCGAGTTCCCCACGGCAAATATCGTCCGCAAATATCTCAAGGGCGGCCAGGTTATAAACGAACGTGTCGAAGGCGTGGTTGTCTACGCCCTGTTTTTGTTTCCATATCGTTCGTAAATACTTGTTTGTTTTTCGATCGTATTCGTCAACCTTGTTTTCGGCCTCAAACATGCGGAAATAGTCGTCTCGAAAATCGTCCGGAAAGTTGGGATACCAGGATGGTTGAGGTGTACCTTCGTCCCATTGCAGTGAATTTAAGGATCTCGATATACGATCCTTGAGTTTTGTCGTATTGACATGGTAGGCGAGTGGTAACCCGATACGCTGGAGGGTTTGTTTGTCAAAGATTTTATAAGTCTCTCCGGCCTTAATATAATCAGCTCCTTTACAGGCATAGACGCCGGATGAATAGCGGCCACAAAAGGCATAGACATAATCGGTATACTTCCCCGAGTCTACAAGCATGATGGCAATGCGGTAATGCTTTCCGTCCGTTCCAACAAAGGTTGTATTTTCGAAATATTCACCAAGCGTATTCCAAGGCCCCCCAAAATCCTCCGTGTCCCCGTCGATTGAAAAGAAGTCTAAAGTCCATATAGCACCGCCCATCGAATATCCCTTCACGTCAACAAAAAGATTTCTCTTTTGGACATCGACCGAAGCCACAACGATAAGAATGGAACTGCCGGTATCCTTCTCGGCCAAGTCATTGGGAACCTTACCCCGAATAAATCCATAACGGCGGTGCATCATCGCTTTTTCGTATCTAATCTGTTCTCCGGTTTCCTTGAAAGGAAGACCCTGCTTTGTATTCCTAAAAACCCTGTACTTCTCCTTATCCTTAACTCGGTTATGCTCTATATCCCAGCAACCTTCCCAAAGGGTAACCATATTTTCCCAAGAGAACATACCAGGGGGATTATAAATTGGCGATATGTGAAAGGAATGAAGATACGGATCGGTACTCTTGGCGGTCGGTCTCCACTCCCCTTTTTCCATAATCGCGGCCTTTTCGTAGTTTTTCCATGTCTTTCCGCAGGCTGGACATTTGTAGGCGACCGAATCAAGGACCGGTATAAAATTTTCGTCGTATTCAAAAATAATACCATAAACGGACCCATCTTCTGTTATGCCATGCCAAACAAGTTCCTGCATAAATCCGCAACGAGGACAAGGTACGTAATATTTTTGTTGATCCCCCGCAAGGTATCGCCTCCAAATAAGTGAAGTCTGTTCAACAAGGGGCGTTGATTCCTCAAGTATTTTTCTCTTGCCCGAACCGGCGTAAGCATCGGTTCGGTTTTTTATAAGGTCAAGTACAGAGCCCTCGTTTTTGAGATTTTCGGGAAAAGTGTCAATTTCCGAAGCCAGGGCGATGCGGTAAGACATACCCCTAAACCTTGTGGGGCTCTTTCCCCCGTAACAATGTAAAAATCCACCAGGATATTCCTTTGCAATGGCGGTGTCTCCGGATTCGCGCGATCTTTTTGCTTTTTTGTTTTGCGAAAATATAAGACCGCGTGCCCCGGCGCCGTCGATCATCTTTTCAATTTTAGTTTGCACGGACGTCTTCATAAGGCCCGCATCGGCGGTTACAAACATTTGGGATTGAGGATTTGCCATGATATTGTACAGCATAATAGTTTCGAGAATGCCGGTTGTTGATCCCATTTGGTTACCCTTGCAGACAACAACCTCTTGGGTTGGGTCGAGCGGGTGGAAAAGGTCTACGATTTTACGAAAATATGGTGTGTGCGAATAGGAAAATTTCCCTGGAAAAGGGGTAAGGTCGGAGGATAAATATCGTACCCTCTCTGCAAAGACAGAAGGCATCTCGTATTCGCGAGCCTGGGTTAGCCTTTGAATCTGATCGATGAGAAAATCAATATCGCTGTCATTAACATCGGCCGTCATTAGTCCCCGACCTCGTCGAGCCGCTCTTTTATTTCGGCTAGCGGATCGTTATCTTGATATTTTGTTTTAAGGCTATTTATTTCCTTGATGATTACATCCTTTGCATTCCCAATAATACCCGTCATACCGTTTCGTAACGTAATCACTGCGTCGACTCGCGCGGCGGAGGGGTCCATTTGCACTTTGGCGATAATCATATCAATAACCGACTCTGGATAATCAATGAGTTGATTCATAAGCACATCGAGATACGCGAAGACGCGTGATACGACAAAATCTTTTTCTATCAGAGAGAGACGGCGCTCCCTTACCCTCTGGTCCTTTTCGTCTGCGGCCGTTAAATCCTTTAAAATACGGACGTATTTTTCGACATTTGCCATGTTCCCATACTTGGTTATCAAATCTCGGATCGTTAATCCAAGCATTTCTTCCGGTACTCCGGTTTGGCTACCCGTTGCCGTTGTCGTTGTCCAGGTGGTTGAGGACCCCCGAGAAGGTGAAGAATTTGGTTTTCCTTTTTCATTTCCTTGAATAATGGGCCCACCCGAGAGCGCGTCGGAAGCTTTTTGCCGCCGGTTTGCCAGGTAGGCACTATTCACGGCGTTATCGGTGTCAAGACGTCCCGCCGAGTTGACGACCAGGGTCTTATTCTTAATTTTTTCGGACACCGTTGCCCTGGAAACCCCTGCTAAACGGGCAAATTCAGCCTGCCTTATCTCCATACAAAATAATGTAAGCCCACGCGTAAGGATAAACTATTAACCGTCAAGACTTTTGTTAGGGGCATACAAAACCTGGCAGGCAACTAAGAAGAAGGACTCGTCGCCGAATAATTGCACCCGGGTGGGGGGTCTGACAGTACCTTGAAGCTAATACTAACGGTAAAATACATGGGTTTCCCCAAATCGTTTACTTTATAAGTAGTTATAATACATATACTTACAATATTTTTAACCCTAATCATTTTTTGCATACAATAAGGAAGAAAGTTTTGGTAAGCCTTTTTTATTTTGAAAGTCTCCCTTTATACAAAAAAAACCAAAATTTTTTTTTCCTGTAAATACTTTCATAAACCACATTTTTTTATTTACCTTACGATAAAAAAAAATAAATAAGTATTTATATTATATTGAATTAAGAAATTGACGGTAAAAGATTATTAGGAGCGTTAGGACTTACAAAAAAAATAACGAAAAATCGTGTTTATTGGCTCGATGTTTCTAAAAAAAAGGAGAGTAAATATCCTTCCTGCGGCGAACATTGGCTTCCGCCGCAAAGGAGGTGAAGAGGGCGGGGCGGCTACGCGAAAAAGTGATCGGCGGCGGCTGTAACTGGAAGGAGGGCGTCGATCATCTCGTCGAGGGCCGCGCGGGTATAATAATCGGTCATTTCGATCGAAGTATGCCCAGACATTTTCCCTACAGTATCCGCCGACGCAGATCGGCGCATACGCGTGACGTAGGTGTAACGCAATGAGTGGGGGACAATTTTCCGAGTACCCGTCTTAATATCCGCCTGTCTAAGGGCGCGCTTAAATACCGACTCGGCATACTCTTGGCGTACAGGTTTGCCTTCATACTGGAAGAGTAATTCATTGGGTGGACATTTTTTCTCTTCGATATAGTTTTTGACGATATCAGATGTAACCTTCGCGATAATTGTGACACGTAGGCGGGGGTTCTCGTCGCTTCCTTTTTTGTTGTATGGATTCCGATCCCCTTTTTTGTTTAGAAACCCATCGATAAGTATCGCCTGTTTTTTATCAATAAATTGGCAAGGACGAAACGCCCTAACCTCACCGAGGCGCATACCGCCCGATAGGGCCAAAAGAAACATAACGTAGAACATCCTATTTTCAAAGTTTTTTTCTTTAAAAAGCTTTTCTATCTCTTCGGTCGATAAGATATCGGCTTTCTTTGAGTTACGCGTAAACCGAGAAAATTCGGGCTTTACAACCGTGCACCCATACCAAGGGGCCTCGGAATAGATTTCACCAAGAATTTCAAGAAAGCGGTTTTTCCAACTACCCGAGTGGGTGTCCTTTAGAAGATAACCTTGTACCTCAACAACGGTAAGGTCACGGATGTCTTTTTCCCCCCACAATTCCTTAATTAACCTCAAATAACCCCTGCATTCAACCAGTGTGTCGGGTTTAACGGACTTTCCTAACTGCCTCCTGCGTTCGTAATGATCGCTACCAGGGACAAACATTGTTGAACTTATCCTGTTAACGGTAACCGAATCGGAGCGCAAAGGAGGGAGTTTATCGATATAAGCTTCCGCCTCGGACTTTGTTTTGCATTTTCTGCAGGCTTTTTGAACCTGCTTCCCGGTAGCAGGATCATAATAGTAATAATACCATCGCTGGATGATCTTACCGTTCTTTCCTATAACATTTTTCTTAAAAGGGTGGTATTCAGACATAACGGCCCCTAATATTGACATTTTATTGCTATTTTAGCAATGAGCCAAAACATAGGGGCCGTTAAATCCTAACAGGAAAACAACTTATACTCGGGCTGGGCGGATTTGAACCGCCGACATCTTGGTCCCGAACCAAGCGCGCTAGCCCCTGCGCTACAGCCCGATATGGAAAAAAGCCCGTCCGCAATGGACGGGCTTATACGGGAGCGACGGGGCTCGAACCCGCGATCTCCGGCTTGACAGGCCAGCGCGATAACCAGCTTCGCTACGCCCCCGTAACGATTGGCACTATAGCTAAATCATCATGAAATGTCAAGGGGGTTGGGAGTTCAACCTTGAGTCCCCTCTAAAAACATCAGTTTTTAGAGGGGACTCAAGCAATTCCTTACAGGAATTACGATTTCAGCGGAACAATTTAAAAACTGATGTTTTTTGAATTGTCTCAACCTTCAAACGAAAGCTTTGTTGTACCCTCATTGACGCCCTTTTACTGGCATGGTATGTTTTTAAAATCTGGGTCCGATTTATCGGTCGCTACGGATGTTTGAGCGGAAAGCAGAGAGAGGTAAAGCAACCTATGGCATCAAAAGAGAAAAACAAACCGGTTTCCCATGAAGAAGGCATGATGGCGGAGTTGTTCCGCCGCTACCATTCCAATCCCTTTGTATTTATTGGTACGTTGATAATATTGGTTATTACAATAATAGCCTTTATTTTTGTGCCCGCTTTGGCTCCAAAGGCTGGAAATGGCGTTGGTGGCGGTAGGCTCGCGTTCGGTTCCTACAACGGGGTTCCGATTGAATTTATTCCCGGAAATTACTTTTCCAAACAACGGGATTACTATAACGAGCAGTTCCGATCCTCCGGTACCAACCAAAGTGCGGAAATTCAGAATTTCCAGGTATGGAGGGCGGCCTTTGAAAGTACGGTAGTCCACGTGGCCTCTCTAGAGGAGATGAAAAACGCGGGATACAGGGTACCGGACGCTACGGTAAACCGTAAAATGGCGCTTCAGCCCGAATTCCAGGACAATGGAAAATTCTCCGCCGCCCGGTATCGAGCCATGAGCGATACGGACAGGTTGGCGCTCCGACAGGATTTACACGACCAAATCATCATGGATAGATATTTGGCCGATGAGCTTGACTTGAGCATTTCTACTAACGAAAGAAACTTTATGAAGTCCCTAGCGGTTCCTGAACGAAGTTTTGATCTGGTAGCTTTCCCCCTTACTTCTTATCCCGATGCGGAAGTATCTACGTATATCAGCGCCCATCCGGATCTTTTCAAAACGATCCATCTTTCTAAAATAACGATCAATACAAGCCAGGCTGACGCGGCCAAGGTGTTAGACCAGGTTACTAAAAAAACCACGACCTTTGAGGATGCCGCTAAGACCTATTCCAAGGATGAGTTCGCCGACAAGAGCGGCGATATGGGGATAAAGTACGCCTTTGAATTAAACACCGAAATTCCCGACGAAAAAGAGCGCTCCGGGGTACTCAATCTTACCCCTGGCGGTATCAGCCCCGTGGTAAAGGTTCCCTCGGGGTGGGCTTTCTATCGGCTAGAACAACCGCTCCAGAACGCCCAGCCCAACGATAGCGCGGTGATCGCTAAGGCCCGGTCTTATATAGTGGGCTTTGAACGGGGAACAATTGAGGATTATCTGATGAAAAAGGCCAACGCCTTGACCACCGAAGCCCAAACTGTGGGTTTTGACAAGGCCATTGCGACCCAGGGCTTAACAAAAAAATCCTTTGGTCCCGTTCCGATAAATTACGGCGATGTGGAATTGTATAAGTCCCTGGCTTCTTTCAAATTAAATGAACTGGCCGGAGCTTCGACCAGCGAAGCGTTTTGGAAAACCGCGTTTACCACGCCCCTCAAAACACCTTCCAAGCCGGTGGTGGTGGGAGATAACGTTTTAGTGCTTCTTCCTACGGATGAAAAAACAACCGAGGAGAACGCCGCTTCGTTGATCGACTATTACTATCCCTACATCGCGGGGCAGTATTCTCAACAGACCCTTCAAAATTATTTCATGGGCAGTAAAAAATTAAAGGATAACTTTTTCGATACCTTCCTCCGCACCTTTATGCCCAAAAGTTAATTCATGAACGATGAAACACCCCGGCGGCTCCAAGCTCGCCGGGGCTTTTTTGTCCGATATAAGGGAAAGACTCTCCTTTCCACCATCGATCCGATCGATCAGGCCCAGCGCATTGTCCAAACCGCGCGGATTTTTAACCGAACCCTCTACGTTTGCCCGTCGCCCCTTTTGGGGTATGGTCTATCCTCCCTGGTGGAACGGAGTACCGAAGATTCCGCTGTTTTAGGCCTGGAAACGGATCCCCTCTTGATGGCCCTGAGCGAAGGGGAAATAGACGGAGAATTAAGGAACCATCCGAAATTCCGGCTTTTCTGTACCCGGTCACCCGCAGAACTGTGTTCCTTTGTACGTAAAACCTGGGGCCCCCGACGCTTTAGACGGGTTGAATTGGTTCAAATTGGCGCTGGAGCCCAGTTTGACCGGGGACTATACGAAAACCTAATCGAGGCCCTAGAACGGGACCTGGCCATCGATTGGGGCAACGCGATGACCCTGACAAAGCTGGGGCGCCGTTACAGCCGAAACATGGTTTACAATCTGCCCCTGCTTTTGGAATCCCCTCCATCCGCCGTACCCGATGCTCAGGGGCCCATGCTAGTCCTGGGAGCCGGACCATCCTTGGACGGGGCCCTGGAAGAGCTGGATCGTATACTTCCCCTGTCGGGGCCCCAAAAGGAACGAGGTTTCTCTATCCTCTGTGTGGATACGGCCTTAGGGGCCCTTCTAGCGAGGGGGATCGAACCGGATGCGGTGGTGGCCCTGGAAGCCCAGCAGTGGAATCTGCGAGACTTCCTGGGAGCCCGGACAGGTGAATTCCGGCTTTGGATGGATTTATCGGCCCTGCCCGCCACGGCCCAGGCGGTACGGGGTCCCGTGTCCGTCTTTTTCACCGAATGGACAGCCCTGGCTATTTTTGACCGGCTTCGGAGGGCCCAGCTTATCCAGACCGAATTGCCCCCCCTGGGTTCCGTGGGACTGAGCGCCGTAGCCCTGGCCTTACGGAAAACCGACGCTCCGCTGGTCCTGGCGGGGCTGGACTTTTCGTACCTGCCCGGCCGCTACCATGCCAAGGGGAGTCCCAGCCATACGGAGGCCCTTTTAAGGGTCCACCGTTTTTTGTCCCCCTTCGATCCCGGAGGAGCCTTCCGGCCCCGGGTGATAAAAATAGCCGGTAAAGAGGAGGGGGTATACACCGATCCGGTGCTAAGGGGGTACAGGGACCTCTTTGAACGGGAATTTGGTTCCTCTAGCCGCTTGTACGATATGGGAAATTTTGGGCTTCCCTTGGGGATCCCCCGCGTAACGGTGGAAGAGGCGGCCCGCATTCTGCGTTCTTCTGCAACCGATCAAAGGATGTCCCCTAAGGGGGGCAAACAAAGGCTAGGTTCGACCCCCGACGAAGGACTCAAAAAAACAGCGTTGAAAGGGGGATTACAAAATTTTCTTCGGGATGAACAGGAACGTCTTGTGCGGCTGAGGGATCTGCTCACCGGCGCGACCGGCGGATCGGTACCAGAATCGGAGGTACGACGGCTGATTTTAGAGGTGGATTACGTGTGGGCCCATTTCCCCGAATACGCCGCCGCAGACCGAAGCGCCAAATTGGTTCTGGAACCGTCGTTTTTAAAACGTCTCCGGGCGGAACTGGATCCTTTTATCAAATATTACCGTATTGCCCGGCAGGAGTTGGAGGATAGGGACCCTACTCGTCCTTGGTCTTAAGCACCGCCAGGAACGCGGTCTGCGGAAGTTCCACATCCCCCACCATTTTCATCCTCTTTTTTCCTTCTTTTTGTTTTTCCAGAAGCTTCCGCTTCCGGGTGATATCCCCACCGTAACATTTGGCCAATACGTCCTTTCGCAGGGCGTTGACCGTTTCCCGGGCGATTACCTGGCTTCCAATGGCCCCCTGAATGGGAATTTTAAACTGTTGACGGGGAATTTCATCCCGCAGACGCTCGCAGACCGTCCGGGCCCGTTCGTAGGCGTTGCCCCGAAATACCAGTTGAGAAAGGGCATCCACAATTTTTCCGTTTAAAAGAATATCGAGCTTCGCCAGCTCGGTGGGCTTATAGGAGGAGACATCGTAATCGAAGGACGCGTAGCCCCGGCTGATGCTTTTTAACCGGTCGTAAAAATCGAACAGGACCTCCGCGAGGGGCATATCGTACACCAATTCCACCCGTTTTTCATCCAGGTAGGTCATATTAGTCTGTACACCCCGTTTTTCCAAGCAAAGGGTCATGATGGCCCCTAAATACGTGGTCGGGGTGATAATGGCGGCCCGAATATAGGGCTCCTCGGCGCTTTCAATCTTTCCCTCGTCGGGGTACTCGCTGGGGTTATCGATAAAAACCTCTTCGCCGTTCCGCAGATGAATTTTATAGCGTACCGAGGGGGCGGTAAAAATAATCGATTGGTCGAATTCCCGTTCCAACCGTTCCTGTACGATTTCTAGATGCAGGAGCCCGAGGAACCCGCAACGGAAACCAAAGCCCAGGGCGGCGGAGGAATCCTTTTCAAACACCAAGGAGGCGTCGTTCAGTTTTAATTTTTCCAAGCTTGTTTTAAGCTCGTCATAGTCGTTGGAATCCACCGGATAGATCGATGAAAAGACCACGGGCTTAATTTCCCGGAATCCAGGCAAAGGGGATTCGCAGGGATTATCCACCGAGGTAACCGTATCCCCCACCCGGATATCGCTAACGGTCTTAATCCCCGCGATAACGTACCCCACGCTTCCGGCGTTCAGTTCATCCTGCTCCACCAGGGCTAGCTTAAAAATCCCCAGGTTTTCCACCTCGTATTCGGAGTTGTTGTACATAAAACGTATTTTCATACCCCGCCGGATAGTCCCATCAAAGACCCGCAGGTGCACGATAACGCCCCGATAGGGGTCGTAGTGGCAATCGAAAATAAGAGCCCGCAGGGGCGCGGAGGATATTCCGGTGGGAGCGGGAATTCGGTGAACGATGGCTTCAAACAGTTCGTCGATCCCAATACCCTGCTTAGCCGACACCAGGAGGGCCCCGTCGGAATCTAATCCCAGGTCGTGATCAATCTGATGCTTTGCGCTCGGAATATCCGCGGCGGCCATATCAATTTTATTGATGATAGGAACTATCTCCAGGTTGTGTTCCAAAGCCAGGTACATATTTGAAAGGGTTTGGGCTTGTACCCCCTGGGTGGCGTCCACGAGCAGAAGGGCCCCTTCGCAGGAACTGATGGCCCGGGACACCTCGTAGGTAAAGTCCACGTGCCCCGGGGTATCGACAAAGTTAAGTTCGTACTCAAGCCCGTCGGAAGCCCTATAGGGGATCGTCACGGCCTGACTCTTGATGGTTATGCCCCGTTCCCGTTCAATATCCATATTATCCAAGATTTGATCTTTAAAATCCCTATCATCGATAATATGAGCCTTTTGAATAAGCCGGTCCGCCAGAGTCGATTTTCCATGGTCTATATGGGCGATAATACAAAAATTACGAATCCGAGAGGTTTCTATCATACTGGGGCACTATAGCGAATTTCCGGGGAAAGAACAAGGACAGCGGTTGTGTCCTGGGATGGTAACAGCGGTGGCTCCAAGGCCCCATCAGAGGGTATCCAGGATGGCGAGGAGTTCCTCGTGGGAGAAGGGCTTACGAATAAAGCGACTATTTCCGTAGTTCTTTTTACCCGGGTCCTCATTTTTATCGTGGTATCCGGACATGAAAAGGATTTTCAGCTTTGGCCGGTTAACAGCCATTCGGTTTGCCAATTCGTACCCGTCCATGTGGGGAAGCACAATATCCGAAATCAATATAAAGTCCTGTTCCTGTTCCGCCAGGAGCAGAGCCTCCCCAGGATTCGCGGCTTCCAGCACCCTATACCCCGTTTTTCCGAGAAGCCGGGCCAGAAGTCCCCGTAAATAATCATCGTCCTCCACCAGAAGCACGGTCCCCGACCGGATCTTCCCCAGGGGTCCTTCGAGTGGCAGGGGCGTCTCGACTTTTGCGTCGCTAACGAGGGGAAAATAAATAAAAAATTGACTGCCCTTTCCGACCTCGCTTTCCACGTCGACCCGTCCTCCCGCGCGGTTTACCACCGTGTACACCGTGGAAAGCCCCAGGCCGGTGCCCTTATCTTTTGGTTTGGTCGAAAAGAAGGGCTCGAAGATCCGTTGCAAATTTTCCTTCGGTATCCCCGACCCCGTATCTCGAACCGAAACCATCACCCATTCGCCTTTTTTTAATCCATGATAATATCCCGGGCTATCACAGCGAACGTTGGCGGTTTCTAACATTATAGAACCGGAGGCTTCGATGGCATCCTTGGCGTTAACCACCAGGTTGATAATAATTTGTTCAAATTGGCCCGGATCGATGGAAATAGTCGCCCGTTTCGCCTCTAAATAAAATTTCAAATTGATGTTTTCGCTCACGAGGCGGCGGATCATTTTTTCCAGGTCCCGCAAAAAATCGTTAACGTCTATAATCCTTGGTTCCACCGCCTGTTTTCGGGAAAAGGCCAACAGCTGTTTGGTCAGGTTCACCGCTCTTCGGGAGGCCGACAGGATTCCCTCCACCTCTTCTTTAATCAGCGGGTTATCCCCCACATCTTCGGCCAAAAGATTACAGTACCCCATAATGGCGGTGATGATATTGTTAAAATCGTGGGCCAGACCGCCGGCTAATCGGCCCATGGCTTCCATTTTTTGCGATTGCCTAAATTGGGCCTCCAACTCCCTCCACTCGGTCACATCGACCAAGTAACCCCGTAACTCCCCCGATCGAAGGATTAGGGTGGCTAGAACAAAAATGGTCTCGCCGTTCCGTTTCCGCAGGGACCATTCTTCCTGACCGGTCTTCGTATCCTGAAGGGCCCGTTCCAGAACCGTGATTCCATCCTTCTTTTGATTAAACAGATCCACAAAGGGAAAGTCCAGGGCATCTTCCCGTTTGGAAAAGGCAAACAACGAAAGGAAGGTACCGTTACAGTCCGTAATGCTACCCCCCGTCGTGGCGGTAAAATTGGCCGTCGGAGCGTCCTCAAAAAGGCTCCGATACCGTTCTTCGCTGAATCGTAATTTCTGATCCATCTCGTGGCGGTACAGGGCAATTTCGATGGAAGTCCGGAGTTCCCGTTCTTCGAAGGGTTTAATGATATAACCGAAGGGTAGACTGTCCTTAGCCCGGCTAACCGTGGCCTCGTCGGCGAAGGCGGTGATTACAATAACAGGGATTACATAGCGTTCATAGATCCGTTTGCTAGCTTCAAGCCCATCCATCGGACCCTTTAATTCAATATCCATCAACACCAGACCGGGCTTTAATTCATCGCAAGCCTGAATAGCCTCTTCCGCGTTCGTATAGGTCCCCACAACCTCGTGGCCTAAACGAAGCAATGTCCTCTCTATATCCAGGGCGATAATAGGCTCGTCTTCGCATATCAGAATTTTTGACATTAAAAGCTCCCCTAACGTATTGAAATACTCAAACCCTTCTTTCAGGATAGACCTTCTACCCCCTGCCAGTCCAACGGATTGGTTATGTAATTTTTAGTTTGCCTATTTCCTTTTTTATAGCCTCCAGGCTTATGGGTTTAACCAAGTAAGCCGAAGCGGCCCCCTCTTGAAAAGCCTGGATCACACTTTTTGGGTCCTCCATCACGGTGGTCATAATAACCTTGACCTCATCCACCGGTGAAACACCCATTTTATTTTCCATTTCCCGGATCCGTTTTAGGGCCTCCTGACCATCCATTTTCGGCATCATGATATCCATAAAAATTAAGTCATAGGGAGAGGCTTCTTCCCAGGCCAAGCTAAAGGCATCCAGGGCTTCCATTCCATCGACGACCACGTCCACGTCCCCAAACTCGGCCAGAATCTTCTGCATCATCCGTCGGGATGCGAAATCGTCCTCCACCACGAGAATTTTCATAATTCCCCCTCCCTAATAAAATTTTTAAGTCGGCCGTAAAGTTTTTCCAACCCCGATGCATCGTCCTTCCTAAGGGCCAACAACATTTTTAATAACAAACGGGAATAGAACTTGTCCCCCCGATTGAGAAGCAATTTTCTATAGGTATCGATGGCGCTTTCCCGGATTGCCGGAGAATTGGATTGAAGAGACTCAAATTCCGCAATAAATTGGTGCACCAAAGCCTCCAGGTCCTTGGAAAGGTCCCCCTGGGGATCCGGGACTTCCAGGGTAGGCGCTTTTTTTTGTCCCTCCTGGGACTTTGGTTCTTTCGGGGTCCGCTGAGGCGGTGGTACCAGTTTGTCTTCCCCAGGGAAAGTCGGCTTTTTTTCCAGGCATTCCAAAAGTTTTTGAAACCCCACCGGTTTGGGTAACGTTCGGACCGAAGAAACCAAGGAGCGCCATTCCCCTTCCTTCCACCCCCCTAACCCTGTAAGAATTACCAATCGATTCAGCAGTAGGGTTTCGCATTCTATGTCCTCCAAACAGGAGTAGACGCAGTTTCGATCGGGAATTTGGTCATCTAAAAAAATAAGGGAAGGAAGACGTTCCGCCGACTCCCGGTGCTGGATCATTTTGACCAGCTCCTCTCCCCGTTCCAGCACCAGCACCGTACACCCCCAGGCGCGTAGCAGTTCGCTGAGGATAAGGCCCTCTTCCCGGGAACCGGCAACGACCGCCACGGTTTGGCCTTCGCAGGCCGGTCGCTCTGTGATGAGGGGAGCGCTGTCGGAGCTTAGGCCGAAGGGCAGGCGAACGAAGAAAACGCTACCCCCCTGGACCTGGCTTTCCAAGGAAACGGTGCCCCCCATAAGGTTCACCAGGGATTTGACGATAGCAAGGCCTAACCCGGTGCCCCCAAAGGATCGGGTACGGGAAGCGTCCAGTTGGGTAAAGGGTTCCCAAATCGTATCCCAACGATCCAAGGGAATCCCTATCCCCGTGTCGGAAACCCGGAGGTCGACCAGGATTTGACGTTCCGATTCGGCGCTCTGGAATTCCAAATCCAGGCGAACGATTCCCCGTTCGGTAAATTTTACCCCGTTGGATAGTAGATTCATTACAATCTGTCGAAACCGTTGTTCGTCCCCCAAAACAGGGACGGGAAAGGAGGGAGCAAAACGGTACAGCAATTCCAAACCCTTTCGAAACGCCTGGACGGAAAGATTTTCCACGCATTCCCGCACCACAGCCACGGGATCAAAGGGGAGAGAATAAATTTCCATTTTCCCATGGTCAATTTTAGAAAAATCTAGAATCGAATTGATAAGGGTTAATAAATCGTAGGCCGATTGGCGGGCTATATCTAAATACTCCCGGGCTTCCTTTTTTTCGGATATATCTCGGGTCATTTCTATCATCCCAATGATTGAGTTCAGGGGGGTCCTCAATTCGTGGCTCATGTTGGCCAAAAATTCGCTTTTGGCCCTTCCCGCCTCTTCGGCTTCCCGTTTTGCCCTTAGGAGGGTCGCTTCGTATCGGTGTTTTTCCAGGGCCATTTCCAGGGCCACGGACACTTCCCGTTCCTGAAAGGGTTTAATAATATACCCAAAGGGTTGGGTACTCTTAACCCTTTGGAGGGTTTCCGTATCCGCGAAAGCGGTAACGTACACCACCGGAATATCGGCGCTTTGTCGGATAATTTCCGCCGCCTTAATACCGTCCATTTCCCCTTTTAACTGGATGTCCATTAAAACCAGATCCGGTTTTTTAGCCAAGGCTTCCCGAATCGCGGCATCGGCGTTGTCGCAGAGCCCCACCACCTCGTACCCCAGGGCATCCATGCGGTACCGCATATCCAGGGCGACGATACTTTCATCCTCCACGATCAGGATACGCGGGCGGTTGGGAAGCCTATTCATGGTAAGCCCTTCCTCCTTAGGAGTCGCCGGGGGCCGTAGCGATAGAAAGAGAACGCTCTAAATTTAATAAAATGATAAAAGTCCCATCCCTTTTTCCTATACCGGCTACACAGGATAGGTCGCTTGTTTTTCCATAATTCGGGGTGGCTTCTATGGAAGCCCTTTCTAATTCCACCACCTCGTGGACCCTATCGGCCAAAAAACCCATGGAAATGGTCTCATCCTCGTAGGGTATTTGAGTAACCACGATGGCGGGAACAAAGTCCTGCCCCAGCGGGGGTAACTGTAATAGGGTACGGAGATCCACCACCGGAACCACGCTTCCCCGGTGGTTTATGACCCCCCTTAAAGAGGGGGGACTTTTAGGAACCCGGGTGATTGTCCCCATCTCCAGGACCACTTCTACTTGGGATACGGGGACAGCGTATCTATCTTCCCCTAGGTCAAAGGTCAGGTAGGAAAGACCATCCTTTGCTTTTTCCTGTTCCCGAACAATCTCATCCGGTTCCTTTTCCACGGTCTACCACCTTTACCCCGTAACTTTTTTAACGACCCCTAACAATTTTTCCGAACTAAAGGGTTTTACAATCCAGCCGGTAGCCCCAGCCTCCTTGCCCTCGTTCATCTTTGACCCCTGGGATTCGGTGGTAAGTACGATAATCGGCGTAAATTTATATTTTTGATTTTCCCGAACCTTCCGAATAAAAGATATGCCATCTAGGTTTGGCATATTAACATCGGTTATAATCAAATCGGTCTGTTCCATCGTAGCCAACACCGAAAGACCATCCAGACCATCCTTGGCCTCCTGGACCTCGTATCCCCCCTGCTGAAGCACGTAGGTAATACTTTGGCGAATCGCGGCGGAATCATCGACCACCAGAACCTTCTTTGACATCCCTTTCCTCCTGGCTATTTTTTAAGTATGAACCAATCGATCCTTTAAATCAAGTTTGAGTCCCCTCTAAAAAACTGATGTTTTTAGAATTGAGGCGGTCTGATAACTCTGTTAGTTATCAGACAGCCACAAGTTTAGTTATAGAATTCATCCTAAGCTCCGACGTAGAACCTCGGGGGCTATTTTTTCCAGTGGAAGGACCACATCCACGGCCCCTGCTTTGATCGCCTCGTTGGGCATCCCAAAAACCACACAGGTCTCTTCGTCCTGGGCGATGGTGTAGGCCCCCGCATCACGCATTTCCTTCATGCCCCGGCTCCCATCGTCCCCCATCCCGGTCATGATGACTCCGATGGCGTTACTGCCCGCGTACCGGGCCGCGGACCGAAAGAGCACATCCACACTGGGACGGTGGCGGCAAACCAGGGGGCCATCCCGGACCTCCACAAAGTACCGCGCCCCGGCCCGCTTTAAAAGGGTATGCCGGTTCCCCGGGGCAATTAGAACCCGGCCTCGGATAATCGTATCGTTATCCTCCGCTTCCTTGACCCGGACCCGGCATAAACCATCCAAACGTTTTGCAAAGGCGGCGGTAAAATGTTCGGGCATATGTTGAACTATCACCATTCCCGGAGCGTCCAGGGGTAGGGCGTCCAAATATTCACGCAACGCCTCGGTACCCCCGGTGGAAGCGCCCACCACCACTATTTTTTCGGTGGTTTCCAGCCGAACGGGACTGTTTGGCTTTGGGAGCATCACGTCGGCGGTTAACTTTGGTTGGATCGGCCGCGGTTCAAGCCCTCCCCGCAGGCTCCGGAGCCGGGAAATCCGAGCGGCCTTGACCACATCGCAGAGCCGTAACTTAGATTCTTCTAAAAATTGTTTGGTACCCAACTTGGGTTTTTGGATGATATCGACGGCCCCGTATTCCAGAGCCTTTAAAGCGTTTTCGCTCCCCTCCTCGGTTTTTGCCGAACAGACCACCACGGGGATGGGTTGGGGACCGCTCATTATGTGTTTTAAAAAGGTGAGTCCATCCATTCGGGGCATTTCCACATCCGTGATAATCACGTCGGGCCGATCGGCCTCCATTTTTTTTAGGGCAAACAGAGGATCCGGAGCCACGGCGATCACTTCAATCGCCGGATCGGATTCCAAAACCTCCTTAAGGGTCTGCCGCACCACCGCCGAATCGTCTACCAGGAGAACTTTAATTTTTTGCCGTTCCATGAAAACCCCTATACTTTTTTATACACCGTCGGAGCGACCGACCGGAAAGGAACCCTCATACCCGTTATCGTTTCCGAATGTCCCAAAAAAAGGGTGCCCCCTTCGTGTAAGGCCCCGTATAATTTTTGAATCAACCCTTCTTGAACGGGTCGTTCAAAGTATATAATCACGTTTCGACAAAAAATAACGTCAAACTTCCAAGGGATTTGATACTCCTCATCCATTAAATTGAGTCTACGAAACTCAATCTTCGCTCGCAATTCGGGTTTTATCCGAACCAACGCCCGGGAACTATCCTTGCTCCGTAAAAAATACCGTTTCTTATAATCCAAGGGGATGGAGGCCACTTTTTCTGCTTCGTATACCCCGTTCACCGCTTGAGCAAGAACCCTGGTGGAAATATCGGAAGCGAAAATCGAATATTGAAAGGCCGGAACCTTCCGCCGATGTTCCTCCATGACCATGGCTAGGGTATAGGCTTCCTCTCCGGTAGAACAACCGGCGGACCACAACCGAAGGGGCCCTCCATTTTTTGGGAAATAACTCGGGAGGAGTTGATTTAAAAGATAATCAAAATGATCGGCCTCCCGAAAAAAATCCGTCTTATTCGTAGTAACCGCATCGATCATTTGGATTAGTTCGGTCCGAGAACCCTCGGGACTAAAGACCAGGTCCGCGTAGTCTCCGTAACTTTGCAACCCCAGTTGGCGAAGCCGACGGGAAAGTCGGCTTTCCAGCATAACCCGTTTGGAAGGAGGCATCCGGATACCCAGCTCGGTTTCTATGAATTGCCTAAGTCGGTTAAAATCCCCGTCGGACATCCCAGAGACGACCGGAGAATCGGAGCCGGTGGAGGTCCGCTTATCAGCGATTTCCCTGGACATTCTGTTCCCGGACGTCTAAAAATCGGGCCTCGTTCCGCTGAGCTACTACCGCCAGGTGGTTTACGTCCACGATAAGGGCTACCGTTCCATCGCCCAGGATGGTGGCCCCCGAAAGGCCCTCCGAGTGCCTAAACATCCGTCCCAGGGGCTTAATAACGGTCTGATTATCCCCGATCACCTGGTCCACCACAAAGCCAATTTGATTATCCAGAGCATTGGCCACCACGATCTGTTGAATGGGAGGTTCTGTTCCCGGAACATCGAAGAGTTCCCGCAAAAAAACATAGGGCAGAAGCTTGTTTCGGTAGGTTAAAAGGTTCCGTCCCTGTTTTTCGAGCCCCGACCTGGTTTCGGTTTTCTGTTCCCGATTAAGTTCTATGCACCCATCCACCACGGAAAGGGGAATAATATAATACTCCGTAGCGACACGGACCAGAAGGCCTTCGATAATCGCCAACGTTAAGGGAATTTTAAGGGTTATGGAAGTTCCCCGATCTTTCTCGGAGTCGATAATAATCGTTCCTCCGAGGGTATCAATTTGCCGCTTAACCACGTCCATGCCCACGCCCCGGCCGGAAACGCTGGTAACCGTTTTGGCGGTGGAGAAACCGGGAGCAAAGATAAGTTGGTACATATCCGACTGCGAAAGGGCGGTCCCCGACTTGATCATTCCCCGTTCCACAGCCTTGGCGTAGATGGCCTCCGTATCCAGACCCGCGCCATCGTCGGCAATTTTAATCAACACGTACGCCCCGGAGTGAAGAGCCGAAAGGGTTACCGTTCCACCTCGACTTTTCCCCTTGGCAAGCCGTTCCTGGGGGTGTTCAATCCCATGGTCCACGCTGTTTCGGATAATATGGATCAACGGATCGTTAAGTTTTTCAATAACCGTCTTGTCTAGCTCCGTCTCCGCCCCCTCGGTAATCAATTCGATTTCCTTACCCAATTCGTTGGAGAGGTCTCTGACGAGGCGACGAAAACGGCTAAAGGTAGAACCGATGGGTAACATGCGAATACCCATCGTATTATCCCGCAACTGGGATACAAGGCGCTCAAATTGTTCGGAGATGGTCGAAAGGCCCCCATCCTTTATGTCCAGGGTTGTACGGGCTAACCGAGCCTGAAGCGTGACCAGCTCACCCACCAGATCTACCAGGGCGTCTAATTTTTCACTGGCCACCCGTATACTGGACATACCAGACTGTTCCTGTCTTTCTTTTATTTTTTTTAGATGCTCCTGCTCGGTCAACGCGCTTTTTACCTCATCCGGGGTGGCGATTTTTTCCTCCACCAGTAATTCACCGATCCGTTTACGGTTCCCCTCCAGGGATTCGATTCTTTCGGGGGTTGTAACACCCCGATCTACCAGAATTTCCCCGACCCTTTTTACCTCTCCTTCCGTCGCGTTTCCCGATTCAAGGCGTTCAATTTCCAATTGAGAAGACCCCTCGACAAAGATAAACACATCCCGTATCGCATTCTCTCCCCTATCGGTTGAAAGGGTGATATCCCAGCCGACGTAACATTTTTCCGGGTCCAAGGTGGAGAGGGGCGGGATTTTATCCGCCAACACGGTTAGAGAAATTTCACCCAAGGAGCCCAGTTCCTCCAACAACAACAACGGTCGGGTTCCATTATAAAAAATATCCTCCGAAGGCATAAAGCGGATACGGTAGGTTTCCATCGGTCCCGTGGAAGGGGGAGGAATCGATGGTCCCTCGGCTGAAGGAGGTGCCGCGGAAGATAAAGCGGGCTCCGTTTTTGGCTGATCGCTTTTTAGGCTCTTCTCGGTATGTTCTCCCTTTTCCGCTATCCTTTTTTGGGTATGGGCTTTAAATTCCTTCACCAGGTCTTCGGTTTCCCGGTCTAAAGGTTCCCCCCCATCGGCGAGCATGGCGTTTATCAAATCCCGAGCTTGTAGGGTCAGGTCGATAAACCTGCGATCGGCCACAAAGGCTCCCTCCCGCAGGGATTCCATAATGGACTCAACTTCGTGGGTAAACTTGGAAATAGCCTCAAAGCCAAACATGGCCGAAGAACCTTTGATGGTGTGCATAGTTCTGAACACGGAGGAAATAAGTTCGGCATTTTCAGGATCCCCCTCCAATTCCAGCAGGGTGGCTTCCAAATTTCCCAATAGTTCTGCGGCTTCTTCCCGGAAGGCTTCTTTAAACTTTTCTATCATAGGGCACCACGCTTAGGAGCAAGGGATAGACCGAAAAGTTCTTCTTCTAAGTCCCGGGCGTTTTCCTTGGGCCTTTGAATAAACCCCGAGGATAGGAGGATTCGGGATAATTCTGGACGTACCGTGCCGGTAAGATGAAACACCTTTCCTCGGTTATGGGCTTCTAGGGCACAGGAACGGATCAGCTGGAGAATAGCCAAATCAACACCCTCTACCATGGACACGCTCACCACTACCTGGGCGTAGGAATCCAGGGCTTCCAAAAAAACACCTTTTATTTCAACCGCCTGCTCCACCGAAAGGGAACCCTCCCAGGTGATCACTTTTACCGAAAGACCTTTTTCGTCCATAAACCCCTCTTTCCCAGTATAATCCGATCGTACAAAAACGCAATACAGGGGTATTTGTATAGTGTTACGAAGATTAGTTCTCCAGCCTCATAACAAAGGTTCTCCCTGCCTACATAAACGCAAAAGCGGGGAGGGAGCCCCGTACCAGAGCTCCCTGTTGAGGACGCCACACTTCCTTTCGCCAGATCTTCAAGTCGATCGGCAATAAATCAAGAA
>Ga0078972_1006381_pt1 | contig 28120 bp, 25 predicted proteins | sample YelNatPaOPGAMG01_FD_67568 | JGI IMG/M metagenome (GOLD analysis project Ga0078972, IMG submission 67568) | Hot spring thermophilic microbial communities from Obsidian Pool, Yellowstone National Park, USA - OP-RAMG-01 (SPADES assembly) (version 2) | ecosystem: Environmental > Aquatic > Thermal...
CCATACTCTAGCGGGGAGTAGCCCAAGCTTCACGGTTCGCCTCCGGCGAATACTGTTCGCTTCACCTTGGGCTTCTCCCTTACTACCCCTTGTTCCGCTACCTCCTACGCTCCCTCGCCCGCTGTCCCACTACATTGAAACGTACCCCTACGCTTCGGTGGGCCTACGCGTACCTACGTCGAGCGAGCTGGCCGCTGGCGATCTGAACGGGGACGGCCGCATCTCCATCGCGGAGGTGACGCGCGTTCTGAGGATCGCTCTAGGTCTGTAACGCGGCATAATGGGCGTGGGGCCTTGGCATACGCTGAGGCCCCACACCGCTAACACACCCGGTGAGCCTTCCTGCGGGTGCAGGCCCATCCGTGAGCTCACGCACCGGCCCTGCAAATGTTGATAATTCTGTCAGGTATTGGGTATACTAAGCACGTAAGGCTGCTCAGGCGAGTTCCGGAGGGATGATAGCAGCGTGCACAGGTGACAGCCGTGAAGATCAGCGCGAAAGAGGAGTACGGCCTTAGGTGTATGCTTCAGCTGGCAAGCCGTGCCAGTGAACAGGACACCGTGACGGTCAAAGAGATAGCCGACCACGAGGGTCTGTCTACCGCGTACGTTGGTAAGCTGTTGTGGACCCTTAGCCGTGCCGGGCTCACCGTGAGCGTGCGCGGCGTTGAGGGCGGCTACCGGCTTGCTAGGGACCCCAGCACGATTTCGCTGGGCGACGTGCTGCGCGCGCTGGGCGGGCTCCCCAGTTCGGCCGGAAGTGGCTTCTGCGGTCAGTTCCCGGGCGCCACGGTCTGCTGTGTGCATATGCCCAACTGCACGCTGCACAGCGTTTGGTCGGGCATTATGACCCAGGTTCAGTCCGTGCTTGATCAGACTCCGCTCTCCGCGCTGATCAGCCGGACCAGGTCTGCCAAGGAGCCAGCTAGTGTCGCCTGAGCCAAGGGCGATGTTACGTTGTGGCCGAAAGCTGACATAACTTTCAGGTATTGCTGCGCATTCCCGCAGCGCGTGCAGGGAAGGAGATCGAATGGCTGATAGCACTCCGGTACTGGAGACGCGTGGCCTTCACGTGTCCATAGATGACAAGGAGATCCTCAAGGGCGTGGACCTGGCGATCTACAAGGGCGAGGTCCATGCGCTAATGGGTCCCAACGGCTCCGGCAAGAGCACGCTGAGCAACACCCTGATGGGGCACCCGTCCTACAAGGTCACCCAAGGCGACATTCTCATCAAGGGGCAGAGCGTGCTCGGCATGAGCGCCGACGAGCGCGCCCGAATGGGCCTCTTCCTCGCCTTCCAATACCCCATGGCCATCCCGGGCGTCAGCGTCGTTAGCTTTCTGCGCACCGCCCTCAAGTCGCTCCGCGGGGAGGACGTGCCGGTGCGCGAGTTCCGCAAGCTCCTGAAGGAGAAGATGGACCTTCTGGAGATGGACCAGTCCTTCGCAGGCAGATATGTGAACGATGGCTTCTCCGGCGGTGAGAAGAAGCGCAACGAGATCCTCCAGATGGCGATGATGCAGCCAGAGATCGCCGTGCTGGATGAGACCGACTCCGGCCTCGACATAGACGCCCTACGCACCGTTGCCAACGGAGTGAACCGGCTCATCGGCCCCAACCTTGGCATCCTGCTGATCACCCACTACCAGCGCATCCTCAACTACATCCGGCCAGACTACGTGCATGTGCTGGTGGATGGGCGCATCGTTCGCAGCGGCGGCAAGGAGATGGCCGAGACCCTGGAGGCCCAAGGCTACGACTGGCTTCTCCGAGAGCTGGGCATCCGCGACGAGGTTGAGGAAAACGGCACCAGAGAGGAGGTCCTGATATGACCCCCGATGCCGCATTGCAGGGCGTGGGCACCGACTACCGCTACGGCTTCCATGATCCCGAGCAGTACGTCTTTAGGTCCGCCAAGGGCCTGACTCGGGAGATCGTTGAGCAGATCTCGTCCATGAAGGGCGAGCCAGAGTGGATGCGCAAGCTCCGCCTGCGCGCCTTGGAGCAGTTCCTTGCCAAGCCCCTTCCCTGGTGGGCTGCTCGGCTGGATCTCCTGCAGGAGATCGACTTTGCTGACATCTTCTACTACATCAAGCCCACGGAGGGCCAAGGGACTTCGTGGGACGACGTGCCCGAGTACATCAAGCGCACCTTCGATCGCCTGGGCATCCCAGAGGCAGAGCGCAAGTTCCTGGCTGGAGTAACCGCCCAGTACGAGTCGGAGGTGGTGTACCACAGCATCCGGGAGGACCTTGAGAAGCAGGGCGTCATCTTCACGGACATGGACACCGGCCTCCGCGAGCACCCGGACCTGGTTAGGCGCTACTTCGGCACCGTCATCCCATCGAACGACAACAAGTTCGCGGCGCTCAACTCCGCAGTGTGGAGCGGGGGCAGCTTCATATGGGTGCCAGAGGGCGTGCGCGTGGAGATCCCGCTTCAGGCGTACTTCCGCATCAACGCGGAGAACATGGGCCAGTTTGAGCGCACCCTCATCATCGCGGAGCCGGGCAGCTTTGTGCACTACATCGAAGGATGCACGGCGCCCATCTACAGCACGAACTCGCTGCACAGCGCTGTGGTGGAGCTCATCGCCAAGGAAGGCGCCCACATACGCTACACCACGATCCAGAACTGGTCGCGCAACGTATACAACCTGGTAACCAAGCGCGCCGTGGCCCACAAGGATGCCACTGTTGAGTGGGTGGACGGCAACCTGGGCTCCAAGCTCACCATGAAGTACCCAGCCGTGTACCTTGTGGGTCCTGGTGCCAGGGGCGAGGTTCTCTCCGTGGCACTGGCGGGCCGCGACCAGACGCAGGATGCGGGGGCCAAGATGGTGCACCTGGCGCCGCACACCAAATCAACCATCACCTCTAAGTCGATCAGCAAGGACGGGGGCCGAACGATCTACCGAGGAGGGGTGTGGGTGAAAGCCGGCGCGGAGGGCGCGCGGTCCAACGTGCGTTGTGATGCGCTGCTTATGGACCCATACTCGCGGTCGGACACGTACCCCACGATGGAGATCAACGAGAAGCACGTGAGCGTGGGCCACGAGGCAACCGTAAGCCGGGTGGGAGAGGAGCAGCTCTTCTACATGATGAGCCGCGGCATCAGCGAGGCGGATGCCACCGCGATGATCGTGAACGGCTTCTTTGAGCCGTTTACCAAGGAGCTGCCGATGGAGTATGCGGTTGAGCTGAACCGGCTCATCCAGCTTGAGATGGAAGGATCGGTGGGATAGTGGCAACGCAGACTGAGAGTCCGTCTCTGCAAAGATCGCCGGAGCGCACGATGGGTGTGCGGCTATCTCGCGCCGCCGTCGAGGCCCTCTCGCAGCAGCTTCGAGAGCCAGCCTGGCTTCGCAGACTTAGACTGACGGCATGGGAGCGATATCAGCAGCTTCCGTTGCCCTCCGGAGCCACGGACGAGGAGTGGCGGCGAACCGACCTCTCCGGGCTGGACCTGAGCGCCGTGGGCCTGCTAACCGACTCGCCGACGGTGGTGGGCACGTCCGCGGACCGTGGCTTCCCCCCAGAGCTGCTGGATGTAGCATCGTCGGAGGGCAGCGTGGCCGGCCTGAGCCTGGAGAGCGCGGCGATCCTCACCTACCGTGCGCTGGCAGATGAGCTTCGGAGCCAGGGAGTGCTCTTCACGGATCTGTCCACGGCCGCGCGCGAGCACCCGGCCTTGGTACAGCGGTACCTCACGGCCATTCAGCCGGACGACAGCAAGTTCGAGGCGCTGCATAAGGCCGCCTTCGGGGGAGGCGTGTTCATATACGTGCCGCCCCAGGTTCAGGTGGAGCTGCCGCTTAGAAGCGCCTTCTGGTTCGGCTCGTCCGGCGCCCTGGCGTGCCCCCGCACGGTGCTCGTGGCGGACGCAGGCAGCCGCGTGCTCTTGGTTGAGGAGCATCTGTCGCCGCTGGACGCGGGCCCGGAGGTCGCCAGCGCCCTCCATGAGATACACGTGGAGGAGGGGGCGCAGGTTGTTGCCGTCTCGCTTCAGAGGTGGGGCTCACGCACCCACAGCTTCGCCTCGCACCGTGCGCGGGTTCGGCGCAACGGGCGGCTGGTGAGCCTGGTGGGCTCACTGGGCGGCGCAGTAACCAAGGCCTCGGTGGAAACGGCGTTGATGGGACCCGGCGCAGAGAGCAGGATGTACGGCATCGTCTTCGGGCGCAGCTCGCAGCACTTCGACCACTACACGCTGCAGGACCACTTGGCGCCGCACACCACCAGCAACTTGCTGTACAAGGCGGCGCTCAGGGACGCGGCCCGTTCCGTCTACGCCGGCCTAATCCATGTTCGCCCCGATGCGGTGAAAGCCGATGCATACCAGGCCAACCGCAATCTGTTGTTGAGTGCGGATGCCAGGGCCGACTCCATGCCCAAGCTGGAGATCGAGACGGACGACGTGCGGTGTACGCACGGCGCCACGGTGGGGCCGGTAGACGATGAGCAGGTGTTCTACTTGATGAGCCGGGGCTTGCGAAGGGCGGACGCAGAGCAGATGATCGTGGAGGGCTTCTTCGAGGACGTGCTGGCGGCATTGCCAGCGGACGACGTCCGGGAATGGGTCAGGACTCGTGTGCTGGATGCCGTGCGGGAGTGACTTCGCATGGGCACCGCGTCATTTGCGCTGCTAGCGTCGGTGATGGAGGCAGGGGATGGGTAGGTATGTGACTGTGGCGAAGGCCGATGACCTCCGCGAAGAGGACGTTATGGTTGTTCAGGCTGGAGGCCGTCGGATGGCGCTGTGTCGCGTTGCTGGCGAGATATACTGCGTTGACGACGTGTGCACGCACGACGGCGGACCACTGGGGGAGGGCTTCGTGATCGATCACGAGATCGAGTGCCCTCGACATGGGGCTCGCTTTGACCTGCGGACAGGGGAAGTGACAGCGTTGCCAGCCACCGCACCGATTCATACCTACCGGGTGCGGGTACAAGACGGCGAGGTGCAGGTGGAGGTCCCAGAATGATAGCGGAACAGAAGCGCACTGCGTTGTTGAACCCCGATGCCACACTGAACGTGGATGCCATCCGACGGGACTTCCCCCTCCTGGCGCAGAAGGTGCATGGCCACCCCCTGGTCTACCTAGACAACGCCGCCACGTCGCAGAAGCCCCGCCAGGTGATCCAGGCGCTGGTTGGGTATTACGAGGGCTATAACGCCAACGTTCACCGCGCGGTGCACGCCTTGGGAGAGAGGGCCACCGATCAGTACGAGGCCGCGCGCGCCAAGGTGGCCGAGTTCATTGGTGCCGCGGACCCAGCTGCGGTGGTCTTCACGCGGAACGCCACCGAGGCGATCAACCTAGTGGCGCTCTCGTGGGCCAGACACTCGCTGCACGAGGGCGACGAGATAGTGCTATCGGAGGCGGAGCACCACTCCAACCTCGTCCCATGGCAGTTGGTGGCGGCGGAGACGGGCGCTAGGCTTCGTTTCATCCCCATTACGCCCTCCGGCGAGCTTGACCTGGAGCAAGCTGAGCGTATCATTGGAGGGCGCACCAGGCTGGTGGCTACGTGGCATATGTCCAACGTTCTCGGCAGCATAGCGCCGGTCCGCGCCCTGGCCAACTTGGCGCACGCCCACGGCGCCCTAATGCTAGTGGACGGCGCACAAAGCGTTCCCCACATGCCCGTGAACGTGGCGGACTTGGACTGCGACTTTCTGGCGTTCTCCGCACACAAGATGCTGGGCCCAACCGGCATAGGCGTACTGTGGGCGCGGCCTGAGGTGTTGGAGCACATGGAGCCAGTGCTTGGCGGGGGAGATATGATCCGCCAGGTGTGGCTGGAACGCGCCACCTGGAACGAGCTTCCATGGCGCTTTGAGGCCGGCACCCCCAACATAGCGGATGCCATTGCGTTTGGCGTTGCTGTGGATTACCTTAGCGCACTGGGCATGGACCGCATCCAGCGGCACGAGCGAGACCTGGTTGCCTACGCTTTGGACGCCCTAAGCGAGGTGCCGGGCATGACCATATACGGCCCGCGCAACCCTAACGCCAGGGGCGGAGTGATCTCGTTCAACCTGGCCGACATCCACCCTCATGACCTGGGCACCATCCTGGACCACGAGGGAGTGGCGATTCGCGCTGGCCACCACTGCTGCCAGCCCCTCATGCGGCGCCTGGGTGTGCCGGCTACCGCCAGGGCCAGCTTCTACCTGTATAACACACCCTCGGAGGTCGACGCGCTGGTCCGTGGGTTGTACAGGGCCATGGAGGTGTTTGGCAATGGCCGCTGTTGACGACCTGTATAGGGACATCCTGCTGGACCACCACAAGAACCCGCGGCGGTACGGGCGCATCGAGCACCCAGATGTCACCGTTGAGGGGGCCAATCCCCTCTGCGGAGACGAGATGGTCCTAACTATGAACGTCTCCAACGGCCGGATCCGCGAGCTTCGGCTGGAGAGCCATGGATGCTCCATCAGCCGCGCGTCCGGCTCGATGATGGCTGAGGCCATTGAGGGACGAACGCTTGCGCAGGCTAAGGAGCTTGTCTCCGCGTTCAAAGGCATGATGATGGGGAAAGCCAGCGCAGAGGATCTTCCTCCGGAGCTAGAGGACCTGGAGGCCTTGGAGGGCGTCCGGAGCTTTCCGGTAAGAGTGAAGTGTGCGCTGTTGGCTTGGAACACCCTTCTTGAGGGGCTAGATGCCGCCGAGGGCGCAGGGCGTGATGGCCACCACTGACCTGGGAGTCCCTCGCCGCTGCGTGCCCTGATGGGGCTGGAGGATCTGCGAACGGTGTGGAGCCAAGACGAGATTCGAGAGGCGCTCAAGAGCGTGTATGACCCGGAGCTGGGTCTGAACATCATCGACCTTGGGCTGGTGTACGACATACAAGTGAAGGATCAGGACGTGCACGTACGAATGACCCTCACCAGCCCGATATGCCCGCTTGGCCCGGAGATAACGGACGCCGTGAAAGAGACCATCAGCGCGCTGCCGATGGTCCGCGATGTGAAGGTGCACATCGTGTGGAAGCCTCGCTGGGACCCCCGAACGATGGCGAGCGAAGAGGCCAGAATGGAGCTGGGCATCTACTGAGCCGCGCGAACCACTTCCCCTCACCCCGCATGCTTGGGAGAGGGGAAACGCCGGCACCTCACAAGCTTACTCAACGCAGCCACGCCTCACACGGTCCTCCCACCCCCCCTCTCCCCGTAAGTGGGAGAGGAGAGGCGAAGCCGGGGTGAGGGGAACCACAAGGCTTTCCCAACAACATCCTCGATCATACAAGGGGTAGGGGTGAGGGGAACTACGAGCATACAATGTGCAGGCGTGAGGGGAATCCCTGCGCTCAGTTGCAGGCCGTAATGTGAGGGCGGCCACTCCCACGAGGCTTGGCCATCTGCCCCGTCCATAACATACAAAGGGAGCTCGTCATTGCTCCCGTTCTGTAGGCAACCCATGGCCACCGGGGCGCCCCTATCCCCTGGCGGGGTGATGGGGCCATGGACGGCGTGTGAGGCCCGCATCAGCCTCCCATCACCGGCCCATCTCCCGTCCGCCTCCGACTGCCACCTTTGGAGGAGCGCCAAGCCCTTCGTCGCGGCCCAGCCCCAACCCCTTTGGGCCGCTTGAAACGCCGGTACCCTTGTGCTATAATGCTGCGAACAGCGGCTAGAGGGCCACCCGATGGGTGGCCTCACGCGTGTGTACAGCCTATGACCGGCGTTCTCAAGGTCCAGGTCGATGACATGGTTACCATGCGCAAGCCCCATCCATGCGGAGGCTACCAATGGGTGGTCACCCGCGTAGGGGCTGACGTCGGCATGAGGTGCCAGAAGTGTGGGCGCCGCGTGATGCTTCCCCGCGACGAGTTCGAGCGCCGCGTCCGCAGGGTTATCCCTTCTCCCCGCACGCCTTCCGACGCCTCTCTGTGGGATATAGAGCCATGACTCGCCAACGGATGTGCGCATGAGAAACCAGGCTGCCGCCAGGCCAGGTGCCACTGACACAGGCTTGGGCACCTGGCGGGCCCGGCTGGCGATCTGCGATGGGTGCGACGACTGTGGGCCGGCCTGCGTAGACGGCGTGCCCATGTCTCGCGCCGAATACCTGCGCCTCAAGCGGTACCTGGCATCGCTGCCCTCCGCAGATAGGGCCAGGGTGCTTAGCCAGAATAAGCGGCTGCCGTGGCCGGGCGCCCCGAGCATCACCTACGTGGCGTGCCCCTTCAGGGATGTTGAGCTGGGTAGGTGTGCGGTGTACCCCGCTAGGCCGTTGGTGTGCAGGCTGTTTGGCCATGTGGAGTGGTTGCCCTGCCCATCGGGCAAGGTTTCGTCGCCAGCTGCTTCAGGCGTCAGGCTGTTTCAGCGCTACTCCGAGCTGGAACTGAAGACGTTTCCCGAATGGGAGGAGATTGACGGTGCTCCTGGCTCTTGACGTAGGCAACACGAACGTGGTGATCGGCGTGTTTCAGCCCGGCGATGGGCTGGAGCTACGCGCGCATTGGCGCATCTCCACGTCGCCGGAACGCACCTCCGCCGAGTACGGCGTGGTCATCCGCAGCCTGATGGCAGACGCGGGCATCGCCCGTAGCGACATCACGGGCGTGGCAATCTCCAACGTCGTCCCACCCCTCGAGCGCACCCTCCACGAGCTGTCGCTGGACCTGTGTGGGCAGCCACCCCTGGTTGTTGGCCCAGAAACGGACACGGGCGTCAAAGTGCGCTACAACCCTCTTGAGGAGGTTGGCCCCGACAGAATCGTCAACGCCGCCGCGGCCTTCCATCTGTACGGTGGACCCGGAATCGTGGTGGACTACGGCACCGCCACCACCTTCGACGCGATCTCGGTGGACGGCGAGTACCTGGGCGGGGCGATCGCGCCTGGAATCGGCATCTCCATGGAGGCGCTGTTCACGCACGCCGCCCGGCTCAGACGCATCGAGCTGAAACTGCCCAGAAGCGCGATCGGCAGCTCCATGAACGAGAGCCTCCGCTCTGGCATCCTGTACGGCTTTGCCGGCCAAACCGACGAGATGGTGAGGCGCTTCCGAAAGGAGTTGGGCGAGAACGCCGTGGTAACCGCCACCGGGGGGCTGGCGGGCATCCTGTCAGAATGCAGCCAAACCATTCAGAACGTGAACCCATGGCTCACCCTCGAGGGCCTCAAACTGATATGGGAGAGGTGCAGAGGCCAAAAGGCGAACCAGTCGTCGCCAGCTCGGCCGGATGGAACGCGAAAGTGAGTCCTGGGGTCTACGGGGTGAAAGGGTTTCCCAGCCAGAGGCCGCTGCTTGTGCTGGCTCCGATGGCGGGCTATACGGATTACTCCTGCCGGGTACTGGCGCGGGAGGCCGGCGCCGATCTTGCCTACACCGAGCTCATAAGCGCCAACGCCGTCCATTACCGCAACGAGCGCACGGTGCGCATGATGGATTGGGGCGACGACGACCATCCAGTGGCTGCCCAGATCTTCGGCGCTGAGCCAGAGGTGATGGCCGAGGCGGCGGCGTTCGTGGCGGCCAGGGGCGCGGACATCGTGGACGTGAACCTCGGGTGCTCCGTTCCAAAAGTGCTGCGCACCGGCGCCAGCGCGGCCCTGCTTCGGGACCTGGGGCGCCTGCGGGAGCTGCTGCAGGCCGTTGTGGCTGCTGCCAACGTGCCGGTGACAATCAAGACGCGCGCGGGTTGGGATGCCAGCTCTATCAACGCGTGCGAGGTGGCAGCCATCGCCGAGGAGGTTGGTGTGTGCGCGGTGGCCGTGCACGGCAGAACCGCCTGCCAGGGCTTCACCGGCCAGGCGGACTGGGGCCTGGTTGCCGCGGTGAAGCGCTCCGTTGGCATTCCTGTCATCGGCAGCGGAGACGTGATTGCTCCAGAAGACGCCGCCCGCAGGCTCGAGGAGACCGGCTGCGACGGCGTGATGATAGGGCGTGCTGCCATCGGCAATCCGTGGGTGTTCGCTCGTGCGCGGGCTTTCATCGAGTACGGTGAGCTTCTTTCGGAGCCGGATGAGGAGGAGCGCCTGAGAATGCTGCTGCGTCATGCCCGAATGGCGGTGGATCGAAAAGGGGAGAAGGTGGCCATCCACCAACTTCGCGGGCACGCCGCCCAGTACATCCGGCACATGCCGTCCGCCTCGGCCCTGCGGTCAGCGTTTATGCAGGCTAGTACGTTGAGAGACGTGGAGCAGTTGGTGCTCGGCGCGCTGCGTGGACGGGCTGTCGGCGCGGCCGCGTAGGCCTGACGCCGCTGGCGAATCGGAGGAGCCTCTATGGCAAGTACCGCGAAAGAGAGCGTTGCAAAGCGGGTGGTTAGCGCAAGCCTGGGCACCTCCGCTCGAAACAAGTGCACGGAGGCCACATTCTTCGGCCAGACCTATTGGCTAGAGCGAATCGGCACGGACGGCGACACCGAGCGGCTTAAGCGGCTCATCGCGGAGCTGGATGGCCACGCAGACGCCATCGGCCTGGGCGGCACGAACCTTTACCTCTCCGCGGGCGACCGCAAGTATACCGTGCGCTCCAGCGCTCAGTACGCCGCTATTGCCAAGCAAACGCCGGTGGTGGATGGGCACGGCATCAAGCGGTACATCGAGCCTGAGCTGATTAGGTACCTGGACCGCGAGACGCCGTACAAGCTGCGCGGAGCCAAGGTGTTGCACGTGTGCGCGGTGGACCGTTGGGGCATGGCGCAGGCAATGCATGAGCTCGGCGCCGAACTCATTCTGGGGGACCTTATGTTCGCCATCGGGATCGGCGTGCCTCTGCGCTCGCTGAGGACCGTGGAGATCCTCGGCAGGCTGCTTCTGCCGATCATCGTCCGTATGCGAACCGAGACCGTGGGCTACCCAACTGGTGAGAAGCAGCGGAGGGCCACGCAGCGTTTTGAGCGCTATTACCGCTGGGCAGATTACATCAGTGGCGACTACCTGTTCATCCGCAAGCATCTGCCGAACGACATGAGCGGCAAGGTTGTCATAACTAACAGCGTAACGGAGCAGGACGTTGAGGACCTGCGCCAGCGCGGGGTGAGGGCGTTCGTAACCGCGTCGCCCCGCATCGACGGCCGGTCGTTTGCCACCAATGTATTGGAGGGCGTGCTGGTTGCCTCGTTGGGCAAGCCGCCCTCGGAGCTTGGCCGCGAGGAGTATTTGGAGTTCGCCAGGCGTCTCAACTGGCAGCCGTACATAGAAACGCTATGAGCAATGCCAGATTCGGCTTCGTCATTCATCCCATAGATGCTCGCAGAGACGTGGCGCGCAAATACCCGATCGCCAAGCTGCTTCCCACAAGGGTGGTGGAGTGGCTGATCAAGGGCAAGTCGCCCATGGTCCTCTCACACGCAACGGGCATACGCTCGATCACCGGCGTGGAGGCAGAGGGGTGGTTTGTGGGCTGCCCGCTTACCCCCCGACAGCTTCTCACGCTGCCGCAGGAGTTCGTTTGGAAGCGAATTGTGGACACTTGCCTGCTGGCAGCGGATGCCGGCGCCAGAATAGTGGGCCTTGGCGCCTTCACCTCCGTGGTTGGCGACGGGGGCATAACGGTGGCAAAGCACGTGCCTGTGGCCGTTACCACAGGCAACTCGTACACGGTGGCAACGGCTGTGGAGGGGGCGCTGAGAGCCGCCGAGCTGGTGGGCCTGGCGCCTGCCGAGTGCACCGCCGCCGTGGTTGGCGCCACCGGGTCCATTGGCAGGACCTGCGCCGCCATCCTCGGCCGGCAGGTGGCCCGGCTTGAGCTGGTTGGTCGAGACACCAGCAGCCTCAGGCAGGTGCGCAAGGAGCTCGCCGATGCATCGTCGGCGGAGCTGGTTGTGGCGACAGGGGTTGAGGAAGGCCTGCAGAACGCCGATATAGTTGTAACCGTAACTAGCGCCGTGGATGCCGTCATTCATCCGCGCTGGCTCAAACGCGGGTGCGTGGTATGCGACGTCGCCAGGCCTAGAGACGTGTCTCGCAAGGTGGTGAAGGAACGACAGGACGTACTAGTTATAGAAGGCGGCGTGGTGGAGGTGCCCGGCGAGCCGGATTTCGGCTTTGACTTCGGCTTTCCGCCCCGCACTGCATACGCTTGCATGTCTGAAACGATGATGCTAGCGCTTGAAGGGAGGTACGAGAGCTTCACGCTGGGAAGACACGTAAGCGTGGAGCAAGTTGATGAAACCCAAAGGCTTGCCGCGCGACACGGCTTCAAACTGGCCGGCTTCCGCAGCTTCGAGAAACCCGTCACCGACGAGCAGATCGAGCGCGTGCGACGCCTTGCCGGCCGGCCCGCGTAGCAGCCGACGGTTGCTTCCTACCACCATTGGGTGGCATCTCGGGCCAACCGTTTTCATACAAGCCACAGCAGCCCCACGCCTGCCGCTGATGCACGGCCAGCGGCCCAATCGGGTGGATGCCCGATCTCCGCAAACCGGGCTCCGGGCAGAGGGGCTTCTTGGAAGGAGTTATACAGCATGCTGACCGACAGAGAGATCATTTTGACTCGTGCCGGTCTCAAGAAGATCGAAGACGAGCTGGAGCACCTCCAGACGCACCACCGCCGCGAGGTGGCAGACCGCATTCGTGAATCCAGGCAGTACGGCGATCTGGCCGAAATGGGCGGCAACGCCGAGTACGAAGAGGCCAAGGCGGAGCAAGCCTTGGTTGAGGGCCGCATCCTCGAACTGAAGCGCATACTCAGCAACGCCCGCGTGGTGGACGAGTCCGAGGTGCCCACCGATGTGGTCGGCATTGGTTCCGTTGTTACCGTTCGCGACCTTGAGAGCAACGCAGAGTGGGACTGGGAGATCGTGGGCCCGGTTGAGGCTGACCCGGAGCAGTTCCGCATATCATACGAATCGCCGGTGGGGCGCGCCCTCGTCGGCAAGCGGCCCGGAGACGAGGTCAAGGTATCCGTCCCAGCGGGCGTTCGCAGCTACAAGATAGTGGGCCTGGGCAAGTAGCGCCCAAGCCATTCCATCTGTTCGGACAGGCACATTCGTGCCCCAACGTCTGCCTAATGAGTGAGCAGGACCAGTTTCGCCAAACCCGCCTGAACAAGCTAGCGGCCCTGCGAGCGCGGGGCCTAGACCCATTCTCCGTCGAGCGCTACGAGCGCACGCATTCCCTACAGGCCGTTCGGGAGCGGTTCTCCGAGCTGACTGGCCAGAAGGTCCGCGTGGCCGGTCGCATAGTAGCGATCCGGCCAATGGGCCGGGCCACCTTCATGCACCTAGAGGACGCTTCCGGACGGCTCCAGCTCTATTTCCGACTCAATGACCTCGGCCCGGACCTGTACGACATCCTCGATCTATTGGACATAGGTGACTTCCTGGGCGCCGAGGGCACCGTCTTCAGAACTAGAACTGGCGAGGAGACGGTGGCGGTATCCCAGTTCACGCCGCTAGTTAAGGCGCTCAGGCCTCCCCCGCTGGGCAAGCAGAAGGGAGAGCAGGAATGGGGCGGCCTCTCCGACGTGGAGACCCGCTACCGTCAGCGCTACCTGGACCTGATGGTGAACCCGGAGGTGCGCCGCGTCTTCGAGACACGCAGCCGCATCGTCGCCGCCGTCCGCCGCTTCTACGACGCCAGGGGATACCTGGAGGTGGAGACGCCCGTGCTGCAGGCGGTGGCTGGCGGCGCCGCCGCGAGGCCGTTCATCACACACCACAACGCCCTAGACCACGATTTCCACCTGCGCATCTCCCTGGAGCTGTACCTCAAGCGCTTGCTGGTCGGCGGCTTCGAGAAGGTGTACGAGATCGGCCGCTGCTTCCGCAACGAGGGCATATCCATCCGCCACAACCCAGAGTATACCCTCCTCGAGAGCTACGAAGCGTACGCCAACCTTGAGGATATGATGGCGTTGGTGGAGGACCTCTTTGAGTACGTTGCAATGGAGGTTGTAGGCGGCCTGGAGGTGCCGTGCGGCGACCAGACGCTCAGCTTCCGCAAACCGTGGCCCCGCGTTAAGCTCCTTGAGGCCATAGAGCAGTGCGCTGGCGTAAGGCCGGAAGAGTTCGATTCCCTCGAGAGCGCCAAGGCGGCCGGCGAGCGCGTTGGCCTTCCGATGGAAGAGGAGCATACGGTCGGCGGCATAATAGAGAAGATGCTGGACCGCTTTGTCCAGCCCAACCTGATTCAGCCCACCTTCGTGGTGGATTACCCGATCGAGACGTCGCCGCTTGCCAAGAAGCGGCAAGACAACCCGCGCTTGGTCCGCCGCTTCGAGCCGTATATAGCGGCCAAAGAGGTTGGTAACGCCTTCTCCGAGATCAACGACCCGCTCGATCAGCGAGAGAGGTTCCTTGCACAGGCGCGCATGCGTGCTTCCGGCGACGAGGAGGCTCATCCCATGGACGAGGACTTTCTGCGCGCGCTGGAGTACGGTATGCCACCCGCTGGCGGCCTTGGTATAGGCATAGACCGCATGGTGATGGTGCTGACCAATCAACCCTCCATTAGGGACGTGCTTCTTTTCCCTCAGATGCGGCCCGAAAGCCCAGAGGATGTTTAGGGTTGCTAAATCGGGGGTAAGAAGCGATAGGCGCCATACAGGACGTGTCCTTCCGAAACAGGTGTGCTGAGGCACTAACCCATCGGGTGGCACCATGGAAGGGCATCACAGCTCAGGAGGCATGGAACAATGGCAAAGTCCGGCGGGGAGATGACCGTTCGTGAGGCCGGGCGCAAAGGCGGTCAGACCGTCAAGGAGCGGCATGGGCAGGAGTTCTTCCGAAGCATCGGCCGCAAAGGCGGTCAAGCCACCTCCAAGGCCCACGGCCACGAGTTCTACCAAGAGATTGGCCGCAAGGGTGGGCAAAAAGGCGGCCAGCGGGTGAAGGAGCTCATCGAGAAGGGCAAGAGCGCGGTGTAGCCAGCCCCTGCGATCTTGCACTGCGCTCTATCACCGCGTCTTTGCGCCGCCCAACGGTGGCGTGAGTGCTGCGTTGGATAGCTATCAACAGGTGACGTCAGGGCGCCCTTCGTTGGCCACAACGGAGGGCGCTTCCCTTTTTGGAGCCATAGACATCTCCCCGAACTCAGGGCGCACGCAGAGTCGCAGAGACGAACACAGGGGCAGGTAAGCCGGGAAGGGAGTAGGCAGCAAGGGGCTGGCCATGCCCTTCACGGCTTCTGGCCTCGTCCGTTCCCGGGTTTTGGATCTGCTCCGCAGTCCGCCACCGGAACCTCTGGGTGGAAGCTTGCGCGGCGGAAGGGTGCGTTCCGGGTCGGCGGGCGGGCATCCCATGCTTGGCACGCGAAACGAAGGGCCACACACGCGTAGCTAGGCGCCGAACTCGCCCAAGGAGGCCCCGGCGCTCGTTCCATCGAACCTATCGGCTTGTGAGCGAGACCAAGAACCCCGTTCCCCCTTGCCGACGCGACGGGCGGCTGAGGGCTGCCCACGTTGCAGTCCTGCTCTTCCTGGGGGCCTTCGCCATCCGTGCTCCGCTCCTCGATGGCCTGGCGCTGTGGTCAGATCCGATTGAGTACCTGAACATCGCGCGAAACGTGGCACTTGGCCGCGGATTGGTTGCCTCCATCAAGTGGAGCTTCTACGTTCCCCATCAGCCGGTGGTGCACTCCGCGCTGGGCAGCCGACCGGTGCTGTTCCCCATACTGGCGGCGCCCTTGGTGGCGGCCTTCTCGCACTCCAGCCCGTTTGCTATGGCGGCGGCGGTAAGGACGTTCAACGCGCTGCTGGGCTCCTTGGCGGTGGCTCTGGCGTATCTGCTGTTCAGGCGGCTGTACTCCGCAACGGTGGCAGTGCTTGCCGCCGCGTTGCTCGCAGCGTACCCGGGCTTCCTCCGGTGCAGCACCGACCCACTAACGGAGCCGCTCTGCATGGTGCTGACGCTCGTCGCGCTGCTGGCGTACGGGCGCGGCAAAGCGCGGTGGCTGTTTGCTGTGGGCGCCGCCACGGGCCTGGCGTATCTGGCCAGGCCGGCGGGTGTGCTGCTGCTGCCGGTGCTCTGCGGGCATGCCGCCGTGGAAGCCCTGCGTACGGGCTCTGGCAAGGGCCTTCGGCTTGCGGCAGCCTCGCTCGCCAAGCGAGTGGGGCCGCTGCTGGTTGGCTTTGCTTTGGCAGCGTCCCCATTTTGGTGGGCCACCTACCGCGTGTATGGCAGTCCATTCCATTCCGATTTGGCGTGCGATTACTCCGTGCTAACCATTCAGGATGTAACCTGGCGCGGCTACGGCAAGCGATTCCCCACCCCCCTCAGCTTCGTTCGCGGGCACTTCCGGGACGTGGCCGCGCGCGCCGCCGCCCAGACGGCCGATTTCACGGCCACGTTGGGAGATGCGCTCGGCCCCTTGGCCGTGTTCCTCCTCTTCGTTCGTCGGAGGCACCTGGGCGGCGTTAGGGGTGTTACGCTGGCGTTCGCTGCGGTGAACTACGTCGTGTACTGCCTTTCGTGGACGCTGTGGGGGGACTACAGGTACATGCTGCCAACGTACCTGTTCCTGGCGCCGCTTGCGCTTGGGGTGTTGGATGAGCTGGCGCTGCCGAGCCTCCGCGTGAGCCGCGCGCGCCTGAGCGCCCTCGCCTTGGTATTCGCGCTTGTGGGCGCCAGCTACGCCGCGCGCGACGCAACCCTTGTGCGTGGTCGGCTGCAGTTGCGGCGCACGGACAGCTGGCAGTATGCGTACCGCCGCGCCGCCGACTGGTTGCGTTCGCGCCAGGGATACCCCAACCTGGTGGTGGCATCCAACAACCCCTGGATGCTGAACCTGCTTGCGGATGTGCCCGCCGTTATCTGTCCCGTCCTTGACAAGCGGGAGCTGATGCGGCCGTTTCTGGCGGAGCACAACGTGGAGTACGTGGTGATCTTTGGGCGGGGGTACAACCAGCGGGAGGCGGAGCTGGAGGGGTCTCGAGCGCTCTTGCCGATCCCGCTGGCGGAGGGCTGCTTCCGCGTGTGGCGACGGTGTGACCCGGCCAGGGCGCCTGCTGGGGACGCCGCTTCTAGCCGCCAGCGGGCGGAAACACCACGCGCGCTACCGCCTCGGGGCCGTCTTGGAACATCGTGAACCTGCCGTGAAGCGTCTCGCGGACCAGGCTATCCACAATGTGCAGGCCCAAACTGCCGGTTGATCCCACGCGGAACCCGTTGGGTAGGGGGACGCCGTCGTTGCGCACGTCCACGGTTACGCCCACCTCGTCTTGGCTCAGCACAACGGCGATGGTGCCCTCCGTGGCGTCCGGAAAGCCGTGCTCTATCGCGTTTTGAACCAGCTCGTTGAGGACCAGCGCCATGCTAGTGGCCCTGGATGCATCCAGCATCATGTCGGCACCCTCTATGCGGGTGTGCACCTGCTTGCCCGGGCGGATGAGGTTTTGCTTGGCAGCCGATAGTATGCTGTCGGCGATCTGGCGGAAGCTCACCGCGTCTAGGTCGCCGCGAGACAGCAGGTCGTGCACGGAGGCGATGCTCAGCACGCGGTTGATGCTCTCGGAAAGCAGCTCCTCCGGGGAGCCCGCGCGGTGATGCATCTGCAGGCGGAGCAGGCTGGCCACCGTTTGCAGGTTGTTCTTGATGCGATGGTGCATCTCCTGAACGATGGCGGACTTCACCATCAGCTTGGAGTTCTCGATGGCCACTGCCGCCTGGTTGCCGATGGTGGTGAGCATGCGTATCTCGTCTTCGGTGAACTGGTGCGGCTCCGCGGTGTAGCAGTTGAGCACGCCGATCACACGCTGCTTGAACACCAGCGGCACGCACGCCATAGAGCACAACCCCTCCTGTTGGGCCACGTCTGGGTACTTGTATTGGGGCGACTGGCGCACGTCCAGCACGGTAATGGGATGGCCGGTCATCACCACCTGGCCGGCGATGCTCTCCCCAACGCGGGGACCCGGCTTGCCGATGTACGCCGGGCTGGTGCTGGTGGTTGCCTTGAGAACCAACTCCCCCAGCGCCTGGTCCACCAGCATTATGGAGCAGATGACGAAGCCCATCGTTTGGGCCGTCATGGTGGTGATGAGCTGCAGCACCTCGTCCAGGTACAGGTTTGAGGTGATGCTTTTGCTCACCTCGGAGATGGCGGTTAGCTGCGAGGCCTTGGTTTCGGAAGCGTGGTACAGCCGGGCCAGCTCGATTGCGCCTGCCACCTGGCTCGCGATGGTGCCCAGAAGGTGGATCTGCCTGGCGCTGTACTTGTGTGGGTGCGTGGTGCGCACGTTGATGACGCCGATGGTCTTGCCCTTTGCCGCTATGGGCGCGGACAGAAACGATTGGTACCGCTCCTCTCGCAGCTCGGGGAAGTACCGGAACCGCCTGTCTTTCCACGCCGCCTCCGAGATGGCAAGGGGCTTCTTCTCGCGGGCCACCCAGCCGGTAAGGCCCTCGTCTTGGCGGAGGCGGAGGCGGCCCACCACGGACGGATCGGTGCCGTGCTGGGCGCGCATAACAAGCTCCCCGCGCGCCTCGTCTAGCAGGTAGATGAAGCAAGCCTCGGTGCCGGTGACGGAGACGGCCACCTCCGCAACCACGCCCAGCATCTGGTTCATGTCGTCGGCGCTGGCGATGGCCTCGCTCACGCGGTGCAGGGCGTCGGCCTCGAGCGACTTCTCCTCCAGCTCCCGACGGAGGCGCGCTATCTCGGCGTGGAGCTCTTCGTCAATCGCCGCCCCGCCGGAGGGCACACCGTCCGGGGCGCGCACACAACGGCCTACACGTGCGGGCATGGTCTACAGGTCCTTCGCGAGGATCACGGCCTCGGCGATCTCCTTCATGGGCCTGCGGGTGCGCATGCTTTGCACCTGCAGCCGCCTGAACGCCTCTGGCTCCTTCAGGCCGTGCCGCTCCATGAGGATCGCCTTGGCGCGCTCAACCAGTTTGCGGGTCTCAAGTGCCTCCTGCAGTGAGCCCACTTGGGCCTCCAGCTCCTGCAGCTCCCTGAAGCGGTGCAGGGCGATCTCGATGGCGGGATACAGGTCCACCTCGCGGAACGGCTTCACCAGGTAGCCGAAGACGCCAACGTCTCGCGCTCTCTCCACCAGCTCCACCTGGCCGTAGGCGGTGAGCATGAGGACCGGTGCTATCTTGTCGTTGGCGATGGCTGCCGCCACCTCGATGCCGTCCATCACTGGCATCTTCACATCTAGGATCACGAGGTCCGGCTTGTGCTGGCGCGCGAGCGAAACGGCGGCGGCGCCGTCTCCGGCCTCGGCCACCACCGTGTGCCCCATGTCCTCCAGGATGTGTTTCAGATCCAGGCGGATTATCGGCTCGTCATCGGCAACAAGAACGCGAAGGGGCTGCAACTGAACCTCCTGCCCCATTCTACCACCGCCCCCGGCGGCCCGCAACGGGCGGGACTCCGCGTCGCTTGCGGGTGGGGCGATGCGCTCAGGGACGGCGCTGTCCCCGGATCCCATTCCAACCTTTTCCTTCAACGCTTTGGAGCTAAGGGCGACCTCGCCTACCAGGTGTGCCGATGGGAGAGGCGCGAGTTCGTCGCCAGGCCCCTCCTCGTTTGCGAGCTGTTACCCGTGAGTGGGCTGCCTCGTCGTGGATCAGCGGATCCAGGTCTCCAGAATGGGGCGCAGGAAGTAGATGAGGAAGCCCACATCCGCTGCGTACATGATGGCGCTCACGTTTCGGGCTTTCCCAAGCAGGATCTGGGTGGCGGTGTACAGGATGAAGCCGCCCGCGATGCCGTTGGTGATGCTGGTTGTGAACGGCATCAGCATCATGGTTACGAACGCTGGCAGGCCCTCCTCCACCTTCTGGAACGGGATGTCGCGCGCCACGGACATCATGAGGAAGCCCACGACGATGAGCGCTGGCGCCACCGCCTGGGAGGGCACGACGGCGGCCAGCGGGTTGAACATGATGGCGGCCAGGAAGCAGAGGCCCACCACGATGGCGGTCAGCCCCGTGCGCCCACCCGCCGCAACGCCGGCCGCGCTCTCGATGTAGGTGGTGGCTGAGCTGGAGCCAGAGGCGCCGCCCGCCACCGCCGCCAACGAATCGATGAGCAGCACGCGGCGGATTCTGGGGAGCATGCCGTCTGGCGTTAGCATGCCTGCTTGTTCGCCCACAGCCACCACGGTTCCGACGGTGTCGAAGAAGTCGGAGAGCATAACGGAGAAGGTCACCAGTGCGGCGGGCACCAGGCCCAGCACAGCGAAGGCGCTGAAGTCGAACCCGCCGAACGTACCCAAGCGTGGGGCAGCAACCCACCTGGCGGGCAGCTCAGCGGCACCCGGCGCGAATCCGGCTCGGCCGCCCATTGCTGCGTTGGCGAAGATGGCCATCGCCGTTGCAGCCAGGATGCCGATGAGCAGGCCGCCGTGCCATCCCCGCGCCACAAGCCAGCACGTAAGCAGAAGGCCGAAGAGGGCCACCGCCACAGGCACGCCGCGCAGGTCGCCCAAGGAGAGGCCGCTGGAGGCAACGCGCACCAAGCCGGCCTCCTGGAACCCGAGGAACGCGATGAACAGGCCGATGCCGGCGCCTATGGCGCGTTTGAGGCTTGTGGGGATGCTCTGCATTACGGCCTCGCGGACCCCGGTTAGCACCAGCAGGGTGATGACGGCCCCCTCAACGACGATGACGCCCATGGCCCCCTCCCAGGTGAGGCCCCGGGTGCCCACCAGCTCGCGCGCCACAACGGCGTTGAGGCCCATGCCCGCTGCCAGTGCGAACGGATAGTTGGTGAACGTGCCCATGAGCAGCGTCATTACGCCTGCGGTGACGCAGGTGGCGGTCATCACTCCGTCGCGGGGCAGGACGGCTCCGGTGTGGTCCGGACTGGAGCCCAAAATGAGGGGGTTCACGAAGATGATGTAGGCCATGGTCATGAACGTGGTCAACCCCGCCACCACCTCAGTGCGGACGGTGGTGCCCATGGCCGTCAGCGAAAAGGCGCGCTCAAGAAGCGGCGGGTTGCTGGCCGCCTTTGCTCCCCCCTGCAAGCCTCTCACCTCCCAATGCGCTGGCGATGGCTAAGCCGCGTTTCCTCGTCCCTTGCCGCCGGCACGGACCGTTCCCCCCTCCGTGGCAATGCCGCGCTGCCTGGCAAGGTTGCCCAGAATGCCGTTCACGAACTTGCCAGATTCCTCGGTGCTGTACTTCTTGGCCAGCTCCACCGCCTCGTTGATCGCGATGCTGGCGGGCATGTCTGGCTCGTACAGCATCTCATAGGTTGACATCCTCAGAATGTTGCGATCGACGCTTGCCAGGCGGTCCAGGCTCCAGTCCTCGGCCATGTCGGTGAGGATGCGGTCTATCTCGGACAGATGGCGCGCCGTGCCCTTTGCAAGGCGCTCCGCGTACTCCATGGTGGCCGGCGAGGCATCGGGGTAGTCGGTGCGATAATGAGAAAGCACCTCTGCCAGCGGGGTGCGCCCCACGTCCACCTGAAACAGGAGCTTAAGGGCCAGCTCCCTGGCCGCGCGTCGTTTGCCCATCGTGGTTGATCCGTTGTAGCGCTAAGAGATGCCGAAGTGCTTGCTGAGGAAGTCCACGCACACGTCGCCGCTCACGAAGGCGGGATGGCTGAGCACCCTTGTGTGGAACGGGACCGTGGTTTTCAGTCCGCCGGTGTCGAACTCGCGGAGGCTGCGCACCATCCTGGCGATGGCCTCCTGCCGGTTGCTGCCCCAAACGATCACCTTTGCCAGCAGCGAGTCGTAGTAGCATGGCACCTCGTACCCGGGGTAAAGGTGCGTGTCGACGCGGACGCCGAAGCCGCCGGGCAGTAGGAGCCCGTTGACCCTCCCCGTCTGCGGCGCGAACCCTTTGTCCGGGTCGGCGGCGTTCACCCGGCACTCGATGGCATGGCCGCGGATGGCTATCTCCTCTTGCCGGAACGGAAGCGGCTCCCCGGCGGCGATGGCGATCTGCTGCTTCACCAGGTCGATGCCGGTGATGGCTTCGGTGACGGGATGCTCCACCTGGAGGCGGGTGTTCATCTCCATGAAGTAGAAGCTCCCGTCCGAATCAAGCAGGAACTCCACGGTACCCGCGTTCACGTACCCCACCGCCTTGGCGATGTCCACCGCGGCGGTTGCGATCTGCCGCCGCAGCTCATCGTTCAGTGCGACGGAGGGAGCCTCCTCGAGAAGCTTTTGGTGGCGGCTCTGCACCGAGCAGTCCCTCTCGCCCAGGTGAACCACATTGCCGTGCTCGTCCGCCAACACCTGGATCTCGATGTGCCGGGGGCCATTGAGGTACTTCTCGATGTAGACCTCCGGGTTGCCGAAGGCGGCGTTGGCCTCGCTGCGCGCCATCTCGAAGACGGATGGGAGCTCTTCCTCCGTGCGCACCACGCGAATCCCCTTGCCGCCGCCGCCCGCGGAGGCCTTGATGGCCACGGGGTATCCAATGGAGCGCGCCACCTTGATGGCATCCATTTCGCCAGAGACGGCGCCGTCCGATCCCGGTATGGTGGGCAGACCAGCGCTCTTGGCTATCGAGCGAGCTCTGGCCTTATCGCCCATTGCCTCCATTGCTTCGGGAGTTGGGCCGATGAACTTGATGCTGCATGCGGCGCACGCCTCCGCGAAGGAAGGGTTCTCCGCCAGAAAGCCGATGCCGGGGTGGATGGCGTCTGCCCCCGTGTTCATGGCGGCGGCGATGATGTTGGGCATGTGCAAGTAGCTGTCCCTGCCGGGCGGCGGTCCTACGCACACGGCCTGATCGGCGAGGCGCACGTGCAGTGCGTTCCCATCCGCCTGAGAGTAGATGGCCACGGTTGGAATGCCGAGCTCATGGCACGCGCGTATTACCCGCACGGCCGTCTCTCCGCGGCAGGCTACCAACACCTTGCTAATCATCCAGTTTCTCTTCCTCCAAGCCCGCGCATCCGCCGCAGGCCGCTAGAACCTCTCGTGCCCCGGGGTGGTGCACCAAACGCGTCCGGTCTGCGGATCGTACTGATACGGCCTGTGGCTGACGGGGCAGCTCAGCATAGACGGCGTGATGCCGGACGACGACAGCGCCGAGAGGCTTCGCGGGGGCGCCTCGTCTGTTGCCTTGCTCATCTCGATGGCTTGGCGTATGGACCTCAAGTTGCTCATGCACTCAACGGCGCTTCCCTGCTCAAGCGCCTGGCCAGGCACGGTGCGCGCCGTCGTGGGGAGGGGCATGGGCTGCTGCGCCCTCTGCTGGTGCCCCATCTTGGTCCACACAACCACAGCTATTATGGCGATGAGGGCCACGCCCACAACCAGGGCCAGCAATCCAACCTGGCCAGATTCGCGGCGGACTCTGGGCAACATCACGCACCTCCGCCCATTTGGACCAACAATGTGGCTATCTTCTTCGGACCCACCTCAAGCTCCACCGCGTCTCCGTTGACTGGCAGTTCCTCACCCGCCTCCTCGTTCAGGTTGGCTAGCCAGGCGCGCTGCATGCCGCGGACGTTGGCGGTTCCGGTCACGGTCTCTGCAGACACGTTGTAGAAGCGAAGCACGAGCAGGTCTGCGTCTTCTGCGCGCTTCACAGCGCTAAGGACTAGCTCTGGAGGATCCAGCTGCACGAAGGCGGCCGCGGGCGGCAGGTCGCCGTCGTGGTCGTCGGTTTGCACGGCGCGCATGGGTGCCACAAAGGAGTGCGCCTGGCGCCATACGCGCGCGGCGTCCCACGTGCCGCCGTGTGGTGCCAGCGCGTAGTGGAAGGTGTGTGTCCCCAGGCACTGGGCCTCCGGGGTAAGCTCGGCGCCGGGGGCGTCTCCTCCGCCGGAGAGGCGTCCAACGCACCGCAACAGGGTGAGGGCAACGCACCTGTCGCGGCCGCTGTAGACCTCGTACTCCGGCAGGCCGCGGTTCAGCACTGCCAACCCAACGCCGCCGTCGCTCACGTCGCACCACGACTGTTGGGGGTGGCTGAACGAGGCCTCGGGTCCCCACTCCGCTGGGGGCGATAGCGGGCGCTCGATCACGTCGAACTGCCCCTCTGCCCAGGACGTCCACACCGAGAGCGTGGTGGGGAACAGCACCCTCAGCCTGTGGTCTCGGGCGTTGTTGTGGACCGTGGTTTCGAACTCCAGCCTGCGGCAGCCTTCGGCCAAGAGTATGCGGGTGGTTACGGGACACTCCACCGTTTCCGGCGAGCGCGCGGAGCCATCGGGCAGGGCGCAGGCGGGAATGCGCAGGGCAAAATCGACGCGGCACACCGTGACGGGCCCTGTCTGTTCCACGGAGACGGTGCCGTGCGCGCCTGTGGACGTGACTATGGTGTCCGCCAATGGCGGCACGTATCGGTACTCGTCCCCAACGTCGCCGCCAGATTCGAGCAGGTTCAGGTCTCTCAGTTCCGCCCCGATCCGTTTGTCCATCAGCCACACCGTGCCGTTCGGGTTCACGCGAATGCGGAAGAACTCGTTCTCGATGGTGGCGTGTGTGGGCAGCAGATGGGCCGGTTGGGGGCGCGCCGGCTGCTTGCCGCCAACCACCTTGAAGGTGGCGTACCCCAAGCCGGGCACGTCTCGGGCGACGAAGCCCACGCGGAACCGCCGAACCGGCATCACCATGGGCAGCTCAACGGGGGAGAGCACCCGCTTGTAGCAGATGCGGCTTTCCAGAACGGTGGCGGGGACGGCGTCATCTGCATCGTCTCGGATTGTGATGGAGGTGACGTCCTTGCTGCGATCGATGGTCGGCTCGCCGCGGCTTGGCTCGCCCAATGGGAAGTCAACCACGGCCTCCACGTGGTCGGTGCGCTGCCAGGCTACGGGGTTGAGCACCACCAGGTTGGTGACCCGCGCGCCATCGGATGCGACCGTCTCGACAGCCTGGGTGTCAACCCGCGCTGTTAGGTGTGCGATCGCTCGGTCAAACAGCTCCTCGCCCACCTGCTGAACCCTTTGGAAGCGAGGCATCATCTCGCGGTGCACCTGGTCGATGGAGCAGCCGCAGATGGAGTCGTGGGGGTGGTTCTGCATCAGCAGCTTCCAGGCGTAGGTGAGGAAGTCGAGCGGGTACTGTGCGCCAAGCGCCCAAGCCCAGGTGCAGAAAGGCTCTGCGTAGCGCTCAAGAAGGGTTTGGCAGCGCTCGTTGGCCTGCTTGAGGTAGATGCGCGTGGAGAGGGTGCCCGCCAAGACGCTGCCGTGTCTATCCTCTCGAAGCTCGCCGGCAACAACGGGGAGGCTCTGGGCTTGCTGCTTGATGGCCTCTACGTAGGCGGGCAGGGTGCTGTGGATCAGCTTGTCGGGCTGGAGGGCATCCGATACGGCCGCGATGGCAGCAGAGAGGTCCGTCTGAGCCTCGAGGTGGTCCACGCCGTTCATCAGAAGCAGGTGGGAGGTGGCGGCGTGTGGGAGCATTGCGTCCTTCAGTCGGCGGATGTAGGGCAACCCCGCTTGGGGATCGGCGGGGATATGCTGGGCGTTGTTGTACCACAGCGCCATGAGCGACGCAATCACTCTGGTGCCGTCTGGCGACTCCCACCAGAACTCCATCTTGCGGCCCGGCGCGAGGCCGAACCCACGTCCGAAGACGCAGTTATCGATCCCGAAGCCAGCGAAGATCTGCGGCATCTGGGAGATGTTGCCGAACTGATCGGGGAGGTAGCCCACCTTCATCACGGGCCCGAAGGACGCGGCGACGCGATGGCCAACGAGGAGGCTGCGGATGGTGGATTCGCCGGAGGTGAGGAACTCGTCGTTGAGCTGGTACCAGGGGCCCACCAAGATGCGGCCTTCTCGGATGAAGCGCTCCAACTCGCCGCGCATATGGGGGCGTATCTGCAGGTAATCCTCCAGCACTATGGTCTGCGCGTCCAGGTGGAAGTACCTGAACTGCGGGTCCGCCGCGAGAAGGGCCAAGAGGTGGTCTATCAGATCCACCAGGCGCATACGAAACTGCTCGTGGGTAAGGTACCACTCTCTGTCCCAATGGGTGTGGGAGACGACGTGCAGGGTTACTGGTTCGCTCAAGTGCACCACCTCACAAGGCCCGGGAGCCCGCCACGATTATAGCATGTTCGTGCCCATATGCCACTGTGCGTTGGTTGCTAGCTACGGCAGCGGCCGCGACACCGAGCCATTCTACTGCCGGTAGGCGGATCAGTCAAACGCGGGCTGCAAAGGCGGGGGCTGCGGGTGTGGGGCGTTCCGGAACTGCGCTGCGCTTCGGCAATGGTTACCTGCCCCTTACATCCAACGCGTTGAGGGAGATGAAGCCGAGCGTGCCGGATCTTTGACAGGCGAACGGCGAGTTGGCGGCCGGGCTTGCCCACGGGTTGTAGCGCGCTGCTCTTGCTCAAAGGAGCAGGGGTGTGAAGCTGGTGGAAAACGAACCGCCGACGCCGCCCGGCTGGGGGCTAGGACGAAAGGGCGTTGTCCGCGGCTAGCACCGTTGGGCGCGGAGTGACGCGGCGAAGCAGCACGACAATGTCCTCTCGGAACGCGGGCAGCTCGATGGCGAGGCGGTTGTCGCTGTAGGCCGCGGCTTCTCCGGCGAACACCCCGGCCTGCGGGTCGTACCACTGCACCAGATAGTTCCCGGGGTCCACCCGAAGCACGGCCTTATGGCCGGACCCCTCGCCGATGCAGTACGCCACCATCTCGGCATGGGAGCCGCAGCAGTACACCTCGCAGGTGGCCTGGGCCACCGCCTCAGGCAGGGGGGCCATACGCCACCACTCCAGCTCTTGCGCGAAGGAGACCAGGTGCCTCACCCACGGCAGCCCGTCTCCCGGCTCCAAGGGCTCGCGCCCGCTTAGCGACGGCATGCCCCCGCCCACGAAGCAGGTCCAGAACCAGCGCCGCTCCTGCACCGAGGCGGGCTCGCCTGCGGAGTCTGGCGCGGCTGCGATCACCGGGTCAGCGGCCATGGGTCTGCCGAGGGGCCAGTGAGCGTGAAGGAAGCGCGCGGCGGCCCCAGGCTCGGCGGCTACCGCCGCGGCGATAACGTCCGCCTGGCGGTTGGTAGATGGCTCGGCGTCAGGCGGCGCAGGCTCGCGTCCGATGGCGGCGACCGGGCCAGAGGCCAGGTGGCGATATGGGTCATGCTCCGTCAGAAACGCCAGCCACTGGTTGCCGCTCTGCGAGGCGTCGGCGTCGGCGTCTGCCCCAGGTGCTGCGTCTGGTTCTGCCAAGTGGTAGCACACGTTCCAGTACGCCGCCGTGCGAGCGGCGAGGTAAGCCACGTACTGCGCCTGCCAGCGCTGGGTCATGTGCACGCTGGAGGTCTGGGCCCAGTACGGCCCTCCGAACGGCACCAGGTCCACCACGATCTCCCTTGCGGCGGCGGCCGCCAGCACCCTATCGAGCAGATTCCAGAAGCGCAGGTCGAACTGAGCGAGATCTGGCGTTCCGGTAACTGGGTCTACGGTCCAAGGGATCAGGGCGGATTGCGTCCACTCGGATGGGAGCAAGCGCAGCTTCATACGGTTGACGCCGTGACGCACGAGGGCATCCAGGTAGGAGAGCCAGCCCTGCATCACGGGGCTCTCGTCTGCGGGGAGCGAGGCTTCAGCGGGGGCAAGGGCGCGGGGCTCGCCGCCAAGGCCCAGGCACCACTTGCCGCTCTGGAAGCGGAGGCGTTGGGGGAACTCCGCATCAGCCAACAGCAAGCCGGTTGGCGCGCCGCCGTGGCATTGGAGCAGCCCCTCCGCAGGGCCAGTGGGCAGGTGCGCCCGCCACTGCCACGTGCCGATCTCATCGGGGGCGAAGCGCACCTTCCACACGTCTTCGCCCGCGTGGAAGCCGTGCAAGCCTATGGGCCTGCCCGTGGGAGAAGTGAACTCGGCGACAACCTGCACGTCCGTGTACGGGTTGGCCGGGCGCTGCAGGTGGAAGAACAGCTCAACGCGCTGCCAGAGCTCCACCTTTTGATCACACACAGGCCAACACCCCTTTCGATCGACGCTGCAACGCACAAGCGCTGCCTTAGGTACCTTCGGCGCCGATGCTTCGCAGCCCTCCTCGGGCCCAGGACCAGACCGGGGCTTGGGGGCTTGGGGTCTGCTGGATGGTTTCGAAGGGGCGCCGGCTTGAGGTGGGAGCTCACTGGTGGAGATGGTGCCTGGCAGCTCTTGTGTGATCGAAGAAGCGGTTGGGCAAGGCTCGTAGCTGCCCTCACCCCGGCGATGGAAGAGGCGGTTGAGCCAGTGAGTTCCCCTCACCCCGGCTTCGCCACCCCTCTCCCACTTGCGGGGAGAGGGGAGCTGGGGGGAGTGTGTGAGGTTGTGGTTGGTTGTGTAAGCTA
>Ga0078972_1000880_pt1 | contig 28119 bp, 33 predicted proteins | sample YelNatPaOPGAMG01_FD_67568 | JGI IMG/M metagenome (GOLD analysis project Ga0078972, IMG submission 67568) | Hot spring thermophilic microbial communities from Obsidian Pool, Yellowstone National Park, USA - OP-RAMG-01 (SPADES assembly) (version 2) | ecosystem: Environmental > Aquatic > Thermal...
CCACCGTCCCAGGAGGGAGGAATAACACCGCCCAGGGCGACTATAGTTTCGCCGCCGGGTATCGGGCAAAAGCCAACCACCAAGGCGCCTTCGTCTGGGCTGATTCTACCGATGCTGACTTCGCCTCCACCGCCGCTAACCAGTTCGCCGTGCGGGCGACGGGTGGGGTGAGTTTCACCACCGGCAGCACCACGGACTTTCGGGTCAACGGCAACACCGTCTGGCACGCCGGCAACGACGGCCCGGGCTCCGGCCTGGACGCCGATACATTGGACGGACTCCACGGGAGCCAACTGGCTCTTAGGGCTTACAACGGGATTGTCCCCCATGATCAAAGTGTCACCATTGAGATCCCGCACTATACCCCCTTCACGCTTCATCTGGCCAGTGGATGGCCTAACGTTGGCGGGGTCGCCTTTGTCCAGGGGTTTGAAAATGACTACTATGTGGCCATAACATACATCGCATACAATGGCGATGGGACAAGTTCGTATGGTGGCGCTGAATGTTATGAGGGGAACAACACCACTCTCCTCACCTTTGGAACTAGCGGCTATATCTACACGGTTCGGTGCCCTGAAGAGGCCTCCGGTCCGCATAACCTTGTTCTCACCGCCACAGGCGAAGTAGAATTGCGCTACTCGCTGATGTACTAACGAGGAGGTGGCAAATGAGGCAAACGACGCTTTTTCTAGCCCTGATCGCCTTCATCCTCCTGTCCTCCGTCGCTTTCGCCCAATCAGGCGGCGGCTACGACCTGACCTGGAGCACGGTGGACGGCGGCGGGTACACCTGGAGCGAGGGCGGTGGGTATAGCTTGGGCGGCACGGTCGGCCAGCCGGATGCCGGAGCGATCTCTGACGGGAGCTACACCCTGGCCGGCGGCTTCTGGGGCGGTGGGTTGATCCCATACCGCATCAACCTGCCGTTGGTGCTGCGGAACTATTGACCCTCACCCACACCCTTCGCCCCAGCCTCTCCCAAAATTGGGAGAGGCTGGGGATTGGGGGTAGATGAGGTGTCATCCGGGCCAACCATTGGAAAGGACACGGTGGCGTTGAGAGACAAGACTCCCACCATTGAACAGCGATGTGGTGTGCGTTGTAAGGGGATTTATTGCTTAACATTGGGCTAGCCTGTTTGTTCATGGCTCTGAGTATAGGGTTTCTGACCATTGCCGGACTGCGGATAACGGGAATCTCCAGCTGTGGATGCCAGTATAGCCCTCTGCAGCCTTCCCCGGGACATAGAAGGCGACCTGCCGCGTCAAATCGGATCGTACCAAGACATTGGAGCGGATGAGGTACGATTCCTGATTTCCCTTCACCTACCATCCTACACGATTGTCAAGAAGCTTAAAATTACTTTGTGTTAAGCAAAATGAAAATATTCCAAAAGCCAATCATTTTCTCAAATGAGAATGTTACTGAACGAAGATTCCAGTTGACGATTCCCGTTTTCTTTGGTATCATGCCTTGCACGAATTTGGTCATTCATTTCGGTTTAATATTGAGAAAGGAGTAGCTTATCAGCGCAGGAAATTTCCGGGTAAACGAAACCATCAAAGTCCCTCAGGTACGGCTCATTGGGCCACAAGGCGAAAACATCGGTGTAGTTTCCATCGAAGAAGCCAATCGCATTGCTCGTGAAGCCGAGCTCGATTTAGTAGAAGTAGCTCCCAATGCCGACCCACCAGTATGTAGGGTGATGGATTTCGGAAAGTTTATTTACGAACGCACCAAGAAAGAACGTGAAGCACGTAAGGCGCAAACAAAAATTGAAATAAAAGAAATTCGATTGCGACCTAAAACCAATGAGCACCATCGCTCACTTAAACTCCGCGATGCACGAAAATGGCTCGAGGAGGGGATGAAGGTCAAAGTACGCATCCGTTTTCGCGGTCGAGAAATTACTTATCCAGAGATTGCTTTGGAAGACCTTAAAGCGGTTGCCGAAGAACTCTCCGACCTGGCAGTGGTTGAACAAGCACCTGCATTGGAAGGTCGAACGATGCTGATGGTTCTGGCACCTGGAAAACAACAGAAGAAAAAAGAATCGGTTAAAAACTGATCGAATAAGCTACACCGTTCAATGCGAATCCCCGCGGAGGATTGCTCATCCGCGGTATTTTGTGTGAGAGGAGAAAGACTGTGCCGCGTAAGAAAACTGACGGTAAATATAAATTGAAAACCCATAAAGCGACTGCGAAACGCTTTCGTCTAACCGGGTCGGGAATGCTCGTGCGCACGAAAGGCGGAAAAAGCCACCTGCGCCGCCGCACTTCCAAGCGCACAAAGCGATTGCTCCAGGAAATGATCCCGGTCAAGGGGCGCGGAATCATCAAACGAGTCCATCGTCTGGCTCCAAACCTGGAAAAATAATATTCATTTCGTTTATGCGGCCGTTGAGTGCATGCAACGGGTGAGATTCCCTCGCCGGCGCTCAGGGGTACGCAGGAGAGTAGAAAATGGCAAGAGTAAAAACAGGACCGTATCGAAAGCAGCACCATAATAAAGTGCTCAAAATCACACAAGGGCAATTTGGCACTCGCCATCGTCTGTTCCGACGGGCAAATGAAGCGATGCTGAAAAGCCTTTGGTACGCTTACCGCGATCGGCGAACCCGCAAAAGAGATTTGCGCAACCTTTGGATCGCGCGCATCAATGCCGCAGCACGCGCCAATGGTACTACCTATAGCCGCTTGATCCATGCCATGAAGGAAGCCAAAATAGCCTTAAATCGCAAGATGCTGGCGGATTTGGCTGTGCGGGATCCCAATGCCTTTACCGCGGTAGTTTCCAAAGCGCTCCATTCATAAGAAGCGATTTAAACGAAATCAATTTTCGCACAAATTCCACATGAAATAAGCGGGGTTATTTCTGTTGTGGTATTTGTGCATTTAATTTGATTCCACCCAGCCCGCACCTACATGGATAATTTATCGTATATAAAAGTATAATAGCGTGTGTTAGGAGGATCCATGGACAGTAAAAACAGACGAAAAATTCAAACAGCCCCGAACAGCGGTTTTTTTAATGATCTCTCAGCTCGCATTAAATTAATCCTTCGCCTCCTTGCTGATAATCGCATTAACCCTTTGCTTAAGTTATTGCCGATTGCATCTCTCGTTTATCTCATCCTGCCCGATTTAGCCCCCGGTCCAATTGACGATGCAATGGTAATTTGGCTGGGAGCATATCTATTCGTGGAATTATGTCCCCAAGAAATCGTAGAAGAACACCTGCGAGCTATTCATCGCTTCATCAACGGACAAAATCAAGAAAGCGGTACACCCGAAATAAAAGAAGAAGATATTACTGATGCTGAGTTCTGGGAAGAACCGAAGTGAGCACATCGTTATGAAACCGCAATGGTTAAATAAAATTAGGCTTTTAGGAGTGCTCATCTTTGTTCTCGCAGCCTGTTCACCGTTAACAAACCTACCAACACCCAGCACATTTCCACTACTCTCCCAAACCTCCTCTCCCACATCGACTCCTTTTTCTAAAGCTTTCCCCATTACAAGCACGCCAATCGAAATTTCGGTCACCTCAACCTCCACCCCAACCCCTCAACCCTCAATTCATTTTGCGGTAATTGGGGATTATGGCTCTGGCGATAACAATGAAGCACGCGTGGCTGAATTGGTTAAAAGTTGGCAACCCGATTTTATTGTCACAACTGGTGATAATAATTATCCAACTGGTTCCGCAAACACAATCGATGAGAATATCGGTCAGTTTTACCATGAATACATCGCACCATATCACGGGAAATATGGCAAAGGAGCGGTCAACAACCTTTTCTTTCCCACCCTTGGCAATCACGACTGGATGAGCCAAGCCGCACAACCGTATCTCGATTATTTTCAATTACCAGGAAATGAACGGTATTATGATTTCACCTGGGGGGTCGTTCACTTTTTTATGTTAGATAGTGACTCCAATGAACCAGATGGTGTGGGTAGCAGTTCAATCCAAGCACAATGGTTGAAAGAAAAACTCCAATCATCGACTTTACCATGGCAGTTGGTAGTGATGCATCACCCACCTTATACATCCGGATTACGCGGAGCTGTAGAATGGATGCGCTGGCCGTTTCAAGATTGGGGAGCAGATGCAATACTATGTGGTCATGATCATTATTATGAACGATTGATAGAAAATGGATTAGTGTATTTTATCAATGGCGCAGGTGGTGGAAGCTTATATGATTTCGGGGAACCAACCGAAGGCAGCCAGAAGCGATTTAATGGCGAGCATGGGGCAATGCTCGTCACAGCGGATGCAAATGGCTTGATCTTTCAATTTTTTTCCTCCTCCGGTAAATTGATTGACCAATACGAAATAAAAAAATCTCCATAATGCGGTGCTGCTTGGTTGTTTAGGTTTTTTAACCCTAAATAAAGGATTATTTGTTAATTTCCGCACATAATACAAAACATAAGGACAACATAATATAACATTCATTGTGATGTTTATGATTGTTTTTATATCCGTTATCCTCTTGACTTTGAACATAATCTACTATATAATTTTTGTTAGAAAAAAACGGTTTTATTTGGATATCTAGGAGAATAAATATTTAATGGTTATGGCTTAGCGTTGTTTCTTCCATCTCACTTATCCCTGATCACGCATTTTCATAATTTAGAAAGGCGGTGATATAAAAACTTATTTTGTTTTGAAACCAACAAATTCAATCCAAGAACTAATTTCCCCAAAAAAGGAGTCTGAGATGAAAAGAGCCTTCCAAATCCTCATAAGCATGTTGTTTATTGCTTCTTCTGTATTGCTCGCCGCGGGTTGCGCACCAAAACAGCCTAGCGAAACCTCACAACCACAAGCTCAACCAACAAAACTGACAATATGGATAAATGGACGGGATAGTTTTATCGGTCCCAACGAACAAAAATTATCCCAAGACCAATGGTACATCTCCAAGGCGTTCAAGCGATTCGAACAAGCTAATCCAGGCGTTACGGTTGAAATGACTGTGTCCTCCGATGCTTTACAAGCTCACCAAACTTTCCGTACCGCTGGATTAGCTGGGAACGCACCGGATATCGCCAACTTGTGGGCAGGCCAATTTATTTTTGCCCTCAAGGACGTCATCACCCCCATTACCCAATATATACCGAAAGAAGACCTGGAGAACATTAATGGTTGGGACACCGTGACCCTGGATTTCAAACAAGGTAATCCGATTATTGGTTATCCGGTACCCAACAACCAAGTTTGCTTTTTCTTATATAACAAGAAAATTATTCAGGAAAGTGGGTTAGATTTTGAGAACAATCCACCCCGCACCGCAGATGACTTCTTGGCTGCTATGGAAAAAATTAAAAGCAAAGGTTACCTTCCAATGGCAGCGGACGAAGGACAGGGTTACACATATTATTTCTTCTATATAGCTGCCTATTGGTGGGTACAGCAAAACGGAATAGAACCAATCCTCGCCGAAGATCAAGGCAAGAGCAAATTCGCCGATGACCAGGCGTTATTAGCCGCCTTAGACCTTTACCATAAAATCTATGCCCTTGGCTATATGAATCAAGACGCAGCCACATCCGGCGATTCCTGGAACAAATTCTTACAAGGACAGGTCGCATTATTCCCGAACGGTTCATTTGGCGTAAAAGACGCTCAGGATGCCTTAGGGGAAGAAAATGTTGGAGCTATTTTACCCCCCGATATTTCCACCACCGCGAAAATTAAAAACAGTCTAATCGGTGGGCCAGGTCAAAGTATGGTCGTATCGAAGAATTCCAAAAATGTGGAATTAGCGGTGAAATTGATGTCCTTCTTGAATTCGAAATCAGAAGTGTTGCAATTCAATCAAACCCAAACGGTCGTACCAGTTCGGAAGGACCTAACGGAAGCAGAATTGAATTTAAAACCTGGTTCCATTGCAGCAAAAATGTTCCAATGGGGTCAGAATTATGTTTTCTGGGTGGACAATTCCCTGTCGCCCCAAGTCGTGGATGACTTCAATAAACTACTTCCCTTGGTCTTAACTGGTAAAATGACGCCGGCTGAGTTCACACAACAATTGGACAAAGATAAAGTTCAACCTTAATGTATCTGCGAGGCTGGGGTATGCTCAATACGCATGAAGATACCCCAGCCCAATGTCTTTTCTTAAATAACGTGGTATAAAATGATTAAATACCCGAGAGACAAATCACCCTTATCATTTAGTCTACTTATAAAGTTATGAACATTCCAATCACTCGTAGGTTTCATTTGAGCTGGCGCCATATCAAATCTATTCAAGGAATATTATCGGTCATTCCTGTTCTTTTCATTATGATATTTATCCGCTTCTATCCTATTCTGGCTGCTATTTATCGCAGTTTCACCGATTGGGATGGTCTATACCGTAATAATTGGGTCGGGCTAAAAAATTACATAGATATCTTCACCAATAGCCCATTTTGGACGCTGCTGCGCAATAATGCAGTTTTATTGATTAGCGTTCCTTTACAAATCGTTTTAGGGCTTTTTGTGGCTGTCTTGCTATATGAAGAAGTAGCCGGGTGGCAATTCTTTCGAACGATTGTTTATGTCCCTCAAATCATCTCGGCAGTGATTATCGGTTATCTCTTTCGGATTGCATTTGGATTAGATGGGCCAATTAACCTGGTGCTCCGTAAATTGAGTCTCGATTTTCTTGCCATTGAATGGCTTGGACATAGTGCCTCGGCATTATTTGTCTTGGTGCTTTGTTTAACCTGGTTTTCTATCGGTTGGCAGGCAATTGTCATCCTAGGCGGTATGTCCAAAATTTCACCCGATGTTATCGAAGCTGCAACCGTGGATGGCGCTAATTTCTGGCAACGTACTTTCTATATCATCGTCCCGATGATTTCGCGCACACTCGAATACGGGGTAATAATGTCTATGGTATGGACATTCACCGGTATCTTTGCTTTCATATATTCGATTACCTATGGTGGTCCCGGTTACGAAACTTCTACAATCGATTATATGATTTATACCAAATTCTACCAAGCCAGTGCAAACTATGGATTCGCTTGTGGTTTAGCAGTGATCTTATTAATCATTATTCTCATCCTAACTATCGCAGAGATGCGATTTACCAACAAAGTCAGTGAATGGGAATAAACCAGATAACACCATGAAACGACTGAAACAAAAAATCTCCCGTACTATTATCTTCCTTCTCCTTCTCTTTTTAGCGATATCAAACCTCTATCCATTGGTTTTTATGTTCATTAACTCGCTAAAGACCCATACTGAATACCTCAAAAACCCTTTTAGTCTTCCTAATTTTCAACATCTGGCCTGGGAAAATTATCAAACGATGATCAGCCAGTTTAAGATTTTTAATTTATTCAAAAATACCTTTATCATCTCCACTTTCACAATCATATTTATCTTATTGTTTGGGATCATCGCCAGTTATGCATTCTCAAAATTAAAATTCCTTGGTAGTGATGTCATTTATTTCTTGATCATTTCGAGTATGTTTGTGCCCGTGCAGGTAACCATTATCCCTATTTACATGTTATTTTCTAAGCTTCACCTGGTTAACACCTACTGGTCTGTCATTCTCACATATTTAGGTATGTTCTTATCCGAAGCCATTTTGTTGTTAACCGCCGCTTTCCGCGGTATTCCCGATGAGCTTATCGAAGCAGCCGAGTTAGATGGAGCTGGCTATGTGGATGTAATTCGTTACGTCATTGTCCCTATGGGTAGACCAGCAATCATCTTATGTATTATTTATTATTTTATCGTCACCTGGAACGATTTGTTCACACCGATGATTTTGATCCAAGACATGAACCTCCGTACGGTTATGGTCGCTTTAGCAGCATTAATTTCTCGTTATTCGGGTGACCCAACCTTTCAGTTTGCTGGTTTGGTGCTGGCAGCAATCCCTGCAATCCTCGTTTATGCGTTGTTCCAACGCTACATCATCAAAGGGATCGGTGCCGGCGCCACTAGGTAATGATTATTTTCGAATTTTCATTATGGGTAATCAATTTTCAATGATAATGAATAAGACAGAAACATTATCAAAATTACAAATTATTGATAACATTGGGTATCGTTGAATTTACGGAAAGACATGAAGGTGATTATGAGAAATAATGATTCAAATGAATATACCGCAGCGGAACGGCGCTCCCAGATTGCCCAGATGGTCATTGAAAATGGGAAGGTTTTCGTTTCCGATCTCGTGAAAAAGTTCCATGTCACCGAAACTTCTATTCGCCGTGATCTCATCATCCTGGAAGAAGATAAACGTCTAAAGAGAGTCCATGGTGGGGCTGTAGCTATCCCGGCAAATTTCCGTACCGACACATTCGTTGAAAAAGAAAAGCTGCATATCAAAGCGAAAGCGGCGATCGGTAAAGCTGCGGTGGAGATGATCCATCAAGGGGATATCATCCTTATTGCTTCTGGAACAACCACACTTCAAATTGTTCGGGCTATCCCTAATTCTATGCGCATGAACAATCTCATTACGATGGTCAGCAACTCTCTCCCCGTAGCCCAAGAAATCCTCAAATGGCCCTCCCCCAATCTCACCATTCTCGGTGGACTCTTCTTACCAGATTATCAAGCCACAATTGGTCCGCAAACCATTGAACTGTTAGGGGATATCACCGCAGATATCGCCTTTCTCGGTGCTGATGGCTTGACATTAGATGGTGGGGCAACTACTGCCAATGTCCTCATGGCAGAAGTAGACCGCAGGATGGTTGAAAGGGCAAGAAAAGCAGTGCTCGTCGCCGATAGCTCAAAAATCGGGAGAGCTGGCTTTGTCCCTATCAAGCCAATTAGTGCTTTTCACGTCTTCATCACGGATAGCGATGCGCCGCCAGAATTCATTGAAGCTGTCCGTAACCTTGGCGTCGAAGTTATTATTGCCCAATGAGCCATAGCGATGATTGAAGTAGAACATCATTCCACTTATCACCTCAGCGCGGGAAACATTGAGTTAGATTGTTTATCAAAAGCTGGCCCACGCATTATCGGTTTGAGTTATAAAGGGTCGAGAAATTTACTCGCCGAAGTTCCACAGATTGCTACGCCAACCCCATTTGGAGATTACCATTACATTGGTGGTCATCGTCTATGGCATGCACCAGAATCAATGCCCCGTTCATATATCCCCGATGACGAAGGCGTTACACTGATAGAATTAGCGAATGGTGTCCTCCTCGATGGGAAAACCGAACCAGCCACGCATATCCACAAACAAATTGTTATTCAGATAAACCCCCAACACCCCGAAATAACAGTTCAACACACCCTTATTAACGAAGGTTTGTGGGAAATCGAACTTGCCCCATGGGCAATAACCATGTTTCGTCATGGCGGCGTGGCAATTTTACCAATGCACCACCCCATTTCACAGGATAACCTGTTACCCAATCGCCATATCGCCCTGTGGAGTTACACCCATATTAATGATTCCCGCCTGACCTTGACCGACGAGTTCATCCTTGTCAAACCAATGGCGGAGCATGGGCCCTTCAAAATAGGCACCTTTAACCAAAGTGGCTGGATCGGCTATTGGATAGATGAGATCCTCTTCCTTAAGCGTTTCGATGTTTTCCCCAATCGACTTCATCCAGATCACAATTCCAATGCAGAAATTTATTGTGATGAACATTTCATTGAACTGGAAAGCATCGCCCCGCTCACCAAAATTAAACCAGGCGATTCCATCACCCACATCGAAACCTGGGAATTTTTCGATCAATTAGATCAGCCCTTTCTACCGCCAAATATCATTCGTATTATCCAGACACTGAAATAGATTTGCTATTACCCTTGACAGAATTCAAATTCTCATGATATATTAATGTTATTCTAATCTATTATTAATTTTAGGAGCAAGTTTAATGTCAACAACCGTACTCAATTATTCACAGAAGTGCAATGCCGTTAGCGGAAACGGTAATTTGCCTTCTCGGAGTGCGCCTGTTGATTAGACTCCTCTAAAAGAGCTTCGCAAGCAGCCACGGTGCACTTCCGCCCGTGGCTGTTTTTATTATAGTGTTATTGCGCCACGGGATTTCCTGCGGCGCATTTTGTTTTGAAATGGAGATCATGTGGAGTGTGTGACATGATTACAATCGAACCAATCGAACCATCACGATCAAAACCCAAGCCATCCCCCGAGAGAAGGAAAAATCGGGTTGGCTCCAATAACGGATTTCGTAAACACGCGCTCAATGATAGGACGCTGGACTACGATGGGGCGAGTATTTCGGATTCAATTTCAGAAAGAATGGAGAACTCGCAACCAACCGGAATTCAACCCGGCTCACAAAAATCCTCTTGGATCCAGAGAGCGTGGTGTTTTTTATCCAATGCCTTTTCGGATAAACCATCCCCTCGCGAATAACCAGCAGGACTATGTTGGTTATTCGCGATCGGATTAACTTTTCGAAGTATGATATACAAGGATAAACTAAAATGGAACAAGCATCAATAAAGGAGCAAAAATTGAGACTCTATTCCGCAAAACCAGACACGAATGCAATCCTTAACCCTTTGTTACTCTGGTTTATGCTGGCTATGGTATTGGCAAATATTGGCGGTAATATGTATGGTCCGCTATTACCACTATATTTAAAATCATTAAATGCAAATATCACACAAATTGGTTTATTTTTTACCCTATCCCAAATCATTCCCCTCGGGCTTCAAATCTTAGGAGGTTGGATCTCCGATTCCCTTGGCCGTCTGCGAAGCATCGCTATTGGAAGTGTAGCCGGAGTGTTATCGTATGTTGGTTTAATCCTCGCTCCAAGCTGGCAATGGATATTACTAGGAGAAGGTTTAGGAGCGATCACGCGTTCACTGGTTGCCCCAAGTTTTGGTGCATTTATCGCCGAACAGTCAGCCGAGCAAAACAGAGCGCGCGTCTATGGCATCACGAACACTATATTTATGATCGTTTCGGTTATTGGGCCTCCCCTTGGGGGATTCTTGGCTTATCGTTTCGGATTCCGTTTCATGCTGATCTGCGCCGGCATCGTTTATACCATCGCAACACTGATACGAGTAGCCATGGCGCGCCAGGCTGCTCTAAACCAAGAAAAGCATCCCCAACAATTAACCTTACAAAGCTTGAAGGTGAATTTAGGTTTAATGTTCTCATTAATCATTGCCGGGGGTTTGGTCACTTGGATTTTAATCACCGATGGAATCCGCGATATAGCTTATGCACTTTCTAATAACCTTCTACCAATTTACTTGCAAGAGGATGGTGGGCTAAATGTTCAACAAATTGGAGTGCTGGAAGCGGTATTTGGCGTTTTTATGATGATTACTACCCTGCCGGCTGGATGGTTAGCCGATCAAAAAGGAGAACGAGTTGGAATTGCAAGTGGTTTCCTGATCCAGTTTGTAGCGTTACTTATATTCGTCCATTCTCACCATTTCTGGGGTTTCGCACTAGCCTGGTCATTATTAGGCATTGGCGTAGGATTAATGGCGCCAGCTTATGATTCCCTGGTCAGCAAAGCCTTCCCAGCAAAATTGCGTGGCACTGCTTTTGGATTATTTGAAACCAGCTTAGGGATCTTCTCTTTGCCCGCCCCAGCGATTGGAGCGCAATTGTATGAACGGTTTGGAGCACGGTTCCCCTTCCGGTTAACGGCTTATCTAGCCCTGGCCACGGTGGTTCCGGCATGGCTTAAATTCAAGCTACCCCATAATCAAAAAGAGACAATAAGTGAGAAATGAGGATTCGATGAAAACAAAATGGAAGCGTTTCGCGACCATTGGGGATTCAGCCCAGATGCGGAAGACCCATTGGAGGCCTGGCTGGAAAGCCCACACTTTGACCCGTCCCTCTGGAGAGTAGCCTGGCAAGATGACGAAGTTGTCGGTATGGTTCTGAGCTTTATTGATCAGGATGAAAACGCAGCATATGGAAGAAAACGCGGTTATACGGAGAACATTGCCGTAAGACGGCCCTGGCGGAAGAAGGGCGTTGCCCGAGCGTTAATTGCTGCCAGCCTGAAAGCGCTTAAAGAACGCGGCCTGGAAGAAGCTGCGCTAGGGGTTGATACGCAAAACCTTTCGGGGGCTTTTCGGCTGTACGAATCCATGGGCTATCGGCATGTCAAGCGGTTTAGCTCGATGCGCAAGGAAATTTCTCCTGTGTGCTAAACAACTACCTGTGGAACCGTTTTTTGATATGGGATGAGATACTTCTTCCAGCGATTCAACTGGACTGGAAGGGCGGAAGAGAGAGTGTATCTCACCATCTGAACAGTTGCCCAGTTTAGACGCCATCAGGAGGTAGCCTCATCTCAAAACTTTATGTTGGTGTAAAATAGGTGGCAACGCTATTTTTTCATCATAGATATATCCATCATGGAGCAGCGTGCATGACCATCCGAGCATTGATATTTGATTTTGGCGGTGTGTTATTACGTACCGAAGACCAAACGCCACGTATAGCATTAGCAGAAAAATTCGCCATCAGCAAAAGCGAGCTAGAATACCTGGTCTTCTCTAGTCCTTCCTCTTATCAGGCGATGGTTGGAGAGATATCTGCCCTCCAGCATTGGCAAACTGTCGCAAAAACACTAAACATGAATTCTCAAAAGATCATCGACCTCCGCAATCAATTTTTCTCTGGTGACCGGCTCGACTTTAATCTGGTGACTTATATACAGCACATGCGTAAAGATTATAAGATCGGGCTCTTGAGCAATGCGTGGGATGATCTGCGTTCCCTACTGAAAGAGGAATTTGGCATTTTAGGGGTCTTCGACGAAGTGATTATTTCTGCAGAGGTTGGCTTGATAAAACCCGACCCCCGTATCTATCAACTTGCAGCCGAGAAGCTCTCCATTCCAACAAATCAGGCTATTTTTATTGATGATGTCGCAGAAAATGTCGAAGCTGCCCGTAAAAGCGGGATGTTTGCAATACAATTCCGATCCCCATCCCAGATCATCCCTGAAATCAATCAGATACTTGGAGAACAGCGAAATGGATCTAAACCAATTAACCATTAAAGGCGCACTTCTCGCCATCGAAAGAAAAGAATTTGCTCCCATTGATTTAACTAATGCCGTGTTGGAACGAATCGACCGTTTAAATCCACGTCTCAATTGTTATCTTAATGTTTATCGCGATGCTGCACTTGAACAAGCGCGTGAGAAAACCAACCGCTGGCATAACAACAAAAAAGCGCTCACAGCTCTTTTTGGCATACCAATGGGATTGAAGGATCTTTTTGCCATTCGAAATCTGCCATTGCGGGCGGGATCGCTGGTGTGGCAAAATAATATCCCGAAAGAGGATGCCTTCGTAGTGCAAAAACTGCGACGCGCTGGTGCAATATTCATTGGCCACCAAAACATGCATGAGATTGCTCTTGGCGTAACGACAGTCAATCCCCATTATGGTGCATGTCACAACCCCTGGAATCTTGAACGTATTAGCGGAGGTTCATCCGGAGGTTCCGCGGTTGCCGTTGCCAGTAGTTTATGCCTTGGAGCTCTTGGAACCGACACAGGTGGTTCGATTCGTATTCCCGCCGGTTTATGCGGCGTTGTCGGTTTTAAACCCACCTTCGGCCGCGTAAGCGTAAGAGGCGTCTTACCGCTCAGCTGGAATCTCGACCATGTAGGTCCCCTCGCCAAATGTGTGGAAGATGCTGCCATTTTATATCATGTCATCGCCGGATATGATGATCACGATCCTTATTCCGCCCCTAAATCCATAAATAAAACCTTTCACCCCGCATTGGATTCCTTGCAAGGAGTAAAAATAGCCCTAGCCAGCGATGATTTCTTTACCGATGCAGATCCAGAAGTTATCCAGGCAGTGCGTAATGCCGCTGCTGCCTTTGAAAAATTAGGAGCAATCGTTGAAGAATGTGCATTTCCTGATGGTCTCCTGGCCGCACAAACCAATTCACAGATGGTTATCAGCGATGCAGCCGCCCTTTATGAGCAAGATCTGAATGCCCATCCGGAATTATTTGGTGAAGATATCTTACAAAGATTGCGCAATGGTGCTATGGTCACATCAAGCCAATATGTCCACGCCCGCCATACTCAAACCATCCTCCGTAAGAAATTCAACGACTTTTTCCGTAATTATGATATTTTATTGACCCCTACGACTCCCATCACTGCGCCATTAATCCAGGGAGAAAATGCGCTGGAACGGGCTAAAACCCTAACCCGTTTCACAGCGCCATTTAACTTAAGCGGTTTACCCGCATTAACCATGCCATGCGGATTTGATTCACAAGGATTGCCAATTGGATTGCAATTAGTCACCCGTGCCTGGAATGAAGAAAAGTTACTGCAAGTCGCATATATATACGAACAAAGCGCCGGCTGGTGGCAAAGAAGACCAGCTCTATAATGGTTATTCCCGGAATAGCTGAATAAGTTGCTCGATAATTAGTTCTGCAACTTCATCTTTTTGCATTAAAGGATAATCTACTACATTTCCATTTTTATGGATTAATGTCACTCGATTGGTATCCACGGCAAAGCCAGCATCTTTCGCACTGATATCATTTGCGACAATTAGGTCCAATTTTTTTCTGTTTAGCTTTTGGCTTGCATTTAGAATCAAATCCTGGCTTTCGGCTGCAAAGCCGATCACTATTTTGGGAAATCCATTCCTCTCCCGGTACTGGCTTACTTCTGCCAGGATATCCGGAGTATAGGTCAAGCGAATTTCCGGGATACCCGTTTCTTTCTTGATTTTTTGACTTTCGGATTTAACGGGCTGAAAATCAGCGACCGCAGCAGCCATGATCAAAGCGTCTGCGGGCGGAATGGCATTCAATACTGCATCTTTCATTTCACTGGCAGTTGTCACATTAACCCGCTCGGCACCAACGGGAGTGGGTAAAGTAGAATTGGCTGCGATCAAGGTTACCCTAGCACCATGATCAAGCGCGGCTTGAGCAATAGCAAAACCTTGTTTTCCCGAAGAACGGTTCGTAATCGCACGAACCGCATCAATTGGTTCTGCTGTTCCACCCGCAGTTACAATAACGCTTTTTCCTTTCAGCTCCCCGTCTTTACCCAGCACCAAACGAATCATCCCCATCAATTCGGTTGGCTCGACCATCCTGCCTAAACCAACCAAACCGGAAGCCATCCTGCCTTCCACCGGTCCAGCGAAAATGATGCCCCGTTCTCGCAAGGTTGTCAGGTTCGCTCGAGTTGCCGGATGGCTATACATGCCACTATCCATGGCGGGAGCAACGATCATCGGACAATGAACCGTTAAAGCGGTTAGGCAGAGAAAATTATCTGCCAGCCCATTTGCCAAACGTGCGATTGTATTGGCAGATGCGGGAGCAATAACCATCAAATCCGTTTCACTCCCCAAACCAATATGCAGCACATGTCCTTCCCCGCTCCATAAATCTTTATCTGTGTAGGCTTTTTGGCCTGTGACGGATTGAAATGTTAAGGGGGTGATGAATTGTTGCGCCGCCTCGGTTAATATCACCCTAACGATTGCACCCGCTTGAGTTAATTTGGATGCCAAATCGGCAGCTTTATAAGCAGCAATAGAACCGCTGACGCCCAGTAAAATCCTCTTCTTGTCCAGAACTCTTATCATGAGTATATTGTACAACGAAAACTGTCAATCTAATCTCCAAAAAGCTCAAAGGTTTGCATCCCAATATATTCTTTCAGCACACGTGTGGTGAGTGAAAGATTATCTGCGGATGGGATCAAATCCAAAATAAGGTTAGCTGGATTTATTGCCGTCATCGTTTCCCATCCAGCTTGGGTAACGGTGTAATCTGTCGGAGCTGGTATCACCGAGATACCCTGGGCTTGAAATATTTTAACCGCCCGGGGCATGTGCATAGCCGAAGTCACTAATAACACTTGTTGTGTTTTTAATTCCTCTAAAATACGCTTGGAATTGATCGCATTTTCGTAAGTATTTTGAGAGGTGTTCTCAATGATCAATGCATCATTCGGTACCCCTAGCATTCTCATCAACACAGCCATATCTTCCGCAGGACCATCGCTAGGGGTGTACCAGCTAATCGATCCGCCGCTTAATAAAATTTTTTGGGCTTTCCCCTCGTGATACAACTTCGCCGCATAAAATAATCGGTCACCGGCACCATTCACCTCTGGCATCGTCCGCGGATAATTGGCTGAAAATGTACCACCGCCCAAAACCACCATCACCTCCACAGATGGATAATCTTGCCTGGGCAAGTAGCGCCATTCCAAAGAGCGGGCAAGTTGATAAGCTACGAAACGGTTTCCGCCCAGCCAAAGCAATAGAAACGCGAGCAATAGCATTCCCCTCGCCAATCGGGTATGCTGGATCAAAAATAATACAAGGATAATCAAAATTGTGGCAAATCCCAATGGGTAAAACAAAGGGGGGATGGTTTTCGATAGAAACACATACATAATGATTACCTCATTCATCTCTGGAAAATTCTACGGTCATCAAACGCTCAAGCCCGCTTAAATCACAATACACTTGTCTATGGCTCGATGGAAAATGTTCCCCGATAAATGTATCGAAAGGAATCACCTGATGAGGGTCAATTTCGCACAACAGAAAACGAGGAGCTTTGCATTGTTCAGCTAATTGTGTCATTAAGCGGCGATAAACCATTAAACCATTTTCTCCGCCATCAAGTGCGATGAGCGGTTCCTTTTCTGCGACTTTCAATGACAATAAGTCTTGTTGGGGAACATAGGGCAAGTTTGCACAAATTAGATCCACCCTTACTCCAAGCGCGGGAAGCAAATCTGCCTGCACTAAAAATACTCGCTCTGCCACACGATGAAAATGAATATTTTTTTGCGCTATTTTGAGCGCCTTCAAGGAAATATCTGTTGCAATCACATAGATATTGGGTTGAAGGAGCGCCAGAGAGATCGCGATACATCCTGATCCAGTTCCAATATCTACCACCCATTTGGTTTCTGGATGGGAATTCATCCATGCCAAAGCTTTTTCTACCATCAATTCTGTTTCTGGGCGTGGAATGAGTACATCTGGAGTAACAAAAAAACGATTTCCATAAAATTCCCATTTGCCCAATATGTAGGGCAAGGGAACCCCTTGGAGAAGCCGACCGACATCTTCCTGCAAAACAAGAAGGCTATCCTCGGTTAATGGTTCATCCAAATGCGCTAATACCCAACTGCGAGTTTTCTGCAAACGATGGGCAACTAAAACTTGCAGATCAAAAGAGGGGTTCTCCGATACCGATTCTAAATCGCGGGAATACTGTGTGATAAAAGTTTTCAGGTCCACAAGCAGGGATTAATCTTCTAAGCCAACTGCAGCCAATCGCTCTGCTTCCGACCGAGTAGCCAACTCGTCAATGAATTCATCGAGGTCACCTTCCATGACCGCCGGCAAATTATAATTCGAGAGATTGATGCGATGGTCTGTTACGCGCGATTGGGGATAATTATAGGTACGGATTTTTTCCGCCCGTTCTCCACTTCCTACCTGAGAGCGGCGCGTCTGGTCTAACTCATTCCGGCGTTTTTCCTCTTCGATTTCATATAAACGTGCTCGCAAAATGCTCATTGCGCGTAATTTATTTTGTAACTGAGAACGTTCGTCCTGACATTGCACAACAATACCGGTTGGAATATGGGTGATGCGGATAGCAGTTGAATTTTTTTGTACATTCTGCCCACCTGCGCCAGCAGATTTATACACATCAATGCGGATATCACTTTCTGGGATATTAACCTCTACTTCATCTGCCTCCGCCAGTACTGCGACCGTTGCTGTGGATGTGTGAATCCGCCCAGACGATTCGGTGACCGGAATACGTTGCACACGATGGACACCCGATTCATATTTCAAACGGGAATAAGCACCTTTCCCCTTGACCATGAAAATGATCTCTTTATAACCGCCAATGCCAATTTCATTTGCAGAGAGCACGTCAATTTCCCAATTGTGTTTTTCTGCATAGCGGCTATACATGCGGAATAGATCAGCAGCAAATAAAGCCGCCTCATCCCCTCCTGTTCCAGCACGAATCTCCATGATGACATTACGGGAATCACGGCGATCACTCGGCAGGAGCATACGCTTAATCTCGGCCTCGGTTTTTTCAATTTGATTTTCTAATTCAGCCAACTCTTCTTCAGCTAATTGACGTATTTCTGCATCATCGCTATCTAATAAGGATTTAGCCTCTTCTTTTTGTGCGAGTAGCTGACGATAACTGCGCGCTTTTTCAACAAGTGGTTCCAACTCACTGCGTTCCATGTTCAATTCTGCAGCGCGTTGATAATCACTGCCCACTTCCATGAGTGCCTGGTTTATTTCCTCGTATTTCTCTTCGATACCTCGTAATTTATCTAACATATCCGCTTCTTTTCATAAATCAATGTCAGCCTTTCATTATACCATGCCAAATTTTATCTAAATTATTTTGGAACTACTCTGCTTTTATTGCAAGTGTGCTATTGGAAGTAATGATCATAGCAGGCCTATGAACCCATCTCCCGAGCGATACCTGTCATGGCGAACGAAGTGAAGCCATCTCCCCGCCGGATTGGAGATTGCAATGACGCCTGACAAGCAAATTTAGGAAGCCATCTCCTTGCTAGTGCCTATCATGGTGAGATTCGGCTATACCGCAAAAGGCGCCATTCTAATGATGAAATGACATCGTACAAGTTAATGCTAAGTGCAGAGAGCTTCCCTTTTCGCTGGTAGCGTAGCTGTGAATGCACCTGCTGAGCAGCGTATCGAGACCTTATCTAGTCAGGACATTAGCAGGCAAAGGTAGATTGAACATTGGTTCACACATTCCAGGACGGATCTTTTCTGGTCATCAGCCCAGTGTTGGGGGTTGGATTGGATGAAATCGCGGATGCGGCCAAGGGCGTCGTCGGTGTGGATGATATGTTCATAATAATTACGTTGCCAGACGGGCGCGCCCGACGCGATCCACAGGGCGTTCATGCATTTGGCGGTGATGGATTTGAATTGGCAAATGGGGGCACCGATGGTGCCGGCGTCCGGCCCGCGCGGGAATAATGTCGTAGGAGCAACCCGGGGGATCGCCCCTACGACGCGGGTCGCCCCAACAATCCATATGATCCCATGGACATGATTGGGCATCACCACGAATTTGTCGGGGCACAACATCACATACAGGCGTACAACGGAGTCTTTGAGGAATTGGACAGGTTGGGCATAAAGTTATTGAGCGTCCATGGAAGGCTCTTTTCACCAAAACGAATTATCGCCATAAGGCGGGAATCAATATTTGAAGGTCGTTCAGAACCTGCTCAACCGAGACGGGCTGCTTGCCCCTATTTGTATCCGTTTATGTCAAATCGGCCAGGATGTTCCGAATTTGTACTTTGAGGGTGGGCAAATCACGCTGCACGACTTTCCAGACAAGTTCCGAATCGGTTTCGAAATAGCCATGAACCAGCACATGCCGCATTCCAATCATGCCGCCCCAAGCAACTTCGGGATATTTCTGACGCAATTCATTCGAAATGCGCGATGCCGCTTCGCCGATAATTTGCAAGTGATGGATAATCCAGACTTCCAGCAGTTCACTCTCCCCACCAGCAATCTGCCCATTTTCATCATAAACGTATCGTTCAATGTTATGGATGGCTTCCAGCATGTCGTTCAGGCGTTCGCGGTCATCTCTCATAAGTCCACCGCCTCAGCCAAAACCCGTTCCCGAATCCGCTTTCGTATTCCCTTTTCGGTCACCACATCTACATCCGTGCCAAGCAAGGAGCGCATTTCGTAGAGAAACCCCCCTAAGTCGAGCAGACTGCGGTCGGGCGCCAGTTCCACCAGAAAATCCACATCGCTTTGCTCATCATCCGTTCCGCGTGCCACCGAGCCAAACACCCGCACCCGCTGGATGCCAAAGCGGGCAGCGGTTTGCAAAATTTGCTCACGTTTGGAGCGCAAAACGACCTGAATACGGCTCATATTTTAATTTTATCATTTTCGATGCCGTTTGCGCGCTTCAGCGCGACCCCTTAAAGTAAACTCTCCTGGCGGGGCTACGCCTAGACGCGAATGCGGACGTTATGGGCACATCTCCCTGCACTGGTCTTTTCGCCGAGTTTTTTGGCTGCTTCCTGCCCGGCGAGTTTGAGTCCTTTGAGCAGGTAGAGCAAGTATGGAGCAAGGAATTGCACAAGTTGGGCGGGGAATTGAGGGTCCATGCGAGTCTCCTTTCACCAAAAACGGTTTAGCGCCATAAGGCGGGAATCAACGTTTGCAGGTCACTCAGAACCTGGTCAACCGAGACGGGTTGTGAAACTTCAGCCATGAGACAGATTCTCCACAATGTGCCAGCGCGGATAGCGTGAGCCGCGACGTTCTCCTTGCGGGTCAAGCAGGTACCAGGCGGTGACAGGATACTCCTGCAGCGGTGCAAGTACCTCTTCGGGAACGCCCATCCGCTCCAGACTCCAGCCGAGTCGCTTGATGAGCGCGCCTGCATTATAACGCAGCGCATATTGCACCAGCCGTGCTAAGTTAATGCGCGGCAGATTTTCTTCCAAAATTTCCAGCGCCGCGCCGACTCCGCCAAAGACTTCCGAGCGGGCAAACAGATCGAGGGCAGTGCGTTCCGGGTCAGTGATGGCGACCTGATGCCAGGAATCTACCCAAATCCTCTGATGCCCAAAGAATCGCCTAGCTTGAATGTGGAAGTATTCGATGTCCACGTTCAGCACTCGCCAAACAGCTTGCTGACGGGGGCGGAGCGCCTGGCCGTGCCGCATTTCCGGCGTGATGATCACTGCCGTTGTCGTCGCCTGCACCATCTCCGGTAGTTGGGTGGTGAAGCCATGATGCGCCAGCGCCGACCAGTGACTGATGGCCACAGGCTGAATCAACGCGGCAGCAATCGCAAAGGGATGAATCTCACCCGCATAGAGCGGTGATTGCACAGCATAGACCCCGCGCTTGAGAATCGCAATCTGTCCAGAAGCGTTCAGCAGGCTGAGTAATTTGGAGAGGTGCTCCGTAGAAAGTCCCTGTCGCATCGCCAGCGGCTGGAGCGCTTGACGGGTGAAGAGCGGCCCTAGTTCCTGGACGGCGGTTGTCAGCAAGCGTAGCCCTTGCGAGTTGGCGTAAGAAGAAGTGTTCATTGTATATATTATACTGCGATAATTACTATATTGGTAATTATCGCAGTAATAGTTATCATTCTGTTCCTAGCCTTTTGGTTGCTTACTGCCCGGCCGGTTTGATTCCCTTGAGCAAATCGTGTAGGAAGTAAATGAGAAATTGAAGGGGGTGAGCGGAAAATCATTGACGGGCAAGACGAGGCTCCTTTGCATCTGTTAAAAGTACACAATCAGACTCATCCGCCAATCATATCTAGCAGAGATTGTTCAATTGTTTGCCAAGGCATTGTCAAGTCGATCGTTTCGATACGTAAGGTTTGCTCCTGGAGCATAATGCGTTCGGAGAGCATGGGTTGCGCGACTGCCGGGTAAAGCAAGATGCCAGTTGCCTGGCGGTGTTGCTCGGAGATATGCTCCTGGGTTTTTAGATAAGTGTAGAGTTGATACAGATGCCCCGTATCAAAGCTCACGCTACCCCATTGCCCTTTGACCAGGCTGCTGGCAGTAAATTTGGTATCCAGCACAACCAACCGCCCAGTGGATTTTTCGCGCAGGAGCAGGTCGGGTTGCAGGGATGGCAGATAGGGACTGGGATGCTCTGCGTGCCAGTCCAGACGTTTCTGGGGGATTACTTCCCAATCGGTCAGATGGAATTTGTAAAAATTAGCGACAAAGCGTTCATAGATTTTGTGCATTTGCCATTCTGCGCGGTTGAGCCCTGGCAAGCGCCGACTGCCCGCTGCATCCGCAGGCATTTGACGCTGCAAGAGCAGTTCACAGATGGCGAGCATCAGCTGGTAGTCGCGGTCATTGCGGCTCAGTTGCTGGCGGTGGATGAAATCGGGCTTCAGTTCCACTAGGTCAACCCCCTCCAGGTCACGGACGAGACGGCGCAGGCTGTGGCGCAGCTCTTCGGCTCGGGCAGTATTGGGGCCAAACTGGCCGTTTTTCACCAGCCGCGCCAGGGTCGAGCGGATAATTTGGTTCTTGGGAACATTCAGGCTGTACAACTGGAATTCGCAAACGGCCTGCCCGCGCTCAAAAGCCTGGTGCTTCAGGCTTTCGGTAAACAACAAGCGCCCGCGAATGCCTTTGAGCGGTTGCTGCTCGTCAACGTAATTGCGCCCCAGCCCGATGCGCAGACGATTTTGCATCAAGCGGGCAAGTACAGCCGCCAGCAGGCCATCGAGGCTGGGAGCATTTTCGATGTCGTCCAGCGTGGCGGGGGAGGTGGCGGGGGTTTCGTTCCAGGCGTAGAGCAGCATATACCAGAGATTCCGGATGGGAATCCCGTATTCTGTCCAGTGAACGCCCGGGAGTTCGCTGACGGTATTCATTCTGCCAGCAACATCTTTTCTACCTCATCGGCTTTTGTCGGATTGTCGAACCAGTATTCCTTGAGCAAAGGCACAATTTCGGTGCGGACAATGCTGCGGAACCAATCATCGGTCAGGGCGGAGAAGTCTTCGCCTTTTGGACAGAAGTAACTGTGCCCGATTTGATAATTTTCACCGAGCAGCGGGTCCTCACGGATGACTCGATTGAGTTCAGAAAGGCGCTCGATGATGCGCTGCACCAGGGCGGGGTTCATTTCCCTTTCCAGCAGCCACTTGCTGAAGAGCGGATTTTCGTATTGCGGCTGCAAGGTGATGAAGGCGAAACGGCGGCGCAGGGCATAGTCCACCATAGCCAGAGAACGGTCGGCGATATTCATCAGACCGATGAGATACAGGTTGGGCGGGATAAAGAAGCGAGGTTCACCTGACGCGCGGTAAACCAGCGGCACAGCATGGTCGGGTCCGCGTTTGTCGCTTTCAATCAGCATGAGCAGTTCGCCGAAAATCTGGCTCAGGTTGCCACGATTGATTTCATCAATGATGAAGATATACGGGCGGTCTGGGTCGGCGGCGGCTTTCTGGCAAAAGTCATAGAAGATGCCATTTTGCAGGGCAAAACTGCCAGCCTGGCCCGCCACTGGCCGGTAGCCGCGCACAAAATCCTCGTAGGAGTAGGATTGATGGAACTGCACCATCTCGATGCGTTCTTCATCCACTTCGCCCAGCAGGGCGCAGGCCAGTTTTTTCGCCAGGAAAGTTTTGCCCACGCCCGGCGCGCCCTGCAGAATGACCGCTTTTTTGGTCTCGATACGCTCAAGGATTTCGCGCACTTCTTCGAGAGTCATAAAAACGCCCGCAGCCAGGATGTCCTCCACGCCATAGGCAGGCAAGACGCGCTCGGGGAGGTCTTTTCTCTCTGCCTCATTCTTGAACCACTGCTGGCAAAACCAGTCGTAATCCTGTGTTTTGCCATACCAGACGAAGTCAATCAACTGGTCGGCGGCCTCTTTCCAGGTATTTTCAGCGCCCACATGCCAGACAGTGGTGCGCGCAGTGTAGAAATACCACTTTTTCTCTTGGAAATCAGTGTGCCATTCTACTTCCACCGTTTTCCCATCGTTACGATTTGCTACAATCGTTCCGATGGCCTTGATTGTCATGCCGGAGACGGTTTGTTCATGATTGTCGAAGGGCAGTCCTTGGCGCTGCGTAAAAGACGCTTTGATGCCGATTTTGTCACCGACCTGCATGGATTTGACTTCATTCAGATATTTGTCGGCGCAGCCGTTTTGCCAGATGCCTTCAGCAAGGAAGCGTTGAGTTTGGTCTTTGGGTTCAGCAGAATCCCAACTTGCGCTAACCAGCCAGTATTGAATGTTTTTGGGACGTTCCATCGGTTGGGGCGATTGAGGCGCAGGGGCAAGCGGCCCCAACGTCTGCCAGGCTTCCAGCGAAATTTGCGGGAAAGGTTTGCCTTGCGCGGCGACGCTCTGCAAAAACGAGCGGTAGAATTGCGCGTCCAACCCCTTTTTGGGCATGGTGATTTTCAGATAAGCGCGGTTGACGCTATCCAGACTGATGAAATCGTAAGGGCGGATCCAGAACAGCCCCATGGTCAGGTTGATGTTGGTGCGTCTGACGGTCAGAGCATCGTCGAAGGCCTGCCAGAAATCAGGGTTGTCATGAGGGTTCTCAGACATCGCCAGGCGGAAGACGCGCCAGAGTTTGGCAATGTCATCAGGTCCGCGCGCGTGCTGGTAATCAAAAAACCAGGAACTCTGGTTATTTAACACTGGGATACTGGCAAAGTCGGAAGGCAGCGGGCTTTGCAGATTAAAGAATTGTTTCATCTGCGCCAGAATGGCAAGGCGTTGTTCATCGCGGAGGCCGCGATTGAAGGACCCGATGAAGGTGAACGGGTCAATTTCCTGCAACAGGAAGCGTTCGCCCTCGCTGTTCCTGTCGTTCATGGGGGTGACAAAGTAACCCTGGGCGCGCAAACTTTCCAGGAAAGCAATCAGTTCGCCCTGCTTTTCCTGCCAGCCGAGCAGTGTCTGGGCCAGTTCGTGGTAGATGTCTATCCAGGTGAATTGAGTGTTCATGCAGTTTCCTTTTTACAAATTTTATCCTATTGGCCATCCGACGGCGGCCTCAATTGCCTCGTCAATTTCGGCCATCAAGCGAATAGTTTCTTAAAACGCCACGATGACCCTCTGGTAGTGGTGGATGTCCTCCGCCACAACCTTGGATGCCCCTTTGCCACCACTCCATCACTCTGACCGATGAAGCGGGTGATGGGGCTGCGCATAAGCGACTGCCCGCTTAAGCGATTCCAGGAAGCCGAAGGGTAATCGTCCTCCAGCAGGTGCAATGCGACCAGGTCGGCGCCCAGCCCGCACAGTTGACGGAACAAAGCCACGTCGCTGGTGAGCAGTAGGCAGGGGTAGGTAATGTACGCTTTGGCGTGGAATTTACGCTCCCGATACACACGGCCCGAAATTTTCCTTGACTGAAGCGCCTCCACAATGGCTGGAACGCCCTCCAGAAAATCATTGTTCTCTTTGGTTTGTTCAATGCTTTTGTCAAGTTTATTTTCCAACTCCTTCAGCGCCTTTTCGAAAGCCTCGCGCGTGCGCTTACTCACCTCATCGCCCATCAGAATGCGGATACGGTCGAGTTGCTGCCATTCTCCATCCAGCCCAAGCAGCGCCCCAATTTCGAAGTAGCCTGTGGCGATGTCCATTGCACTTGAAATCCCGCACCAATCGCGCAGATAGCGCAGCGCCTTCCACTGCTCGTTACTGTTGTCAATGATGAACAAATCCTGTGCGCGTCCGCTGGGGAAGTTCTTCCCTTGTTTTGTTCGATGGTTATCGGGCATACGCCACTCCCTGCAATGATATACAATATTCCAACCGCTTGTGTATATTCTATTCTCGAAAGCTCGCTTGAGCAAGCCAATATTACAGCAAGAATGCTGTGAGCAATATTATTTTAGATGAGAACAATAGAAAGAGCAACTTTTCTATCCAATCGTGATGGACAATAATGATTCTCCCATGCTTTGAAAAGCAAATACCTTCTCCACCGTCACTATTTTCTCTCGGTAAGCAACGGATGAAGTATAATCAGACTATCTGGAGGCTTTTGTATGGAAATTACCTGGTATGGTTTATCGTGTTTTCGTTTATCGGAAAGGGGAATGGCAAGTGTAGTTACCGACCCATACGATCATCAAGTGGTGGGATTGGAAGCGCTTAAATTAAAAAGCGAAATCGTCACTGTCAGTCATCGTGCTCCTGGTCATGATTATGTACAAGCCGTAAAAGGAAAAAACCATGTCATTACTGGCCCAGGAGAGTATGAAATTGGTGGTGTATTTATTACCGGTGTCCAAACCAATGGCACCAGTAAAAAAGATGCTGATGAGCCACGCAACACTTTGTATGTGTTTGATTATAATGGCATAACCATCGCTCACCTTGGGGATATCCGCCGTATTCCTACTCAAACCGAAGTGGAAGCGCTGGGCAATGTCCATGTCGCTCTTGTACCTGTCGGCGGGGGAGGCAGCCTTAGTGCCGCTAAAGCTGCGGAAATAGTCAGCGTCCTCGAACCGGGTATTGTAATTCCCATGCATTATTCCCTGCCAAACCTCCAGTTGAAACTTGCACCGCTCAGTAAGTTTTTGAAGGAAATGGGAATTGGTGATGTCGAAGAACATGACTCTCTCAAAATAACCCAAACATCCATCCCTGAAGAGACCAAAATCGTGGTTTTGAAAGCGCAATCTTCCTGATAAGGATCACATCATGGCTGTAAAACTCATAATGACGTGGGATATCCTTCCAGCAAAAGAACAAGAATATTTTGAGTTCATGGTTAGAGAATTTATTCCCGGTATCCAAAAACTGGGGCTTGAGCCTTCGGATGCTTGGTTTACAGTGTATGGTGATCAACCACAGATTATGACTGCTATTCGCAGCACAAATTTAAAAGTCTTACAACAGGTATTGAATTCAAGCGATTGGGAACGACTCACCTCCCAATTACTGGATTACGTGGAAGAATTAAATTATAAAATTGTCGAGGACCGGCCGGGCTTTCAACTGTAAAGCTCACTGAAAAACATGACATCCGCCTTATCTGACCAACTGCTGAATTGGTACGCACAAAACGCTCGCTCGCTCCCCTGGCGTATAAATCCTCACCCTTACCATGTCTGGATCTCCGAAATCATGCTCCAGCAAACGAAAGTGGAGACGGTGATCCCTTATTTCAACCGCTGGATAGAACGTTTTCCGAATATATCCTCCCTAGCAAAAGCAAACCAGTCCGAAGTATTACAAGTGTGGGAAGGGCTTGGTTATTATGCCCGTGCTCGCAATATCCATCGAGCTGCTCAACTCATTGTCAATCTATACAACGGAGAACTGCCTCAAGATCCCAAAATACTCAAAAGCTTACCCGGCATTGGCGCCTACACTGCCAATGCAATCGCATCCATCGCATATCAACAAAATGTAGTCACCCTTGATGGTAACGTCATGCGTGTGATCGCTCGGTTGACGGCGCTGAATTTGCCGGTCAAAAGCAAAATCGCGCAACAAAAAATACATGATTTTGCCAATGATATTTTACCCAATGGTAAAGCAGGTCAATTCAATCAAGCGCTGATGGAATTAGGTGCCTTGATCTGCACGCCACGTAAACCAGATTGCATCCATTGCCCGTTAATCAATGAGTGCCAGGCTTATCGGGAAGGGCTGCAAGAACAAATCCCCCTCAAAACACCCAAAAACCCTATCCCCCACATCACGGTCACTGCTGGCGTTATATGGCAGGATAACCGTGTGCTTATCGCCCAACGTCCGCAAAAAGGTTTACTCGCGGGACTCTGGGAATTTCCCGGTGGTAAAGTCGAAAAGGATGAAACGCTGCAAGGTTGTCTACTTCGCGAACTGCACGAAGAATTGGATTTACCAGTGAATGTTGAGAAGAAGATCGGCGTTTTTCACCATGCCTATACGCACTTCAAAGTTACCTTACACGCCTTTTACTGCCATCCTTTCCCCGGTCATTCTCCAAGACCCCAAAACCATCAAGCACTATATTGGGCGGAACCGGCTGAATTAGCGAACTTCCCGATGGGTAAAATCGACCGCAATATTGCCCAAACCCTTACCAAGGAGACATTATGTTAATCGTTGATGCACATGAAGATCTTGCCTGGAATATCCTTACCTTTCAGCGAGATTACACCCAATCCGCAATAGAAACTCGCCGCAAAGAAGCGGCTACATCCATTCCGCAATGGAATGGCGATACTTTACTCGGTTATCCAGAGTATCAATCTGCATCGGTTGCAGTCATTTTCTCTACCCTCTTTGCAGCGCCATTGCGTAGAAAAATGGGCGAATGGGATACCCAATGTTATCGCGATGCAAAAGAAGCTCAAAAATTATACCGTTCCCAGGTTGATTTATATCGAAAGTTATCTTCTCAATACCCAGATAAATTCCAAATCCTTTATTCAAAGAAAGACCTTACTGCTCTATTGGATCATTGGCAATATCAGACAGGAGATCATCCAGTTGGATTGGTTATGCTGATGGAAGGAGCAGAAGGTATTCTCCAACCCGCTCAAGTCGCGGATTGGTGGGATTTAGG
>Ga0078972_1006382_pt1 | contig 28118 bp, 26 predicted proteins | sample YelNatPaOPGAMG01_FD_67568 | JGI IMG/M metagenome (GOLD analysis project Ga0078972, IMG submission 67568) | Hot spring thermophilic microbial communities from Obsidian Pool, Yellowstone National Park, USA - OP-RAMG-01 (SPADES assembly) (version 2) | ecosystem: Environmental > Aquatic > Thermal...
TGCGAGTTTTGCTGTCTCGGCGAGGGATGAACTGCGCCTTGTGTCGCTCCACTCCCCCGACGGCTCCAACCGTTCAACTCCGCCTTTTCAACACCTCCTAGAAAAAACGGGGAATGTCCTTCTTATCTACCGCCTTGAGCTCTTCTTTCTGCACGCCGTCGGCTATCGTTTTGATTGTCCCGCGCTTGGCCGCGATTTGCCAGTCGATTTTCCGACCCAATGCTACAATTTCCTCTCGCTTCTCGACACCGGTGTAGCTGTCATTGGCATGGACTTGTTTCTCCTCACTGTGCAGGAGATTGCGGGTCTTTGTTACGTCAGCCACATTTGCGGCAGTGACCACCACCATGGTTACACCAGTTTGTTGCAGCGTCCCCGACGGTTGCTGGCGCAACAACAGCAGGGCAATTGCATTTAGAAGTGGAGCAGGCGGAGGAGGTAAGCACAACTTCAACCGGTCGCTTTCTGTTTGACGCGTACTCCCACCGCGTGTGTTTTGCCCTGCCGTAGGATGTTCGACGTAAACGCCCACAGCAACGCCAAGTTCTACACCGCATGACGCTGACGCAGCCCATGCGGGGCGTCCTTCATCTGCGCGTCCAACACCCAGTGCACGCTGTTCTCCACTTCCACCTGCCCGCGCACCGTGCGCACCGACTTCACCACGGCCACGCTTCGCAGTCTCTCCCGATACGCCTGTCCGCCAACCAGTCAATCTGCCCGGCGACCCAGTAGCACCGTTATTCGTACCGACCATGCTCTTTGTCCACCGTCTGGTGCGCGGCGTGCGGCACGCCGCACCACTGACGCGCCAGCGTGTCGTCGAGGAAGGCTTTGACTTCGTCGTGCAACACGCCGTGGTTTCCTTTCAGTGTCAGTCGTGCTGACAGTTGCCCAAAAAGGCGATGTCGGTGAAGGTCTGTACACCGCAAAGCGAAGCGCAGATGCTGATCAGCAGGATGTCGTGATGGCGCTTGGCGTGGACGGTGTGCGGGTTGGCAATGGCTTGGAGTTTTGTTTTCAGGTCGAGCAAGGGGGCGAGAGATGTATTTTTACATCCCTATCTTCCAACAAAACACAAGGCGAACCGGAAGTAAAAATGTGCTGTTGTAAACTGTCGTGCTCGGCTCACTTACAACCACAATCCCCACCCCACTCAAAACGCAATCGCCCTGAGATCAGGAGAGACTTATAGAACTCATTCGGAAACCCTCCTGAGGGTTATCATGGCACAAACCAGATGAACGATTCCTGTAAAGATGTCCGCACGGTATTCGTGACGCACCACGAGGCGGCGAAACCATTGCAACCACGCATTCGTCCGCTCAATGATCCAGCACCGGCGATACCACCGCAACTTGCGTCCATCTTGATGTATCGCCCAGTGGTGGTTGCGCCGCGCCGGAATGATCGGCTCAATGCCCCGACGGATTAACAACAGCCGCAACGGATTGCTGTCATACGTCCGGTCGGCAATCAGCCGCCGCAAGCGCCGTCGCCCTCGACCCCGATCAGCCGCGGCCAAGGTGCGGTCCAACGGCTTCACCTCCGCCAGCGACGCACACTCCAGCAGCACACCCAACGGCGTGCCGCACCCGTCCACCAACGCCATCCATTTCGAGTCTTTGTCGCGCTTGGTCGAGCCAACTAACGCCCCGCCTTTCTTGGCGACGACAAAGGCACCGTCCACACGGTATTCCTGCCAAGTCGGTTGTTGTTTGGCCCCTAGCTGGCACAGGAACGCTTGTCACAACCATAGCAACACCCCGGCCTCGCCCCATTCGATGAGTCGATCGTGGACGGTGCTATGCGTTCCGTAACATTCGGGCAGCGCCGCCCACTGCACTACGGTCCACACGCATCCAGAGGATGCCCTCCAAGCAGCGATGGCTGCTGGCGTGGGGCGTCCTCCCCAGGGTCGAGGAGACCGAGGCGACAACTGCTTGTGGATCCGTTTCCACGGGTGATCCACCGACCGCTTCCACGCCACAATGACCACCTCCTTGTGGCGGACAATTACCCACTTTCAGAAGGACAAGAGGGGTTCCAGATGGGGTCTAGAACTCGCGGTAGGTCTTGCGCAAATAGCGGTTCACATCAGGGCGGCCGGGCACATGAATTTGCCAGCGATTCATTCCATCCCAATAAAACTTTTTCCCCGCACGAATCGCCACATTACCCAGTGCTCCAATCTCCGTCAGGATACTGGCATAATCAAAGTTCGAACCGCACATGGGCCCGCCCTTACAGGCGCGTATCCATTCCTTATGCGGACAGGAGTTCGGAACACGCGGAATGGTCTTGGGTGGACGTTTGAAGTCTTTCATTCGCGATTCGGGAATCAGGCGCGGACTGTTACAGTAATCCGTGCTATCCATAATTGTCCCGTTATCGCCGATGATTAACTGACCCGAACTCGACAATTTTCTATCCGGCTCCAACTCTTTGGGCCGCGGTGGCAATTTCCCACCATCATACCATTTTAAGGTCACGGGCGGCATGTCGCCTCGCGCTCCGAACTCAAAGGTGATGATGGATGATTTGGGAGCTGTTTCTTCATTGCCACCTTCCACTTCCGCTTCGATGCTGATGGGAGAGGTTAGTTCCAACGCCCATACGGAAGCGTCCATTGTGTGGCAGCCCATGTCGCCGATGGCACCACATCCAAAATCCCACCAGCCGCGCCATTTGAACGGCACATAGCAACTGTTATACGGGCGTTCCGGCGCGACACCCAGCCAAAGGTTCCAGTCCAGCGTTTCTGGTACCGGCTCAACCTCTTTCGGGCGTTGCAAGTTTTGTGGCCAAATGGGGCGATTCGTCCAAACGTGAACTTCACGGACCTTGCCGATGACACCGGCCTGGATCCATTCTTTCACCAAACGGATACCTTCTCCGGCATGGCCTTGGTTGCCCATTTGCGTCACCACACCGTATTTGCGGGCGGCTTCGGCCATTTTGCGTGCTTCCCACACGGTGTGTGCCATGGGTTTCTGCACATACACGTGCTTGCCCATCTCCATGGCCATCATCGCGACGGGATAATGCATATGGTCGGGAGTCGAAACAATCACAGCGTCAATTTTGTCTTCCAACTCGCGCAGCATTACGCGGTAGTCTTTGTACTTTTTCGCATCGGGAAATTTTTCGAATGTTTTTTTGGCACGGGCCCAATCCACGTCGCAGATGGCAACGATTTCTTCGCTGCTGGAGTTGGCAATGTCGCTCTCGCCTTTGCCGCCGGCGCCGACGCAGGCGATTCGCAATTTCCGACTCGGATCGCAATACCGCTTGCGTGGTGTGCCCAAACGTTCGGCCAATGTGGCGGCGGGGCTTCCGAGAGCGAGCGCCGCGGCAGAAAGGCCGGCGGTTTTCAAAAACTGTCTGCGATCCATACCGACTTTAATCATGGCAATGACTCCTTCCTGGGTTAACTTGTGGCGATATAATCAGCACTTTGTGACGTTCTGATTTGGCAGCTATTCAAGCGACGTTAAAAATGATGTGTCCAACGAAGGATGATGCGTTGTCCTTCCGGGCGGTTTTTTGCTCCGACTTCAAAATAGGCGTTGAGAAAAATATGATCATTTTGTGAGAAACTGTAGAGCAATCCCGGCCCGATGCCGATTACCTCTTCGCGGCTGTCCGCCAGGGCAACGCCGTCGAGTTTGGAGTCGGTGATCTGGGTAAGATAATAGCCGTTGATGCCGAGACGCAGTCGTTTCTGGATCACTTCATATTCCGTGGCAAAATTCAGGTGAATGGCCTGTCCCGCCTGGATTTTGCCGGCATGATACATCACCCACGGGTCCGTATTCTCGTCATTCCACAAGTAATGTAATCGCCACGAGGTGGTCCATTTCGGTGTCAGAAACACAGTGGCGGCCCAGTATGGATCTATTGAAAGAACATTGCTGCCCTGATTGATCGCTTCGTTTCGATTGTAGCGCCCGGTGGGCAACAGGAGCTGAAACTCGAATCGGTGAACGAAGATCGGTCCGTTTTTGCCTAAGATCGGATCCCACTGGAGGAACGGTCCAATCAGCATGTCGCCGAGACCGATATTGTTCGCCGAAAGCGGCGTGGCTTTCTGGTCGAGACTGAAGTTCGCCACTGGCACAATCACATCCACGCCCCATTTGCCTCCGAACAATACCTTTTGGTTGGACAGATAAAGCCCCTGAAACAGATTGGCCACAATGTCCACCTTGGGGGAGGGCGAAGCAATGGAATCCCCGTTCGGCCCGGCAAACTTGTCGGCGTGGTAATACATGAAGTAATCTTGGAAGTAAAACCCCGGTCCCGCCGGCGGTATTCCATCCAGAAAACTTGTGAACCCGAGATTCAAAAACGGCAGTTCATATCCGCGCGCAGCGCCGGCCAGCATCAGGCCGAGAACGACTATTTGCAGAGAACGTTTCATGAGGCTCCTTCGGAACGGTTAGTCAGACAAACGGCCGGACAAATACGCATCGTAAGCGGCCAAATCCACGATTCCGTGACCGGAGAGGTTGAACACAATCACGCGTTTGCTGCCCTCTTCGCGCGCCTTGATTGCCTCATCCATGGCCGCGCGCACGGCGTGCGACGATTCCGGCGCCGGAATAATGCCCTCGGTGCGGGCAAATAACAGCGCCCCTTCAAACACTTTGGTTTGCGGATACGCCACCGCCTCAATCAACCCCAAATCATAGGCGTGGCTGACCATCGGGGCCATGCCGTGATACCGCAATCCACCCGCGTGGATGGACGGCGGCATAAAGTCATGTCCCAGCGTGTACATCCATAACAGCGGCGTCATTCGCGCTGTATCGCCAAAATCATATTGCAATTTTCCCCTGGTCATGGAAGCGCAGGAGGTTGGCTCTACTGCCACGAGGCGGAATTTTTTGCCACGGGTGATTTTCTGTTGCAGGTACGGAAACGCGATGCCCGCAAAGTTACTGCCGCCGCCGACACAACCAATTATGACATCCGGCTCTTCTCCCGCCAGTTCCATCTGACGGATGGTTTCCAAGCCGATGACCGTTTGATGGAGACAAACGTGATTGAGCACGCTGCCCAGCGAGTATTTCGTCCCCGGATGCCTGGCGGTGTCTTCGAGCGCTTCGCTGATGGCGATACCGAGACTGCCGGGACATTTGGGATTTTCGGCAAGAAGTTTGCGTCCATATTCCGTGCGATCGCTGGGACTGGCAATCACGTCGGCCCCCCAGGTTTGCATCATTAACTTTCGATACGGTTTCGCATCGAAACTCACGCGCACCATGTACACCATGCATTCCAAGCCGAACAACTTGCACGCCAGCGCCAGCGAGGATCCCCACTGTCCCGCGCCGGTCTCGGTCGCCAGTCGTTTCGTGCCGGCCTGTTTGTTGTAATAAGCCTGGGCCACCGCCGTGTTGGGCTTGTGGCTGCCGGCAGGACTGACTCCTTCGTACTTGTAGTAAATATGAGCGGGCGTCTGCAGAGCCTTCTCCAACCGCACGGCCCGCAACAAGGGCGTCGGACGCCACAACGTATAAATCTCACGAACCGGCCCCGGAATCTCAACCCAGCGCTCGGAAGACATCTCCTGCATGACCAGATTTTCCGGGAAAATCGCCGTCATCAAATCGGGTGTGACCGGCTGTTTGGTAACCGGATGCAACGGCGGCGGCAACGGCTTGGGAAAATCCGCGAGCAAATTGTACCAATGGGTCGGGATGTCTTTTTCCTGCAGGTCAAAACGAATCTTCATGTCACCGGGGTTTCTCCTTCAATTAAGGAGCGGACACTACAACAGTGACCACTGTTACGTCAAATCCGCAGCCACAAAAAATCACCGTCCTGACGCGGTTCTCATTTCCCCAAAATCCATCGTGACACGACAGGGCGGCTGTGGTTCTATCCCGTCTCAAAGGAACAACGATTATGTGGCTCTGTTGCGTTTGGTTGTTGATTTTGGGGTTGTGTGGCAGTGTGTTGGGCGTTCCGTCCGCGTCTCCGGGTGTTCGCGTCGAGAAAGACATCCCCTATGTCTCCGGCGGCGACTCGTCCCAGCGGCTTGACCTTTACCTGCCCGAACCACCGCCAGACAAACCGCTGCCGCTCATTGTCTGGATTCACGGCGGCGGATGGAGAAGTGGCAGCAAAACGGGTTGCCCGGCTATTCGATGGGTCACAAACGGATACGCCGCCGCGAGCGTTGAATATCGTTTCAGCCAGAAGGCGGTTTTCCCGGCGCAGCTTCAGGATTGCCAGGCGGCGATCCGCTGGCTGCGAGCCAATGCCGGGAAATATCATCTCGACCCGAACCATATCGGCGTTTGGGGCGCTTCCGCCGGGGGACATCTTGCCGCCCTGGTGGGAACCTGCGGTGGAAAGAGAGTGTTTGCGCCCATTGGCGGCAATGAGGATCAGTCGGACCAGGTCCAGGCAGTCTGCGATATGTACGGCCCGGCCAACTTCAGCACGGTGGTACAGCAAGCCGCTGACGACGAGAAGAACATCAAAAACATCTTCAAGTTCAACACACCCGATGACCCGTATTCCTGCCTGATTGGCGCCCCTCTCAGCGACAAGCCAAAAGCCGATGCCGTCAGCCCGGTTCATTATGTCAGCCGAGACACCCCACCGTTTTTAATCCTGCATGGTACGCGAGACGCGCTGGTACCGTTCGCCCAAAGCCTCGAACTCGCCACCGCCCTGCGAGAAAACGGCGTGCCCGTGTTATTGCAGAAGTTTCCCGGCGCCGGTCACGGCGGGGCGGTGTTTGGACGCCCGGTTGTGAATGATCTCATTCGAAAGTTTTTCGATAAATATCTCAAGGGGTTGGATGTGAAGGTCGAGCCGATACCCGAATCTGAGTTGACCGTGACCCGATAAACCCTGTCTCGGCTCAACCGCGGCACGGATCGTCTGCCGACGACGCTCGTCGAGATGAAAAGTCGTCAGGTAATGGGGGGCTGGTGTTGCCAACCGCGTTCCAACATCGGACACGCGCTACAGTTGGTCTTTTTGATTCGGCAACAATCAATGTCGCAGCGCACAACGCGTCCCATCAGTAGCAGGGATATCCGACACAGATGTTGCTCATAACGGCCCTTGATCAACAACACGTCGCCTGGCCGCAATTGCTCACGAAGAAGATCGGTTGCCGTTAGAATACTATGCCCGCCATAGATCAAGGCCGACCGCGCCAGACCGCCGTCCACGGCCCCCCCGGCATAGGCGCGAAAACTACGGCGCGTGCCGATGATAACCGCGCAGGAGACAATCCCCGCCAGTCGTTCGCCAATGGCGCGATAGGATGGACCGCTGGCGCCGAGCGGTTCGGAGATTTCGCCCAGCGCTACAAGACGGCGCGACGCCGGAATCTGGGCGAGGACATCCAGAGCCGCATAAAGGGTTTCGTGCGATGATTTGGTGTCGTCGCGCAGAATCCAGATGTTGTTGGGAAGCGCAAGTGGCTCCAGTCGCCCCGGAGTCGGTGGTAGTTCCTGTAAGAGGGCAAGAGTCTGATCCAGGGGCAATCCCTCTGCGCGGGCGGCGGCTACGGCAGCCAGGATGGGATAGATCATGTGACGCCCCAACAAGCGCACGGTCATTTCGTACGATTCGTTTCCCGCGTGAAGAGTGAACCGGGTACCATGTGGCCAGTCGAGGCGGACATTGTTGGCGCGAACTTCGTTGGCGTCGCCAAAACCAAATGTCACGATCCGGGCGCGTGTTTGCGAGCGCATCCAGAGCACGTTCGGGTCGTCGCCGTTCAACACCGCGACCCCGTTTTCCGCCAGGGCGCGAACCATGTCGGCTTTTTCGTGTCGGGTGACTTCCAACGAGCCGAGCGAGCTGTGGTGTTCACTGCCGATGGAAGTGACCACCACCAGATTCGGTCGAACGACGTGGGCGTAGGAAGCCATTTGTCCCCGCTTGTTAATTCCCACTTCGATTACGGCATGAGACTGGCCGGGGCGAATCCGCAGCACGGCCTGAGCCACGCCGCTAAAACAATTGTAAGAAAAATCGTGTCGCAATGGTGCGCCGAGGGCCGTCGCCACCGCGCGTGTCGTGGTGGATTTACCCAGGCTTCCCACCACCGCCACGATTCGTGTTCCGCGCGTCAATATCTGCCGATGTAACGCCGCCAGTCGCGACAACACCGGCCAGATCCGGTAATGGAGGCCGGCGGCGAGTTGGATTCGCCCCGCCGGTGTCCGCAACAAAGCGGGGATAGTGCTCAGGTGATAATGCATGAAAACCGTTTCAGGAACAATTTGTCCCAGAGATAAGTTGTGCGAACCAGTAGCAGTAGTTTGCTGTGGTTGGCTTGTCCTTGTCGGTGTTGAGCGATAAGCGCGCGAATGCAGGAGGGGTTGAAATAACCGTTGTTTTCCTCTTCGATTTGTGGAAGTGAACCGGCCAACAGATCGCTGCTGGGAGCGGACAAGGCAAACTTTTTCCGCCGGCAAATTTCTGCTGGCAGAATGCCTCTCATTGCCTGCCGCAACACATCTTTCTCCCTAAAACCGCGCATCTTCACCTCAGGGGGTATGGTGGCCGCGAACTCTACCAATACATGGTCAAGAAACGGCACGCGCGCTTCCAGGGAATACGCCATCGAGGGAAGATCAACGTGTGGGATCACCGAGTCTGCCAGCCGCCATTTCATGTCCAAATACTGTAACTGTACAAACCGGTGCCACCGATGAAAACCATCCGGCATGGCCAACTCTTCGAGTTCTTCTCCGTCAAACGTAAACAACTCTCGCGGTATATTGTCTCCGGCGGAGCCGATCAACGCGGGAAACCGTTTGAGATTCCATCCTGCCGGCGATCTCAAGATGCGTGCCGCGCCCGGCCAACGAACCGACAGGGCGCACGCCGCGAAACGTCGCATCGGCACCGGTAAACCCGCCAATGGTCCCAGAACCTTCTCAGCCCGGTACCATGGATAGCCTCCAAGGATTTCGTCGGCTCCTTCACCGGTCAGCACCACTTTGACCCGTTTCGCCGCCAGTTCCGCAATCAGTATCCGGGAAATGTCCACGCCCAATCCAAACGGCTGTTCCCGATGCCAGACCGCCTTCGGGAACAACTCCGCATGTTCCCGCCGACATTCCATCCGGTGCCCAATCAGTTGATATTCGGGAAACTCGTCCAACAGCTTGTTTCGCTTTACTTCATCCACCGTGGGATTTTCGAAGCCGAGCGTAAACGTGTGGATGGGCCGCCGCAGTTCCCGGCTCATCAACGCTGCCACCGCGCTGGAATCAATCCCGCCGCTCAGCCACACTCCCAGCGGGACATCGCTCCGCAAATGTAAACGCACGGATTCGGTCAGTTTCTCCCGCAACATCTCCGCCCACTGCGCCGGGCTAACAGAGCGATCGTAGTCGTCGCAGTCGGGAAACGAAACGTCCCAGTAACAGCGGGTAGCTATCGCGCCCGCCTCAAACCGCAACCAGTGACCGGGTTGCAGCCGTTTGACCTCCGTCACCATGGTGTGCGGCGCCCGGACAAAGCCGAGCGCGAAGATTTCTTTCAGCGCCCGCTGATCCATTGTCGGTATGATCAACCCGGAGGCCAGCACGGTTTTTAATTCCGAGCCAAATACCAAAGCGTCGCGGGTGACCGCGTAATGCAGCGGTTTGATGCCGAGACGGTCACGCACCAACCACAAACGCCGCTGTTTGGCGTCCCACAGCGCCAATGCAAACATGCCGCGCAAGTCATTCCAAAACCCGTCGGGATGCTCCTCATAGAGATGGACGATCACTTCCGTGTCGGAACGCGAGCGGAATTGGTGGCCTTTGGCCAACAACTGTTCGCGCAGTTCGACGTAATTGTAGATTTCTCCGTTGCAGATGACGACGACCGAGCCGTCCTCGTTGGTGATGGGCTGGTCACCCGTGGCTGTGCCAATAATGCGGAGCCGCCGCACCCCCAGCCCGATACCCGGCGCACAGTAAAACCCTTCGCTGTCCGGTCCGCGGTACCGCATGATGTCGGTCATGCGCCGTAACGTCGGCTCATCGGCAGGACGAGTTGCGTCGTTGAAGGCGATCCCTGCGATTCCACACATGATCACGCAGAGTAAGCGTTCTGTGCAAAGGTTGCAACGCGGAAGGCTTTTTGATACAGCAACGAAACAATGAAAAAAATCAAACTCTCGTTGTTGCGTGGTGTTTGTCAGATGCCGGCCTATGTGGCATGCGAAAAAGGGTTCATGAAGGATGAAGGACTTGATGCCCAGATCGAGATTGTCGCCACGGCTTGGTTGGTGCCGCAAAAACTTTCCGCTGGCGACTGCCAGTTTGCCGTGATGCCGTGGACGCGGGTGGCCGCCGCCGAGTTGGAAGGATTGCCGCTGGTGTTGCTGGCTGGATCGGGTTTCGAGGAGGCCGCCATTGTGCTGCGCCACGGGGTCGCGCCGTCGGAGGTGAAAAAGGTTTCCGTGCCGTTGCGCGGCGGTATCAAAGACCTCACGGCGATGGGTTTGATCCGGTCGCTCGGCTGGGAAAACGCCGCGCAGATTCGGCAACCGTCCGGTGACGGCGCGATCATTGCGTTGTTTGGTCAGGGCGCCGATGCCGCTTCGATGGTCGAACCGTATGCGACGATGATGGAAGAACTCGGCGTGGGCCGGGTGATCCGTCGCACGGGCGATTTGTGGAAAGGCGCACCGGGTTGTTCGCTGGCGACCACCAAACCGTTGACGCAATCCGACCCGTCGCTGGTCGAGGCCGTGGTGCGGGCGTTTGCGCGCGGCGTAAAATTTGTCCGCGAAAACCACGCGGAATCCTCCGAGATCGCCTCCCGTTACATCGGCATCAACAGCCGTTTCATCCGCGCAGCGCTGAAGAACAACCAGCCCAACGTTGATGCCATCCGCAACCAGAAACCGATGGACGACATCCTCGCGCTGATGCAGCAGTTGGGCTACATCAAGACCATCCCGACCCAGTACCGGGACCTTCGATTCCTCGACAAGGTCAGCACCATGAAATGAATTCGGCGCGTCTCAGGCAACTGGCGCGGTTGGCGAGTGGGTTCCGGGCGTTTGCGCGCACGCCGTTGACCCGCAATCAGGCGCTCGACATCATCCGCCGCCAGATGGCCGAACGCGAAACGCGGTTCCTCGAAAACGCGCGACGCCTCATTTACGACAATCCCGCCAACCCCTACCGGCAGCTTTTGCTCTGGGCCGGTTGCGGGCCCGGCGACCTCGAAACCAGCGTCAAAACACGCGGCTTGGAGAAAACGCTCCAACAACTCCGCAACAACGGCGTCTGCCTGTCGTTGGACGAATTCAAGGCGCGCGCGCCGATCTGTCGGCGCGGCCTGACCATTGAGACGTGCGAGAGCGATTTCGACAACCCGTTCCTCGGCACCCACCGGCTCGAAGGTAACACCAGCGGCAGCCGCGGCAAAAGCACCCGGATCGCCTACGATTGGGAATTCATTACCGAAGAAAGCGCCCATGAACTGTTGCTCTATGACATGCACGGCGTCCTCGACCGTCCGACGGCGCTCTGGTTTCCCGTCCCACCCGGCATCGCCGGGCTGCACAACCTGCTGATGAATCTCAAGACGGGCCGGGTTCCGGCAAAATGGTTCTCGCAAACGCCGACCGACGCCATGTCGTTGGAAGCGCGACTGGCACTGCGTTTCATCGGCAGGCCGCGTCCGGAATTTGCCGACCTGTCGCGCGCCGACAAAGTCGTTGCGTGGCTTGCGAGTGTCCGCCCCGGCGTTGTCCGCACCTTCGGCAGTTCCGCTGTCCGGATCGCACAAGCGGCGCTGGAAACCGGCACCGACATCAGTGGCAGCATCCTGTTTGCCGGCGGGGAACCGCTCACCGAAGAGCGACACCGCTTCATCAACCGCGCCGGACTGAAGGTGTTCCCGCGTTATGTGGCAACCGAGACCGGACTCGTGGCAGCGGCTTGCCCCGAAGCGGCGGCGGGCGAGATGCACTTCTACAAGGATCGTCTGGCCGTGATCGGGCATGACGGCAATTTGCTGTTCACCTCGCTGACCGTGCACGCCGGCAAAATCATGCTGAATGTGGAACTGGGCGATTGCGGCGAACTCACAGTGAAACCATGCGCTTGCCCGTTCGGCGACCTCGGCTTTGACCTTCATCTTGCCAACGTCCGCAGCAACGAGAAACTGACCGTCGAGGGCATGACCGTGCTGGTTTCCGAGTTGCACGCCGCCATTGAGGCCGCCGCCGGCAGGCCGGACTGCTGTCAGCTCTGGCAGACACAGGACGAGCGCGGCTTGAACAAACTGGTGATTGCCGTCAGCCCCGATGTGACAGACCTCGACGAATCGAAATTCATCGCGGCCGTGCTCGACCGATTACGGCGCGGTCGTCCCGGCAGCGCACTGGCCGCCGATGTGTGGCGACAGGCCGGCACGTTGCAGGTCGTGCGCGAACAACCACAGTGGAGCCAGGGCCAGAAAATGTTGCCGCTAGCCCGGAAAGTGCCTCATGCCGGCCACGTTTGATCCCAAAGCGTGGAATCGCGTGTGCGAAGACCGTGGCGGAGCCGGTTTTGTCTTTCGACGCGGCACGGAGCTGGTGCTCGAACTCGCACGTCCACTCCTCGCTCCCGGCCAACGATGGCTCGATGTCGGCTGTGGCACCGGTCAACTCGTCCGCACCCTTCAAGAAGCGGGCGCACGAGTGGCCGGTGTTGATCATGACCTGCAAATGGCCGAGTTTGCCCGACAAACGGCACCGGCGGCTTTTGTCGTGGGTCGGGCTGAACAGATTCCGTTTGGCGATGCGACGTTTGACGGCGTGGTAGCCACATCGTTGATGGGCTGTGTGGCGGATGCGCGCCCGGTGTTTGCGGAAATCCGGCGAGTGTTGCGACCGGGGGGCCACGCCATCATGACGTTCACGCATCGGGACAGTTGGCTACTGAAGCTCAACTACCTGCTGAATCGCCGACGTCGCGAAGGCGGTTATCGCCTCTACAACGCCAACGAGGTCGTCTGCGAACTGGAACCGATTGGCTTTCGGGTTGTCGAAGTCCGCTTCTACAACTTCGTATTCTGCATGGGTGACCGGTTGTTGCCGCCCGCGTCGGTGGCGCGTCGCCTGGAAGGTTCGCGCTCTTTACGGCTGGCCCGCAATTTCATCATTGTGGCGCGTGGCTGCGAACGGCCCTGATCGCCACAAAGTATCCTGTCCACCAGCGTGTCGGCCAGCGGGCAAGCCGCTCCCACTTCATTAACCCTTTCAAAAACGCCTCGCGCCGCGTCGCGTCGCCAGACTGCTCAACGGCGCGTGCTCGTTTCACGGCAAACAGGCGCGGACAATGCAACAGCGCGCTCATCTCGGCCACCTCAAAACCTGTTTCGCGTAAAAGCCGACGCAGTTTCCACGGGCCGCAGGTCACACCCACCTGATACGGCGTCAGACCCAGCCGGCGCAACAGCGCAAAAGGCAGGATGTTTCGGATGGCAACGATCGGATTGGCCGCGTTGTCCAACGTCAACAAAAGTTCCCCGCCGGGCCGCAAGCTGCGCCGCAATTCTCGCAGGCTCGCCACCAGTTCCTCCTCGGTCTGAAAATGATCCAACGTCGAGTTCGACACGATCAAGTCGAAGACACCCTTCGCAAACGGCGGTTGACGCACATCGGCAGCCACCTGCGGCTTGGTCGCCAACGCAATGTCCATCCCCACCGCAAACCGCGCGCGCGATTTCAACACCTCAAACACCCCCTCGCCGACCGTCTCGTCGAACATGTCCGTCTTCAACACGCGCTCCACCTTCCGCTGCGGCCACCATGCCTCCAGCCACGCGCGATTTACCGCATCACTGTGCGCCCGCCAGAGACGGTCTGTTTGTGACTGTTGCCACTCCGCGCCAACCTGTTCCCAGTAGCGTTTCTCGTCCACCGCGCCCGGTTTCATTCCCGGCACCAGCGACCACGCCAACATGATTTCCCGTCGGCTAAATTCGCCCAAGATCAGATAACCGAGCAGAACCAGGAGCGACCCCACCGCCAGTTTCACGACCACCAAAACACCCGGTGTCGGCCAAGCAACGGCGAACCCAAACGCGACGGCACACAGAACCGCCGCCCGCAGAACAGACGCCACCGGCGGCGCCACCCGCCACAGCCGCCAGACGGCAACCAGCGCCGCCAACGCGCCGAGAACCGTTACCGCCGTCGTCACACAGGCGGCTCCAAGCGGGCCGTAGCGTGGGATGATCCACCAGTGAGCCAGCGCGGCCAGCGGCACCATCGGTCCGGTCACCGCAAACGTCCATCGCGCCCTGCCGGCGGCGGTCAAAATGCCATTGGCTACCGACATCAGCGCGCCCGCCACGGCCTCGAAAATCAACACGGTCAACAACGGACCTGCGCCGGCGAATTTCGCCCCGGCGATCAACCGCACCACTTCCCCCGCCGCGCCCGCGCACAATCCCGCCAGCGGCAATAACAGCAGCACCAGCCGCATTGCATCGCGTCCCATCAGGCGGGCGTGCTTCGGGTGGCTGTCGCGCAACAGCCGGGTCAACGTCGAAAGCAGTAGCGGCGTAAACGAACCGGCGAAAATGCCGACCACCAGCGTGAGGTTTTGCGCGGCGCCGTAGAGACCGGCCTGCGCCGCGCTGGCACCGAGCCATTTCAGCATGAACAGATCGAGCTTTTCAAACAACCGCAGCGAAGCGGCGCACAGAAACAATGGCAAAGCGGTTTCCCACAGTCGTCGCACGGGAAACCCGCTCCGACCCAACAGGCTCGGGCGAATGAAGCGGCGTGCCACCGCCAGTTCCAGCGCCGAGGCGCCGATACAGGCCACAATCGCGCCGTAAATGGAGCCGCTCAGGCCAACAAAAGCCGCTACCAGTGCCGCTCGCGCTGTCCAACGCGCCGCGCCAAGCCATGCCCGTGGCCGAAATGCGCCGGTGCCGACGAGGATGTTGCGGTGAGCAGCAGCCAGACTGAAAAGCGGAATATCCAGCGCCAACCACCGCAGATAGGCTGCCAATGTCGGTTCGCCCCACAGGGTCGCCAATGGCCCGGCCATCGCAATCACCAGCACGGCGCCAATGACGCCAACTGCCAGGTGCAACCGCAACACAATCGTGCCGACCGGCTGCCAGTCGGTTGTTTCGGCGACACATTTGTAGGTGGCGCGGGCGAACAGGGTGGCAATCGTCCACTCCACCCACGCCACCGCGGCGGCAGCCAGTGTGAACAGCCCGTAACCGTCAGTGCCAAGTCGCCGGGTAAGAATGACCATTGTGATCAGCCCGGCAGGTACCATCAACGATTCGGCCAGAAATGTCCGTGCCGTTCCGTCCAATGTCCGTTGGCCTTCGGTTGAAGCAGTTGAATTCAAGTTTGCTGACGTTGGGATGGTTGTGTCAGCGAAGGATAAACAGAAAGCCCTGCTGGCACAAAGTTATTTCCATTGTCTTGCCATCGGTTCTGTTGGTTCATGAGGTGAACATGGTTCGCCAAAATGGCATCGGGAACTCCGCACGCCGGCTGGTGGTCAACATGGGAGAATCGGTGACCACCATGGGAATGATGTCCGTTGGTAGGGCGACGGCCTACCAACAAGACGATGGGGACAATGGAACGGAACTAGAGAGCAGCGGCTCGTTTTTCAAAGTAGGACAACGAGAGTCGTCGGATCAAAACGCCGGGTACCCAACCGCGTCGGTGACATTCCAGACCGAGCTCCATCAATCGTCCTGTGAGCGTCGGATGCTCGGCGGCCTGCTGCATGGCGGCAAACCGTCGTCGGGATTCTTCTTCGGCCAGTTCGCGGGGAGACTTTTTCTGTCGTGCCGCTTCCTGTAGCAGACGGGCGATCCGGGCACCAAGCTGCTGGCTAATAACGCGCTCAATGGTGGCTCGATTGTGCATGGCAAACTCCATCGTGCCGCCGAGCGCGCCACCGCAGTTGGTCGCAAAATACGGCAGACACAATACCGATCGCTCGGTCAGAATCTGCTCGGCTTCGGTTGTGATGGGATTGTTGGCGCCCGGCGAAATCAGTTTCGCGGCGATGCGCCCGGCGTTGCCCGTGTGAAGGGTATGGTGCCGCGCACAGGGACACAACACATCCACAGGCAGTTCCAACAGCGCGGCACGGTCGAGAGGCTCGGCTTCCTTGTATGCTTGGACAAACTCGCTTCCCATTTGCCTGGCCAGAGCCGCAAGACGGTTGATGTCCAACCCGTGCGGGTTGTAGAGTGCCCCACGCGAGGTGGAGACGGCCACGACCTTGACGCCCGCCGCGTCGAGCAGCCCGCCGAGCGCGCTGCCGACTTTGCCGAAGCCTTCGATGGCGACGGTGGCGCGGGATAAATCCAGTCCGATGTGTCGGGCACCTTGTTGGATGCCGGCCACCACACTCAAGGCAGTGTAGTAGCCGGAATTGTTGCCGCGCAGTTCCCGACGTTTGACGCGAACGCCCACGGCTTCCAGCATGTAACGGATGTCGGTGTTGTCAATGCCCATGTCGGAAAAGGGCGCATACAAGCCGCGCCGCAGCAACGGCGCAATCGCTTGGGCAAAGGCGACAAGGCGTTGCCTCCGTTCCTCGCGCGGCGCTTCGGGGTCGCCACGCACGCCCGATTTTCCGCCGCCTTGTGGCAGCGAAACGTAGCCGAATTTCAATGTCATGGCGCGCGCCAACCCGGCGATTTCCGCCTCATCCACATCGGGCACCAGGCGCAACCCGCCGCAGGCGCGTCCGCCGATGGTGGAATCAATGACGAGGTAGCCGAGAATTTCGTGGCCGTTTTTGACGGTGATGGAAAGTTGGGGCTGAGAAGGTTCCATGTTTTGTTTAATCTTGTCGTCCGAACAGACCGAGGCGTTTGACGATTTTGCTTTCGATGGGAAAACGGGCGTTCATGTGTCGGACACGATATTGTGCCACGGGAAGATAAAGTTTGCCCAGCGCCCGAACGACGGGGTGGGTTTTCTTGAACTGGAAGTTGGTGCCGAGAAACATCAGGGGAAAATCCAGGCCGGAAATGAGTTCTCTCATGCCCGGGGCCAGCCACGGTGTTTCTTTGGGAACATTGCGGTAGTTCATTGGCGGCCAATCTTCGAGTCGTTGTGGTTCTTTCATGCCCATTTGGACGGCGAGCCGGTAGAGGTTGGTTCCCGGATAGGGTGTGTAGATGTTGAAGGTTTTGGCGGCGCGCGGGTTTTCTTCCAGCAGTTGTTCCGCCAATCGCAGGCTTTGCCGCAACTCCTCCGGTGTTTCCGTCGGCAGTCCCATCATGAACAGATACATCGGGACGTAAGGGCGTCCGATCAGCTTGCGGGACGCTTCCAGTACATGCTCAACCCGCAGGGTTTTCTCGATGAGATCGAGAACGCGCTGGCAGCCGGATTCGACACCGATGGTTAGCCGTTCAACGCCAACGCGACCCAGCAAATCCAAAAAGTCGTTGTCCATTCGGCGGATGGCGTCAATGCGGATGTGGAGCTTGCCGATTCGAATCTTCAGGTCGGCGCGCACGATCGCTTCCATGAGCCGGTGGGCGTGATCGAGGTTGGTAAAGAGATTATCGTCGGTAAAGTTGAACCCGCGGATGTCATAGTCGCGGATGAGTCGGACCAATTCTTCGACGACTCGTTCGGATTGTTTGGCGCGCCATTTGCGTTTGTGCATCACGCCGCCGTAACAAAAGCCGCACCGGTAAGGACATCCCCGGCTGGAACAATACGCCACGTGATCCGCGCCAAACATCTTGCGCCGATAAGGATTGATGTCCACGAGTTCGTAGGCCAGTGGCGGTTGGGCGTTGAGATCCACAAAGGGGCGAGGTTCCGTCAACTGGATATTTCCGTTGTCCCGATAACCGATTCCGGCGACGCCGCTCAACGGTTGGCCGTTGGCCAGCGTGGTGACAAGGTCCAGCAGCGTCGCTTCACCCTCTCCGATGACCACGATATCCACCAAAGGATTCCGTAGAGTTTGTTCGGGCAAGATGCTCGGGTGAATGCCACCCCAGACAGTCGGGATGTCCGGGTAGCGTTGTTTGAAGGCGCGGCACGCAGCCAGGGCGCGCGTGATCTGCGGCCCTGTCATGCACGACACGCCGAAGCAGACCGGTTTTTCGCGCAATGCTTCTTCAAGTTTTCGTTCCCACTCCGGATCGGCAAACTGGTCAATCAGTTTCACCCGAATACCCGCGTGGACCAGCGGAGTGGCTGGATGGAGCAGACACAAGGGAAGTTCCACCCGACGATGAGCCTGAAACCCCAGCCGGGGTGACGGATGAAACAAAATGACATAGTCGTTGCTCACGGCTGGCTGCTCTTGTTGAAACGCCTGACAAACGGTTGCAGGTGCTTGAAGATGCGATGGATTTTCTGATTATCCTCCACATATCCACACACCTGACAATCCGCAATCTCCTCCCGATATTGTTGGCCATCGGGCGCCAACCGCCGGATGCGTTCGGCGCGATAGGCTTCTCCGTTCCAAATGTCCGGAAACCGATCCGTCTTCAGACTGCCCAACGCCAGCATGGACCGACCACAGGACACCACGGTGCCATCCACCTTGATGCGCGAGTGAAACCAGCAGACATAACACGGTAATCCATGACTGATTTCGTGAAACGCCATGCGCGCCAAAAATCGCCGGAGATTGTGGCCGAGATTGAGCGCTTCGATTTGTCGCTGAAGCGCGGTCATGCGATTGCGCAATGCCGTCTGCTCTTCGGCGGGCAATGCGTAGTGAGCAAGTTGTCCGCGAGCAGTCTTGAAGGGAGAAAAGGAGATGGCATCACAACCGGTTTCCTTTGCCAATATCACCATCTTGTCCACGTCGTTGTAATTGAAACAGTTGATCGGATGGTGCAACGTGACATGCGGCGTGCGCACCCGCTGCTCGGCCTTCATGGCTGACAACAGTTTTAGCCCATTGAGAACCCGATGAAAAAAAGACGCATCCACCCCATGTTGCCGCGCATATGACTCAGCGGAACACGCCCACAAACTAACGTGAATCTCGTCCAAACCTGAGTCAATGACCTGCTGCACACGTGCCTCGTCAAGGAATGTGCCGTTGGTGTTGATGGTGGCGCGTAGTTGATGCTGCTTGGCGAGACGAATGATGTCGAAAAGACGCGGATGCAAAAACGGCTCGCCATCCCCCAGCAAAAACAATTGCCGGGTACCCAGCGTCGCGACATCGGAAAAAAGGTTCTCCGCCCACTCGAAAGGAAACTCGGCAATCTGCTGATCTCCGGGCGACGGCGCGCCAATCTCCTCCGAATGAAACCGACATCCGAAACAACGCAGATTGCACCGCCGTGTCAAATCCACGGTGATGTAGAAAGGCCCCGTGCAAGCGCGCTCACCGTTACACAGGCCCCGTAGCAGGCCGGCTTTTTGCAAGAGTGTTGCCATCGCTACTTTACCTCACCCAGCCACGGACGCGGCAGCTCGAAGACCTCACCGAGCCGGCTGTACTCGTTGGCAGCCAACCGCGCCACGGGTCGCAACCGAGCCACATCAATGGTGCCGGCCCGCCACAGATCATCCCGCACGTGCACGAGCAATACCTCGCCGAGGACAAGCCGTTGCCCGGCCCGCCCCAACTCAAGAATGCGTTCCACCCGACACTCCAGATTCACCGGCGACTCCGCAATGCGCGGGGCGCGCACGCGCTCGCTCGGCGCCGGTGTCAGACCGGCCTTCTGAAACTCGCTCACCGACGACGGGAAATCTTCCGCCGTGGCGTTCATCGCCGCCGCCAGTTCTTCCGGCACAAGATTCACGACGAAATCACCGGTGGACTCCGCATTGCGCAGGGTGTCTTTCTTCGAGCCGTCGGGCTTCAATTCCACCGAGAAACAGACCATCGGCGGCACCAGCGACACAAATGTGAAACAACTGTACGGCGCGGCGTTTGCCACGCCGTCGGCGCTCACCGTGGAAATCCACGCAATCGGACGCGGCGCGACACAACCTTTCAGCAACTCATGCGCCGCCTGTCGGTCCAGTCTTGTGGCGTCAATTCGCATCCAGGTTGTCCTCCAAGCGAATCCAACGTTCCGGCACCGCCGGTTTCGACGGCACCGGTCCGACGCCGCCGGTCAACGCACACAACACTGTCGCGCCGGGCGCAATTCGGCCTTCGGCAATCGCCTTCAACGCGCCTGCGCCGGCCAACAGTCCGGCGCGCTCGACAATCTGGTCGTTCACGCGCGTCAACATCACCCCGGCGCGCTCGACACGAGCAAGGAACTCGCTGCCGAACTCGTCAAATTCAGTCTGACAAACCGCCAGTGCATCACCACCCGAACGCTGGATGATCCCGAAAAGTTCCGGGTACGTCTGGTCGGGATGGACATTGTACAGCGCCGGCTCAATCGGTTTCTCCCGCCAGTCGGTGCCGGTCAACGGCGGCAACGTCTCGCGGTGTTGTTGCCACGCGCTGACAATCGGGCAGAGACCGGCCTGTTGGACGGCCAGAAACTTCGGAACGGTTGGTGCCAGTAGCCGTTCAAACACGCGGTAAATGCCGAGTGGGCCGTACCCGGCGCACACCGCTTGCGCCAGCCAATCGAACCGTTGGCCGTGCCGCAAGATTTGCTCCGCCAAAAACATTCCGCGGAAACCGGCCGACAACATCCGCCATTCCAGTGTGGGAATCACCGGCGCGCCGAGTCGTTCGGCCATCCGTTTGGCAGCCTGTTTGACCCGGCGGTCGGAACCTTCGACGGCAATCAGGTGCGCCGTGGGACGGTCAAAAAGCGCGCCATCGAGTTTGTGCAGGTTGCCGGCGGGGCAAAAGAAAAACGATTCGAGTCCGGTGGCCGCGCCGTAAAGGCTAAGCGCCGCGCCGGCGTTGGCGCCGGAGGAAAACACGACCCGTCGGATGCCCTCTTTCCGGCAAAGCGCCGTCGAAAGACAACCGTCGAGGCTTTTGTAGGTGCCGCTGGCCATCCACGAGGATTCGTCGAGCAGCTTGAGGTTGACGCCGCGCCACTGGCCGAGGTCGAGAATGCGGACGCCTTCCCGGCGGGAGATGTCGGCCAGTTCCACGCCGTCCAACAACGCCGGCGCGTATCGGAGCGCGATGCTTTGCTCGGCAGAATATCGTTCGTCAACTGTGAATGTCATGGATCAGCTTCAGGATTTGTTCCTCAGACCAATCGGGTTTGCCTCGCAATTTGTCCAGCAGGATTTGTGTTTGCGCGGGCGATAATGTGACACCGCTTTTGCGCAGGAACGGTTCCAGCGCGCCCGTGTAATCCACCGGAAGGCCGAAACCGTAGGTGCGTTCTGCGCCGACAAGTTGCGGGTCGAACGGCTCAAACGCTTCCGGATTGCCGCCCGCAATGCAGCGAATGTGCATCACGGGCGCGTGCGCGAAACAGTAGCGGCCCGCAATCGGTTTCAGCGGCGAGTTGGCAAGGCCGGTCATTCGCTCCACAAACGCCGACAACTCGCGCAGCCGTCGGGTGTCCACGCCCGTCGAGAAACCGCAAAGGTTCTCCAACGCCATCACGACTTCTTCCAACGCCGCGTTACCGGCCCGGCCACCGAGACCGTTGACGGCGACATCCGCCGCGACTGCGCCGGCATTGAGCGCGGCGAGTGTATTAGCGGTGGCCATTCCGTGGTCATTGTGACAGTGAACAAGAATCGGAGTGGTCATGGCTTGCCGGATGTCATTGATCAGCGCGCTCATTTGCCACGGCAACAGCGTGCCGACGGAGTCGTAAATCACAAGACGCTCGGCGTTGAGTTTTCGGACGATGTCAAGAAGTCGTTCACGCGGCGCCCGGCCCGCGTCCATCAACGCCGCTCCGGCGGGCACCCGGCGGTTTTTTGCGTAGGCGATGGTTTCCGATAAACGCGGAACAATCTCGTCGGCGCTCATCCGGTAATGGTCCGTTTCGCGCAACAGACAATCGGAGGTCGGCACGAGCACGTCCACGCGCAGCCCGCAATCGGCGGCGAGATCCACTTGCTGTCGCCAGCGGTTGCCGTAACAGGGCACGAGGCCGGTTGGTTGGATGCGCAGGCGGTGTTGGCGAATGAAGCGCGAGAGGTCGGCGCAGGCGTTGACACCGTCGGGCAGGCCAATCTCGATTTCCGGCACGCCCATTTCGTCGAGCAACGCCACGAACCGCTGTTTGTCGGCGTCAGCGACGCGGACACCAGGAATCTGCGCGCCCTCGCGCAGTGTGGTGTCGCGGAGAATGATGGTGCGAGTCATTTCCGAAGCGAAACCATTTTGTTGTAAATCCACGCGACGAGCCAGCCGGCGATGTAGCCGAGAACAAATCCCCACGCCAGACCGATGAACGCGCCTCTGACGGTGACGCGGTAGCCGATGAGGTATTGCGCGAGCAGACGCAAGTGTGGTCCGACCTGGTTACCGCCTTTGATGACCAGCCAGATCGTGGCCAGAAACAGCGCCAACCCGCAGAGGATGCCACAGGCGAACCCCCAGACGTTGCCGTTGAGACGCAGCACGGCGCGGGCAAGTTGCTCGTCGTTGGAGTTGTCGGGTTGAACCAGCATGGTGTCCTCCTATCGTTTGATTTCCTCGATGTATTCGCGCTCGTCGTTGACGCTCCAGAGGTCGTGGCGGGCGCCGAGAATATTTTCCACAGCCAACATGGCGGTCAACATCGAGTGATCCTGATTGTTGTAGCGGTGCATCCCGTTGCGGCCAACGACCTGCAGGTTTGTCAGACCGCCAAGAAACGCGCGAACCACGCGGAGATGTTCGCTGTAGTTCGCATCGTAAACCGGATACGCTTTCGGCATTCGCACCACCGAACCGTCCACCACCTCGTCGGCGCGCGCCAAACCCAGCATCTCGATCTCCCGTTTGCCGAGCGCGATCAAATCCTCGTCGCGCATCGTCCAGAGTCCGTCGCCGGCAAAACAGAAATACTCCAACCCCAAACAGGTCGTGTTCGGGTCGGGAACCATGTCCGGCGACCAGTTCTTGAAGTTCTGGATGCGCCCCATCCGCACTTCGGGATCGTGAATGTAAATCCAGTTGTCAGGAAACACCTCCGCCCGATTCACGATGAGCGCCACGGTGAGAAAATCGCGGTATTTCAAACCTTCCGCCGCCGCGCGTACATCCGACGGCGCCGCGGGCGAGAGTCGCAGGATGAGTTCACGCAACGGCATACTGCTGATAAAATGCGAGCCATCCACGCGCTGGCCGTTGGCGGTTTCGACGGCTTCCACGCGGTTGCCGCGCCAGTGGATCGTTTTCACTTCCGCGCCGAGCCGAACTTCAGGAACGCGAGCAGCAACGGCTTCCCACATCTGACCGGGACCGAGTCGCGGATAATCGAAGGCGTCAATGAGGGTTTTGATGACGCGAGATTTATCCGGCGCCTGTTGTTGGAGCAAGGCATTCTTGAGGGCGCTCAGCAACGAAAGTCCTTTGATTCGTTGCGCGGCCCATTCGGCGGAAATTTGATGGCACGGGATGCCCCAGACTTTTTCCGTGTAGGTTTTGAAGAACGTCCGATAAAGCCGTTCGCCGAATCGGTTGGACACCCATTGCTCGAAGGTGACTTCCGGTTGTTGCGGGAACAACTGCGCCTTCAGGTAGCTGGCCAAAATCAATGCGCTGTTCCAGAGACCAAGGCCGAGCAGCGCATTCGCCGGGCGAAGCGGATAGTGGAAAAACCGTTTGTTGTAGTAGATGCGCGAGAGCCGTTGCCGACGCAGGAAATCGGTGTCACCAAGCACCTCGCGCCACATCGCTTCGACGGCCGGCACTTTTGTGAAAAACCGGTGGCCGCCGATGTCGAATCGGTAGCCGTTGTGCGTCGCGGTGCGCGAGATGCCGCCGACCACGCGGTCTTTTTCGAGCACCACCGACGCGATTCCCGCTTTGGTGAGCTGATAGGCCGCCGTCAAACCGGCCGGGCCGCCGCCGATGATAATCACGCGATTCATCAGAGGTTGTCGAAGAAGCCCCGAAACGTCGCCGAGGCGGCTTTCATTTTGACCTTCAACAGATACAGCCAGAGCACCGCGTTGCGCACGACCGCGAACAGCCAACCGGCCACGTACCCGGCCAGAAATCCGTAGCCCAGACCGACGAACGCTCCGGGCCACGTCACGCGATAGCCGGGAAAATACTGCGCCAACAGCCGCAGGTTTTGACCGACCGTCTCGCCGCCTTTGATCAACAAGATGGCCGTGGCCAGAAACAAACCCACCCCGCTCAGCGTCCCGACCGCGACGCCAAAGGCGATCGGGTCGAGCCGGGCAAATGCCTGCGCCAGCAATTTGTCTGTGGACTCCTGTGTTTTCATCGCATCCAGTGCCGCACCAATCCTACCGCGAAACCAAGGCCGCTATAGAGGTTGTACAACCATATCCAGAACATCGCCGCCAATGTGAACGGAACCGTCCGTTTCGCCAAGAAGAAACTCAGCAGCCCGGTGTGCGTCGCCAGCATCCCCACCAGCGCGGGCAATGCCAACCACCACAACCCTACCACGAGCGCTGCCAGCGCCAGCCAGGCGAGCGCCACCGCCACGCGCGCTTTCCAAGTCAGATTCAAATCATTCAACATCCGACGGTCGCGCAGGATCAGCTCCGTCCACGGCACCGCTCGCAACCAAAAATCGGCGTACAGGAGCGACCGCGCCGTCCAGCGTTTCAGGTGTTTGACCTGAAGCGTCTTGACCAATCGGATCCGGTGTCCGGCGCGTCGGAGACGATAACCGAGTTCGATATCCTCAATCGAAGGTTGCCGATACGATTCGTCAAAACCGCCCACGGCCAGAAACAACTCGCGCCGTACTGCGCCGCAGCCGGCCCAAAACGTCGAGGCTTCCTCGCGGGAGATTTGGTGAACGTAATGATGAAAGAGGTTTTTGTATTGCGATAGAAAATTCGGCTCCGCCGGCGCATCGTCGTAGGAACCAAACACTGCGCCGATGTCCGGCTCGCGCTCCCATGCGGCGACGATCTCCGCCAGCGCATCCGGGGCAACCGCCACATCGGCATCGAAAAACACCAACACATCGCCGCTGGCCGCGTGCGCCCCGGTGTTGCGGGCGCGAGCCGGGCCGCCGGTTTCGGCGAGTCGGATGACTTTTGCGCCGAAAGTTTCCGCCAGCGAGGCCGAATTGTCGGTGCTTCCATCGTCCACGACGATGAGTTCATCGGGCGGCGGTTTGGCCACGGTCACACTCTGCAAGCATCGGCGGAACTTCTCACCGCCGTTGCGGACGGGGATGACGACGGAGAGCGTCGGTTTGGCCATGGCGGCAAGGATGATACCTTATCGCCATTTTTTTGCGACTAAAACCCGATACGGAATCCTCATCTGGTGGACGAACTGAGGCTGAGGGTGAGAGGTCAGTCGAGGGGGCGCCGCTTCACTTTTCACGGTTGAAAGGAGAAGCTCCCATCATGCCCAGAACATTGTACGTCGAATTCAAAGGCGACGTCTATCACGTCATGACCCGCGGCGATCGGCTTCGCGACCGTGTGCGCGAGTTGCTGCGACGCAAAGGTGGCGTGGAGGAAAGACGCTGGACGGAGGAGAAGGCGGCTACTACAGTGCGTGCGGTCGTGGAGAGATGAATAGCGAACGAAGCGGATCGGCGGGTACGGATATGGGCGCGGGTGCGTTTGGGAGGGGAGGGGCCGACGGCGGTGGCGCGGCAGGAGGGGTATGATCATGCCAGTTCTGTGACGATGCTGTTGAGACGGCTTGAGCAGGAGGCAACGCGCAATGAAGAGCTTCGCCAGAAACTTCAAACACTCAAAACTTCCATCAAAAGTGAACTGTGAAGGCACGACCCCTTCGCCACAACCTTGTCCCTAATTAATGAAAGCCATTCGATTCTGGGTCTTGGTAATTTGCGGAATTATCCTAGGGAACATTTTTGTACTGCGGATGTCCTCTTGAAAACTTCGCTGCATTCGTAGTTTTGCTTTTCTCTGCAGGAAGCTATTTGGCGTCGTCCAGACTAAGAAGGAAACAATGACACCACATCACGATGATATTTATTGGTTTATTCTCGCGTGGATAACAGCAGGGATAATGCTCTTTCAAAGATGGAAGCGCAAAGATGTCTTGCAAGTTCATGTCAGACGTTACTTACTTGTCCTAGCGGTCATTCTCATAGTCTTAGGCATAATAGGGTTCATTTTATGATGATTAAAGTCATAGGAAAGGTACCAGTATGATGCGCAAAACAGGCTGATCTCCGCACAGTGAATGAAGAGGTTAGAACTTCACACTTCACGAGATTAGCGGGTCAGAGCTTCACGCTTCATGGAAATGAACGGAGCAAGCAATCGGATGATGACACGTATGCACGAAAGAGATAGCGGAGCGAAACTTGCGCGCTACTATCACGGCCCTGTGATAGACGAACTCCTCTGTCGCGTGACTGAGACCAACACCGTTTACTACCACCACGACGGTCTCGGCAGCACGGTAGCGTTGACCGACTCCACCGGCAACGTAGTGGAGAGCTACACCTACGACGTGTACGGGCAACCGTCCATCCTATCTACCACCTACCATCTACTACCTACCTCCTCCGTTACCAACCGTTTCCTCTTCACCGGCCGCGAATACCTCGCCGAGCTTGCCCTCTACGACCACCGCCACCGCATCTACTCGCCCTCCCTCGGCCGCTTCCTCCAAACCGACCCCCTCCGCTTCGACGCCGAAGATGTTAATCTGTACCGGTATGCTTGGAACTGCTCACCACAATTGATTGATTCTTTCGGATTAAAATTCCGATACCCGGACCAGCAGGATCGTGCTACCCGAAAAGGATTGGATGAGCAAATCAGTCGAGTGCGTGCAACGGAGGCTGGAGCAGCTATTTACAACGTTGTCGATAAAAGCGAGACTGATGTTTACGTATATCCATCTACTTCTGGTGGAGGGCGTATGGGTTATGACGACAAAGGGAACTTAGCAGTATGGATCCCAACTGCCGATACAGGTCGTCCGGGTACAGCAGCTCACGAATTCCAGCACGCCGCAGAGCAGGTAACAGGAAAAAAAGACCCAGCTAATCTAGGAGTTGTGAGCAGTAAAGACCCATGTGAAAGGACTGGGGCAGAGGCTGAGCCGTTCGAAAACCGGGCGACGCGGGTTCAGAACATCGTAAATGATCAGTACTACTCTAACGTTAGCCCATTGAGTTTTCATCCAAAGCCTCAGACGGAGTACACGACAAGAGGAGGACAAAAATGGTCTGTTCCAGATCCATATGGCACGAAGTACAAGGCACGCTAGTGCACTTTGCTTTACTGTTTCCGTTGCTTGCAGCCGGGTGCTGTTGTCTCAATCAACAGGTCGGGTACCAACGGAATGATCAGTTTGTCGACGAACATCGCATGGAGATACTTGCGCTTCTTCAGACCGTGAAGGTCGGAGAGTTGCCACAGGGAAATTTGACACTAGTTCCATGTTTGGCGCATTTTAATCATCGCGTTGAGGCTGCTGGGCTTCCTGATACCTGCCTTCTCGTTTTGAAAACGCCACCTGATTGTCTAACTGACCGATATCCCTATACTGCGTGGCAAGTGTCAGATCGGTTCGTTCTTTCTGAGACCGATGTTTTCAGACGTATGAAGTGGGATACAAAGCAGTCTCTTCGTCAGGGACTAGCCGAAATGAATTTGCGGCAGTTCCTATGGTTCTTGGTGCGAGGCTATCTGATGGACATTCACTTCGACCGAACACGGATTGTCGTTGGGTATGGGTGGGCAGGAGAGGAAGGAATTACGCCAGACTAACCCGACTTCCGCTACTGAAGGGGTTTTCGGATTTTTTTGAGGGGTGAGAGGCTGGATTTCTTCGTGTGAGAGATATTGGGGTCACATCTGATTATTCGACATTTGACTTTCCTGTCGACACCTCAGGGCGATTGCATTTAGAAGTGGAGCAGTTGGAGGAGGTAAGCACAACTCCAACCGGCCGCCTTTTGTTTGGCGCGTACTCCCACCGCGTGCGTTTTGTCCCGCCGCAGGATGTTCAACGTCAACGCACGCAACAACGCCAAGTTCTGTACCGCGTGACGCTGCCGTAGCCCATGCGCGTCTTCCCCCAGTTGCACGTCCAACACCCAGTGCACGCTGTTCTCCACTTCCC
>Ga0078972_1006384_pt1 | contig 28110 bp, 33 predicted proteins | sample YelNatPaOPGAMG01_FD_67568 | JGI IMG/M metagenome (GOLD analysis project Ga0078972, IMG submission 67568) | Hot spring thermophilic microbial communities from Obsidian Pool, Yellowstone National Park, USA - OP-RAMG-01 (SPADES assembly) (version 2) | ecosystem: Environmental > Aquatic > Thermal...
CGGCGGCACCGGCGGCGCGGCCAGCAACACCGTCAACGGCGGCGACGGCGGCAACGGCGGTGACGGCGGTGACGGCGGCGCAACCCCCGGGGCCGGCGGTAACGGCGGCAACGGCGGCACTCCGACCAGCGACGGCGGCAACGGCGGCACCTCCGGCAACGGCGGTGACGGCGGCGCAGCCGGCGCCGGCGGCACAACAGTGGGCACCCCCATCACCGGCGCCGGCGCGTCAGGCAGCGCCGGTAGCGCGGGAGCCGGCACCGACGGCGGGGTCGGCGGCGACGGCGGCACCGGCTACGACGCTGGCACCGCGGTCGCAGGCACCACGGCACCCGTACTGGGTGTCGAGGGCGGTCCGACCGCCGCGGTGGGTGCCACCGGCGGCACGGGTGGCATCGCGGGGGTCGGCGGCAAAGGCTGATCCGCAGCCGGCAGTTAGCACCACAGGAGAGGCCCGCTTCGGCGGGCCTCTCCCCTTTTTCTGTCCCGTTCTTCCCGCGAGCGTGCGTGTCGCCGGCCGACACGCCGAGCTAACGCCGTAGACGGCGCACGCTCGTCATCCCCAGGCTTGACTGGCGTCGCGGCGGTATCGGCCGCACTATTCGGCGATGCCCGACGATCTGGACAGCGTCCTGGCCAGCCAGGGCGGCGTGGCGACCACCGCGCAACTGCTCGCGCGCCTCGGCCGCGCCGGATTCGAATCCCGTGTCGCTCACGGCGAACTCGTCAGCATCTGGACCGGAATTTACGCTCGCACCGAACCCACGCTGGCGCTGCGGCTGCGCGGCGTCGACCTGCGGGCCGGCCAGCCCGTCGCGGTCTGTCTGGCCACCGCGGCCGCCGCCTACGGGTTCGACACCGAAAACAGCGTCGAGCTGCACGTGCTCAACCCGGCCGGGCATCAACTGCGCGGCGGCGCCGGTCTGATCGTGCACCGCCGCGACGGCGCACCTCTGACCACGCTCGGCGGCCGGCCGATCACCCCAGCAGCCTGGACCGCCGTCGAAGTCGCCCGCGAGCTACGCCGGGCGAGAGCGCTGGCCACACTCGACGCCGCGCTGCGCAGCCGAACCTGCGATCAGCGTCAGCTCCGTGCCGCGGCAGCCGCCCAGGCCGGCCGGCGCGGAATCGTCGCCGTCCGGGAACTGATCCCCCTGGCCACCGGGCAGGCCGAGTCGCCGATGGAAAGCGAGGCGCGGCTGGCGATGCTCGACGGCGGACTGCCGGCGCCGATGGTGCAATACAGCATCGTCGACTACAGCGGGCGGACCTGGCGGGTCGACTTCGCCTGGCCCGACCACCTCGTCGCCGTCGAATACGACGGCTTCGACTACCACAGCAGCCCCAACGACCTTCGCCGAGACCGGCAAAAACGCGCCGCGCTCCGCGAGGTCGGCTGGACGCTGCTGTCGATCGTGGCCGACGACGTGCGGCGCCGACCCGCCGCGATGGTGCGCCAAATCGGCGTGGAGCTGACCCGCGCCAGCCAGGCGGCCCACCCTGTCTCATCGAGCGTGCGTGTCGCCGATCGACACGCCGAGCTGACCACGTAGCGTCCGCACGCTGGCGCTATGGCGGCGACAATGCCGCGCATCGCCGGTGCGTTATCATCGCCGAATGCCTCACCCGTTTTCGACAAAACCCGCGCCCGGCGACACCCAGCCCGGCACTCCCGCCTCCCCTCGCCGAACGGCCCGCTGGACACGGTTTCTCACCCCGGCGCTGGCTGCGCTGGCCCTGGTGGTCGCGATCGCGGCGTGGTTCGACCCACTGCACCGCGGCGCACCCACCTACACCCCCCAGCAAGCCGACGCCGCGAAAACCAAGATCTGCGCCGCCTACACCACCGTGCACCAAGGTGTGGTCACCAACACGCATATGACCAACCCGGTTCCTGGCAACCCGGCCGGGGCGCTCGGCGTCGCCGCCAACGCGCGCCTGGCGCTACTCGGCGGCGGGACCTACCTGCGGGACCGCCTGGCCGGCGAGCCCGCCACCCCCGCCGAGCTGGCCAAAGCCGTCACCGGGCTCGCCGACACCATCGAAGAGCTGGGCATCAACTACCTCGCCGGCGCGTCCAACCAGGTTCAGGAACCCTTGCGTAAGACCCTCAACACCCAGCTTGCGGCCCTCGACAAGCTCTGCAGCTAGACCCGGTCCGCAAGGACGCTGTAGTCCCGCTATAGTCCAGGGACACTGTCTCCCGGAAAGGCCCTTCCATGACCCGTTCACATCACCCGACCCGCCGCCGCTGCGCGGCCGGTCTGGGCGCCGTCGCCGGCGCTGTGCTGGCCGCGGCGGCCGCGGCCCCGGCCGCCATGCCCGTCGCGCACGCCCACACCGGGATCGTCGGCGCGCCTGCCGGCATCGGCGGCGACGAGAACGGCGGCCAGGGCGGGGCCGGCGGCAAAGGCGGTCAGGGCGGTCAGGGCGGCCAGGGCGGTCAGGGCGGCCGGGGCGGTCAGGGCGGGGCCGGCGGCAAGGGCGGTCAAGGCGGCCAGGGCGGGGCCCCCGGCGCCGGCGGTGCCGGCGGGGCCGGCGGGGCGCCCGGACCCGGCGGCCAGCCCGGTGCGCCCGGCCAGCCCGGTGCGCCCGGTGAACCGGGCGAACCCGGCTGAGCGCAGCCCGACCACACCCGAGCCCGACCGCCCACTACAGGAGTCGCCGACCGACATGACCGAGGATCCCCGCACCGACATCGTTTCCCGCCAATACCAGCGGTGGCGCTACCCGCAGCCGATCCAGGACCTGGAAACCTGGACCGCCAACAACTGGGAGTGGTTCGACCCGTCGCACGCGCACCGCATGCTGTGGCCCGACCGCGACTACAAACCCGATCTGGACATCCTGATCGCCGGCTGCGGCACCAACCAGGCCGCCGTGTTCGCCTACACCAACCCCGCCGCGAAAGTGGTGGCCATCGACATCAGCCAGCCGTCACTGGACCACCAGCAGTACCTCAAAGACAAACACGGACTGTTCAACCTCGAACTGCACCTGCTGCCCATCGAGGAGCTGCCCACGCTGGGCGCCGACTTCGACCTGATCGTGTCCACCGGCGTGCTGCATCACCTGGCCGATCCGCTGGCCGGCATGGCGGCGCTGGCCGGCTGCCTGCGCCCCGACGGCGCGATCGGCGTCATGCTCTATGCGCGCTATGGCCGCATCGGGGTGGAAATCCTCGAAGGGGTCTTTCAGGACATGGGGCTGCGCCAAGACGAGGCGTCGGTGCAACTGGTCAAAGACACGGTCGCGATCCTGTCGCCCGATCACCCCGTCTACAGTTACCTCAAAATAGCGCGGGACCTTCGCCAGTCCGACGCCGCTCTGGTCGACACGTTCCTGCACGGCCGCCAGCGCAGCTACACCGTCGGCGACTGCCTCGACCTGGTCACCTCGGCCGGACTGGTCTTTCAGGGCTGGCTGCTCAATGCGCCGTACTACGCGCACGACCTGTTCGCCCCGCCGAGCAATTTCTATCCGGCCATCAACGCGTTGCCGGACACCATGCACTGGTCGGTGATGGAACGCCTGCGCACCACCAACGGCTGCCACTTTTTCATCGCCTGCCGATCCGACCGGCCCAAAGACAGCTACACCATCGACTTTTCGACGATGGACTCGCTGGATTACGTGCCGGCGCTGCGGATGCGCTGCGGGCTGGCGGGTTCGGAGCTTTTCCGGCCGGATTGGCGGGTGAACCTCAACTCCGCGCAGCTGCCCTTCGTGCAGCACGTCGACGGGCACCGAAGCATCCGCGAGATCGCCGCGTCCGTCGCCCAGCAGGGCCAATCCCCCCGGGCCGGCGTGGCTGATCTGGAGAAATTCGGCCGCAAGCTTTTTCAGGCGCTGTGGCGGCTCGACTTCGTCTCGATGGGGCTGCACCCCAGCTAGTCCAACGCGACCGCCACCTCGTCGGGGATCTCGACGTTGGTCCACACGTTCTGCACGTCGTCGCTGTCCTCCAGCGCGTCGACCAGCTTGACCACCTTACGGGCGCCGTCGAGGTCGACGGGCACGGTGACCGACGGCGCGAAACCGGCCTCCGCCGACTCGTAGTCGATCCCGGCGTTTTGCAGCGCCGTGCGCACCGCCACCAGATCGCCGGGCTCACAGATGATCTCGAAGCTGTCGTCGAGGTCGTTGATCTCCTCGGCGCCGGCGTCCAGCACCGCCGCCAGCACGTCGTCCTCGCTCAGCCCGTTCTTCTCCAGGGTGACCACGCCCTTGCGGGAAAACAGGTAGGACACCGATCCCGGGTCGGCCATGGTGCCGCCGTTGCGCGTCATCGCCACCCGCACCTCGCTGGCGGCGCGGTTGCGGTTGTCGGTCAGGCATTCGACCAGCACCGCAACACCATTGGGTGCGTAGCCCTCGTAGGTGATGGTTTGCCAGTCGGCGCCGCCGGCCTCCTCGCCGGCGCCGCGGCGGCGGGCCCGCTCGATGTTGTCGTTGGGCACCGAGCTCTTCTTGGCCTTCTGGATGGCGTCATACAGCGTCGGGTTGCCGGCCGGGTCACCGCCGCCGACCCGGGCCGCGACCTCGATGTTCTTGATCAGCCGGGCGAACATCTTGCCGCGGCGCGCGTCGACGACAGCCTTCTTGTGCTTGGTGGTGGCCCACTTGGAATGGCCGCTCATCGCCTCACTACCTCTGGTTTCTCGTCGCGTCGGTAACCCAAGTCTACGGCCACGCCGAGATCCGCCGAGCGTCACGCCAGCGTGACGCTCGTCGCCGCGCGTCACCCTGGCGTGACGCTCGAAGGCTCACGCCGCGCCGGTGACGATGTCGACGAACAACCGGTGCACCCGCCGGTCGCGGGTCATCTCCGGGTGAAACGCGGTGGCCAACACCGCGCCCTGACGCACCGCGACGGGGTGCCCCGCCGCGCGGGCCAGCACCTGCACACCAGCCCCGACCCGCTCCACCCAGGGCGCGCGGATGAACACCGCATGCACCGGATCGTCGAGCCCGGCGAAGGCGATGTCGCCTTCGAACGAGTCGACTTGCCGACCGAAGGCGTTGCGCCGCACCGTGATATCAATACCGCCCAGCGGAACCGCCGCCCGCTCGCCCTCCCCGGCGTCCAGGATCTCGCTGGCCAGCAGGATCATCCCGGCACACACCCCGTAGGCCGCAAGCCCGTCGGCCAGCCGCTTGCGCAGCGGCTCGGCCAGGTCGAGCTCACGCAGCAGATAGCTCATCGTGGTCGACTCCCCGCCGGGAATGACCAGCGCGTCGACCGCGTCGAGTTCCCCGCGCCGGCGCACCGGCACCGGATCGGCGCCGGCGTCGCGCAGCGCCGCCAGGTGTTCGCGGATGTCCCCCTGCAACGCCAGGACACCGACGCGCGGCCCGCTCACCGGTCCGCCGGGCGAAAGCCGCGCTGGTAGCGGGTCAGGCCCTCCTGCATCACCGCCGCGATCAGCTCGCCGCGCTGGGTGAAGATCTTGCCGTGGCACAGCGCCCGCCCGCCGCCGGCCGACGGCGAGGTCTGGTCGTAGAGCAGCCACTCGTCGGCCCGGAACGGGCGCAAAAACCACATCGCGTGGTCCAGCGACGCGACCTGCAGATGCTCGCGCTCGGGCAGGTGGATGACCTGCGCGGAGCCCAACAACGTCAGGTCGCTCATGTAGGCCAACGCGCAGATGTGCAGCACCGGGTCGTCAGGCAGCCGGTCGCGGTGGCGAAACCACACCTGCTGCTGGCTGGCCAGCCCCGGCAGCAGGACCAGCTTCTCCCGCGGCACGATCCGCACGTCCCACTCGTCGAACTGGCGGAATACGGCCTGCAGGCCCGGGGAGTCGAACAACTCCACCGACCGCAGGTCCGGCAGGTCGTCGGGCGGCGGCGCTGCCGGCATGAGGTCCTGGTGGGTGATGCCGTCCTGGCGAGTCTGAAAGGACGCCGACATGGAGAAGATCGTCTTACCGTGCTGGATGGCGTTGACCCGCCGGGTGCTAAACGAGCCCCCGTCGCGGAGGCGTTCGACGATGAAGACCGTCGGCGCCTGGGCGTCCCCGGGCCGGATGAAATACCCGTGCAGCGAGTGCACCAGAAACCCCGGCTCGACCGTGCGCACCGCCGACACCAGCGACTGGCCCGCCACATGACCGCCGAAGGTGCGCTGAAAATACCCCGATTCGGAGTTGAACACGCCACCGCGGTAGATGTTGACCTCGAGCTGCTCGAGATCAAGGATCTGCTCGATCGACACGAAACGTTCTTACCAGCCGCGCTCGGCCAGCCGGTGCGACGCCGCGATCTCCTCCACGTTGATGCCCACCATCGGCTCCCCCAGCCCGCGCGACACCCGGGCCAGCACGTCGGGGTCGTCGTAGAAGGTGACGGCCTTGACGATCGCGGCGGCGCGCTGCGCGGGATCACCGGACTTGAAGATGCCCGAGCCGACGAACACGCCCTCGGCGCCGAGCTGCATCATCATCGCCGCGTCGGCCGGGGTGGCGATCCCGCCGGCGGTGAACAGCGTCACCGGCAGCTTACCGGCTCGGGCCACCTCGACCACCAGCTCGTAGGGGGCGGCGAGGTCCTTGGCCGCGACATAGAGTTCGTCGTCGGACAGCGACGTCAAGCGGCGGATCTCGCCACCGATGGCACGCATGTGGGTGGTGGCGTTGGACACGTCGCCGGTGCCGGCCTCGCCCTTGGAGCGGATCATCGCCGCGCCCTCGTTGATGCGGCGCAGCGCCTCGCCCAGGCTGGTCGCCCCGCACACGAACGGCACGGTGAACTTCCACTTGTCGATGTGGTGGGTGTAGTCGGCGGGCGTGAGCACCTCGGACTCGTCGATGTAGTCCACGCCCAGGCTCTGCAGGATCTGCGCCTCGACGAAATGCCCGATGCGCACCTTGGCCATCACCGGGATGGTGACCGCGGAGATGATGCCCTCGATCAGGTCCGGGTCGCTCATCCGCGCCACCCCGCCCTGGGCGCGGATGTCGGCGGGTACCCGCTCCAGCGCCATCACCGCCACAGCTCCGGCACCCTCGGCGATGCGGGCCTGCTCGGGGGTGACGACGTCCATGATGACCCCGCCCTTGAGCATCTCGGCCATGCCGCGCTTGACCCGCGCGGTGCCCGTCTGCCCGGTATCCACTAACCGATCTCCTTCGCCTGTTCTCCGGCCAGTCTAGTGGGCGAGCAGACACACAATCGCACGCGAGCTGCGCTCGCGATGCGATTGTGTGTCTGCTCACCGTCGTCAGCGGGCCCGGTGAAGTTGGGCGGCGATCCGTTGCGCCAGGCCCGCGGGATCCCCCCGAACGTCGTGGACCACGATCGGGATGAGCGTCCAGCCCAGCTCTTGGATTCTCGCCCACCTGAGCTTGTCCCGCAGCATCGCATCGCGACCCGCATGCCAGTCGATGCTGTCGTATTCCGCGGCGACACGCGCGTCCGGCCACGCGAAGTCGACCCGCCACAACTGGCCGTCGCGGCCGCGGATCTCATGCTGAAGCACCGGCAGCGGCAAAGCGTGGTCGATCATCACCAGCCGCGCCTCGCTTTCCATCGCCGACTCCGCTCTGGGATCGGCGTAGGGCAGCAGCCCGCGCACCCCGACGATGCCGCGCCGGCCCCGCTGCTCGAGCACCGCCCGCTGAAGTTCACCCTGCGTGCAGCACCGGGAGCGCAGCGCTGCGTCGAGGGTTGCCAGTGCCCGCGGTCGCCGCACTTCGCGGGCAATTTCCACCGCGGTCCATGCCGGCGCCGTCGCGAGCCGCCCCGCCACCCGCTGAAGCGGGGCCCCGGTTCGTTGGTGCACCGTCAGCCCGGTCGTAGAACGCATCCGCACTCCCGGATCCAGCACGTGTACGGCGGTGGTGTTCTGCACGTCGAACCCGTACAGCTCTGCCGCGGTGCCCATGCACGCCACGGCCCGACGACCCATGAAAACGTCGAGCGCCGCCAAGCGCCCCAGCAGGTTTGGCTCCGCCGCGGCGTAAACGCCGTACCACACGCGAACCAGACCGCCGTTGCCGACCTGGACGTCGAGTTGCTGACGAGTCATCACTTTCAGCAATTGCGCAGTCGTAGCGAACCCACCGCCGGCGTCCAGGACCGCTGCCACATCGGCGTGCACCTCGACAGCATGCGGCGGCTGCCCGCGATCGGCCAGCCGCCGCCGACCCGGCTGGGGATAGCGGCGCCGAGCCGGGGCGAGCAGACGCAGAATCGCATCGCGCAGGCACTGCGCGTGCGATTCTGCGTCTGCTCGCCAACCAGCGGCCGGGTCAGTGGATGGACTGCAGCCGGCCGACCCGCCCCGGCGCACCGGCCAGCGCCGCCGCGTCGGCCAGCAACTCGGCCAGCTGCAGCGGATACACCCTCTCCCCGGCGGCCACCAGATCGGCGATGTCGTCGGCGTCACACCAGCGGTGGCCGTGAATGTAGCGGTGCTCCAGCTCGGTCCGCCCGAGCACGGACGGCTCGAACCGGCGAGTCCGGTACACGAAGAAGAACTCCTCGCTGTCCAGCGTGGCGCCGTTGAAGTCGAAAACCGCGTCGCGCCGCCAGACCGGCCCGATCAGGTCGGCCGGGTCGACCTGCAGGCCGGTTTCCTCGGCCAGCTCACGGGCCGCGGCCCCGGCCAGCCCCTCGCCGTCGCGGACCTGCCCGCCAACGGTGAACCACCAGCGCGGCGCCGGACCCTCAACGCCGTCGGTCACCGCCGGATCCGACCCGCGCAGCAACAGCACCGCGCCGCTCTCGTCGAGCAGCACCACCCGCGCAGAGGTGCGCCGACCGGCGCCGTGCGCGAGCGCATCCGCCCGCTCGGCGATCTCGAAGTAGCTCGGCAGCGGCGCATGCCCGCCCAGCCGCAGCAGCCGCACCATCGGCCGCTCGCGCAGCGTCAGCGTGTCGCGCACCGCGTCGTTGTGGAACCGGCGGGCCAACAGTACCCGCGCTTCGGCGTCGGCCAGCTCGGCGACCAGCGTGGACGGCAGCGCCGCCGGGTCGACCATGGCCAGTTGCGCCGACAACTCGTTCTCGGCCGCCTCGCGGTCCTGCCGGTCCGCGCGTTCGGCGATGTCGGCCAGCGCGGCCAGGCGTTGAACCGGCGCGCCGCCGCGAGAGGCGTCCGCCGCGATCGCGCGGGCCACCACCGCGCGCCGCGCCAGCGCAGCGTCGAGCGCCTGCCAGGACAGGTCGTAGCGCACATGCAGCCGGTCCAGCCGGTTGGCGATCGCATACACCCGGATGGCCAGCACGGCCAGCAGCGCCACGGCCGCAACGACCGCGGCCACGACCAGCCCGGTGATCAACTGGCCACCTGCACCTTGGTGCCGAAGCCGGCGACCGTCTCGTAGACCCGCATGATCTGATCGGCCACCACCGACCAGTCGTATCGGCGCACCGCTGCGGCGCCGGCGGCGATGTAGCGCTCCCGCAGGACGTCGTCTCGCAGCACCTCGGCCAGTGCTGCGGCCAGCGCGGCGCTGTCGGAGACCGGCACCAGGCGGCCGGCCGCGCCGTCGAGCAATACCCGCCGGAACGCGTGCAGATCGGCCGCCACCACCGCAGTACCGGCGGCCATGGCCTCCACCAGCACGATCCCGAAGCTTTCGCCGCCGGTGTGCGGCGCGCAGTAGACGTCGGCGCTGCGCAGCGCCGACGCTTTACCGGCGTCGTCGACCTGGCCCAAGAAACGCAGATGCGTGGCCAACGGGCCTGCTCGGCTGCGTAACTCGGCGTCGTCTCCCCGTCCGACGATCAGCAGCTGCAGATCGGGGAACTGCCCGACCAGTTGCGGCAACGCCTCGAGCAGAACCGCCATGCCCTTGCGTGGCTCGTCGTAGCGGCCCAAGAACAGCACCGTCTTGCCGGGCCGCGGATAGCCGTCGAGCCGCGGCGCCGAGGCGAACCAGCCCACGTCAACCCCGTTGGGGATTTCGACCGCATCGGATCCCAGCGCCTCCATCTGCCAGCGCCGCGCCAGGTCGGACACCGCGATGCGGCCGACGATCTTCTCGTGCCAGGGTCGCAGGACGCCCTGGAACACCGACAACGTCAACGATTTGGTGGTCGAGGTGTGAAAGGTCGCCACGATCGGCCCCTCGGCCACCCGCAGGGCCCACATGGACAGGCTGGGCGCGTTGGGTTCGTGCAGGTGCAGCACGTCGAAATCGCCGTCGGTCAGCCAGCGCCGAACCCTGCGGTGCACCGCCGGACTGAACTGCAGCCGGGCCACCGAACCGTTGTAGGGGATCGGGACGGCCTTGCCGGCGGACACGACATAATCCGGCAACGCAACATGCGGCGAGGACGGCGCCAGCACGCTGACGGTATGCCCCCGGGCGCGCATCACCTCCGCCAGCTGCAGCACATGCGACTGCACCCCGCCCGGCACGTCGAACGAGTAGGGACACACCATGCCGATGCGCATCAGGCCTCCCGTACTTCGGCCTGTCGTTGGTCAGGAGCCGGGCGCAGATCGGCCAGCCACTGCGGCTGCAGCATATGCCAGTCGGCGGGGTGCGCGGCGATATTGCGGGCGAATCGGTCGGCCAGCGCCTGGGTGATGGCGCCGACGTCGCCGCTGCCGCAATCCAACGGCGGTTCGAGCCTGAAGCCCCACCCGTCGCCCTCATACCAGCAATGCGTCGGCAGCAGCGCCGCCCCGGTCTCGACGGCCAGCTTGGCCGGCCCGGCCGGCATCCGGGTCGGTTCGCCGAAGAAGTCCACCTGCACCCCGGTGCGGGTGAGGTCACGCTCGGCCAGCAGGCAGACGATCCGGTTGTCGGCCAGTCTTTCCCGCAGCAGCTCATAGGGGGACTGCTGGCCGCCGGAGGCGGGAATCACTTCGAAGCCCAAGCTCTGCCGGTAGGCGACGAACCGCCGGTAGAGCGACTCGGGTTTGAGCCGTTCGACGACGGCCGTCAACTGCCCGTTTCGGTGCACCAGCCATACCCCCGCCACGTCCCAGTTGCCGCTGTGCGGCAACGCCACCACGACGCCGCGGCCCGCCGCCAGCGCGGCGTCCAGGTGTTCTTTGCCGGCCACCAAGCCGTCGACCTGGGCACCCAGTGTGGCGTGGTCCATCACCGGCAACTGGAACGCCTCCCGCCAGTAGCGGGCGTACGACGCCAGCGACGCCCTTATCAGCTCGGCGGGGACGTCGGCCGGCGCCACACCGAGGACGCGGGCCAGGTTTTTGCGCAGTTGATCCGGCCCGCCGCCGCGGGACGCGTAGCGAGCTCCGGCGTCGAACAGGGCGCGCGCGACACCCTCCGGCAGTGCCCGCACCACCAGCCAGCCGGCGGCGTACGCCCAGTCCGTGACCCGGTCCCCCGGCCGCAACCTCACCGTTGCCCCTTCCCCGCCGACTCCCCGTCGCCGGGGGGCGACAGCGGCTCGGCCGCCCCCGGCGAGTGCCGCACGGTGTGCAACCGCTGGGCGCAGGTGATCAGGCTGGCCAGCGCCAGCAGCCACATCGCCACCGGCAGCGCCCACGGCAGCGGCACTCCCGGCAGGTCGGACAGTCCGGCGCCCACCAGCACGATGATCAACCTCTCCGGCCGTTCGATGACACCACCATCGCCGCGCAATCCGCTGGCCTCGGCCCGGGCCTTGATGTAGGAGATCACCTCCGAGGTGACCAGGCTGATCAACGTCGCCACCACCAGCGACGGGCTGCGCAGGCCGAACGCCGCCCACCACGTCAGCCCGCAGAACACCGCGCCGTCGCTGATCCGGTCGCAGGTGGCGTCCAGGACGGCGCCGAATCGGCTGCCGCCGCCGCTCTGGCGGGCCATGGCCCCGTCGAGCATGTCGAACATCACGAAGAACCAGATCACCACCGCGCCGGCGAACAGTCGACCCGCCGGGAACAGGGTCAACGCGGCCAGCACGGCCGCCGCGGTGCCGATGATCGTGACGGTGTCGGCGGTGCAGCCGGCCCGCAGCAGCACCCGCGCCAACGGGGTGGTGACACGCGCGACGCCCGCGCGCGACAGCAGTTTGCTCACGGCTGTTTGGCCCACTCGGTGGCCAGCAACTGGCGGGTGTCGCGCAGCAGCTGCGGGATCACCTTGGAGTCGCCGATGATCGTGATGAAGTTGGCGTCGCCGCCCCACCGCGGCACGACGTGCACGTGCAGGTGCTCGGCCAGCGATCCGCCCGCCGAGGCGCCCAGGTTCAGCCCGACGTTGAAACCGTGCGGGCGCGACACGTTCTTGATGACGCGGATCGCCTTCTTGATGAAAGCCATCAGCTCGGCGCTCTCCTCGTCGGTGAGATCCTCGAGCTCGGACACCCGCCGGTAGGGCACCACCATCAAATGTCCGGGGTTGTACGGGTAGAGGTTGAGCACGGCGTACACCTGCTCGCCGCGGGCGACCATCAGACCGTCCTCGTCGGGCAGGCTGGGGATGTCGGTGAACGGGTTTTGCTGCCCGGAGTCCTCCCGGCGCGCCGGCGCCTCGGCTAAATAGCTCATTCGGTACGGAGTCCACAGCCGCTGCAGGTGGTCTACTTCCCCCACACCCCGATCGACGATCGCGCCGTCATCACTCATGACTGCCCACCTTCACCAGATCGGCGGTCGGCGAGGCGTTTTCGTGGTCGGCGATCCATTTCACGATCGCCGCGACGGCGTCGTCGCGGGGCACCCCGTTGAGCTGGCTGCGGTCGCCGAAACGGAAGCTGACCGCGCCGGCGGCGACGTCGCGGTCACCGGCCAGCAGCAGAAACGGCACCTTCTGGGTGGTGTGGGTGACGATCTTTTTGGTCATCCGGTCCTCGCCGGCGTCCACCTGCACCCGCACCCCGTGCGCGGCGAGCCGGGCGGCGACGTCGCGCAAATACGGCACATGGTCGCCGGCGACCGGAATCGCGACCACTTGCACCGGCGCCAACCACGCCGGGAACGCCCCCGCGTAGTGCTCGGTGAGGATGCCGAAGAACCGCTCGATCGACCCGAACAGCGCGCGGTGGATCATCACCGGCTGCTGCCGGCTGCCGTCGGCGGCGGTGTATTCGAGCTCGAAGCGCTCCGGGAAGTTGAAGTCCACCTGGATGGTCGACATCTGCCAGCTGCGGCCCAGCGCGTCGCGGGCCTGCACGGAGATCTTGGGGCCGTAGAACGCCGCGCCGCCCGGGTCGGGCAGCAGCTGCAGGCCGGAGTCGGCCGCTACCTGCTCCAGGATGTCGGTGGCCTGCTGCCACATGGCATCGGAGCCGACGAACTTCTGCGGGTCCTTGGTGGACAGCTCCAGATAGAAGTCCTCCAGGCCGTAGTCGCCGAGCAGCTCGAGCACGAAGCGCAGCAGCGACGCCAGCTCACCGGGCAGCTGCTCGCGGGTGCAGAAGATGTGCGCGTCGTCCATGGTGAAGCCGCGCGCCCGGGTCAACCCGTGCACTACTCCGGATTTCTCGTAGCGGTACACGGTGCCGAATTCGAACAGCCGCAGGGGAAGTTCGCGGTAGGACCGCCCGCGGGCCCGGTAGATCAGGGTGTGCATCGGGCAGTTCATCGGCTTGAGGTAGTAGTCCTGGCCGGGTTTGCGCAGGGTCCCGTCGTCGTGGTGTTCGGCGTCGAGATGCATCGGCGGGTACATCGCCTCGGCGTACCAGTCCAGATGCCCGGAGGTGTGGAACAGGTCGGCCTTGGTGATGTGCGGGGTGTTGACGAACTCGTAGCCGGCCTCGACGTGCTTGCGCCGCGAATACTCTTCGAGCTCGCGGCGCACGACGCCGCCCTTGGGGTGGAAAACCGGCAGGCCGGAACCGATTTCGTCGGGGAAGCTGAACAGGTCCAGTTCGATCCCGAGTTTGCGGTGGTCGCGGCGCTGGGCTTCCTCGATCAGCTCCAGGTGACGATCCAGCGCGTCCTGGGACTCCCACGCGGTGCCGTAGATGCGTTGCAGGCTGGGATTGTTCGCATCGCCGCGCCAGTAGGCGGCCGAGCTGCGGGTCAGCGTGAACGCCGGGATGTCGCGGGTGGTCGGGACGTGCGGGCCGCGGCACAGATCACTCCACACACGTTCCCGGGTGCGGGGATTGAGGTTGTCGTAGGCGGTCAGCTCCTCGCCCCCGACCTCCATCACCGACGGGTCGCCGGACTTGTCGTCGACGAGTTGCAGCTTGTAGGGCTCGTCGGCCAGCTCGGCGCGGGCCTGCTCCTCGGATTCGTAGACCCGCCGGCGAAACAGCTGCCCGTCCTTGACGATCTGGCGCATCCGCTTCTCCAGCGCCGCCAGGTCCTCGGGGGTGAACGGCGCCGGCACGTCGAAGTCGTAGTAGAAGCCGTCGGTGATCGGCGGCCCGATGCCCAGTTTGGCGTCCGGGAACAGATCCTGGACGGCCTGGGCCAGCACGTGGGCGCACGAGTGGCGGATCACACTCCGGCCGTCGTCGGTGTTGGCCGCCACCGGGGTGACCTCGGTGTCCACGCGTGGCGCCCAGCTCAAGTCGCGCAGCGTGCCGTCGGCGTCACGCACCACCACGACGGCGTCGGGCGCGCCGCGGCCGGGCAGCCCGGCCGCCCGCACGGCCGCGCCCGCGGTCATCCCGGCGGGCACCCGGATCGGTGCCGGCCGGGCCGGGTGCGCGAAGGCGGTCATGGCGGAGATCTCCAAGGCTCGGTGGGTCGACGACCATGCTATCGGGGCGGTCGACTACGCTCCCAGGCCAATCGGGCTCTTCGACGATCACCGCCGGGTCCCCGATTCTTCGCTTTGACCCTCAATCGACGTCCGACTACGGTGCCACGCGTGGTCACGACCATCGAGAAGCTGGCCGGGTGGACTGCTGACCTTCGTCTGGAGGACGTGCCCGGCGCGGTGGTCGACCTGTGCCGTGCTCAACGCCGATCCGTGTTCGCCGCCATGTGCGCCCGACCGGAAACGCCGCCGCACAGCGCGTGCTTGCGGGAATTAGAACCTGGGCCGGTGCTGGCCCGGTGACCCTGCCGGGAGTGCGCCGTTCGGTTGCCGTCGACGACGCTCTCTATGCCGCTCACGCGCTGTCGATCGCGCTGGACTTCGACGACTATGTCTGCTTCGCCCACGCCGGGCACTCCGCGGTGCTGGTACCGGTGCTGCTGGCGGCCGAGACCGGGGCGTCGGCAGCGCAACAACTGGCCGCCCAAGTGGCGGCTGACGAGCTCGAAGCCCGCCTGGGCGGCGCCTGCCTACTCGGGCCGCTCAACGGTCAGTTGTGGTCATTCGTGCACGCCGCCGGAGCCGCCGTCGCCGCCGGTCGGCTGCTCGAACTTGACACCCGCCGGCTGGCCCACGCCATGGCCCTTGCTCTTTATCAGGCTCCACTGGATGCCCTCGACCACCCGCACGGCTTCTTCGAGGCGTTCTGCTACACACCACTGACCCCGCTCCTCGACGGGCTCGGCTCAGGATGGGCGACACAGACGCTGAGCATCAAACCCTATCCGGGCTGTGCCTACCTGGATACGACCGTCGACGCCCTGCTCGAACTCGGGCCGCCGCCCGCCGGCGACGTGGCCGCGGTCGTCATCGAAGCGAGCGTGCTGACCTGCGAAATGGACGCATTGTCGCGGCAGTACACGCTCGATAGCACACCCACACCGGTGACTATAAACTTCTCGATCCCCTGGACGGTGGCGGCGACGCTCCTCGCCGGCCGGCTGACGCCCACCGAGGTCAACGAGACGTGGCTGGCTGCTCATCACCGTGAGCTGGGCGAGCTGGCGTCGCGGGTGTCGTTGCGGCACGACTGGGCGCTGACACTGCGAACGGCCGAGGCGATGGCGCCACTGCTTCCGCTTCGTGCGACGACCGCCGGCACGTCGAGCCGCCGGTTGTTGGGCGCGGTACGGCGAATTGGACGTGAACACCACGGCATCCGCTTCGCTGCCGGCGATGGCATGGCTTTGCTGCGCGCCCTGCGAGATGGCGGAATCGGCGCCGCCCGCCGAGCCGCTACGGCTGGACCGTTGTGGGAGCCGGCGGCCCTTGCCGCCTTCGCCATGACGTTCCCGGCACGGGTGCGGGTGACGTTGCGCGACGGGCGCGAGCTGGTGGCCCAATGCGATGTTCCCGTCGGCGGGGCCGGTGGCATTAAAACCAGCCCGGACATCGTTAGTCGCCAGAAACTTTCCGCGTGCGGACCGCCGGTGTGGGGCCGAGAGCCGACTGACGACATCGCCGAGGCGATTGACGCCGACGCCGACGACCTGTGGCGCCTGCTGGGCACCAGCGAATGACCGCCTCGGCGCGGCAGCGGGCGGTAAGGCCGCGACCCGCTGCGATGCGCCAACATAAGTGTATGCAACCCGAGATTGTGCAATGCCCACACTGCGGACAGCGAAACCGGGTACCGGCGAGCACATCGGGCAAGCCACGCTGCGCCCAATGTCATCACTGGTTGCCCTGGATCGCGGAAGCCGGCGACAGCGATTACGCCGACATTGTGGAAAAGTCGCCGCTGCCCGTGCTGGTTGACCTCTGGGCTCCGTGGTGCGGGCCGTGCCGGATGGTCAGCCCCGCTCTCGAACAGCTGGCCCGCGAACGCGCCGGGCAACTCAAACTCGTCAAGGTCAATGTGGACACCGCGCCGGCGGTCGCGCAACGCTTTGGCGTGCAGGCCATCCCGACGCTCATCCTCACCGACCACGGCAAGGTGCTGGCGCGCCAGCACGGGGCGGCGCCGGTGACAGCGCTGAGAAGCTGGCTTGACCAGGCACTTACGGCTGGCCGGGCTTGAGCAACACGAACAGCGCCTCGGCGTCGGTGAGCACGCTGTCCCCGGCGTACAGCCGGCCCTCGACGAAGATCTTGCGGCCCTCGACCCGACTCACCCCCGCGTCGATCTGCAGCTCCTTTTCGATCGGCACGACGCGGCGGTAGTTCACATGCAGGTAGGCGGTGCGCTGGTAGGGCCCGCCGCTGAGCACCGACGACGTCAGCCCCAGCACCGTATCGAACAGGTGCGCAATCTCGCCGCCATGCACGGCGCCGTTGCGTCCCAGGTGAAACCGGCGGAATCGGGCCCAGCCGCGGATGCGGCCGTCGTCGGTTTTGTGCACCTGCATCGGCACCGTCAACACGTTGCCGCGCATCGGCAGGTCCAGCCGGCGCCCCGACGGGGACTGCCACTCGTCGGCGTCGAACGGTTCGAGCAGATCGGACACCTTCTCGAGCAGATCGGCGGCCTCGCCGATCACCTCGTCGGGTGCGTCGACGGCGCGGGCGTGGTCCTGCAGTGTGCGCACGGCGTCGATGAACCTGCCGTAGTCGGGGCCGCCCTTGGTGGTGGGTTCGGGCGGATTGAACCCGCCGCCGGGGTGCCGGGTCACCTATTGCCCCGCGACAGTGCAACTACCGACGGGTCCACTCGCAAAACGCGTCGCTGGATGCACTTTCACGGGACCTGGGCGCCCGCGGCCGCCAGCGCGTCGAACTCGTCGTCGGACAGTGTGATCTGCGCGGCGGCGACGTTCTCCTCCAGGTGGGCCAGGCTGGACGTGCCCGGGATCGGCAGCATCACCGGCGAGCGTTTCAGCAGCCAGGCCAGCGCCAGCTGGGATGGTGTCGCGTGGTGGTCGGCGGCGATCTGCCGCAGCGGCCCGTCGGGCGCGGCCAGCGGCCCCGCGGCCAGCGGGAACCACGGGATAAATCCGATGCCCTCCGCGGTGGCGGTGTCGAGCAGCGGCTCGGCGTCGCGGCTGGCCAGATTGTATTTGTTTTGCACGGAGACGATCTCGGTGATCTGCTGGGCCGCGCGCAGTTGGTCGACGTCGACCTCGGACAAGCCGATGTGGCGGATTTTGCCTTCGTTCTTCAACGCGAGCAGCTCGCCCACCTGGTCGGCCAGGGGGTAGTTCGGGTCGATGCGGTGCAGCTGGAACAGGTCGATGCGCTCGACGCCCAGCCGGCGCAGGCTCATCTCGCATTCCTGGCGCAGATAGCTGGGGTTGCCCAGCGGGATCCAGACGTTGGGCCCGGTGCGCAGCAGGCCCGCCTTGGTCGCGATCACCAGCCCGCGATACGGGTGCAGCGCCTGACGAATGAGCTCCTCGCTGACGTAGGGCCCGTAGGAGTCGGCGGTGTCGATGAAGTTGACGCCGAGTTCGACCGCGCGGCGCAGCACCCGCATCGCCTCGCCGGGGTCCGCCGGCGGCCCCCACACCCCGGGGCCGGTGAGGCGCATCGCGCCGAAACCGAGTCGGTTGACCGTCAGGTCGCGGCCGAGAGTGAACGTTCCGGAGGCCTGGGCGATAGCGCTCACAGCGCCCACGGTACCCCGTGGCACGCTATCCCGGTGGACCTGAGCGCGCTGCAAGACTTGCCGTTTAGCTATCCCGACGTGGGCGCGACTGCCGGGCCGCCGCCGCCGGGCTACCGCCACCTCGGTTTCACGACGCAGATCGGCATGGGTCGGCGGCGCTTCGACGAGGCCGCCGACGCGCTCATGCACTGGGGTATGCAGCGCGGGGCCGGACTGCGGGTCACCCCCAGCAGCGCCGACGTTGCGGTCGGCGCGGTGGTGCTGGTCTGGCTGGGTTTCCTGCGGGCGCCGTGCCGGGTCGTCTACGTGATCGACGAGCCCGAGGTACGCGGGTTCGCCTACGGGACGCTGCCGGGTCACCCCGCCTGCGGCGAGGAACGGTTCGTGGTGCGACACGACCCGCTAACGGCCGCGGTGTTCGCGGAGGTGTCGTCGTTTTCCCGGCCCGCGACGTGGTGGGCCAGGGCCGGCGGGCCGCTCACGACGCTGGCCCAGCGCGTCATCGCCAAACGCTACGTGCGCGCACTGTGACGGCGGGTTCACCCCGAGAGCAGCGCAATTCCGGCCGCGGTCAAGGCGAGCACCTTGACCACCTCCAGACCGACGTAGACGTAGTGACCGCCCGAGCGCGGCGCGTCGAGTCCGGCAAGCACCTGGTCGGAGCGGCGGTTCAACCGCGGTCGCACCGCCCCCAGCTGCAGGCCCAAGGTCGCGAACGCGACGACGAACGCCGCGGTGACGGCGGGCCGGGGTGGGCTGGCCACCGCGGCCACCAGCAGCGCCACGGCGAAAACGACCTCCACGCTGTTGAGCGCCCGGAAGACCAGGCGGCCGATGCCGAGCCCGATCTGCAGCGTGACGTTGGGTGCGCGGAATTTCAGCGGCGCCTCGAGAAACGAGATGGCCAGCACCATGCCCAGCCACACGAACGTGAGGGCGACCGCGACCGCCGCAGCCGTGCTCATCGTGCGCGAACCAGGTGCACCAGACACAAATCGGGTTCGGCGAACTCCTCGAGCCGATCGACCGTCACCGGCGCCTGCCAGCGTTGCAGCGCGCCCTGCATGACCCCGAGGTGGATCGGGCAGACCACGCTCGTGCGGGTTTCGGCCAGCTCCAGGAAGGGACAGTGCCGCAGGCCGATCTGCGACTCGCCGCGACGCTCGGGCGCGAACCCGAGTTCGTCGAGCAGCTCCAGCAGGTGCTGGATCGATTCCGCGGTCCCGTTCGTGGCGTTCTCGCCGGCGTGTGGCGGCGGTTCCAATCGCTCGCCCCAGGCCCGCCCGACCTGCAGCGCCTTGGCACGCGGATCGGGCTCGGCGGCGAAACCCGTCGCGAGGATCTCGGCCAATAGCTGGTAATGCCGCAGGCCGGCGCGGTCCATCTGGCGGGTCGCGGCAAACATCTGAGCCGGTCGGCCCGGTCCCTTGCGCTGCGACGCCACCTGCTCCACCTGGCCGGCGCTGAGCAGCGCGTCGAGGTGGAAACGGACCGTGTTCGGATGCACGTCGAGCTCATCGGCGATCGCCACGATGCTCATCGGAGCTCGCGCCGCCTTCAACACCCGCAGCACGTCACGACGACGACTGGCAGGGTGTGCACCTGGCTTGCCGATATGCCTCATTATCCCGAATTATCCCGAAGACCTTTGTAGTTTCAGCCAGGTTAGCCACCGGGGGGTGTTCGCGCCAGTTCGCGGGCCGGTGCGGGTCTGTCTACCATGCTTGTCATGTCGACGCCGAATGCGCAGTCCGCGATTGTTGTGGCCATCGACGACTCGGCGAGCGCGCAGGCGGCGGCGCGGTGGGCGACGCACGAAGCCGAGCTGCGACACGTTGCACTGATCCTGGTCAACGCCATCTCCCCGGAGGTGCAGAAGTGGGGGGATGCGCGATCGCTGCCGCCCGGCCTGGCCCGGTGGCAGCACGACCACGGTCGCCGGTTGCTCGACGACGCGGTCACGATCGTCGAGCAGGCGTCCCGGTCGGGCGGGCCCGCCGAGGTCCGCACCGAGCTGTTGCTCGCGGCCGCCATTCCCGCGCTGGTCGAGCTGTCCAACGAGGCACAGCTGGTCGTCGCCGGGGCCTGCGGCAGCCGGAAGTGGACCGGCCGGCCGCTCGGCTCGGTCAGCACCGCACTGCTACGGCACGCGCATTGCCCGGTCGCGATCATTCACGCCGACGGACCTTCGGCGACGCCTGCCGAGCAGGCGCCCGTCCTGGTCGGCATCGACGGTTCGCCGGCGTCGGAGCCGGCGACCGCGATCGGCTTCGACGAGGCGTCGCGCCGCCATGTCGAGCTGATCGCGGTGCACGCGTGGAGTGATGTCGACGTCTCCGAGTGGCCCGGCATCGATTGGCCGGCCACCCAGCCGATGGCCGAGGAAGTGCTCGCCGAACGCCTCGCGGGCTGGCAGGAGCGCTATCCCGACGTCGCGGTGCAGCGCGTCGTGGTGCGTGATCAGCCGGCCCGCCAGCTCGTCGAACGGTCCGGGGACGCCCAGTTGGTGGTGGTCGGCAGCCGCGGCCGCGGCGGATTCGCCGGCATGCTGGTGGGTTCGGTGAGCGAAACGGTCGCCCAGTTGGTCACGACGCCGGTGATCGTGGCCCGCAGCGGGTAACCCAGCCCGACCGGCGCGCCGGGCGACCGGTCATCCACGTCGTGACTTTCTCAGCGCCGCCAGCACATCGGCGACGCGGCGCGGCTGCTCGGCGGGCACCAGGTGGGCGGCGTTGGTCACTTGGACAAACCGGCCACGGCGCACGGTGGTGGCGACCCGCCGCACCGTGTCCGGCGGGGTGACGATGTCGTTCTGCCCGGCGACCGCGACGACCGGGGTATCGATCCCGCCGAGCCCGTCGCGGGCGTCGAAGTTGGCCAACGCCTCGCAGGTACGTGCATAGCCTTCGTCGTCCACTCCCCGTAACGCGTCCAGCAGCGCCCGCGCCGCCACCGGGTCGCGTTCGAAAAATCCCGGGGCGAACCACCGCCGCACGGAGCTGGCCACCAATTCCCCGGTGCCGGCGGTCCTGACGATCTGCGCCCGGGAGCGCCAGTCGTCGGGATCGCCGATGCGCGCCGCGGTGGAGATCAGCGCCGCGGACACGATGTGCTGCGGATCGGCCAGCAGCAACTGCACCCCGACGACACCGGCGGCCGACACGCCGGCATAGGTGAACGGCCTGCTGCCGACCGCGCCGTCGACCTGTTTGATGACCGCGGCGGCCAAATCGGCGATGGTGAAGGCGCCGCGCGGCCGGGGGCTGACGCCGTGGCCCGGAAGGTCCCACCCGAGCACGTGGAAGTGTTGCGCCAGGCGCGTTGCCACCATCGACCACAACTGGGTGACCGGGGTGCCCAGCGAGGGACCGACGACCAGCGTCGGCAGGTCTGCCGAACCGCTCAGATGGGATACGCCGATCGCCGGGACGCTCACCGGTGTTCCTTGAGAACCCGCCGCGCACGATCGAGGCTCGCGTCGATCAGCGCATCCACCGCACCGAAATATGTTGGTGACGGGTCGGTTTTGACAAGCTCAGCGGTGGCGGTGTGCAGTGTCGCGGCCAGGGCGAGGGCGGCTATCGCAGCGCGCCTGACAGCCAAACCCAAAGCGGCAGCGGTGCTTTGCAGCAGCTGCACGGAAACCTGCGCGAGACTATCCCGGCCGGCCAGCAATGTGGCCAATTCGGTTGTGGCATAGGGTGTTCCGCCAGCAACACCGATCTGTGCGGGAATGTCGAGCGCGGCGAGCTGAGCGGCGGCGTCGACGACGCCGTTGAGCCAGGTGGCCGCCCTGGTCCCGAACGTCGTGGGCACCGCATGCTGGGTCAACGTGCGGGCCACCATCGGCGTCCTGCGATAGGTTTCCGCCAACTCGGAAAATGTCGAGATCTGTTGGCCAGTTGATGTTCCAGATCATCGACCACATCTCGCACGGTCAGCATGAGCGCGGTGTCGAGAACGTCCTGGCTGGTCAGGCCGCGGTGGATCCACCCGCGCACCGACGCCTCGGCGCGCTCGCGCAGCAGCGCCCGGTCGCTCATCGGCTCGTCGGCCCGGTGGTCACCCGGCCAGAGCAGATTCGTCATCGTAGACCTGTGGCGCAGCGCGCTGCTGCGGTAGGGCGGATAGTCCAGCCGCGGCTGGGATGCGTCTTCGCCGCGGCTGCCGGCTGGGATGCGCACCATCTCGGCCGTGATGTCACGCGCGACGGCGCGGCGCTCCGATGCAGCCACCATGTCGCCTGACGCTAACCCCATAATCGGCCGCTCTCAACCGCATTGACCGCACTAACCTGATATCGATGCCCGACCGCACCCGGCCGGGGGCCGTTGGGAACCGCTGAGCAAAGATCGCGCTACAGCGCGCGCAGCAGCGCCTTGCGGCCTTTCACCCGCAGCGTGTGCGCGGTGGACTCGCGCAGCGACTCGATGCGCTCGGCCATCTTGTTGCCCAGCTCGACCAGTTCCTCCTCGGTGACCTGCACAGACGGCGGGAACGGGATCATATCGCGCTCCTCCTCGTCGGCGTGCGCCTCCAACACGGTTGCGAACGTGTGCCATTCGTCGTCGTAGTTGGGGGCGGTCGGCGCGGTGTGCAGCAACGTCGAGAGCGCGTCGATGATCTGGCGATGCTCGGCGTGGGCGACGGCAACCAGAGAACCGGCGTGTGCCAGCGCCGGGTAGTAGAGGTCATCCTCGATGCGGAAGTGGATGTCGAGCTCGACGAGCAGTTTGTCGAGATACTCCTGTCGCTCGGCGGCCGCCGCCGGGGTCTGGCTGATCTTCTTGACCAGTCCCTTGAGCGTGTTGTGGTGCTCGTGCAGCACGGTGTAGGCGTTCATGTTGCGCTCCCTTGTCCTTCTCGTGCCCTGGCGGCGCCACCGGCCTGCCGGCCGTCTCCGCGGACTTCGATCATTCCGTTGTTGATCCGCACTTCATAGCGCGGCAGCGGCACCGCTGACGGGCCGCGCAGCACCTCTCCGGTCTCGACGTCGAATCGTGAACCATGCCAGGGGCATACGATCCGGCCCCGATCGACCCAGCCGTCGCTCATCGGGGCGGCCAGGTGCGGGCAGAGCTCGCCGAACGCCGCGACCTGCCCGTCGTCGCCGGTCCGGCACACGACCAATCCCACGCCGTCGACCTCGACGCGCTGCGGCTTGCCGTCCTTCAGCGACGCCACCGGCAGCGCCGGCGTCCAGTCCGCGGTGTGCAACCGCCGGCCGGACTGGTCGATGCCGATTCCCGATTCGAACACCAGCGCGCCGCCCAGGTAGCTGCTACCGACGGTGATGCCGTACCCCAGTGTGCTGGTCGCGATGCCCCGCAGATGCCGGCCGCGGGCGCGATCCCACCACGACATCAGGTAGAGGCCGGTGGCAAGGACGTTCAACGTGCCGTGCACCACCCCGACCCGGCGCTCTTGCAGGTGGGTGTGCTGCCAATCGGCGAAGCCGGTGACCGCGGCACCGAGGCTGGCCAAGATGCCCAGCCCCAGCGCGCGCCGGGCGTAGCGCGAGGCGTCGGCGATTTGCGCGGCGGGCCGGCGCGACGACAAACTCAGCGCGTCCAAAGCGACCGTCGTCCCGAGCGCTCCGGTGCTCAGCGCCGTCAACGGCGGGTGCACCGGATGTCCGAGCCAGACGCCGTTGAGAAAGTTGGCGACCCCGTCACGGGCCCGGCCCAGCGCGTTGAACCCGTAGCTGAGTAGGTGCTCGAAGCGGTAACTCGGCCGGTCCAGCCACTCCTGGCGCCCGATAGCTGCCAACACCCGCCGACCGACGTTGTGGTCCTGACTTCCAGACGACCGCTCCACCATAAGTCCCTCCTGACCCTGCGGCCCGCTCACCCTAACCATATTTACAACTGCTTACTGTAACTTCACGGCGCCGACGCCAGGTTGTGAGCTGTCTGAGAGTTGCTCCACGCCGCGCACCGTGGGCGCTTTGCCTGCTCGCAAGACCCGCAAGGCATTGCCTCCCATCCGGTTTCACGATCACATCGAGCTACGCCGGCCCTGGCTCTGGACGAGCCTGCGGCACTCTCTATGCTGTGGAAGTGCTCTCTGTATGGCAGACACCATCCGTGGGCCCGGATGGGAGGACCACGTGACCGATGGCAATGTCGACGCCCCGCTGCTGGCCGTGCCGAAGGTGCAAAAGTAGCTGTGCTGGAACGTGATCGTGTTGACCGAGTCCGCGTCGTCGTTCTATCCCGGCCGCAGCGGCGTGCTCTGCGAGGCGTCGAAGTCCGCGGCGCGCGGGCTGTCCGGCGCCGACCACGCCTGGAGTTTCGTGTTCCTGGCCACGGACCGCTCCCGCGGGATCACCGACAAAACCACCCACTCCGACGGCGGATTCGGGATCGGAGCAGGCCAATGGCCGACCCGCGGCGCCGTGCCGTCGCGCATCTGCATCCGCCGGCCGTCGTCGCCGCGGACCTGGCCGGCATCACGATCCGGCCGATCTACGAACGCACAGTGCTGATCCGAAACGGCCTGTTGGGCGAGGAAATGGTGGCCGCCATGCGCACGGCCGGTGGTGATCTGCCGTGGCCACGGGATCACCAGCGCCGCGGCACCGTGCAACAGACGGCGCTGCAGGACCTTCCCGACCTGGGGCCCGGCTTCACGGTCGACGCGGCCTGGCGACACGAGTTGGCGCGCATCGATTCTCAGCCCAGGTGATCGCCGATCTCCCGGGCGGCCTGCCGCAGAACCTCGGCCACCGGGCCGTAGCGCGACTCCGGAAGCCGGTGCTGCGGCGCGGCGGCGCTGAGCGCCAGCCGCAGCCCCGGCGCCCGGGTCGCTATCGGCACCGCCACCGACGCCACCCCTTCCTCGCTCTCCTGACGGTTGACCGCATAGCCTCGGTCCCGGATCCGGGTGAGCTCGGCCTCCAGCGCGCGGCGAGTGCCGACCGAGCGCCCGGTGATGCGCTCCAACGTCTCGTCGGGCAGCAACTGATGCAGTTCCGGTTCCGGCAACTGGGCCAGCATGGCCTTGCCCGTCGAAGTGCAGTGCGCCGGCATGGTGCGTCCCAGCCGGGACGCCACCCGCACCGCGGTCGGTCCCTCGACGGCGGCGATGAAACGCACCGCGGCGCCGTCGAGCATCCCGACGTGAACGGTCTCCCGCAAACGCTCGCTCACCGCGCGCATGATCGGCGTCGCGGTTGTGGCGACGTCCAGGCGGCCGAACACCGCGAACGCCACCCCGGTCAGCGCCGGGCCCGGCAGGTAGGCCTTGGTCACCGGGTCTTGCCGCAGGAAACCGCGATAAGCCAGCATCGCCAGCAGCCGGTGCGCGGTCGACGACGCGACACCCAGATACCGGGTGGCCTCGCTCAACCGGATCTCGGGCTGCTCCCCCAGCAACAACAGCAGTTTGAGCGCCTTGTCGACGGACTCGATCGGGTACTGCGGCGCCACCGGCCCGCTTCTCTGCACAGCAGAAACGTTACCCGCCCGGTGATCGCTAGTGTGGGTCCACGTGACCGGTGACCGAATCCGCCTGGTGATCGCCGACGTCGACGGCACCCTGGTCGATCCGCAGAAGCGACTCAGCGAGGCGGCGCTGGCGGCAGTGCGCGCATTGCACGACGCGAACGTGCTGTTCGCCATCACCAGCGGGCGACCACCCAAGGGGATGGTGATGCTGATCGACCCACTGGACCTGCGCACACCGCTGGCCGGGTTCAACGGCGCGATCTTCGTACGCCGCGACATGTCGGTGATCGAGCAGAAAACCGTTGCGGCCGACCTGGTCGCACCGATCGCCGCGGCGCTCAACACGTTCGAGCTGGATGTGTGGATTTACCAGGGCACCGACTGGTACATCCGGAACGCGCAGGGCCCGCACGTGGACAAGGAGTCCCGAACGGTGCAATTCGCACCGAAAATCATGCAGAACCTGACCGACCACGCGGACTCGGTCGCCAAGATCGTCGGCGTCAGCGACGACCCCGACGCCGTCGCGGCCGCAACCGAGGCGGTCCGGCGCCGGTTCGGGCAGCACGTCGCCGCGTCGCCGTCACGGCCCTACTACCTCGACATCACCCACCCCGCGGCCAACAAGGGTGCGGTCGCCCAATACCTTGCGGCGCAGTACAACATCAGCTCCGAGCAGATCGCGACGATCGGCGACATGCCCAACGACATCATGATGTTCGAGCACTCGCGGCTGACCATCGCGATGGGAAACGCCGACGAGCAGGTGAAGGCGGCGGCGACCGAGGTCACCGCCAGCAACGACGACGACGGCTTCGCCAAGGCCGTCGACCGCTTCATCCTGCCCCAGACGTGATGCCCGCGCCGTGGCGCTCCGTGCCCGGCGGAGCCGGTCGGGCATTCTTGTCGCATGACCGTGGACGCCGTGTTGCAGTCGATCCCGCCGCTGACGGTGTACCTCGTGGTCGGCTCGGTGGTGGGGGTCGAGAGCCTCGGGATCCCGCTTCCGGGCGAGATTGTGCTGGTCGCTGCCGCGCTGCTGTCGTCCCGGCACGAGTTGGCGGTCAACCCGCTGGGGGTCGGCGCGGCCGGGGTGATCGGCGCCGTGGTGGGCGACTCGATCGGCTACTCGATCGGCCGCCGGCTGGGTATGCCGCTGTTCGACTGGCTGGGCCGGCGGTTCCCGAAGCACTTCGGACCCGGCCATGTTGCCCTGGCCGAGCGGATCTTCCTGCGGTGGGGATCCCACGCGGTGTTCTTCGGCCGGTTCATTGCGCTGCTGCGGATTTTCGCCGGCCCGCTGGCCGGGGCGCTAAAGATGCGGTATCTGCGATTTCTGTCGGCCAACGTCTCCGGTGCCGTGTGCTGGGCCGGCGGTACCACCGCCCTGGTCTACTACGCGGGCCTGGCGGCCGAGCGCTGGCTGGAGCGCATCTCCTGGATTGCTTTGGTAGTGGCCGTCGTGGCCGGAGTCAGCGCCACGGTATTGCTCCGCAAACGCACCGCCCGGTTGATCGCCGAGTTCGAGGCCCAGCATTATCGGGAGTCCGGCAGCACTACCGGCTGAGCCGCCGACAGGTGTTCGCGCTGTGGCCCGAACATCCTAAGCCGTGCCTCACGCTATTCTCAGCCAATGCCAAATAGACATGCCGCACGGCCTCTGATACAACAACGTTAACTGCGATCTCACGCAGGGTCTGTCTTCAGGCACGTAGGGCGGACATCCTTCGCGGCGCCACCGCGCCCAGCGACGAGGAGTTCACCATGGGCATTGCCGCCGCCGCGACATCCGGTCGAAGTGTGCCGCTGAGCAGCCGTTTGATTTCCGAGATGGCGGGTTCGCACAGTAATTTGCGCACCGTCACCGAACGCAGCGGCCCGGATGTCGTGCTGCACGCCGGAGGTGAGCTGGACGCGTGCAACGAGGTGACCTGGCGGCGGCTGCTGAGCGAAGCGGCCGCCGCCATCAGCCCGCCGAGCACACTCGTCGTCGACACCAGCGGCTTGGACTTCATGGGTTGCTGCGCGTTCACCGCGCTGGCCGAGGAGGCCGAGCGCTGCCGGCGCCGAGGCGTAGACCTACGACTGGTCAGCAAACAGTCGGCCGTTGCGCGGACCGTCGCGGCCTGCGGGCTGAAGCGCCTGCTGCCGATTCATGACAGCGTCGACGACGCGTTGTCGGAGTCGACCGGCTGGTAGGCCGCCGGCCCCCTCGGGTCCGGTGGGCGCGGACTGGGCCGATCCCATTGCTCCGGCCCAGTGGCCGGGTCGTCACGGGCCCGGGCCACGAGACGCTGTCAGGTCGGCGTGATCGCACTAGCTTGGCTAGATGCGGCACAGCCGGAATTTTGAGTCAAGTTTGAGGTGCTGGGTCAGGTGGTTGGCGTTAGGCAGCGAGTAGTGTTGTGTTGCTGAGGTTTTCGAGAGCAGTGTTGTA
>Ga0078972_1006388_pt1 | contig 28088 bp, 29 predicted proteins | sample YelNatPaOPGAMG01_FD_67568 | JGI IMG/M metagenome (GOLD analysis project Ga0078972, IMG submission 67568) | Hot spring thermophilic microbial communities from Obsidian Pool, Yellowstone National Park, USA - OP-RAMG-01 (SPADES assembly) (version 2) | ecosystem: Environmental > Aquatic > Thermal...
GGGGGGGGCGGGGAGCGGCGGGGGGCGGGGCTGGAGATCGCGGGGCTGGACATGGCGGGGCTGGACATGGCGGGGCTCCTTTGGGCTGGAGACGTTAAGCGGGGGAGGCGTTAAGAACAAAGCAAGAACTATCTGGGATAGAAAAACCATGAATCGGCACACGTGGCAAGCAGATTCAGGCACTTTTTCCTATTCCCCTCGGACTCAATTCCTTGCACACTGGCCTTCACCTCGTCTCGCAGCTCAGCCCCTTTCCCGAGAGCCATGGCCATGAAACATGAAGACATCTGGCGGGCGCTTGACACGCTCGCCGCCGAACAAGGTCTTTCGGCCTCTGGCCTGGCCCGCCGTGCCGGGCTCGACCCGACCACGTTCAACCACTCCAAGCGCCGCATGCCCGACGGTCGCGCCCGCTGGCCGAGCACCGAGAGCCTCGCCAAGGTGCTGATCTCGACCGGCGCCAGCCTCGATGACTTCACCGCCCTGGTCACCGGCGCGCGCGCCCTGCCTTCCCGCCCCCCCTCCCGACGCATCCCCCTTATCGGCCTCGCCCAGGCCGGCAGCGATGGCTTCTTCGATGACGGCGGCTATCCGGTGGGCGGCGGCTGGGACGAGGTGAGCCTCCCCGAGGTCGCCGATCCGCACGCCTATGCGCTGGAAATCAGTGGCGATTCCATGGAACCGGTGTTTCGCGATGGCGATATGGTCATCATCTCACCCAACGCCCCGGTGCGCCGCGGCGATCGGGTGGTGGCGCGCACCGCGCGCGGCGAGGTGATGGCAAAACAACTCGTCCGCCGCTCCGCCCGCCGCGTCGAACTGAAAAGCCTGAACCCGGCCCACCCCGACTACACCTTCGAACTCAGCGAAATCGCCTGGATCCACCGCATCATCTGGGCGAGCCAGTAAGGCCAGAGCCTGAAAATCAATCGAACTTGAACAAGAATGCCCTCTGGAAACATTGGGTTTTTTCTGTCAATTTCCGGGCAAGAGGGCATTCTTTTTCAAACTCTCAGGGCAGCGCCCCGGCCTTCGCAGCCCCCCGGCCTTCCTAGCGCTTCGCGCGGAGAAGAAAAACCGCCTGTTCGCCGAACAGGTTGGCGAGCCAGGGGGCGCGGCGCCAGGGGGCGCGGTGGCCGGCCTCGTCGGCGGCGAGCCAGCGTTCGACGGCGTAGCCCTCGGCGTGGCAGAGATCGAAGAAGTCGCGGATGGTGCAGGGGTGGATGTTCGGGGTTTCGTACCACATCCGGTCCCAGGTCGGGGTCATCGGCATGCGCCCGCGCGCAAGTAACTGCCAGCGCACCAGCCAGTGGCCGAAATTGGGAAAACTCACCACCGCGCGGGTGCCGATCCGGAGCATCTGGCGTAGCACCGCGCGCGGCCGCCCGACCGCCTGGAGGGTGCGCGAGAGCACGACATAGTCGAAGGCCCCATCGGGATAGTGCGCGAGGTCGATGTCGGCGTCGCCCTGCATGACCGGCAGGCCGCGCGCCACCGCCCGTGTCACCTCCTTCATGTCGATCTCGATGCCGCGCGCGTCGCACCCCTTGGTGCGGAAAAGATGCGCGATCAGCGGGCCGTCGCCGCAGCCGATATCGAGCACCCGCGTCCCCGGCGCGATCATGCCGGCGATCAGGTCGAGATCGACGCGCATGTTCTTCGCCACATGCCGCAGCGGCGCGATCCGCGCGGCGAGGCTCATGCCAGTCTCGCGTGCTCGGCGCAGCCGGCGAGAAAACCCGAGAGCGCACGGGCGAGATCGGGCTCGTCGAGCAAGAACGCGTCGTGGCCCTTGTCGGTTTCGATTTCGACGAAACTGACATTGGCCGCGGCGCGGTTGAGCGCGCGCACCAGGGCGCGGCTTTCCGAGGTCGGGAACAGCCAGTCCGAGCTGAAGGAGACGAGGCAAAAACGGGTTTTCGTCCCCGCGAAGGCGCTCGCGAGATCATCGTTATGTTCGGCGGCGAGATCGAAATAATCCATCGCGCGGGTGATCGCGAGATAGGAATTGGCGTCGAACCGGTGCACGAAGCTCGACCCCTGGTGCTGAAGATAGCTCTCGACCTCGAAAATATCGGAATAGGGGCCGAGCACCGAGGAGCCCGCGCGCACCCGGCGGCCGAATTTGCGGGTCAGCGCCTGCTCGCTGAGATAGGTGATGTGCGCCACCATGCGCGCGACGGCGAGGCCGCGCGCCGGCGTCCGCCCGCTCTGCCAGTAGCGCCCCCCCTGCCAGTCGGGATCAGCGAAAATCGCCTGGCGGCCGACTTCATGGAAGGCGATGTTCTGGGCCGAATGATGCGCGGCGGTGGCGATCGGGATGGCGGCGAAAACCGCGTCGGGATAGGTCGCGGCCCACTCCAGCACCTGCATCCCCCCCATCGAGCCACCGATCACGGCGAACAGCCGCTCGATGCCGAGATGCGCAATGAGGCGCCTTTGCGCCCGCACCATGTCGCGGATGGTGATGGGCGGGAAATCGGTGCCCCAGAGCGCCTGGTCGTCGCCCCCTTCGCCGCGCGGGCTGCGCGGCCCGCTCGATCCCATGCAGCCGCCGAGCACATTGGAGGAGATCACGAAATAGCGCTCGGTGTCGATCGCCCGGCCGGGGCCGACGAGAACCTCCCACCAGCCCGGCTTGCCGGTGAGGGGATGGGTCTCGGCGACATATTGATCGCCCGTGAGCGCGTGGCAGACCAGCACGGCGTTGGCGCGCGCGGCGTCAAGCCGGCCGTAGGTGCGATAGGCGACGGTGAGGCGCGGCAGATGGACGCCGCAATCGAGGGCGAGGCCCTCCTCGAAAACGACGTGCTGATGCGCGATCGCCAGCGGGCTCAGAACCTGCTCCATCGCGTCCGTGCATAAGGCGCCGCAGCCCCGCGCGCAACCGCAGTCCGGGCCGCCCGCGGGCGCGTTGGTGGGAGTTTGCAGCGGCAGAGGGTTCGGCTATCAGGGGCCGAGAAGAGACGCGGAACATGTCCAGCACCGAGACCAGCAGCCCTCCGCCGAATGGCGAAACCGAGACCCTGGCCGGCCTGCGCGCCGAGCTGGATGCGATCGATGACATGATTTTCGGCGCGCTTTCCCGCCGTGCCGCGGTGGTCGAGCGGGTGGCGGCGCTCAAGGGCGGGGCGCTGGCCTTTCGTCCGGGGCGCGAGGCGATGATCCTGCGCCGTTTGCTCGCCCGCGCGAGCGGCGCCCTGCCGCGCCAGACGGTGGCGCGCGTGTGGCGCGAGATCCTCGCCGGATCGCTTGCCCAGCAAGGGCGTTTTTCCATAGCGGTCTGTGAACCCGGACCCGGCGAGGCGCTCGGCCTGCTCGCGCGTGGCCATTTCGGTATAGCAACGCCGCTCCGCAGCCACCGCCGTGCGGCCCAGGCGATCGCCGATCTCGCCAATGGCGCGGCACAGATCGCCGTCTTGCCGATGCCCGCCGAGGACGATCCGCCGGCGGCGCTGTGGTGGACCGCGCTCGCCCATCAGGAAACGGTTGTGTCACCCTTGATGCGGGTCCACATCCTCGCCCGACTGCCGTTCTGGGGCCCGCCCTTGGGCTGCCCTGAAGGTGCGCCGAGGGCCGCGGCGCTGGTCGTCGCCGCCGGACTGCCCGACCCGAGCGGCGACGACCGCACGCTGTTCGGCTTCGAATTCTCGGTCGAACTGAGCCGCACCCGGCTCGCCCAGCAGATCGCCGCAGCCGGATTGGTCGCCCATAGCCTCATCCTGCGCCGCGACGCGGGCGCGCCGGTGGCGCAGGCGCTGGTCGATCTCGACGGCTTCATCGCCGAGAACGACCCGCGGCTCGCCGCGATCGAAAGCCTCAAGCGTCCGCCGGTGCGGCTTGGCGCCTACGCCGTGCCAATGGAGGAGACCGCGCCATGAGCAGCCCGCTCGGCCCGCGCCCGCGCCCGGAAATTCTCACCATCTCACCCTATATCGGCGGCGAATCGCACCTTGCCGGCGTCAACCGCGTTCTCAAGCTGTCCTCGAACGAGGGCGCCTTCGGCGCCCCGCCCGGGGCGCAAGCGGCCTATGCGCGGCTCGCCCCGGAGATCTTCCGCTATCCCGACGGCGCGGCGGAGGCGCTGCGCCGGGCCATCGGGGCGCGTTTCGGGCTCGATCCGGCGCGCATCGTCTGCGGCAACGGCTCGGACGATCTGATCTACCAACTGGCGCTTTCCTATGGCGGGCCGGGCACCGAACTCATCATGACGAGGCATGGGTTTTCCATGTACGCGATTGCCGGGGCCTATGCCGGCTCGCGGGTCGTCAAGGTTGCCGAACACCATCTCACCGCCGATGTCGATGCCATCCTGGCGGCGGTCTCGCCGGCAACGCGCTTGGTCTGTCTCGCCAATCCCAACAACCCGACGGGCAGCCTGCTCGGCGCGGCCGAGATCGCGCGGCTGCGCCGCGGCTTGCCCGCGGATGTCCTGCTTGTGCTCGATGCGGCGTATGCCGAATATGTCACGCGCGCCGATTACGAGCCTGGCGTGACATTCGTCGATGCCGGCGATAATGTCGTGATGACCCGGACATTCTCGAAAATCTTTGGCCTAGGCGGCCTGCGTCTCGGCTGGGCTTATGCGCCGCCTGGGGTGATCGATGTGATGAACCGCGTGCGCAACCCGTTCAACACCAACGCCGCGGCGCAGGAAGCGGCGATCGCGGCGCTCAACGAGCCCGGCTGGGTGGAAAAAAGCCGTGCCCATAACAGCGCATGGCGCGACAGGCTGGGCGCGATGCTCACGGAGGCGGGCATAAAAATCTGGCCGAGTGAGGGCAATTTCATCCTCGCCGATTTTACCACCCGGGAACGCGCCGATGGCGCCAACGCCCATCTTCGAGCGAGCGGCATCCTGGTTCGCCCGATGGGCGGCTACGATCTGCCGCACTGCCTGCGCATCACCATCGGCACCGCGGCGGAATGCGAGGCGGTGGCGGCTTCTCTGGCCGATTTCATGCGTCATGGCTGAGCCACTTTTTCGCCGCCTCGCGCTGATCGGGGTGGGGCTGATCGGCAGTTCGATCGCGCGCCGGGCGCGGGCACGTGGCGATCTCGCCGGCGAAATCATCGCCTGCGCGCGCACCGAGGCCACGCGGGCGAGGGTACGTGAACTCGATCTCGCTGATCGGGTCTTGGAAGATCCGGCGCAAGCGGTACGCGGCGCCGATGGCGTGATCCTCTGCACCCCGGTCGGCACCTATGGCGCGATCGCCGAAATCATCGCGCCGCATCTGGCGGCCGGCGCGATCGTCAGCGATGTCGGCTCGACCAAGCAATCGGTGATCCGCGATGTTGGCCCGCATATCCGCCCGGGCGTGCATTTCGTGCCCGCCCATCCGCTGGCGGGAACAGAGCATTCCGGCCCGGATGCCGGGTTCGCCGAATTGTTCGAGGGGCGCTGGACCCTGCTCACCCCGCCGGACGGGGCCGATCCCGGCGCGGTCGAAAAAATCACCGAATTCTGGCGCCGCTGCGGCGCGATGGTCGAGACGATGGAGGCTGGTCATCATGACCGCGTGCTCGCCATCGTGAGCCACTTGCCGCATCTCATCGCGTTCACGATCTGCGGCACGGCGGATGATCTCGCCGATGAAAGCCGGAGCCAGGTGCTACAATTCGCCGCCTCCGGGTTTCGCGATTTCACCCGCATCGCGGCGTCCGATCCGGTGATGTGGCGCGATATCTTCCTGAACAATCGCGAGGCGCTACTGGAAATGCTGGCGCGCTTCATGGAGGACGCGCAGGCCATGGCGCGCGCGGTGCGCTGGGGTGACGGCGGCTATATCGAGGACAAGGTCGAGCGCGGCCGCAAGATCCGCCGCAGCCTGATCGAACTCAACCAGGCCTAAAGCGAGGCCGAAGCGGGTTCCGATGTTCAGCGCGCCGCGTCTGCCCCACCCGCCGCCGCCGCCCGAACTGCTCGACAACGCCGCGATGGCGCGCGCCGATGCTCGCGCGGGCGAACTCGGCGTCGCCGGCGAGACGCTGATGGAAGCCGCCGGGCGCGCGGTCGCGCGCGCCGTGCGGCGGCGTTTTCCGCCCTGCCGCGTGGTGGTGCTGTGCGGGCCGGGCAATAACGGCGGCGATGGCTATGTCGCCGCGCGGCTCTTGAGCGAGGCCGGCTGGCCGGTGCGGCTGGCCGCCCTCGCGGCCTCGCGCCCCGGCAGCGATGCCGCGCGCACTGAGCGTCTCTGGCGCGGGCCAATGGCGCCGTTCAGCGTGGCGACCGTGGCGCGGGCCGACCTCGTGATCGACGCGGTGTTTGGCGCCGGACTTGCCCGCCCGCTCGCCCCCGAGATCGCCGCCGTGCTGGCCGCGGCAGGACGGCTCGTCGCGGTCGATGTGCCGAGCGGGCTCGATGGCACGCTGGGCAGCGCGCGGGGCGCGGTCACGCCGGCCGTGCTGACCGTGACGTTTTTCCGCCTCAAGCCCGGCCATTTGCTGCTGCCCGGGCGTTCTCTCGTGGGCGAGATCGTGCTCGCCGATATCGGCCTGCCCGCGCGCGTGCTGGCGGACATCGCGCCCTCTGCGCATCTCAACCAGCCCGCCCTGTGGCGCCTGCCGCACCCGCGTCCCGAGGATCACAAATATCGCCGTGGCGTGGTCGATGTGCTGGGCGGGGCGATGCCCGGGGCGGCGCTCCTGGCGGCGGCGGCGGCGCGCCATGTCGGGGCCGGGCTGGTGGCGCTGCACGCCGAGACCTTGCCCGCCGCGGCTCCTTTCGGGCTGATCCTCCGCCGCGCGGTGCGCGGAACCGCGCTTCCGACGCCGCTCGCCGATCCGCGCCGGCGCGTCATCGTCGCCGGGCCGGGGCTTGGTCATGCCGAGGCGCGCGCCTGGGTTCCCGTGATCCTTGCCTGCGGCTCGCCGGTGGTGCTCGACGCCGATGCGCTGAGCGCCTTTGCCGGCGCGCCCGAGGCGTTGCGCGGGGCTGCCGTGCTCACCCCGCATGGCGGCGAATTCGCCCGCCTGTTCGGCACCCCCGGCCCCGACCGGCTGGGCGCGGCGCGCGTGGCGGCACGCCGCACCGGGGCCGTGGTGGTGCTGAAAGGGGCCGATACCCTGATCGTCGCGCCCGACGGTCGCGCCGCGCTCAATGCCTCCGCCCCGCCCGCGCTCGCCACCGCCGGGGCCGGCGACGTGCTGGCTGGCATGATCGGCGGGCTGATCGCCCAGGGCATGGCGCCCTACGAGGCCGCCGCCGCCGCCGTTTTCGTGCATGGCCGCGCGGCGGTGCGGGCCGGAAGCTGGCTGATCGCGGAGGATTTACTCGCGACCCTTGGCGGGGCGCTCCGCGAGGCGCACGATTATGCTGGATAAGCAACTTGCGGGTCTTTCTCTGGCGCCTGTCGCGGCGGGCGCTATGATGGGATCAATGTCATCAGAGGTCGCTGCCATGAATGAAATCGCTGCTTCCACCGGGCTTTTCGACCGCGCCCTTCGCCGCATCACGACCGTCTGGCGGGACATGGCGGCGAGCGTCGGGCGCGAGGGTGATGACAGCATCATCGGCCAGATGCAGGCCTGTCTCGCCGGGCGCGGCGGCGAGGTCAGCGCACGCAACCGCGCGGCCAAGCTGGCGGAAACCTATCTTGGACTCGATGAAGCGGGGCGCCGCGAGTTTCTCAAGACGCTGGCGGGCTTCGACAGCGATCCCGAGGCGCTGGCGCAAGCCTACGAAGCGCTCGCCGCGGCCACCGATCCGGCGCAGCAGGTCGCCCTCCGCGCCCGGCTCCGCCGTGTCCTGGAGCCGCCGCGGGCGCGGCTTTTGACGCAGTTCACCTCGATCCCTGACGGCATGAAATTTCTCGTCGATCTGCGCGCCACCCTGCTCGAAGCCGGCAAGTCCGACCCCCATCTCGCGGCCCTCGAAGCCGATCTCAAATATCTTCTGGCCAACTGGTTCGATCTGAGTTTTCTCGAGTTGCAGCGCATCGATTGGTCGAGCCCGGCGTCCTTGCTCGAACGCCTCGTCGGCTACGAGGCGGTGCACGAAATCCGCTCCTGGCGCGACCTCAAGAACCGCCTTGATTCCGATCGCCGCTGCTACGCTTTTTTCCATCCGCGGATGAAATTCGAGCCATTGATTTTCGTCGAGGTCGCGCTCGTCGAGGGGCTTGCCGATAATGTCCAGCACCTGCTCGACCCGAAAGCCCCGCTGCTCGATCCGCGCCAGGTGGATACGGCGATTTTCTATTCCATCAGCAATTGCCAGCGCGGCCTCGCCGGGATCAGCTTTGGCAATTTCCTGATCAAGCACGTGGTCGAGGTGTTGTCGGGGGAATTTCGTAACCTCAAGAATTTCGCGACGCTTTCGCCGATCCCGGGATTCCGCGCCTGGCTCGATGAGCGCCTGGCGGCAACCGGCACGCCGCTATTGCCCGAGGAAGAAGAAGCCAATCTGCTCAAGGCGCTGCCCGGCCAGACCGACGCGCGCGCTGCCATCGCGGCGGCCCTCAAGCGCCGCGGCTGGCATCGCGATCCGGCGACCGTCAAGGCGCTGGAGCCGGCGCTATTACGCCTTTGCGCGCGCTATTTGCTGGTCGAGGCGCATCCCCGCGCGCCGCGCAAGGCACGCGACCCGGTGGCGCATTTTCACCTCTCCAACGGCGCCCGCATCGAACGCATCAATATGCGCGCCGATATTTCCGAGCGCGGCCTGAAGGAAAGCGCCGGGCTGATGGTGAATTATCTCTATGATCCGGCGAAAATCGAATCCTACCATGAGGATTACGCGGGCGAGGGCAAACGCAACGCCTCGACCGCCGTCCGCCGCCTCGCGCGCGGCTGGCAGTAAGCGCGGAGAGGCGGGATCGAGGCCCCTGGCGGCTCTACAACCCCGCATCCTCCGGCACGAAAATCACGCCCTCCTCCAGCCGCACTGGAACCGCTTCAAGGCTTGCGCCGCGGCAGGGGCCGCTCAGGCAAAGGCCGGTCGCGGGGTCGAAGGTTGCGCCGTGGGTGGCGCAGACAATGACACTGCCATCGGAACTCAAAAAATCGTCGGGCTGCCAGTTGAGCGGCGCGCCGAGATGCGGGCAGGAATTGACATAGACCAACGCCGTTTCGCCCCGGCGCAGCGCGAAGAGGCCGGTGAAGCCGCCCGGCGCGGGGGGAAAGCCGCGCGACGTACCGGGTGCGATCTCCGAGAGGCGGCAGAGCGCGCGCATCATGCGCCCCGCCAGCCGCCCATGGCGCAGAGGATTTCGGCGTGGGCGCGGGCAATCGGCAGCACCGACAGCCGTGACTGGCGGATCAGCGCGAGATCGGCCAACCGCGGCTCGGCCTTGATGGCGGCGAGGCTTACCGGGCGGGGCAGGGGCGCGATGGCGCGGACATCGACCGCGACCCAGTCACCGCTCGCGGCGGTGGGGTCGGGATAGGCTTCGCGCACCACCGCGACGATGCCGACGATCTCGCGCCCGGTATTGGAATGGTAGAAAAAAGCGCGATCACCGAGGCGCATCGCCTTGAGGTTGTTTTTGGCGGCGTGGTTGCGCACGCCGGTCCAGGGTTCGACGCCGTTGCGCACTTGATCGTCCCAGGAAAACGCCTCTGGCTCGGATTTGACCAGCCAGGCGGGGAGGGCGGGCTGCTCTGTCATGCCAGCATCTGTCCGTCGCGGAACACCGAACGGAAGGGGCGGATCAGCGTGCTTTCGAACAATTCGGCTTGGACATAGGGGTCGGCGGCGGCCAGGGCCTCGACCGCGGCGCGGCTTGCGGCGTCGAGGATCAGCAGGCTGCCGATCGGCTGGCCTGCGGCATCGAGCAGCGGACCGGCCTGGATCACGTGCGCGGCGTGCGATTTCCAGTAATCGAGATGGCGCGGCCGGGTCGCTTGACGGAGATCAAGGCTTGCCGGCTTATCCGTGCAGATGATGGCGAACAGCATGAACCTCTCCCGAGAGCTTGCGCAGGCGCCGAGAATAGAAGCAAGCCCGCCCGGCTTCAAACCGGCGCGCGGAGGCTCTATGCTGCGCGCCATGTCCGCTTCATCCCCCCTCGCGCCGCCGCGCGGCGCGCGCGGCCTGCATCGCTTCGCCAATCCCGGGCGCTTTCTGCGCCTCGCCGGGCGGGTGCTGCCGTGGCTCACCGCCGCGGGCCTCACGCTCTCGGCGGTGGGGCTGGTCTGGGGCCTGTTTTTCGCCCCCGCCGACTGGCAGCAGGGCGACGCGGTGCGCATCATGTATGTCCATGTGCCGGCGGCCTGGCTCGCATCGGCGGGCTATTTCGCGCTGGCGATCGCCTCCGCGGTCGCGCTGGTCTGGCGCCACCCGCTCGCCGATCTCGCCGCCGTCGAGATCGCCCCGGTGGGCGCGGCCTTCACCGCCATCTGCCTGATCACCGGCAGCCTCTGGGGCAAGCCGATGTGGGGAGCGTGGTGGGTGTGGGATGCGCGCCTGACCTCGGTGCTGGTGCTGTTTTTCCTCTATCTCGGCCATATCGCGCTGACCCGGGCCTTCGACAGCCCGGAGCGCGGCTACCGCGCCGGCGCCATCTTGGCCCTGGTCGGCGTGGTCAATCTGCCGATCATCAAGTTCAGCGTCGATTGGTGGAACACGCTGCATCAGCCGGCGACGATTTCACTATTCGGCGCGCCCACCATGTATATCGGCATGCTGTGGCCGCTCGTGTTCACCGCTCTCGGCGCGACGCTGATTTTTGCCGCCCTGGTGCTGGCGCGGCTTTCCGCGGCGGTGCTGGAGCGGCGCATCCGCGCCTTGCTGGCGGCGACGGCGCGGGATTATGTCGCCGAGGAGGGTCATCTGGCATGAACCATCTGCCGTTCATCATCGCCGCCTACGCCGTGGCCCTCGTTGTCCCGATGGTTTTCGGGCTTGAAGCAAGATGGCGGCTGGCCCGCGCCCGAGCGCGGCTGGCGGCACTCGAAACCCGGCGGCGGCGATGAAGCGCAAGCATCGCCGGCTCGCCATTCTGCTCGCCTGCGGCCTCGGTCTCGGCGCGGCGGCGGCGCTGACCTTGCTGGCGTTTCGCGATAATCTGGTGTTTTTCGTCACCCCCTCCGATCTCGCCGGCCGGGCCAAGCCGGGCGAGACGCTGCGGCTGGGCGGGCTGGTCGAGAAGGGCAGCGTGGTGCGCGAGGTGGTGGACGGGCAGCCCGGTGTGCGCTTTCGCGTGAGCGATGGGCGCGCCGCCGTGGAGGTCTCCTTCATCGGCGTGCTTCCCGATCTTTTCCGCGAGGGCCAGGGCGTGGTGACGCTTGGCACCCTCGCCCCCGACGGGCATTTCATCGCCGCCGAAGTGCTCGCCAAGCACGACGAGACCTATATGCCGAAAGAGGTGGTGGAGGCGCTCAAGAAAAGTGGCCATTGGCAGCCCGCCGACGGGCCAGCCCCGCCGGCGGCGACCTGGAACACCCTCAACGTTACGAAAAACGGCGGATGAGAGGCCTCGCATGATCCCCGAACTCGGCCATTTCGCCCTCGCCCTCGCCGTGGTGCTGGCGGGAAGCCAGGCGGTGTTGCCGCTCTGGGGGGCTGAGCGGCGCGACCCGGCGCTGATGGCGAGCGCGCCGCCGCTCGCCATCGGGCAGTTCCTGGCGCTGGCGCTGGCTTTCGGCGCGCTGGTGTGGAGCAGCGTGGTGTCGGATTTCTCGGTGCTCAATGTCGCGGAGAACAGCCAGAGCCTGAAGCCGCTGCTCTATAAAATCACCGGCGCTTGGGGCGACCACGAGGGCTCGATCCTGCTCTGGTGCCTCATTCTGGCGACCTGCGGCGCCGCTGTCGGCGTCTTCGGCGGGGCCCTGCCGGCGGCCTTGCGGGCCCGGGTGATCGGCGTGTTGGGCGCCACCTCGGCCGGCTTCGTGCTGTTCTCCCTCACCGTCAGCAATCCCTTCGTGCGGCTGTGGCCGGCGCCGATGGAGGGGCGGGGGATGAACCCGCTGCTCGAAGACCCCGGGTTGGCCTTTCATCCGCCTATTCTCTATGCCGGCTATGTCGGTTTTGCGATCCCCTTTGCCTTCGCCGTCGCCGCCCTGATCGAGGGCCGGGTGGATGCCGCCTGGGGACGCTGGGTGCGGCCCTGGGCGCTCGCCGCCTGGGCGTTTCTCACCGGCGGCATCGCGCTCGGCTCCTGGTGGTCCTATTACGTGCTCGGCTGGGGCGGCTACTGGTTCTGGGATCCGGTGGAAAACGCCTCGCTGCTGCCCTGGCTCGCCGGCACGGCGCTCGTACACTCGGCGATCGTCGTGGAAAAGCGCGAGGCGCTCAAGATCTGGACGGTGCTGCTGGCGATCGGGACGTTTTCGCTGAGCCTCTGCGGCACGTTTCTCGTCCGCTCGGGCATTCTCAATTCGGTGCACGCCTTCGCCAATGATCCGGCGCGCGGGGTGTTCATCCTGGTCCTGCTCGCGCTCGTCATTGGCACCGCGCTGGTGTTGTTCGCGTGGCGCGCGCCGCGCCTGATGCCGACCGGGGTGTTCGCGCCGCTCTCGCGCGAGGGCGCACTGGTGGTGAACAACATTCTGCTCTGTGCGATCGCCGCCGTGGTCTTCACCGGCACCACCTATCCGCTCTTCGCGCAGCTTCTGGCGGGCGCCCAGATCAGCGTCGGCGCGCCGTTTTTCAACGCGACCGTGCTGCCGCTCACCATCCCGCTTTTCGCGGCGATGGTGGTGGGGCCGATGCTGTCATGGAAACGCGCGCAACTGGCGCCGGCGCTGTTCCGCCTGTGGTGGGTGGCGCTCGCTGCCCTCCTGGTGGGGCTGATCAGCGCCTGGGGCTGGGCGGCGCTGCCGGCGCTCGGCTTCGCGGGCGCGGCCTGGCTCGTGCTCGGCGCCTTCGCCCCGATCATCGAGCGGGTGCGGCTGTTTCGCCTGCCGCTTGGCGCGAGTTGGGTCCGGCTCGCGGGCGTGCCGCTCGCGGCCTGGGGCGGGGTGATCGCCCATGCCGGCCTCGGTCTCACCACAGCCGGGCTGTCCGGCATGGCGCTCGCCGAGCATCGCATCGTCGCGGTGCATCCCGGCGAGACCGTCGCGGTCGGCGGCTATGACTGGACCCTGCTCGGGCTGCGTGACGCGCCGGGGCCGAATTACACCGCCCGGCTCGCCGAAATCCGCGTCGCCCGCGATGGCCGCACTATAGCGATCCTGACGCCGGGGCGGCGGAGCTATCCGTTGCAACGCACCACCACCACCGAGACCGCGATCCGCACCAACCTGGCGCGCGATCTCTATGCCGTGCTCGGTGAGGAACATGACGGAACGGCGGTGCTCCGGCTCCACGTCAACCCGCTGGCGCCCTGGATCTGGCTTGGCGCGCTGGTGATGGCGCTGGGCGGCGGGCTGTCGCTGGCCGATCGGCGTTTGCGCATCGGCGCGCCCCTGAGACGCGGCGCGGCGGCGCGGGCGGCCTCGGCATGAGTGGGGCGGAGCCAGCGCGCGTGCTGCCGCGGCGGCTGCTGCTCGCCCTGCCCCTGGTCGCGGCGGCGGCGGGGGGGCTCGGCTTCTATGCCCTGCTGCGGCGGATGGAGGCCGGGCGCTATGACCCGCACGGGGTCGATAATCCCCTGGTCGGCCACGCCATTCCCACGTTCGCCGCGCTCCCAGCGCAGGCCCCGGCGACGCAGGGCTTCGGTGCCGCCGATCTGCGCGCGGCGGGACGGCCGGTGCTGGTCAATTTCTTCGCCTCCTGGTGCGTGCCCTGCCGCATCGAGCACCCGCAACTGATGGCGCTCGCGCGGGCCGGCGTGCCGCTCTGGGGCATCGCCTATAAGGACCATGAAGCGGCGGCCGAGGCCCTGCTGGCCGAGGAGGGTAACCCCTACCACCAGCTCGCGCGGGACGAGAGCGGGCGGGTGTCGATCGACTGGGGTATTTATGGCGTGCCAGAGACTTTTCTGATCGACCGCGCCGGCATCGTGCGCGGCCATTGGGCGGGCCCGCTCAGCGCCGATCTGGTGGCGAGCGAGGTGCGCCCCATGCTCGGGAAATATGCGTGATGCGAGTGATGCGTGCCTTGATTTTTGCTTTCCTGCTGGTCCTGCCGGTGGCTGCCGCCTGGGCGATCAGCGATCCGGCGGAAATGCTCAAGGATCCGCAACAGGAAGCGCGCGCCGAGGCGATCGGGCGGCAATTGCGCTGTCTGGTCTGCCAGAATGAGAGCATCGAGGACAGCCAGGCCGATCTCGCCCGCGACCTGCGCCAGGTGGTGCGCCAGCATGTCGCGGCGGGTGAGAAGGATCAGCAGATCATCGCCTGGATGGTCGCGCGCTATGGCAATTTCGTCCGCCTGCGCCCACCGTTTGAGCCGCTCACCTGGGTGCTCTGGACCTCGCCAGCCCTGGCTTTGGCGGGGGGCGCGCTGGTCGTTGCCTTCGCGATGCGCCAGAAGCGCCCGTTGCCTCAGCCCTTGAGCGCCGCCGAGAAACGCAAGCTCGGGGATTTGTTGAAGTCGTGATCTGGCTGGTTTTTGCCCTGGCGACGGCGGCGTGCCTGGCCCCGCTCGCGGTTTCGCTGCTGCGCCGCCATTTTGCCGCGCGCGGCCGGCGCGAGGCGGCGCTGGCGCTCTATCGCGCGCAACTGGCCGAGCTGGAGCGCGAGCGTGCCGAGGGGCGCGTCGCCGAGGGCGAATTCGCTGCCGCCCAGCTTGAAGTGCAGCGCCGCTTGTTGGCGGCGGCGAGCGAGGCCGAGCCGGCTGCGGGGCCGGTGGCGCGCCGGCCGATCCTGATCGCGCTCGCCCTCGTGCCGGTGGCGGCGCTGGCGCTCTACCTGCCCGGCGGCCTGCCGTTCCTGCCCGCGGCCCCGCTGGCGCCGCGTCTGGCGGAAGCGCGGCAGGGGGATGCGCTGATCGCGGCGCTGCGGGCGCGGCTGGCGACGATGGACCCGGCCTCGCCGCGCCGGCGCGAGGGTTTTATCCTGCTCGGCAATGCCGAGAGCGAGCGGGGCAACGCGGGGGCAGCGGCGGATGCGTGGCGGACGGCTCTGGCGAGTGGTTTTGATCCGACGCTTGCCGCCGAGACCGCCGAGGCGATGAGCGAGGCGGCGGGCCACGTGACGCCGGAGGCGTTGGCGCTCTTCAAACAGGCGCTGGCGGCAGCGCCCCCGGATGCGCCCTGGCGCGGCCTCGTGCAGCAGCGGTTGAACGAGGCTGGGATGTAGGTTTTCCCAGGGAACCGATCGCCATTTTTGCTGCCGGAAACATAAAGCCAGGCGCAGAATTTACGAAAATTATGACGCAGGATCGGCGGGCCGGCGATAGAGGCGCGGGTCGAGCCAATCGCGCAGGCCATCACCGAGCAGATTGAGGCCGAGCACCGCCAGCATGATCGCGAGACCGGGGAAAATCGCCAGCCGGGGTGCTGCGAAAATATAGGTCTGCGCATCGTTCAGCATCCGCCCCCAGCTCGGCGCCGGTGGCTGCGTGCCGAGCCCGACATAGGACAATCCCGCCTCGGCGAGAATCGCCAACGCAAACTGGATGCTCGCCTGGACCACCAAGGGGGCCGCGATGTTGGGCAGGATATGGGTGCGCGCGATGGCCAGATCACCCCGCCCAAAAACCTTTGCCGCAATGACAAAACCGCGCGCGCCGACCGCGCGCGCCGTCCCGCGCGTCAGGCGCGCGAATACCGGCACGTTGAAAATGCCAATCGCCAGCATTGCGTTCCTCGCCCCTGGCCCGGCAAGCGCGGTGATGACGACCGCCGTCAGCAGCGCGGGAAAGGAAAACACCAGATCGGCCGCACGCATCAAAAGATCATCGATGATGCCGCCCCGCGCCGCGGCGAACAGGCCGAGCGGCACGCCGGCGCCCATGCCGATCACCACCGCCAATACCGCGACCGCGAGCGAATTACGCGCGCCTGCCATCAGCATGGAAAAAACGTCGCGCCCGAGCGGGTCGGTGCCCAGCCAATGCGTCGCCGAGGGACTGGCGAGGCGGTGCGCGATGTCGATCGCGCTCGGCGGGTAGGGCGTCCAGACCAGCGAGACCAGCGCCATGCCGAACAACGCCGCGCTGATCGCGCCGCCCACCACCATCGCCGGGCCGAGGCGCGCCAGGGTCTTCATCGCGGCGGGCTTTGGCGAAGTCGCGGATCGACCAGCACATAGGCGATATCAACGACGAAATTGACGACAATCACGCTCCCCGCGAGCAGCACCACGAGATCCTGCACGACGATCAGATCACGCCCGGCGATCGCCTGGAAAATCAGCCGCCCGAGCCCCGGCAGGGTAAAGACATTCTCGATGATGATGGTCCCGGCCAGCAGGAACGAGAATTGCAGGCCGAGAATGGTGAGCACCGGAATGAGCGCGTTCGGCACCGCGTGGCGCCACAGCGCGGCATTGCGCGAAAGCCCCTTGGCAAGCGCGGTGCGGAGATAATCCTCGCCCATGGTTTCCAGAACCGCCGAGCGGGTGACACGGGCGAGGATCGCCGCCTGCGGCAAGGCGAGCGCCAGCGCCGGCAGGATGAGCGAGCGCAGCCCGTGCCAAATCCCCCCCGACCAGCCGCCAAAGCCGCTCGCCGGCAGCCAGGCGAGCTTCACCGCGAACAGCAATATCAGCAGCAGCCCGAGCCAGAAATTCGGCACCGCGACGCCAAGCTGCGCCACCGCCATGGCCAGCGTATCGCCGATCCGCCGGCGCCGCGCGGCGGCAAAGACGCCCACCGGAATGGCCAGCGTGGTGGAAAGCGCCAGCGCGAGAAAGGCCAGCGGCAGGCTCACCATGACCCGATCGGCGATCAGCCCGGCAACCGGGGCGTGATAGGTGTAGCTCTCGCCAAAATCGCCGCGCAGCAGGCCGAAAATCCACAGTGGGAAGCGGAGCGCGGCCGGCCGGTCGAGGCCAAGCTGGTGATGCAGCGCGGCTAGCGTGTCGGGCCGCGCATTCACCCCCAGAATGAGCGCCGCCGGATCGCCGGGCAGAACCTCGAGCACGAGAAAAATCACGGCCGCCGCGGCCAGCAGCGTCAAGGCGAGCGTGAGCAGCCGGCCGGCAAGAAAACGCAGCACCGCCTCCTCCCGGCCCCTTCAGGCGCCGCTCACTCGCCCCACGCGACAGCGCTCAGATCGTTGGCCGGGATCGGATCATTGACCCAGAAACCGTGCAGACGCGCGTTCCACACCCCGAGCTTGGGCAGCACATAGAGAAACACATTGGGCTCGTCGGTCGCCAACTGGCGCTGCATTTTTTGCAGGAGATCGATCTCTGTGCGCGGATCCGTCGCAGCGAGATAGGTTTGATAGAGGTTGCGGAAGGCGTCGCTGTGATAATTGAAATAGTAGTGATCGCGGGCATAGATCGCGAGATCACGAGCCTCGGTATGGGAGATCATCGTCATGTCGAAATCGGAACGCTTGAACACCTGATCCAGCCATTCCGCCCATTCCATCGGCACCAGCTCGACATGCAGCCCCACTTCCTCGAGCATCGCCGCGATCACCTCGCCGCCACGCCGGGCATAGGGCGGCGGTGGCAGGGCAAGCGTGAAATGCGTTCCCGACGCGATGCCCGCTTCCGCCAGCAGGGCTTTTGCCCGCGTGGGATCGTAGGGATAGGTGCCGGCGAGGTCGATGAAGCCGGGATCGTTCGGCGTGTAGTGCGAGCCGATGATGGTGCCGAGCCCCGACATCGTCGCCTGCACCAGTGCCTTGCGATCGATCGCATAGGCGAGTGCGCGGCGCACGCGAATGTCGTCGAAGGGTTTGCGTGCGTTGTTGAGCGCCAGGATGGTTTTGCCTTCGGTGGACCCGATCACCACCGCGAAGCGCCCATCCGCGCGGAGCTGCGGGAGAATTTCCGGGGCGGGAAAATTGCTGAAGGCGTCGATATCGCCGGCGAGCAACGCCGCCGCCGCCGCCGCCGGGTCGGCCACGAATTTGAACGTGACGCGCGCGAGTTTGGGCGCGGCGCCCCAATAGTGATCGAACCGCGCCATCTCGACGCGATCGCCCTTCACCCAGTTGGTGAAGCGGAATGGGCCGGTGCCGATCGGATGGGTCTGGTTGCCGGCGGCCGAATTGGGCGCGACCATCACCGCGTCGCCCCAGCCCATGTTGAACAGGAACGCGGCATCTGGGCGCTTCAGCGTGACCACCGCGGTATGCGGATCGGGGCAGGCGATATCGGCGATCGGCTCGAATAGCTCCTTTTGTGCATTGGTGCTGTCGGGGGCGCGGGCGCGGTTGTAGGAAAACTGCACGATCGCGCAGTTGAATTCAGTGCCGTCGTGGAAGGTGACGCCGGAATGGAGCGCGAAGGTGTAGGTTTTGCCATCGGGCGAGATCGTCCAGGACGCGGCCAGCCCCGGCACGACATGGCCGGCACCATCGATGCGTGTCAGGCCCTCGAAAATATTGTCATACGTCACTTCGCGGATCGCCGCGGCGGCGCCAGCGGTCGGGTCGAGGCCCGGCGGCTCCAGTACCATCCCGAGCGTGAGTGTGTCCCGCGCCATCGCTGGGGCGGCGCACAGCGTGGCGAGCACGCCGGCGATCAGCCAGCGCCGCGCGCTCCACCTCGTCCTTGCATCACCCATGACCATGATCCCCATCCCTCTGGCCGCTGACTGTCGCGGCGGCCCAAGGCCGGGTCAAGAGGCCGCGGCCGTGTCGAGGAACCAGGTAATCGGGCCTAGGGGTTTGAGCCGCGCCGCCGGGACGTCGATCGTGCCTTCGCGCACGGCGCGCACCACCGCCGCCTTGGCCGCCCCGGCCACGAGAAACGCGACATCGCGCGCGCTTTCGAGCGCCGGGTAGGTCAGCGTGAGGCGCGTCTCAGGCCGCCCTTTTTCCACCACCGCAACCCAGCGCCGCCGCTCCTGCAGCACGTCCTGGCCGGGGAGCAGCGACGCCGTGTGGCCATCCTCGCCGAGGCCGAGAAACACCACGTCGAACAGCGCCCGCGTGGGGTCGAATTCAGTAGCGCCATACCAGTGTTGCAGCAGCGCCTCATAGCGCGCCGCCGCGTCCGCCGCGCTGGTGTCGGTTGGCATGGGATGGAGGTTGGCGGGGGGGATTTTGATATGCGCGAACAGCGTCTCGCGCGCCATGCGATAGTTGCTCGCGGGATGATCGGGCGGCACGAAGCGCTCATCGCCCCAAAAGAAATGCACCCGTGCCCAGGGGATCGTCGTGGCGAAGGGCGGGGCTGCGAGTTTGGCGAACATCGCGCGCGGCGTTTCCCCCCCCGAGAGTGCGACCCGCACCGGCGGCGCCGCGCGGGCGATGCGTTCGGCGAACCATTGCGCGGCCGCCGCGCCGAGACCCTCGAGATCGCGGGAAATATGCGCGGCCATCACGGCACGCCGCGCTGCGGCGCCGGCTTTTCGACATGGCCGCCGAAGCCATAGCGCATGGCCGATAGCAGCTTGTCGGCGAAGCTTTCGCTCTCGCGCGAGCGGAAACGCGCATAAAGCGCGGCCGAGAGCACATTCGCCGGCACCGCCTCCGCGATCGCCGCCTCGATCGTCCAGCGGCCTTCCCCGGAATCCGCGACCGCGCCGGAAAAATGCGCGAGGTCGGGGCTTTCGGCGAGCGCGGCGGCGGTGAGATCGAGCAGCCAGGACGAAACCACGCTGCCCCGGCGCCAGACCTCGGCGATATCGGCGAGATTGAGATCGAAGCGCTCATTGGCCGCGAGATGCGCCGAGACCCGGTGGCGGAGAATATCAAAACCCTCGGCATAGGCCTGCATCAAGCCGTATTCAATGCCGTTATGCACCATTTTGACGAAATGCCCGGCGCCTGCTGGCCCGACATGGAGATAGCCCTGTTCCGCGCGGGGGTCGAAATTTTCCCGCTTTGGCGTGCGCGCGATATCGCCAATACCGGGGGCGAGGGCCTGGAAAATCGGATCGAGCCGGCCAACCACCGCTTTCTCGCCACCGATCATCATGCAGAACCCGCGCTCCAGACCCCAGACCCCGCCCGACGTGCCGACATCGACGTAGTGCAGCCCGCGCGGCGTGAGCGTCTCGGCGCGGCGGATGTCATCCTTGAAAAAACTGTTGCCGCCATCGATGATAATGTCTCCGGGGGCAAAAAGATCGGCGAGCGTCGCGATGGTTTCCTCGGTGATACGGCCGGCCGGCAGCATCACCCAGGCGATGCGCGGCGGCTTGAGAGCGGCCGCGAGATTTTCGAGCGAGTCCGCGCCCACGGCGCCCTCGCGGGCGATGGCGGCCACGGCATCGGGGGCAACGTCGAACACATTCACCTGATGGCCATGGCGCATCAGCCGCCGCGTGATATTGCCGCCCATGCGGCCAAGCCCGATGACCCCGAGTTGCATGATTTTTTCTCACTCCTCCGTTGCCATGACGCGCAAAATGATCAGCCGAGCGCCGCCGCAAGCGCTGCCGCGAGGGCCGGCAGCCCCTCTGCCGGGCCCTTGCCGAGATGCACGCGGAGCACCCGCCGGCCGCGCTCGACCAGAACCGCGAGATCGCCCAAGGCCTGCGCCGCTTTCACCACGCCAAAGCTCGCCCGCTGGCCGGGGATCGCCAGATCGGCGGCATCGGCGGTGGTGATTTCGATAAACAGGCCGGAATTCGGCCCGCCCTTATAGACCTGCCCGGTCGAGTGCAGAAAACGCGGCCCGTAGCCGAGGCAGCTCGGAAGGCGGGTTTTTTCCGTGATCAGCCGCCGCATTTTCTGCAAAACCGCGTCATGCTCGGGGGTTTCCGCGAGATAGGCGAGCAGTGCGGCGTAATCGCCCGGCTTGGCGCGCGCGAAATGGGCGCGAAGTGCTGCCGCCAGCGTGGTTGCGCCTTGCAGCGCGCCGGCATTGACGGGATCGGCGAAAACCGCGATGCCCTCGGCCTCCAGGAGTGGCGGGGTTTCCGGCCATGCCCCGCTTCGCTCGAAATCCGCGGTCAGCGCCTTGGTTTTCAGCTTGCTCGCCTCGACATCGGGCTGATCGAAGGGGTTAATGCCGAGGATGCTGCCGGCGACCGCGGTTGCCATCTCGAAACGGAAAAATTCTTCCCCGATCTGGCGCGCGCTCGGCACCAGAATGCGCGCCACCGGCCGCCCCGAAGCGGTGAGTTCGGCGATCAGGCGGGCTTGCGCCGGATCGGCGGTCTCGGCGTGTTCAAGATAGATGAAGACGCGGTCCTCACTATAGTGCGCCGGCGCAAGCAGCGGCTCGTTGACGATAGGAACAAGGCCCTTGCCGTGCTTGCCGGTCGATTCGGCGAATAGTTGTTCCACCCAGGCGCCGATACTGGCAATGCCGGGCGAGGCGATGACGCTTACCTTGTCATGGCCGAGCATGGCATGCGTTCCGAGAAAAATGCCGAGTGCGACGCCGGGATTTTCCTCGGGCGGGACCTCGGGGCCGCAACTGTTCACCATCCGCGACGCCAGGGCGAGAAGGTCGGCGATATCGATGCCGAGCAGGGCGGCCGGCACCAGGCCGAATTTCGACAGCACCGAATAGCGCCCGCCGATTTCTTTCACGCCGTGGAACACCGCGGCATAGCCATCCGCCCGGGCGGTTTTTTCCAAGGCCGAGCCGGGATCGGTGATGGCGATGAAATGGGCGGGATTTTTAGCGCGCGCGAAGAAATAGCGGCGCATGATCTCGGGTTCGAGCGTGCTGCCCGATTTGCTCGCGACGATGAAGAGCGTGCGTGGGATCTCGATCGCCTGCTCGATCGCCGCGACCGAAGCCGGGTCGGTGCTGTCAAGCATGTGAAAGCGCGGCCCGCCCGCGGGGGCGAGGGTGCGGGCGAGCACTTCCGCGCCGAGGCTGGAGCCGCCCATGCCGAGCAGCACGACATGGGCGATGCCCTGCTGGCGGGCGCGCGCGGCGAAAGCGGCGAGGCCGGCGGCATCCGCCTGTTCGGCGGCGACGATGTCGAGCCAGCCGAGCCACTGGTCCTCGTCGCCGCCGCTCCAGAGCGCGCTGTCGCGCTGCCAGAGCAGGCGGACCAAGCCCTCCTCGCGCCAGCGTTTCAGCTCTTCCGCGTAGCGTGCGGCGGCATCGCCCGGGGCGATGGTCTGGCGCGGGGTGGGGCCATCGAGCACGCCGGCGCGGCGGCGGGCGAGGGCGGCGAAGAGCTTGTCGGCGTCCGCGGCGAAGCGGCGCACGCCATCTTCCACCAGTTCCTCGGTGATCGCATCGAGCGAGAGGTGAAGCCGCGCCATCGTCGCGAGAACCTGCTCGGCGGCGTCGAGATCGCGCTCGATGGTGAGTTCGGCGCGGCCATGCGCGCGCACCGCATCCATCGTCGCCGGCGGCATGGTGTTGACGGTCTCGGCGCCGATCAACTGATCGACATAGAGGGTATCCGGCAGATCCTTGCTTTTGGTGCCGGTCGAGGCCCAGAGCAGGCGTTGCGGGCGCGCCCCGAGTTGCGCGAGTTTTCGCCAGCGCGGCGCGGCGATCAGCGCCTTGTAGCGTTGATAGGCGCGCTTGGCATTGGCGATGGCGACCCGGCCGAGCAGGCCGCGGAGCGCCTCGGCCTCGGTCCCACGCGCCGTCTCAAGCCGGCGTCCGACCTCGCGTTCGACCGCGGCATCGATGCGGCTGACGAAAAAGCTCGCGACCGAGGCGATGGCGCCGATCTCGCGCCCGGCGGCTTTCGCCGTCTCGAGCCCGGCTATGTAGGCCTCGGCCACCGCCGCATAGGCGTCGATCGCGAACAGCAGCGTGACATTGACGTTGATGCCCTCCCCGATCAGGGTCCGGATCGCCGGCACGCCGGGCGCGGTGCCTGGCACCTTGATCATCAGATTGGGGCGATCGACGGCGCGCCAGAGCCGCCGCGCCTCGTGGATCGTGGCCTCCGTGTCCATCGCGAGATAGGGCGAAACCTCGAGGCTGACATAGCCATCGACGCCCTGGGTGCGGTCATAGACCGGGCGGAGCTGATCGGCGGCCAGGCGGATATCGGCGATGGCGAGATGCTCGAAAAGCGCGCCCAGCGGGCGGTCGGCCTCGCGCACGGCGGCGCTGAGATCGGCGTCGTAATCGCTCGAATCGGCGATCGCTTTTTCAAAAATCGAAGGGTTGGAGGTGACGCCGCGCAAATCATCCTCGGCGATCAGCCGGAGGAGGCCGCCCCCGGTGAGCAGGGGCCGGCTCACGAAATCGAGCCAGACCGATTGGCCGAGGGCGGCAAGCTGGGCCAGGGGATTGCGCACTTCAGGGCCTCCTTCAGGAAATCGGCGCCGAGACTACCCCGCTCGGCGCGTCCATGCACCAGGCGCCACGCCGCGCGGGACAAGGCCGCGACACCGCGTTATGCTCGGCGCTATGCTGATCCGGGCTGGCGGCGGGATGCAAGGGCTCGGGGACCGAGGGGATGCGGCATGGATCAAAATAACTTGAAGTGGCAGGCGGCGGCGGCGGCGGTGGCCGAAATCGCCGACGGCATGGTGCTCGGGCTCGGCACCGGCTCGACCGCGGCCTTCATGATCGAATTGCTCGGCGCGCGCATCCGCGCCGAGGGATTGCGGGTGCGCGGCATCCCGACCTCGCGTTCGACCGCCGATCTTGCCCGGAAATTCGGCGTGCCGCTCACCGATTTCGCCGCTGATCCGGTGGTCGATCTCGCGATCGATGGCGCCGATCAGATCACCCGCGCCGGGCTCGATCTCATCAAGGGGTTTGGTGGTGCCCTGTTGCGCGAAAAAATCGTGGCCGATGCCGCCCGGCGCTTCATCATCATGGGGGATGCGAGCAAGCTCGCCGACCATCTCTCGCTCAAGGTGCCGGTCGAGGTGGTGCGCTTTGGCTGGGAGGCGACGTCGCGCAAGATCGCCGATCGCGGCGCCGAACCGACGCTCCGCGTCCAGCCTGGCGGCGAGCCGTTCGTCAGCGATGAGGGAAACTTCATCCTCGACTGCGATTTTTCCGCGCTTGGCGCGGCCATCCCCGACCCGGCGCGGCGCGATAGCGAATTGCGCGCCCTGGTCGGCGTCATCGAGACCGGATTTTTTCTGGGCCGCGCCGCGCGCGCCTACATCGCCGGCTCCGGCGGCGTCGCGCGGCTCGACCGGACGGCTGCGGCCTGAGAGTTTGAACAAGAATGCCCTCTTGCCCGGAAAGCGACAGAAAAAACCCAATGCCCCCAGAGGGCATTCTTGTTCGAGTTCGATTGATTTTCAGGCTCTGATCGTGCGGCCTCTGGTGGTGCTCGTGATGGGAGTCTCGGGGGTTGGCAAGACGACCCTCGCCCAGGCGCTCGCGGCGGCGCTGGGCTGGCCGTTCCAGGAGGGCGACGCCCTGCATCCACCGGAAAACGTCGCGAAAATGGCCGCCGGCGTCGCGCTCTCCGATGACGACCGCGGACCCTGGCTCGATCGCATCAAGGCCTGGATCGCCGCCCGGCGGGAAGCGGGGGAGCCCGGCGTCATCACCTGCTCCGCCCTCAAGCGCGCCTATCGCGACCGCATTCTCGGCCCGGCCGCCGAGCGGCTTGGGGTGGCGCTGGTGTTTCTCGCGGCCCCCGAGGCCGTGATTGCCGCCCGGCTCGCGCGGCGGCGTGGCCATTTCATGCCGCCCACCCTGCTCGCGAGCCAGTTCGCGACGCTCGAAGCGCCCGGTCCGGCGGAACATCCGCTCGTGGTCGATGCCACGCAACCGCCCGCGGCGATGGCGGCCGAGGCTTTGGCGCTGCTTGCCGCCGTCGATGGCTGATCCCCCTCGGCAGGGCGTCATGCCCTCTCTATATCTGAGGCGTTCCGCAGCCATGCCGAGGTAGGCCGCACCATGCCGTTCGATCTCACCGGGCTCTCCGGCGCGCTTCCCGCCGGCCGCGCCGCCGGCAGCTCCGGCGCGCGCCGCTTGGTGGCGTCGTGGCTGCTTGGGGTCGCCGCCATGATCGGGGCGATGGTGGTGCTGGGCGGTGCGACCCGGCTTTCCGGCTCGGGGCTCTCGATCATGGAATGGGCGCCGATCTCGGGCACGCTGCCGCCGCTCTCCGAGGCCGAGTGGCGGCGCCTGTTCGCGCTCTATCAGCAAATCCCGCAATACCACCTGCTGCACGAGGGCATGGGGATCGCGGGCTTCAAGCGGTTATTCTGGCTCGAATGGCTGCACCGGCTGTGGGGGCGGCTGCTCGGCGTGGCGTTTCTGCTGCCGCTCCTCGGGTTCTGGCTGACGGGGCGGCTCCGTGCCGGCCTCCGCGCGCGGCTGGTGGTGATTTTCGCCCTCGGGGCCCTGCAGGGCGCTGTCGGGTGGTTCATGGTCGCCTCGGGGTTTTTCCCCGCGAGCACGGCGGTCGCGGCCCCCCGGCTGGTGATCCATCTCGGCCTCGCGCTGCTGCTCTATGCGGTGATTTTCTGGACCGCGCTCTCCGAGTTCATGCCGGTGGGGGTCGCCGGGCGGGCACTCCGCCCGGCGCGGCGGGCGGCGCAGCTCGCCCTTGGCGCGATCGTCCTCACCATTCTCGCCGGCGGCTTCGTCGCCGGAATTCATGCCGGACTCGACTACAACACGTTCCCCCTGATGGACGGGCGGCTTGTTCCCGCCGGCTACGCCCGGATGGCGCCGCTCTGGCGCAATTTCACCGAAAACATCGCCACCGTGCAGTTCGATCACCGCCTGGCGGCGACCCTCAGCGCGATCGCCGGGATCGCGACCGCGCTTCTCGCCCTCACCGCCCGACCGCTGCCGCGCCGCGTGCGGCTCGCGGGCTTTGCGCTCCTCGGTGCGATCGTGCTGCAATATGGTCTTGGCGTGGCGACGCTCCTGCTCGTCGTGCCGCTCCCCCTGGCGGTCGCGCATCAGGGGGGCGCGGTGCTGCTGCTGACCGCCGTGCTCGCCGCTCTCCACGCGCTTCGCCCGCGCGTTTCATATGAGGACACGCCATGACCCCGCTTTCCGTCACCGACCGGTTGTTCTTCGATCGCGCCCAGGCGACGTTGGATCGCGACACCGCGGCGCGGCTCACCGCGTCCGCCCTCGCGGGCGCCGATGATGGCGAGCTTTTTCTCGAATATCGCGAAAGCGAGCAGGTCAGCCTCGATGACGGGCGCATCCGCGCTGCCAGTTTCGATACCGCGCTCGGCTTCGGGCTGCGCGCGGTGGCCGGCGAGGCGACCGGCTACGCCCATGCCGGAGAGATCAGCGAGGCGGCGCTGCGCCGCGCCGCCGAGACCGTGGGCGCGGTCAGGAGCGGCTATTCCGGCACCGCCGCCGCAGCCCCGCCGGGGAGCAACGCGCGCCTCTACGACGAGGCCAACCCACTCACCGAGATGGCATTCGAGGCCCGCGCGGCATTGCTCGGCGCGATCGATGTCTATGCCCGCGCCAAGGACCGGCGCGTCGTTCAGGTCATGGCCTCGCTCACTGGAGAGTGGCAGGCAGTGCAGATCCTGCGCCCCGATGGCGCCCGCTTCGCCGATCTCCGTCCGCTGGTGCGCTTCAACGTCGCGGTGGTGGTGGAGGCCAATGGGCGGCGCGAAACCGGGAGTTTCGGCACCGGCGGGCGCTTCGACTACAGCCGCGTCACCGGCGAGGAAAATTGGCACCATGCCGTCGATGAGGCGTTGCGCCAGGCGCTGGTCAATCTCTCGAGCCACGCGGCGCCGGCTGGCGAGATGCCGGTGGTGCTCGGCCCCGGCTGGCCGGGGATTTTGCTGCACGAGGCGATCGGCCATGGGCTGGAGGGCGATTTCAACCGCAAGAAAACCTCGGCCTTCGCCGGCCTGCTCGGCCAGCGCATCGCCTCCCCCGGCGTTACCGTGGTTGATGACGGCACGCTTCCCGATCGGCGCGGCAGCCTCACCATCGACGACGAGGGCACGCCCTCGGCGCGCACCGTGCTGATCGAGGACGGCATCCTCGCCGGCTACATGCAGGACCGGCAGAACGCGCGCCTGATGGGCATGCGCCCGACCGGCAATGGCCGCCGCCAATCCTACGCCCACGCCCCGATGCCGCGCATGACCAACACCATCATGCTGGGCGGCAACACGACCGCGGAGGAGATGATCCGCTCGGTCAAGCGCGGTCTCTACGCGGTGAATTTCGGCGGTGGGCAGGTTGATATCACCTCGGGCAAATTCGTCTTCTCGGCCTCCGAGGCCTATCTCATCGAGGACGGCCGCGTCGGCGCGCCGGTCAAGGGCGCGACCTTGATCGGCAACGGGCCCGAGGCGCTCACCAGGGTCGAGATGATCGGCGATGACCTGGCGCTCGATCCGGGCATCGGCACCTGCGGCAAGAACGGCCAGGGCGTGCCTGTGGGCGTCGGCCAGCCAACCCTCAAGCTCGCCTCCCTCACCGTCGGCGGCACGGCGGCGTAGGGGCCGATGGGGGGGCGATCGAGACGAAATAAGCGAGGCTGGTTCCCCCTTTCTCGCAATGCAGCTTGGCGCGATGCGGCATCGGGTAAAACCCGCCCTGTTGCCGCGTCCGCGGGTTCGCGGTATGAGGCGCTGCAACCACATTGCAACCACCTCGACGGAAACTGTGGCCTAGGCGCTGGCAGGTAAATGCCATCAGGTGATCGGCGACTCGGGCCGGCTTCAGCCGTGTCAGAGCAGCGTTGACCGAAGGGATCCGCGAAGAGTAGTTCCGCTTTACAGGCACCCGTAGCTCAGCTGGATAGAGCGCTACCCTCCGAAGGCTGATGTCAAGGGTGTTTCGCGATTGGGTAATCGAAGAAAGGTTTGTGAAAACAGTAGCTTGAGTGATCCTAGAACGCCGCAAAACCCCGAGAAATTTTCGCGTAAGCACCGCGTAAGCAGTTTTCGGAGAACGGGGGCGGAACAGCGGGTAGATGGGCGTAGTCGCCCGTCGATCGCGATGTGGAATTAGTTTGTGAAGGCCGAATCCGTTGACCCTCATAGGTCGGTCGGGCTAGGCTAAATTGAGATGCACCCGTAGCTCAGCTGGATAGAGCGCCACCCTCCGAAGGTGGAGGCCACACGTTCGAATCGTGTCGGGTGCGCCAACCTTCCCAGATTTGCGCCTTGTGGCGTAACGCGGATTTTGGTTGGCGACAGGTTCGAGTATGTCGAGCCAGACCACATCCTCGCCCTTTCGTGCTCCCACTGCCGGCGCTTGCGGCTGCCGCGCCATGCCAGCAGCCTTGAATTAGCCCTGCCGCCTATTAAGGTATAAGGCGGTATGCTTTAATAGCTGACCAAGCTAAT
>Ga0078972_1006389_pt1 | contig 28088 bp, 25 predicted proteins | sample YelNatPaOPGAMG01_FD_67568 | JGI IMG/M metagenome (GOLD analysis project Ga0078972, IMG submission 67568) | Hot spring thermophilic microbial communities from Obsidian Pool, Yellowstone National Park, USA - OP-RAMG-01 (SPADES assembly) (version 2) | ecosystem: Environmental > Aquatic > Thermal...
GGCGGCGGTTTGTGTTTTGCAGTTGCCTGCATTTGGCGCCGCCGGCCGCAACGCATGGGGCGATTCAATAATTAGCATGCAAGTCACGCGCAACGCTTATGACTTGCAGCAGCCCTGGAGCAAAATACCGCGGACATTTATTAAAACGTGCATTGTTATCGCCCCGGGAGAACTGCTTTCAACGGCGGAGGATTTGTTCGACCGCACGCTTGTGCGCGTTCAAAAGAGCGGGCGCGGGCCGTGGTGGACGGCGGATGTGACCTGGGTGGATTACCACGCGAATCTGGCGTTGTTGACCGTGAAGGATGCCTCTTTTTGGAAGGGACTGCAGCCGCTTGAACTGGTTTCAGGGCCACTGGACACCACCAAATTGCAGGTTGCAAGGTGGAAGAGCGGCAACCTCGAGATGCGCAAAGTTGACTTCAACCAATATACGGTTGATGACGCGCGGCTGAGTTTCATCAACAGCCTGTATATGGAATTTGATTCGGAAATGACAGGCATCGGCGGCGCCGCGCCGGTGTTGATCGGACGAAAAGTGGCCGCAATTACATGCGAGCAAACCGAAAACCACGTCCGGGCCATACCCGCCGCATTTATTCGCGGCGTGCTCGATGCCAAACGCAAAAACCGATGGACCGGCCTTGGTTATTTCCCGTTTTACTGGCAGCCGACTGAGAACGCTTCCACGCACGCTTTTCTGAAACTACCCGGCGAACCGCGCGGAGTTGTGGTGAGTTATGTCCCGCCGAATCCCGAAATTCCGGAAAACTTGAAGGCGCGCGACATAATTCTGCAAGTTGACGGCTTTGACATAACGCCGCAGGGGTATTACCAGGACCCGTTGTACGGCCAGTTAATCTTGGAAAACCTGGCCACGCGTAACAAGTTTGCAGGTGACATTGTTAAAATCAAAGTCTGGCGGGAAGGCCGGGAAGAAGTGGTCAATTACCGGCTGCCCAAAGCTGATTACAGCTCGCGGCTCGTGCCGGAGCAGGCTTTTGATCATGAGCCGGAATACATGATCGTGGGTGGCCTGGTTTTCCAGCCGCTAAACAAACCGTATTTGAAGAGTTTCGGGAGCGATTGGCGGAAAAGTGCCCCATTTCGCTTGAGCTACTTTGACAGGGAAGACCCCACGCCCGCGCGGCCATCGCTGGTGGTGCTTTCGGTTGTATTGCCCGATGCCTACAACATCGGCTACCAGGACTTGCGGGCGCTGGTTGTTGACAGGGTCAATGGCCGGAAAATCTCGAAACTGGCCGATTTGAAAAAGGCCCTCGAACATCCGGCCGGCGGTTATCATGTCATTGAGTTTATTCGCAGTGACTCGCTGCGGCGAATCATGCTTGACGCCGCCACCGAGCCGGACGCAACGGCGAGGGTTTTGAACGCCTATCACATCCCGAAGGCCGCATTTTTTGCCGCTGAAACAAGCGCAAAAAATTAAGCGGAAAGGCAGCGGGACAAGGCGGGGCGGGTCTGCTCAACCGCCGGCCACAATCCGGACAATTTCGAGCCGGTCGCCTGCGTGAATCGTGCGGTTTGAAAACTCCGACGGCGCCACTGCCTCGCCATTATGTTCGACAACCACGCTGCGCGGTAGAAAACCGTGCTCGCGCAAAAATTCCTCAAGCGTGCAAGGCAGGCGCGCCTGGACAGGCCGGCCGTTTGCGATGACTTGTTCAGAAGTGTTTGTCATGGTTTTGTAAGCGGAGTCAGGTGCAACAGGCTGACCTCCGGCCTGCAATTGAAGCGCAGGCCGTGCAGATTGCCAACGCCTTTTGTAATGAAAATCCAGCGATTGTCCCAGCGGTGCAGGCCCATGACGAAACGGCGGTCGCGCACAGGCGCAAATGGCTGGCCGATGAGCGGCAGGCTGAACTGTCCGCCATGGGTGTGGCCGCACAGCATCAGATGCCAGTCATATTCTCGCAGCAATTCTTTCGTGTCCGGATTATGTGACAGGGCGATGATCGGGGCGTCAGCATCCAGGTTGGCTCCGGCGAAAGCCTGCTGTGGATGACACATTCCAGCCCATAAATCGCCGAATCCGGCCAGGTTGAGCTTCCATCTGTCGGTGCGGCAAACAGCCGTCTGGTTGACAAGCAGTGTGATGCCGGCTTTTTCTATAACCGAGCTGACTTCAGAGACATCCGAATACCCGCCCCAGCGGACCGCCCAACTGCCCCCGTCATGGTTCCCCAATGTGGCGTAGGTTGGCGCCGCCGCCGAAAGAAGCTTCAGGGCTGATTGGAGAGCTTCAAGCCGGCCATCCTGCGCGTTTACATAATCACCGGTCAGGCAAACGATATCCGGCTTCAACTCGAGGCCGGTGCGAATGGCCCGCTCGATGAACTGCGGCCGGACATATTCGCCGGAGTGCAAATCCGATATATGGAGCAACTTTATGGATGCCCCGTGTGGAATCCCGGGCAACGGTATTTTCCATGAATTTGTCTGCAGCCACTCCGGCTCAATTTTGCGTGCATAAATCGGGGCGGCGACAAAAGAGAGGCAGCAGATACCCATGGCTCCAAGGAATATCCTGCGAGTGGAACCTGAACAGGAGGCTTTCAATGGTTGCTGGTTGGTTGGCAATTTCATCTGCACAAGGCTGCATCCCAATCTTTCCAGACAGGTTCGTAACCAAGGCGGCGGATGACCTCTGCCACTGCCTCCGGTGGGCGTTCATCCGCGATAGTGAATTGATTTGCTGCCGTTGTTTCTGTTCCCGCCCATTCGCTTGCCCCTTTGGCAAGTTGCTTTATGCGCCCGTGCTCAGTGAGATGCACTTTCTCGCGACCGGCGCCGGTATATCCGCCCGGCTCAGTATGGCTGCCGGCGCTCATGAGCGTAATGCCCAGCGGTATCAAGCCATCCCGAAGGGCGGGGCGTTCCCGTGTCGAGAGCACCAGTCCAACATCCGGAAACATAAGTCTGAGGGCGCACACAAGTTGCACCAGATCGCGATCGCCCATTTGCGTAAGCGGCTGGAATTCACCTGCGCATGGGCGAATGCGTGGCAGTGAGATTGTAAGGCTCGATTTCCAGCAGTGGCGCAGGAGATACTGGGCGTGTGCCGCCACCGCCAGAGCCTCGTAGCGCCAGTCTGCAAGCCCGTATAACGCCCCGATGCCAAGCCGCCGGAAACCGGCGACGTAGGCCCGTTCAGGTGTTTCAAGCCGCCAGTTGAAATCGCGCTTTGGCCCCGAAGTGTGCAAATCCGAGTACAACTGCCGGTCGTATGTTTCCTGATAAACGACAAGTCCATCTGCGCCTGCCTCCACCATGCGCTGGTAATCGGCGGTTTCCATCGGGCCGACTTCGAGCGAAATGCTCGGTGTCGTTTCATGCAGGGCGCGGATGCACTCGGCCAAATAACCGGTTGAAACAAATCGAGGATGCTCTCCGGCCACCAACAGGATGTTGCGGAACCCCTGGGCATGTAACGCCTGTGCCTCTTTAAGCACATCATCCACGCTTAGAGTTACGCGCAAAATGGGGTTGTCCCTCGAAAAGCCGCAGTACTTGCAATTATTTATGCATTCGTTGGACAGGTACAACGGCGCAAACAGCCGGATAACTTTTCCAAAACGCTGGCGCGTCAGCGCCTGCGATCGCCGCGCCATGATTTCAAGGCAGTCCTCAGCCGCGGCGGGCGAAATCAGCCGTGCAAAATCCGTCAGGCCAATAGAAGAACGACAAAGGCATTCCTGAACCTGCGCAGCCGTGGCATCGCGGGCCATCTGCTCCAAGTTTTTCAGCGGCAGTTTTTCAAACTCGGCAACAAAACTCACGCCCATACTTTAGCAGATGCCAGCCCCACAGGCAAAGGGCAAGTGGCGCATTTTGCACGGACACGCGGCGCTGGATTCCACGCTGCGCTTGATTTGAGATTTGAGATTTGAGATTTGAGATTCCACGCTGCGCTTGATTCCACGCTGCGCTTGATTTCAGATTTCAAATTTCAGATTTGAGATGGGATGGGTAGAGTGTTTTGTTGACAGGGAATGGGGATTTGTGAATTATCTGCGCTCATGTTAACGAAAACTTTAAGCATCCATTTGTCCCAATCATGTTTTTTGGCAATGTTGGGGTGTGCCCTCTCCGTATCGGCGGTTGATTGGCCATACTACGGCGGGCCGAATTACAACTTTGTTTCCCCGGAAAAAGGGTGGCTGAGCCAATGGCCTGAAGGGGGGCCGAAAAAGTTATGGGAGGCCAAGGTCGGGACAGGCTTTTGCACTTTTTCGGTAAGCAACGGGCGGGTTTACACCATGGGCAACACCGCCGATAACGACACGGTTTTCTGCCTGGATGCCGAGACTGGCGCGGAGAAGTGGAAACATTCCTACCCGTGCAAACTGGCGGCGGATAATTTCGAGGGCGGGCCGTGCGCAACGCCAACAGTTGACGGGAATGTGGTTTATACATGCAGCAGGTTTGCGCACGTTTATGCGCTGGACGCTACCAGCGGCAAGGAGATTTGGAAAAAGGATTTGATGCAGGAGCTTGGGGTCAAACGGCCTCAATGGGGATTTGCCGGCTCGGTACTGGTTGTTGGCGACAAGCTGATTTTGAACGTGGGCGGCGCCGGAACTGCGCTCGACAAGGCAACCGGGAAGGTAATCTGGACATCTAACAAGGATGCAGCCGGTTATGCCACGCCGGTTCTGGCAACTTATAACGGCAAGCAGGCGGTGGTGATTTTTTCCGCAAAGTCGGTCGTTGCGGTTGCGGTGGCCGATGGGAGCAAGCTGTGGGAGCGGGAGTGGAAGACCAGTTGGGATGTTAACGCGGCAAATCCAATCATAATTGGCGACAAGGTGTTTGTTTCATCTGGATACAACCGCGGCTGCGCAATGCTGCAAATAAAGGGGAGCGAAGTGACGACGCTCTGGGAAAACAAAAACATGCGAAACCATTACGCGAGCTGCGTGTTCGTGGATGGATTTATTTATGGTTTTGACGGACAGGCAGGCGGTGGCAGCCTCAAATGCCTGGACGCTGCCAACGGCGAGGTGAAATGGAACAAGGACGGACTCAAGCCCGGCGGATTGCTCGCATCGGATGGGAAATTGATAGCTCTATCCGATGGCGGCAGGCTGGTTGTGGCCGAGGCTGCGCCCACAGAATACAAAGAGACCGGCTCTGCCAAACCGCTCAGCGGCAAATGCTGGACAATGCCGGTGCTGGCCAATGGCCGCATCTATGCCCGCAACAATAAAGAGGGCATTGTGGTCTGCCTGGATGTAAAGAAGTAAAGGCGCGTTCTTCAACTACCTTTGAGTTGGGCGGCAACAAACCGGCCAAGCTCAACCGCATCCTGTATCGGGCGTCGAGCCTCAGCCCTTTGAATTTTGCCGTCTATCTCGGCCAGCGCCTTCAGCCGCAAAGATTCGCCGACTACATCGGCATGTGCCGCGAAAGAGCTGTGACATCCACCGCCCATCTCCTTTAGAAAAGCGCGCTCGGCAGTCACTGCCTGAAAAGTCTGGTAATGGTTGAGCCTTTGGCATACGGCGGCCATTCGCTCATCATCGGCGCGGATTTCAATGCCAATGGCACCCTGGCCGACCGCCGGCAACATCTCATCTACCTCAAGCTTTGTGGCCAGCAACCCATCAGGCACAGCATCGCCCGATAATTCGCCGCTTTGACTGATGGAAAAGTGAAGGCGATCCAAGCCGGCTGCGGCCAGTATGATGGCGTCAAACTCCGCCCTTTCAGCCAGCCGTTGAAGGCGGGTTGGGACGTTTCCGCGCAATTCGACGAGCTTCAAGTCCGGCCTCAGATGCAGTAGCTGCGTTTTGCGGCGGACACTGCTGGTGGCCACGGTGGCGGATGGCGGCAAGTCATTCAACCGGAGTTTGGGTACGAACCCGCGGCGCTGGCGCTGGCCGGGTGTCCATTCAATTGCGGCGGCATTCTCGGCCTCTTCTTCCAGCCACTTTGCGCTGCGGTAAATCAAGACATCCCGGACATCAGCCCGCTTGCCGACAGCTCCAAGCGCAAGACCAGCCGGAAGCTCAACCGGCAAATCTTTAAGACTGTGCACGGCCAAATCCGCCTTATGCTTGAGCAGAGCTGACTCCAGCTCCTTGGTGAACAGTCCTTTGGGAAGCGAGGCGGCGGCCTTTGCAAGCGAGGCAGTTTGCAACTTGTCGCCGGTGGTTTTGATTATTTTAAGCTCAAATTGCAACTTTGGGAATACGGCCCGGCACTGCTCCAGAACAAGATGTGCCTGCGCGAGCGCAAGGGCGCTTCCGCGTGTGGCAATTATTATGGGGCGGTTGTCCATCGGCGGTGTCAAGACTGGCGGCTGCGTTGCATTCCGTCAAGCAGTTCACGGGCCTTCTGCCTTATAATCGCCTCGCATCGCCCAACCTCCTCCTGTCGGAGCCTCAGGTAATCATCTGCAATGGCCTGCAAGTCGTCTATGTTGTAGAGGTAAACGTTTTCCATGAGGTTGACCGCCGGGTCAATGTCGCGCGGGACTGCAATATCAATGAGCAGGAGGGGACGGTTTTGGCGAAGCTTCATCAAAGGGGCGAGTTTGCCGGGTTCAAGTATGTAATGAGGTGCGGCGGTGCTGCTGATGATGATGTCCACGCGGGTGAATTCATCGGCCCATTGCTCGAAGCGTACCGCCCTGCCGCCCAGCTCCTGGGCAAGGGCGACGGCGCGTTCATGGGTGCGGTTGGCCACGATTACGCTTTTTGCGCCACGCGACAGGAGGGCGCGCGCGGCCTTCTCGCTTGTGTCACCGGCGCCCAGCACCATCACCTCACGATTGGAGAGGGTTGAGAAGATTTTCTCGGCCAACTCAACTGCCACGGAGGCGACCGAGACACTGCCGCGCTGGATGTTTGTGTTTGTGCGGATGTGTTTGGCGACGTTGAAGGCGCGTTGAAATGCTTTGTTGAGGCGCGCTGCGGTGCTGCGCTGTTGGACGGCCAGTTCGTAGGCCTTTTTCAACTGGCCGAGGATTTCCGTCTCGCCCAACACCATCGAATCGAGGCCGCATGCAACCTTGAACAGGTGTTCGATGCTATGCGGCTCGGACATGGTGTAAAACTCATTGTTCAACGGCTCCTGATGTCCGGCGGCCTCGCATAAAAAACGACGGAGTGCGGCAAAAGCATTGTCCGGCTCCAGATGTGTGACAGCATAGATTTCAACCCGGTTGCAGGTTGAGAGGATGACAGCCTCCTCTGCAAGGCCGGTGTCGCGCAAAGATTGGAGCGCAGCCGGAATGCGCGCTGGTGTAAAGGCGAATTTCTCGCGCAGTTCGACCGGCGCGGTGTGGTGACTCAGACCTATGACGACGACTGGCATGGATTAAATCAGGGGCTGTGGATTGGGGAGGCGAGGTTTGCCCCCCAAAATGTAAGCAGGACGAATGCAAAGGAACCGATTGCGCCCAGGGCCAGACGCCGGCCGCGCTGGGCGAATTGCCAGTGGGCTACAAGAAGGCCGAGGTACATCAGCCAGACAAGAAAGGACCATATAACCTTGAAATCTCCGCGCAAGCTCATGCCGGGGGGCGGTTTCATGAAAAATGAACCGACTACCAGCCCGGCGGTCAGCAGGATAAAGCCGCAGGCAAGCATCCAGCTTATGACCAGCTCCAGCCGCTGGATCGGGGGCATCATCGAAACCAGGGCGCGGATTTTGTGGGATTTAAGGTCTCGCTCCTGACAGAGGAACATGATGCCGGCGGCTGCGGCCAGTCCAAATGCGCCATAAGCAAGCAGTACCAAGGACGCATGGAGGCTTGTTTCGAAGCCCTCGAGCATTTTTTCGGGCGCCTGGCTTTTGTCCAGGGCTGGCATGAGTGCAAAGATGCCGAGGCCAAACACAAGTTGTGAGACAAATGCGCCCAGAAATCTAAATTTTGGAAACAGGCCGATTACAAGGAAGGCGGCCAGCAGCGCCCAGCTTATGAACAGGGTGGCCTCGAAGAGATTGTGGATTGGACAGCGGGAGAGGCTGAACCCGCGTTGCAGCATGGCCACGGTTTGGAATATGAAACCGGCCAGCAACAGGCTGTAGTTCAGGATGTGATCTCTTCGGATTTCGCGCTGCAGCAGGAAAAGGGAATAGGCCGCACTTATGCCGTAGAGTACAAGCGCAACCATGAATGTCTGTCTGTCAGTCAGCCAATGCACATGTTTAACTTACCAGCAAGTCTATGCGAGGGAAAGCTGAAAGCTGGAAATCCATGGCAGGCGTTGGAAACCGCCATGGTACGATGTTTTTCCATTATTGACATGCATGCGACTTGTGGTAAGCTGGCGGAGATGAGTTTGATGACCATTGGTCTGTGGCTGTCAGGCGTAGCCGTATGCGGCTGACGCGGGCCCGGACTTTTGGTCTGATGATTCCGGCAGCCCGTTGTTCCCGCAAGGGGAACGCGGGTTTTTATTTTGGCCGGATTCGGGCTGAAAAACGACAGGAGCAACAACTATGCGACATACAATCTCGGTTCTGGTGGAGAACAAGTTCGGCGTGCTGACACGCGTGGCGGGGCTGTTCAGCGGACGCGGTTACAACATTGACACGTTGAATGTGGCGCCGACGGTTGATCCGGGCATTTCGCGGATGACGATTGTAACCCGCGGCGACGAGGATACCCTGGAGCAAATCATCAAACAGCTCAACAAATTGATCAACGTAATCGAGGTGATAGATTTCCGCGATGGCGAATATGTTGACCGCGAGCTGGTGCTGGTGAAAGTGGCCGTCAATTCGAAAACCCGCTCCGAGGTGATGCAGATTACCGACATTTTCAGGGCGAAAATTGTGGATGTCCAGCCCAAGAGCCTGACAATCGAGATTACAGGCGGAGAGGGGAAGGTTGGAAAATTCATCGAGTTGATGAAGCCCTTCGGAGTGCTTGATTTGACGCGGACGGGCAAGGTGGCGTTGCCACGGTCCACAGACTGATGGGGCCGGCGGTTTCCCGCAGTCAGTTGCATCGCATGGTGGCGCGGCATGGAAAAAGTTTGACCGAAGGCGATTCTTCCATAGGATTGTGCAGGCCGAAAGTGACGTTGGGCCGGCGTGGCGCCGGCTGATTGAGTTGAAATAAAAACCGGGTGGCGGCAAAGGCTGAATTGGTTTTGCGCCGCAAACCCACAACCAGGAGAAAGAGAAAATGGCAAAGATTGATTTTGGTGGAACACTTGAAACTGTTGTTACGCGGAAGGAATTTCCGCTGTCCAAAGCCCGCAAGGTACTGAAGAACGAGGTTGTGGCCGTGATTGGCTACGGGGTGCAAGGGCCGGCACAGTCGCTGAACATGCGCGACAACGGCATCAACGTCATTGTGGGACAGTCGCCCGCCTTCAAGCGCGACTGGGACAGGGCCGTCAAGGACGGCTGGGTGCCCGGGAAGACTTTGTTCGACATTGAAGAAGCGGTCAAGAGAGGCACGATTATCCAGATGCTGGTCTCGGACGCCGCCCAGCGCCAAATCTGGCCAGTTGTGAAGAAGAATCTCAAGGAGGGCGACGCCCTCTATTTTTCGCACGGTTTTTCAATTGTTTACAAGAAACAGACGGGCGTGATTCCGCCGCCGAATGTGGATGTAATCATGGTTGCGCCCAAAGGCTCCGGCACGTCGGTGCGGCGCAATTTTCTGTCCGGCGCGGGCATAAACTCCAGCTACGCCGTAGAGCAGGATTACACCGGTCGCGCGGAGGAGCGCTGCCTTGCGGTCGGCATAGCCATAGGCTCCGGCTATCTTTTCCCGACTACTTTTGAGCACGAGGTGTTCAGCGATTTGACCGGCGAGCGCGGTGTGTTGATGGGCGCGCTGGCCGGCATAATGGAAGCGCAGTACGATGTGCTCCGCGCCAACGGACATACGCCGAGCGAGGCCTTCAACGAAACCGTGGAGGAGCTTACCCAGAGCCTCATCCGCCTTGTTGATGAAAACGGGATGGATTGGATGTACGCCAATTGTTCCGCCACGGCACAACGGGGCGCGCTGGATTGGAAGCCAAAGTTCAAGAAAGCCGTCATGCCTGTTTTCAAGGAACTGTACCAGCGGGTGAAGAGCGGCAAGGAATGTGCGCGGGTGCTGGCGGCTTGCGGGCGGCCGGATTACCAGAAGCGGCTGCAGGCCGAGCTTGACGCCATGGGCAATTCCGAGATGTGGCGCGCGGGCAAAGCGGTGCGCGCCTTGCGGCCCAAAGAGGCGGCGAAGACAATCTCAAAATCCACAAAAGGCGTTGCCGGCCGCGCCTCAAACTAAGGGGCGCAGCGGATATTCAGAGAAAGCCTTGAAAGACATTCCCGCTGGCTGGCGGGGCGTTGTCGGTTGTTCATGCCGGCTTGAAGCCGTCGTACTCAATGCCGAGGTCGACAAGGGTGAGCCTGAGCCACGCGAGTGATTTCTCAATCATTGGCCCGCCCATGCCTTCACATTCGATGCTCAGGTTGCCTTTGTAACCGTGGGCATTCAGCAGTTTCAGGCATTCGCGGATGTTTTCAGCATTGACGCCTTCTCCGAGCGCGCAGTGGCTGACGGCGATACCGGTCTGCCCGCCTCTTACGGCGCGGGCAAGCGATTCGGAAACGTCTTTTACGTGCACGTGGCTTACCTTGTTGATGAAGCGCTTCAAAAAGGCAACCGGGTCCTGTCCGGCAATGAACGTGTTGCCGGTGTCCATGTTCATCCGTAAAAGCGGGCTGTCCACGAAACCGAGCATTTCTTCCATTCTGTCCGGGTTGGTGGTGAAATAACCATGCGGCTCGATGTTTACAATGATCTGATGCGCCTCGGCCACGCGCATGATCTGGCGGTAACTCTTTTTCATCTGCGCCATGGCTTCCGGCTCGGAAATACCCTCCGGAGCATGCAGGCCGTCGGTGGTGTCAACGCATGGGCAGCCGATTTGCGCCGCCCAGGCGATGCTTTTCATCACATAAGGCACCCCGCGCAGCGGGCCGTCTTCGTTTGACAACGGATAGGCGGCGTCCACCTGTGAAAAGCGCACGCCGTAACGCTCCATCTTTTCCCGCAAAAGTGCCGGGTCTTCGTAGAGGGCGACATGCGGCTGGTAACCAAGGCCGTGAATCCAGCTCACGCCGTCAATCAACCCGCACTCGATAAAGTGCACTCCGTTGTGTTGCGCCCATTGCAGGCATTTTTCAAAGGACCAGTAGGCCGAATTGAAGGCGTCAGTGTGAAAACCAATTGTCATGGCGATTTTTACTTTTCCGGTATTGCCGGCCCCAGTTGCCGGCGTGTTCCGGTGTTTTTACCAATGGAAACGGCCTGCGCAACCGCGCATCCGGGCCGCTCCCAACTCAAACTGGGACGCAGCAAAACTAACTTTCCCGCCGCAATTGTCAATTCCATAAGGCGCACCGGGTCCCGGCTGATCACATAAATGGACGATGATGGCTTGACCGGCAAAAATTGCCGGTGGCAAAATCAATCATGGCGGTGTTCTTCGAGGAGTTTGGGGCTGCGCTGCTGAAGCGGGAGATGGATTCGGAAGGTGGTGCCGCGTCCGGCGTGGCTTTCCAGTTCAATGCGCCCGCCATGGTCGCGCACGATACGCTGTACAATCATAAGGCCGAGACCTGAGCCTTTCTTCTTGGTAGTATAGTAAGGCTCAAAAATGCGGTTGATTTGGTCAGTTGGGATGCCGCAGCCGGTGTCGCCAACTTCCACCCACACGGTATCTGAAGTTTCGCCGGTGGCAATTGTGAGGATGCCGCCGGCGGTCATTGCCTGCATGGCGTTTTTGATAAGATTGACCAGCACCTGTTTCATCTGGGCTGCATCCAGGGGCACAAGTGGAAGCTGTTTTGAAAGTTTTTCTTTTACGGTAATCTGACGGTTTTCCAATTCCGGGCGCAGCAAGTTCAGTGTGGAGATTGCAACATCGTTGAGGGAGCCGACAACCAGATGGGGCGGGGTTGGGCGCAGTGCTTGAAGGAACTGGGTGATGATGTAATCGAGTCTGGTTATTTCGCCTTTGCAAACACCGAGGTAGTTTTCGATTTTGTCCAGGCCGTCGGGTTGCGGCGCCGCGGATGAACCGCGCCGGGGTTTGCGCAAAGGCAACAACGGGCGCAGCTTTTTAAGCTCGCGTTCCATCAATTGCAAATGGATGTGGAGAGCGTTAATCGGGTTGCCGATTTCATGGGCGACGCTGGCCGCCAGGAGCGTCAGTGCCTGGATGCGTTCGCTTTCGATGGCTTGAAAGGTTTGCTTCCGCATTTCGGTGGCATCGTGCAGGATCAACGCCATGCCGCTTGCGCCCGCCGATTCGCCGTCCAGCGGGGCGGCGTAAAGCCGGATGAATCTGGGGCGCGGGAAGTTGACTTCAAACTCATGCCTCACAACCGCGGCGCCGCCTGCGGCGTCAATCTGGCTGATCTTGCTCCAGTCCAGCTCAGGCAGGTATTTGCTGATGTGCTGTCCTTCTGCGGACTCCGGATGCAATCCCAGCAGACGCGTGACTGCCTGATTCAGGTAGATTATGCGGCCGGTGGCGTCCACAACCAGGACGCCGTCTTCGATGGTGTTGAAGAGTGTTTCGAGGAAGGCGCGCTCGCGGGCGAGCCTTTGCAGCATTTGCTGGAGTTCCTCCTTGTCCAGACGCTCAAGCCGGCCCAGGACCTTGTCAAAGAAACTTGATTTTGGAGCGCCGGGTTTCATGGGAGGGCGTGGGTGGTGTTAGAACCATTTCTTTTTTTTGAAGTACCACACAGTCAAAGCGGTGGAGAGAATTGTTACGGAGATGGCCATGGCGTAACCATAAGGCCAGTCCACCTCCGGCATGCTTTTGAAGTTCATGCCGTACCATGTGCCAACCAGCATGAGCGGGGTGGTGATGACGGTGATGAGCGTGAGGAGTTTCACCACTTCGCTCGTCTGGTTGGATGACATGTTCAAGTACACCTGCAGTATGCCGGTGAGTGTGTCATCGTAGGATTGGGCAAGTTGATAAATCCGGAAAAGCCCGTCGTGCACGTCCCGGTAGTAGGGGACGAGGTGGGCGCGAATGAGCTTGAATTCGCCGCCTGCGAACCTCGCCAGCACTTCGCGTTGCGGCCCGATAATGCGGCGGAGGTGAAGCACCTCCTTTTTTATCTGGGTGATTTTTGTGAGAGATTTTGGACTGTGCCTGCTGAGGACTTCCTGCTCCAATTCCGCGATTTCAAGCGCCAGCTCTTCAAGGGCGGGCTTGTAGTTGTCCACGATTGAGTCGAGCAGGGAATGTGCCAGCCTGTCAGGGGCGCGGCCGATGTGCATGCTGCTCTTAATACAGCGTTCGGCGATGGTGCTGACGCTTCTGACGGCCTTCTCGTGGTAGGTTACGAGAAAATTCCTGCCAAGGAAAATGTTCAGCTCGTTGGTTGCGAAAACGCCGTCCTTCCGGCTGTAGTCAACCGCGTGGATGACCATGAAAATGTAAGGGGAAAACATGTCGCCTTCTTTGGGTTGGTATTCTTCAACCTTTGGGGTGGGGCTTGCCATCACGCAGTCTTCTATCGAAAGCGGGTGGAAGTGGAAAATATCTTCCAACACAAGCTTGGTTTCCTCCGGCGTGGCGTTTTCAAGGTCAACCCAGAGAAAAAGGTTCGTGTCCGCCAGCAACGTTGGCATCAGGAACGTCGGGATGTCCTGAGTATGCAGGCGGCCTTGCGTGGTAAATGCAAAGGACCGAATCATGCGTAACGCGGGTTGCCGGAAACCGGTGGCAACGTCCCGCCTGCGCACACTTTACGCCGTAGAATGTGCAAGGCAAGCCTCTGTTTTTTGAAAGCGGAGTTCATCGGCGGGGGGCTGCCATCAGCGTGTCAACAGCAACGGGACTGTAAGTTCGGGAAACCGCGGGGGCGTGGTCTTTATGTGGAGGGCGGGGGCCGGCGTGTTGGTGACGTTGAAGCCGGTGGGGAACTTCAATTCAACAACCGATTCAGTGCCTGGTTTTTGTTCCTTGACATTTACCGCGACGCCTGGGGAGTCGAATTTGGCCTCAGTGACCTGGACTTTTGTGGTGCCCAGGTTGCGCACCCAGACATTGTATGGAAACTCCTGGGCCAGCGGAAGCGAAGGCATGCGTATGACGTAAGGGATGGTCAGCACGGTTGGATAGATGTTTATCCGGGTTTTGATTGGCACAGTCGGGATAATCGGCGAGCTTGATTTGAGTTGAATTTCGCCGGATTGGTTGTTGGTCGGGAAGGGCGGGATGGTTCTGAGCACCAGCGAGTATTCCTTGCCGGGGACATTGGTCTGAAGCTCGGCTGCAATGTTGGCGTTTGTGTTCACCAGTTCAGTGAAGTAAAGCGGCTCGTCCAACTGGCTTGCAAGCCGCACTGTCACACTGTTGGAGGGAGTTTCCACGTTAAGGTTGAAGTTTGCCAGTTCAGGCGTGATTTGGAGCGGGCGCCATACATCGCCGGTTATCTGGAGGCTCAAATTGCTGCGAACTGGATCATTGCATATAACGGTGGCTGATTTGGCTACGCGCCCGAGATAATGGGCGGTGTTGAACTCAATCGGCACCGAGCCTTTCTGGCCGGGGGCAACCTGCTGCGTCCATGGCTTTGCGGTCATGCAGCCGCAGGATGGAATTACGTTGCTGATTATTAGCGGCTCGTTGCCCGTGTTTGTGAAAACAAATTCACAAAGTATTTTTGTGTCGCCAGTGACTTTTCCGAAGTTGTAGGTGGTGCTGGCGAGATTTAGCTGCGGGCCTGATGCATGTGTGGCAGGCTGTTTGGCGGTCTGGGTGGCGGATGCAACTGAAGATGTGGAAAGCAACAGTTGCTTTGCATTGTCCTGGCGGATTTGTGGCTGGCGTTCGGTTATCAGGGCATAGGCTACGAGGCAAAAAAACAGCGCTGATGGCGCCAACCAGAGCCATCGTTTTACTCCGCCAGCCGGAGCAACCGGCGGGGCATCGGCAGGTGATGGCGAAGTTGGTTGAGCCGTCGGCGTGGTGGAAGACGGCTGCTGTGCCTGCTGTTTTTGTTGATGTCGGCGATGTTTCTTCGATCCCATATTGTCCGTTTACACCCAATGAAATAGCGAAAGGCGCGCCAAATGAGAATAATTTTTTTGGCTCGCTTTTTTCGAATACAGGCACAGGCTTGAAACATGTTCCCTGCAGCACTGTATTGTTTCCGGTTAAAAAACCCTCTTGGCAAATGGGCGGGGTTGAATATTATTAATTTGTCCGGCAGCCAGAGGCGTCCCAACGGGGCTCCCCAACTGTTGCCCCCTTTGCCATGGCTGCCGGACTGCTGATTAGTGGGATGGCAAAATCGAATTGTCATTCTGGAAAGCTGCCGTATCATCGTGGCGGATGAACAAGAAGCCCAGTCAATGGCTGCCGATTCTGTTGATGGTCATCGTGGTGGCCATCACACGGATGCCCGGGCTTTTGCCGCCGAATTTCAGCGCTGTTTGCGCGCTGGCATTTTGCGCCGGCATTTATTTCCCCGGCAGGATGGCGTGGTGGGTGCCGATGGCGACGTTTTTGGGTACCGACATGGCTTTGAATTTGTATTACAAGTACGTCCATAACATAGACACATTCAATCCAGCCACGCTTGTCTTTCTGGCGGCAAATTATGCGGTATATCCGGTGCTTATCTGGATGGGCCGGAAATTCACGCCCAAAGCATCGTTTGTCACGCTGTTGGGCGGTGGGATTTTGGGCGCCATTTTGTTCTTTTTGGTTACAAACACAGTGTCATGGTTTTTCAATCCGTTCGGGAATCCGGAATATACGAAAGATTTGGCCGGATGGATTCGCGCCCTTTCGGTTGGCACAAGCGGCTACCCGCCCACATGGGAGTTTTTCATCAATTCACTGACCAGCGGCGGGCTTTTCACCGGCCTGTTTGCCGGCGCCATGAAGTTGAGCGAAGCAGTTGATGCCGCCAAGGAGGAAGCAGAGGCCGAAGATGAGGCTGAGGAGCCCGCCAGCCCCGAAGAGGCGCCTGAAGAAGCCGAGGCATGAGCGGCCACAGCCTTGATTCCAACCAGCCGCGCCTTGTTGTCGGGGTGATTTCCGATACTCATGGTTTTTTCGAGCCGGCCATCCTTGATTACTTCAAAGGCGCCAGTCACATTTTGCATGCCGGCGATGTTGGAGAGATGAGCATCCTGCGGATGCTTGAGCAACTGGCGCCGGTGACTGCAGTGCGCGGCAACTGCGATGCCTTTGAAGTTCTTCCCTGTCCTGAGCTGGCCGTCATTGAGTTGGGCGGGCGCAAGTTCCTCATTTATCACGAGGTGGAGCCTTCAGGTGAAAATAATGAAATTTTTGAGCAGCGGCTTCGGGCCGAGTCGCCGGATGTGGTTGTTTTCGGGCATACCCACCGGCGATGCGAGCGATGGATTGGGCGGACGCTTTACCTGAATCCGGGTTATGCCGGCAGAAAACGCGGCCAGCAGCCGCGCAGCATTGCGTTGCTGCGGTTGAAGCCGGACGGGATTGAGACTGAATTTGTGGATTTGGGGTGAGGCGCCGCCTGTAATGGCCGCCGGGATGCCGCTTAACATTCCATGATTTCTCCGGAGACAGGCACGGTGATCTCGGCTACAGGACGGATTTTGCGGAGCGTTTCAGCAAAGGCGAGGCATTGTGATTCCTCGCCGTGCACCACCGCGATTTTTTTTAAATTGCCGCCGATATTCTCGACATAGCGCCGCAATTCGTGCATGTCTGCATGGCCTGAGAATGCATCAATGGAGGCTATGCGCGCGCGGACTTCGTGTGGCTCGCCGAAGATGTTGACCGGATTACGCCCCGCCAGTATTTGTGCGCCGGGTGGAACGATTTGGCAGTGAGCTAGAAATGCGCGAAAAATCAGCGCGAAGTGGAAGAATGCTAAATATCAAGTGCTGCCCCCAAGGTGCTATCAGTTAAAACCACGAATGCACACGAATGCACGCGAATTCTCAATCTCCAAGCCTTCACATTGGCCATGGCTGCCATCCGTTTCTGTTCCTTCGCACTCATTTTTAATGTCTCCATTGCAGCACCAGTTGCTACCGCAACTGGCGTCCCATGGGGACATTTTTCTGTTTGACTATCCATGCCGTCGAGGCGATGTTCTGTGTTAATGATTTACCTAATTGATATTGGCCCAGGTTATGACCGCCGGGAAACCCGGCTAATATCACGTTGTCAGGCAAAAATGGCGCGATAATTAATGTTTAGGCACAAGTGGAGGAACCATGTATTGCATGAGTTGTGGGAAACAGATCGCGGAAGGCACGCAGTTTTGTTCTGCATGTGGCAATCCAGTTGGCGTTCAAAGTCCAGTGGCCGTTCTTGAAAAGCGACCCATCGCCGGCATCGCGGTTGGAACTATTTTCGGAATCATCGATTTGGCGGGGAGTTTTGTAAAGATGTTCAAGATCCTCTACAGCACCCCGACAGGCATCGAAGCAGTTATCTATAAAGCGTTTCCTGCGTTTCAGGTCATCGAATTCAACTCAATTTGCATTGGCATAGCTGGCAACTCTGCCCTGCTCATTGGCATTCTTATGGCTTTTCTTCGTCACCCCAAAGGAAATAAAACAGTGCGCGTAACATCGTATTGTATGCTTGCTGCATATCTTTGCATGCTCGCGTCATGCTACTTCGCGATCACGGAGGCTGAAGCATGGCTCATGCTTGATACGAAAATAAAGGACAGCATCATAAGTATGTTTGTAGCCGCCATGCTGGGCGGCATTTTTCATTGGGTTCTTCTTCTGTTCTTGTTCAGAAAAAGTCGCTGGGGCTGATCGTGCCCAATAAGGCGCTGCAATTGACCGCAATTCCGATGCGCTCCATAGCGGCAGGTGAGCTTGAGCGTTAGGCATCGCCACATTTCATGACGTCGAATATCAAAAAGATGCACAGATAAGCTGGATGGGGCCTTTTCGAACTTCTCTGTTTTATCGTAGCTTTGGTTCACTTTATGGTCAGCCGTGAAATTTGACAATCTTGTTGACCACTCTGGTGGCAGGGGACACCTGTCTGCTCGGCGAATCACCTGCAACACGCCAGACCACGTTCACCGGAAAAACGGTCGGAATGAGGGGCGGCCGCTCGAACGCCGCCTGTCCATCTCAGCCCGACAGTTCTTCCCGCCGCAGCATCCGGTGGAAACGGATGTAGCGCCGGATTCAGTCCACGTAGGCCCGCTCCGTGTGCAGCGAATAATGGTGCAGCCGCATCACCGCTCGTACCTGCTCTAGCAGCCGGGGCGCTGTCACCGTTTTTTTTCTGTTTGACTATCCGTGCCGTTGAGGCGAAACTTAGGCCTAATGATGCACCTGATTGATATTGACCTAGGTCAGGACCACTGGGAAATCCGGCCAATATCACGTTGTCAGGCAAAAATGGTATTGGAATCAATGGTTAGACCCAACCGAGAACAGGAGCACAAACTATGGCCATAATCATCTCATTCATCAACTTCAAGGGAGGCGTGGGCAAGACAACACTTTGTGTCGAGATCGCCGCCTCGCTTGTGCGACATTTCAACGCGAAAGTCTTACTGATAGACCTTGATCCTCAAACGAACGCGACACTTTCACTGATGAGGGAGGATGAATGGGAAACCCACGCTAAGACGAAAGGCACCCTACGCGAATTTTTCCTTGCCTGCTACGAGGAGAAACCGTTCGAACTATCAAGCATTCGATACGAATACGACAAGCATGACCTCGGCAGGAACCTCCACCTTCTGCCCTCCCATTTGGAGTTGTTCGGGATGGACCTTCAACTGGCCACAAAATTCGGTTTTGGCGAGACCACCGCCAAGATCTTCCTTCGCAAGGCAGTGATGGGCCTTTCGACGGATTACGATTTTATCTTCGTGGACTGTCCGCCAAATATCTATCTAGCTACTCAAAATGGACTCTTTGCCAGCGACCACTACATCGTGATTGCGCTCGCAGAATACCTCTCAACTTTGGGCCTCGCTCATATTCAGAAATCAATTTCCGGAATCTTCAATAAGGCCAATGAACGTCTGAACCCTTTAGGTGTCTCCATTGCTGCCCCATCCCTCATGGGCATTATTTTCAACAGACTTCGCTATGTGACTGGTGGCACATCGAACGAGGAATCCATAATGAAGCGCATTCGCGAAACCTATGGAGACATCGTCTTCTCAAATTGGGTTTCACAGTCGACACAGATCGCTGAGCGTCCAGAGCAAAAAGTGCCGATCGCCCTTTCTGGATATGCCGCGGACCGAAGATACGAACAGCAAATTCGACAACTGGCGCAGGAATTCTACGAAAGGATCACCCGCCCAAGAGTATGACTGATGACCAGACTAAAACCTTGCTCCGGCTGGCCGATACCCTTGAACGGGCAGCACGCCAACTCCGCGAGCTAGCGCACGGTGCGGCAGACCAGCCACCTCAGCTCAAGCCAAGTTCCCTGCCACAAGGTTTCATCGAAGAGTTGCGCGCGACAGAACGATCGCTGGCTGCTCAAAAACTCGCGACGTTAACGCACGTTCAGCTTGGTGAGGTCCTCGTCCAAGTTGGCGGTGCCAGCCGCGATAAGAAACGCAGCAGAAATTGGTTGATCGAGCGGATTCTTTGGAATCTCTTTGACTTCCAAGCAGGCCACGACATCATCAGAGGTTCAGAATGATGCAGGGGGCTAACAAAATCAGTCGAGCGAACCACCGCTGCGCTTCTCCTCTCAAAGCCGTGCGGCAGTTCGGACACACCACTCACTCTTCGCCGTCACTGTCGTTGGCGGTCGCTCAGTTCTGACGTTAGGTGTCACCGCCTTCGGTCGGTGGCGGCGCTTTTGTTGATACGGGAGGCTGGGTAGAGAGAGCGGGAAGTAGCAGGGTTACTTGGCATGGGAACTGGGGCGGTGATTTCGCATCAAATCCAGCGCCTGCGTCAACGCATGGCGGAGGAGGCGGTCTTGAGGGGCGGGTGGAATGGCTGGGCAGCGATCTGGAAATGCGCGAAAAATCTGCACGAAGTGGAAGAATGCCAAATATCAAGTGCTGCCCCCAAGGTGCTATCAGTTAAAACCACGAATGCACACGAATGCACGCGAATTCTCGGTGTCTCGGCATGTGGGTCTCGGTGAACCGCGCGCCTCCGCCCGATACCGCTCCCACACCCGCTTGGCCTGCCGGTAACTCAATCCCAGCGCCTCAGCCGCTTCCCTCAAGCTCATTCTCCCAGCCTTCACATTGGCCATGGTTACCATCCGTTTCTGTTCCTTCGCACTCATTTTTAATGTCTCCATTGCAGCGCCAGTTGCTACCGCAAATGACGTCCCATGGGGACATTTTTATCGAGTCGAAAAGGGGACATTATTAAAGAGTTTTGACACCCACCACGCTGTGCTTGATTTGAGATTTCAGATTTGAGATTTGAGATTTGAGATACCACGCTTCGCTTAATTCCAGATTTGAGATTTGAGATTAAAGATGGCGGAGAAATCTCTGCTGCTTCACGGCGGCAGCTACGATCCAGAGGTTCACCACGAAGACACGAAGGGGTTGAAATTGGGAATGCCGATGCTTGGTGTCTTTGTGAGTAAATTTTATCTTCCGGTTGCAGCCATAAAATTTTAGTGGTGGCATATCCTCATCGCTTACTGGCGGCAGAGTTGAAACGTCAACCGGCTTACGCCGGTTGCTACGAGTTTGGTCATAACTCGTAGCCACCATCGTGAGATGGCGGGTGAATCGCACCTATTTCTACCGATTGCGCCTGGATTCGTTTCATAAATTCGCGTTCATTAGCGTGCATTCGCGGTTTCCAATTTTCTTTCTTAACCGCGAATTACGCGAATAAACGCTAATTATGCTGTTATGATTTCTGCCGCCTTACGGCGGCAGCTACGCGGATGAAGGGGCGGCTTACACGCTTCGCTTGATTCCACGCTTCGCTGGATTTCAGATTTGAGATTTGAGATTTGAGATTCCACGCTCCGCTTGATTTGAGATTTGAGATTTGAGATTGCAGATTTGGAAAACAATTTTTTCATGTCGCTCCTGACAAGTTTCGTTTGATAACAGAAGGGATTTTTTTAACTCAGTTTTTCGGGCTTAACATTCCATGATTTCTCCGGAGACAGGCACGGTGAGCTCGGCTGCAGGACGGATTTTGCGGAGCGTTTCAGCAAAGGCGAGACATTGTGATTCCTCGCCGTGCACCACCGCGATTTTTTTCAGATTGCCGCCGATATTCTCGACATAGCGCCGCAATTCGTGCATGTCTGCATGGCCTGAGAATGCATCAATGGAGGCTATGCGGGCGCGGACTTCGTGTGGCTCGCCGAAGATGTTGACCGGATTGCGCCCCGCCAGTATTTGTGCGCCGAGGGTGTGCTCGGCGCAGTAACCGATGAACAGGATTAAATTTTTGGGATTCCCGATGTTGTTTTTAAGATGATGGCGGATGCGTCCGGCTTCGGCCATGCCCGAGGCGCTTATGATAATGGCCGGTTCCTGAAGGCTGTTGAGCTTTATTGAGTGGGCAAGCTCCCGGATATAGGTGAGATTTTCCATGCCGAACGGATTTTCAACCTCGCGCAGAAACCGGTAAATCTCGTCATTGAAACATTCCGGATGCAGCCGGTAAACCTCCGTGGCGTTGACGCTCAACGGGCTGTCAACAAACATCGGCACCTTGGGCAGTTTTCCCTCCAGGATGAATTGGTGCAGGACATAGACGATTTGTTGTGTGCGTCCGACTGAGAAGGCGGGGATGATGACCTTGCCGCCCTGGGCCAGAGTGGTTTTCACCATGTCCACAAGGTTGCGGATTGATTCCGGCTTGGTTTCATGCTCGCGTCCGCCATAGGTGGATTCGACTTGCAGAAAATCCACTCCATCCACCGGCTGCGGATCGCGCAGGATTTCATCATTGCCGCGGCCGACGTCGCCGCTGAACAGATAGCGGAAAGAGCGCCCGTTTTCGCGAATATCCAGAACGACCTGCGCCGAGCCAAGGATATGGCCGGCGTCACGGAAGGTGACCTTGACACCGTCGGCCACCTGTATTGGCCGGTCGTAGTTGACCGCTACGAATTGCCTGACTGCCATATCGGCATCCGTGGCCGAGTATAGCGGCTCGACTGGCGGCAGCCCCTTCTTGGCGCGTTTGCGCGAGACAAACTCGGCGTCAGCCCGCTGCACCTCGGCCGAGTCTTGAAGCATGATGCTGGCCAGGTCGCGCGTGGCAAATGTGCAGTAAATGTTGCCGGCAAACCCGCGCCGGCAGAGGTTGGGCAGGTTCCCGCAATGATCTATGTGCGCGTGGCTCAGGATGACCGCTTCCAGACTTGCCGGGTCAAACGGGAAGTTCCGGTTTCGTTCAATTGACTCGAATCGCCTGCCCTGGTACAGCCCGCACTCCAGCAACAATTTCAGGCCGTTTATTTCCAGCAGAAACATTGAGCCTGTGGTTGTCCGCGCAGCACCCCAAAACTGAACTTTCATGCGGGCAAAGCCTGCCACGAAGCCGTTAATTTTCCAAGCTGGTTTTGCGCGCTCCCGTCCGGCGGGCTTAAAATAATGTTTGCCATGGAAAAACCTTATGCTAATGTTAAATTAGATTGATATGATAAACAAAGCCAAGACGCAGCAGGCGGACCTCAAATTTATCGAACCGGCCGGTTTCTGGGTGTCGGTTGATCGCGTCATGTATCATCCCGACCTACCGGCGCCGCCGGATCGGCCGCATAGCTTTGTTTACTTTATCAGCATCCACAACGACACCGACACGCCGATAACCGTCAGGGCGCGCAAATGGGTTGTGACAAATGACAGGGGCCAGCGGCTTGTGGTGGTTGGAGGGGGTGTGGTTGGCGAATTTCCAACAATCGCGCCTGGGGATAAATTCAGCTACAACAGCAGGCATCTGCTTGACAAAAATTATGCCATAGCTGAAGGCAGTTATTTCGGAGTGGACGGCAAGGGCCGGCTGGTGCGCGCCCGGATTCCGAAGTTCAAGATGGTGGTGCCACAGGCGATGAACGTGCCTGAGGAAGAGTAGGCGGCGGTCTGGCGGTTTTACCGCAGGGTGCAATTTGTCCGGCCGGATTATATCAGCGCGTTGTTCATGGTGTTTTCTTCAATTCTTTGACCTCGACTCCGGCGGGGCACAAGCGTTAAACCAAGGCGCAACAAGATGAGCAATGCCGCCATCATTGTAGCCGCTGGAAGGGGCACCCGAATGGGGCCGGGAATGGACAAGATTTTTCTGCCCGTTGCCGGCCATCCGGTGATAGCCCATAGTTGGCGCGCATTTGAAGCGTGTCCGCAGATAGACTCCATTGTCCTTGTGGTGCGCGAGGGCATGGAGGCGCATTTTGAGCGGCTTGCCGCGGAGTTGGGTTTCAGGAAACCCTTCAGACTGGCTGCGGGCGGGCCACAAAGGCAGGACTCGGTCTGGAATGGTTTGCAGCAGCTTGATGCCGGAGTTGAGCTGGTTGCGATTCACGATGGAGCGCGTCCTTGTGTAACTCAGGAATTGATCTTGGCCACGCTTGAGGCGGCGCGACGGACCGGGGCGGCCACTGCGGCGCATCCGCTGACTGATACAATAAAGAAAAGCGAGGATGGCCGGCTCATTTCGGGCACTTTGGACCGTTCCAAACTCTGGGCGGTGCAGACTCCGCAGACTTTCCGCGTGGAAATAATTCGGCGCGCACTGGAGGAAGCACAGCGTCGCGGGCTGAGCCTTACCGATGACAACGCTGCCTGCGAGCTTGTCGGGCAGCCGGTTGAGCTGGTTCATTGCAAGACGCCGAATCCGAAGGTGACAGTGCCGTCGGATTTGCCATGGATTGAATGGCTGTTAAAAAACGCGCAGGCCGCCGCCCCGTGTTGAATCATTGAACTGTAACCGGCTTCCAGTCCAAAAGTCGGAAGGCGGCGGGTTTAATTTTCAACCGGCCAAGGATGGCGTGTGTGGCGACGAATTTATTATCTTCCCAGCCTTCCAATTTAAGTGTCAGGTAGCCGCGTTTATGGAAATTGGCGCGCATCTCGCCGGGTGACGTTGGGACGGGGCCGCGTGGCCCTGTGGCGAGTTGGATTTCTTCAATCCGGCCGATGGGTATGTCCAAAACTCCGTAAGCGGCGGCGATTTTGAAGTTGCCCTGGTTGAAGGCAGTCAGCGTGCCTGCGACAACATCGCGATTAAGAAGCCTTACGACGTCATTTGTGATGTTTTGGACGATGGGGTTTGGGTTTTCAAGGCGGCCGTCCCACTCGGAAACAACCAAGTTGCTCAGCCGGAGCGGATTTGGCCCTTGATTGACGAAGCGCAGGCATGTGCCTTTACCAAGTGTGTCGGCGGTATCGCGCCACTGTTTGACAAGGGTGCCATCCAAATAAAGGTAAACAGCGCGCTCGGGCTTGTGAGTGCGGATTGTGACGTGAGCGGTGGTTTTGCCCTCAAGGCCGGGCACAATGCCAATTCCCAGGGAGTTGAGCGGCACGCCCTTTTTGACGGTGAGAATGTTGACGATGTTGGCATTTAGCTGAAGGCTGTAAAATCCACCGAAATCGGGTGCTTCGTCTTTTAATGAGAGATTGATGGGCTGCAGTGAATCGGCATAGAGCGCGATTGCAAGATGAAGATACGTGCTCCATGACAGATCGAAGTCAATGGAAGCGATGTCAGGCAATTTGACATCGCGCGCAATCGAGCCTGAGGCTGTTGCGACAAGCGCGCCCTGGCTGTAGGTCCAGGCATTGGACTCAACACCTGCGGCAACGGCGTTGCCCATGGTCCAGCCGTCCAGGCTGGTTGGACCTTCGAAAACGATGCGTGGGTTCAGCACCACCGGGATCAGCCTTGCCGCCATTGCGCGTGGGATTCGCAACGTGCCGGCATACCATGTCTCCAAAATCAGATGCGAGGCGTCCAACCCGGCCAGTTCGCCCTCCAACTCATCCTGATTGGCCAGACGGACTCGGCACGGAAATGAATAGCGCGGAATGGTTGAGGGACGCTGGCCGAGGCGAATTCGCAGGATTTGTGAAGAATCAAATGGCAACGGCTCCTGAATATCCGGATGCCGCCATACAACGCCCTCGCCGGGCTGAAAGGCCTCCAGCTTGCCCCGCAACCTTTCGCCGGATGCCAGCCAAATCATGTCGTCGCCGTCGGAAAGCCCGTCTGATTCAGCAGCAACACCGGTTGCAAGGCATGCTGCGGCCATGGCCAGCGCCGCGGCGCGACATACGATGCAGAATGCGCGCCGACTCATCGTGTTTCGCTTCGACGCCCTTCAGACGGCGCAAGCACCGTAACTTTTATGGCGCGGGATTTTTCCTTTTCGTCCTTTGCCTTGACGTTGACGTATTCCACCTTGAGTGGCTGTCCGATCTTCAAATCCTGAATTTTGATTTGGTTGGAGCCATCCATGAATTTGGTTTTGCTGTCGTATTTGAAGTACTTGACCTTGTGATCGGGGCCGCGGTCCAGCTTGAATAGCCGGTTTCTTGTGTCCACTTTTGCGAGCGTACCGGTGAGTTCATTGTCGGCGTAACGGTCCAGGGCCGGGGCCGTGCTTGAGGCCATAAACAATGCTGAGGCGGCCAGCACCGCCGTCAACAAACCGCGATGAATTGTTTTCATAGGCATCTTTCCACTTGGGTTTAATTTAACGTCAGTTGAATCAAAATGCCAGTTGTTTATTGCCGTGGCAATCTTTCGAGCAGACGCCTTCGGGCATTTTCGATGGCGCTTGTGGCCGAGGGCAGGTTGCTCAGGTTTTTAAGTTCATCGAGGAAGGCGAGCCGTTGGATGATCTGCTCTGGAGTCAACGGTTGCATCATGGAATAAAATTGCTGGTTGCCACTCCGCAGATTCCAGGAACGATAATTGACTCCGCCGGCAGGGGGCGTGCCGATGTAGAACTGCTCGCCGGCGATAGCCAAAGCTGCGTTTATCCATGCACCGGATGGCAGATTTCCCTTTTTGACCTGTTCGAGGAAAAGATTCCTTGCATCAGGATTTTCAGGCGCCAGTTGGGCAAGCGCTTGTATGGCCGGAGTGCGCAGTCCGGCGTTGGCGGATTCGGGGTCGTTGAGTATGCGGCCCAGCTCGGCCACTCCGCTGCCGTCCGGTAACTGCGCCATGGCAATGGTTGCGTAGTACTTCCACGGCCCGGAAGCTGCCTGACGCAATTCGTTGACTGCTTCGCTGCCGCCTTGCTGCGCAAGCACGCCAAACAGCGGGCCGATATCGCGGTTTCCCAACTTGCCTTCCGCGGCCATGCGAATGGTATCGCGTACTGCGCCGAGGATTTGGTCGCGAAATTGATCGGGCGATTCCTTTGTCAGGGCGCTTGCAAGCCATGCGATTTCCCGCGGGTCGGCCGTTGTTTGCAGCGTGTCCAAAAGCAGGCTTTGCGCCTCCGGACCACCAATTGAACTGACTGCGTCCAGCAATGCCAGCCGCAATGAGGCGTGCCCGAGCAAGTTGGTTCCCTGGGGCAGGGCGCTGAAGTTGATGTCAGTGTTTTGCTCCAAAAATTCGCGGATGGCGCCAAGCGCGCCCGGCCCGGACTTGATTAGCTGTTGCAGGTTGGTGCGCCATTGTCCGGCGGTTTCGGCGGTCAAAGCGACGCCGGTCAGGTTGGTCAGGGATTGAACCATCTGGCGCATTGACGGATCAACCGGCGGTCGCGCCATGGCGGCAGGAGTGGACGCGCCTGTTGACGGCGTGCCAGGCGTTCCGGAGTTGTAAACGACCGGACGGGTTGTCCGCATTGGCGAGCTGGGTGAAACCGCCAGAAAATTTGACGATGTGGCGGTGGCGATTTTTTGCGTGGTGACATGTCCGGCGCCGGGTTTGTCGGGTTGGTTGCTCTTGCCACGCAGCACGAGCAAGATGGCCGCCAGCGCCATCCAGAGCGGCAGCCGGGAGAAGAGCGGAACCACCAGCCAGGCCGAAAGACCAATCAGAAGCTCCATCATCCCGGCCCAGAGCCAGAGCCGCTTCAACCGGTCAACCAGCGGCGAAACCAGCAGCGCGCCCAGGCCCAGACCCGCGATGTAAGCGGTCAGGATAAGGCTCAAAACATAGAGGGTGGTGCCCAGGCTCAAGACCAAGGCCCGGGTCCAGGCCAGCTGGTAAATCATGGCCGCAGACCCGCTCAAACCATAAAACACCAGAACCAGAACCGCCCGGAAATCCAAGGCCCGGGACTGTTCCAAAACTTCCAGCCCCGGCTTGGCTGACGAATATTCCGAACCGCGAACCCGCCATAAAACCAGCACCGAAAAAAAGATGAGCAGGTTAATGCCCGCTGCCAGGTAAAGAGTCGCCTGCTGGCCAATGGCAGGTATCAGAACCATGCCCGAAACAAAACTTCCCAAAACCGCGCCCAAAGTGTTGAGAGCGTAAAGCCGGCCCGTGGTCTTGCCGAAATCAGAGGAACCGCGGTAGGAATATCTGACCAGGAGCGGCAAGGTCGCGCCCATCATGGTGGTGGGAACCAGAAGCAAAAGCCCGGAAAAGAAAAAACGCAGCAGAATCCCCAACAACTGGTGAGTGGAGATGAATGGATAGAGAAGGTCAAAGAGCGGGTTCAGACCGGAAATCAGAAAAGGTATCAGCAGACAGTAAAAACCGACCACGCCCTCCAGTATCCCATAGAGCAAAAGCGGGCTGTGATTGGTCCGGTCCGCATATCGGCCGCCCAGCCAGCCGCCCAGAGCCAAGCCGGACATGAACGCCACCAGAACCGTGGTGAAGGAATAGACCGTGCCGCCCATCACCAGCACAAACTGCCGAACCCACAGAACCTCGTAGACCAGGCCCGCCAAGCCGGAAAAAAAGAAATATAAATAAAATAAGCGGCGCATCAAATTCAAATGTTATTTACACGAGCGGGCAAAGTCAAACCTTTCTCTCCTGGCCGGCAAAGCCAGCCGGCAAGTTGATGGTTTTGCGCCGGGGAACTATTCGATTTTAAAGCTGACCGCAGTCAGAAAAATATCGTCCGCGTCCCGAATCTCCACCTTCCAGTCTCCGGTCATGGACGGCTCAATGGTCTTGTAGCTGAAGGTTCTCCAGGGAGAGCTTTTCACCGGCA